>Ga0335076_10006453_pt1 | contig 11837 bp, 8 predicted proteins | sample Lox_Sample_25_FD_206717 | JGI IMG/M metagenome (GOLD analysis project Ga0335076, IMG submission 206717) | Soil microbial communities from Loxahatchee National Wildlife Refuge, Florida, United States - Lox_Sample_2.5 | ecosystem: Environmental > Terrestrial > Soil > Wetlands | place: USA: Florida... | reverse complement strand
CCCCTTCGCCGGGCAGCAGGCGGCCTCGTGAAGTTTCGCACGCGCTCAGGACCACCAGGTTGGAATTCAACTTCAGGCCGAGAATATCCAGCAGCCCGAATGCCGAAGCGGTGCCCTCGCCCCGATGCTCGGGCGTGAGCGCCAGAGCCGAAAGTCTCGGCCGCTGCGAATCCACCCGCGCATGAGTTGCGATATGCAGCAGGTCGACGTGGCCGGTGGCCGCTCGGCGCAAGGCCGCAGGCACGGCGGCGCAGCCCAGCATGATCTCGATGCGGCTTGCGGGGCGGGATTGCTGGCTGAGCCGGGCGACCATCTGGACCTCGGCGCGGCTTCCCGGGAGGCTCGGCAGCGACTCAGTCCAGTCTGTTACAGCCCGGTCCACTCGTGCACTCGTATGATCCGCAATCGCGGCGCTGCATTGATGCTGCCACTGGGAGACCCGGAAGACGGGGTCGCCCAGTAGCTCGATCCGAGGAGAATTCGAGTGTTGAGCGCTGTTGGCGTGAATTCGCGTGAGAAACAGCGCAGAGGGCACTATGGACACCTCAGCGTGTTGCAGGACCAGAAGCTCGGATCCGCGGTCGGACCACGGCAGCACATTGAAAGGGACGGTGTGCAATCCGTCGTCCGGCACGATGATCAGGCGCTTGTCCGGGAGGTGGGCGGTCAGCGGCCACAGCACCAGCTCCGCCAGCCGCCGGGCGGTCTCGCGAACCTCGCTTGGCGGCGTCTCGGCATCCAGCAGCCGGTCCTGAAGATCGGTGGCGGCGTTGGCGATCTTCCTGCGGTCACCCAGTCGAATGACCTTCAGGCCGGTTTCGTTGACCACGAATGCAAACATGTCGTGGGTGCCGACCGCGTATTCGATCAACGTGGCCTTGAGCTGCTTCAAGGTCGGTGAAAGCTGCTGTTGGTCGAAGGGCTCTTCCGATTTGTGCTCCCGCAGGGCCACGGCGTCGAGTCGCTCCACGAGGTCCGCCTGGCCTGCCTGCGTGCCTGTCAGGTTGACCACATCCTGAAGCAACTTCTGGTAGCGTGCCGCAGGCAGGGATCCTGCCGAGGACACATCCTGTTCCGCCTGGGTGACCGCGTAACGGAGACTTCGCGCGCGTCCGCGTTCGGATGTTGAGAACGCCATCGATGCCATGGCGGCGTTGTCGTCTGCCGATGCATAGAGATCGGTGAGCTCGGCGAAGACGTTGTACTGGGTCGCGAGGTAGGTGGCGCGCTTCTCGCCATCCAGCTCGTCGATCGGCACGGCCTCGATCAGGTCGACCGCGGTCTGCAGTGTTTGTGCGGCCCGGTTCTGTTGCTTCAGACCGCGATAGCCGGCCGCCAGCAGCCGAAGCGAGACGACCGTGTGGTCGATGTCGCCCCGGTTCACGCTTGCCTGGAGTGCGGAGAGTGCCTCAGGAACGGCCTGGCCGGCGTCGCCCGCCAGCAGCGCCGATTTCACGATGCCGAGCTTGGCCTGGCTGTAGAGCTCGTAGGCAGGTGAGATCTTCGCTTCGTTCGCGATCTGGATCGACTGTTGAAATACGGCGCGGGCGCCGGCCGCATCCTGGCGCTCGAGGAGGGCTTCGCCGCGCTCGTCGGCCAGTCGCATGCGGGCTTGCGCGCTCGAGGCGTAGGGGGCGGCGACTTCCAGGCAGCGTTCGGCGGGCTGTGACTCGCCTTGTAACATCAACGTGTCGCCGAGCGACACGATGGAGTTGAAGATGACGAGCTTGTTTTCGATGGCCAGTCCGTCGGGATCGAGCGAGTCGGCACACCAGTGACCCGCCGCGCCGCGCTCCACGGCGGCGTCCCGGGCTACATCGCTTCCGCTCACTGTTGAATTGGCGGCCTCGGTGGGTGTCTGACTGGTCGCCTGCGCGAGCAGGTCGGTGCAGTCCAGGGAGGCGGCCCGCTGCAGCATCCGCATGGCATCGCTGAGGGAGCCGAGCTGTGCCATGAGCTTTCCGGAACGGACCAGGTTGCGCCGGACCCCCTGACAATCCCCGAGCCGCGCAAATCCCCGCATCGCCGTGGCCAGGGAACGTTCACTGCCGCTGAACAGTCCGGTCAACCCCTGGATGGTGCCGTAGTTGTTCCAGATGTCCGCCTCGAGCTTCGGGTTCAAACCCGGAGGCAGCGAGGTCAGCGCGTCGGACAGGTTGGCCAGCGCCAGCGTGTAGTTGCGCCCCTCGAATTCCAGCATGGCCATGTCCTGGCTGGCGATGGCATAGCAGTCCCAGTCCTGCGCCTGCTTGCAGGCTCGAGCCGCGGCGCCGAACAACTCGCGCGCGCCGCCGAAGTCATCGAGCCGGTACTGCATGAACGCCTTCATGATGTCCAGGCGGGGAATCTCGCGGCTGCCGGCGGAATCCGCTTCGAAATGGGTACGGGCGATGGCCTGGAGCTCGCTCACCCGGGGCGCGCTGGCGGACAGCTCCACGCCCGGCATGTCGAGCAGGGCCTTCGCTTGCAGGGCCGCGAGCGCCCCCAGCTGGAAGGGCTGCGCGCGGCCGTCGAGATCGGTGAGCGCCTGGGCCGCCAGCGCATAGCTGTCCCTCTTCCTGTCCAAGCGAAGGTAGGCGATTTCCGCAAGCGCCTGGCGCGTCACCGCCGACGATTGCCGGGCGCCCAGTTCGTCGTAGCCGCGGGCAGCCGCCAGGTACTTGTCGAACGCCTCGTTCCAGTCTTCGCGGTGAGTCGCCTGGCCGGCAGCGGCGAAATTCCTTGCCGCGATCAGCCTTTTGCGGTCGAGCCGTGGGATTGCATCGGCCCGGACACAGATCTTGCCGGTGATATCAGGAGAGTCATCCGTCTGTATCGTGATCGTGTGGGCCTGACCCCGTCGGGTGTCGGCGACCAGGTGAATCGTTCCCAGGTGTTCGACCGGAGATTCCGCAGCAGTTGCTGGATCGTCGTCGAGGGTCGCGATGACAGAGAGCCCCCGCTCGTCGACGGTGACGTCCAAGGCACCATCCGCTGGTGACCTCAGCGTCATCGCGCCTTTTTGGTGACTGCCGACTTCCATGCACTGCTCAGAGAGAACAGCCGTCGGCACGCTGCTAGAGCCGCACGCAGTCAGGAGCACTGCGAGCAGCGGCAGCATGAGGCCGAACCGGCCGGGAATTGGCCAGGTACGTAGGTGCCACCTCGGAGGGCTGAGCGTGCCTGCGAGTGTCCGCATGCTTAGTTGAAAGAATGAATTGCGACGGCAGGGTACCGTCGTTCTACGCCAGAAGGAGGGTTTATGCCAAGCGCCGGAGGGAGCCCTGACGATCCACCACTTAGCTACGCTATGCTCCGGCAAAGACAGCAGTCGCTTCATGAAGAGGGGGCAGATCATGGCGGGGAAGAACATCGAGTCCGTGTTGCTGGAGGAGCGGTCATTCCCGCCGTCCGAGGAGTTCACGGCGAAGGCGGGCCTGAAGGCCGCCGACGTGGAAGAGCTGTACCGCGCGGCTGCGGCGGACTCCGTCGGGTTCTGGGCCGATCTCGCTCGCAAGGAGCTGGTGTGGCACAAGCCCTTCACCCAGACACTGGACGATTCGGAAGCGCCCAACTATCGGTGGTTCGCCGACGGCCAGCTCAATGTTTCATTCAACTGCCTCGACGTGCATTTGCAGGAACGGGGTCACAAGACCGCAATCATTTTCGAGGCCGAAGCAGGTGACACGCGGCGCTTGAGCTATCGAGAGCTGCATGCTGAGGTCTGCCGCTTCGCCGGGGCCTTGCGCCAGCAAGGGGTCGGGCGCGGCGATCGGGTGGTCATCTACATGCCGCTGATACCGGAGACGGTGATCGCGATGCACGCGTGCAATCGAATCGGCGCAATTCACTCCGTCGTGTTCGGCGGATTCTCCGCTCCCGCATTGAAGGATCGAATCGAGGACACCGGCGCCAAGGTCGTGATCACTGCAGATGGCGGCTGGCGCGCCGGCAACGTCGTGGAGTTGAAAGCTGCGACGGACAAGGCGCTGGCGGGTGGTTGCCCCAGCGTTGAGCGAGTCATCGTGTTCAAGCGAACCGGCAAGCTGGTGCACATGGATCCTGAGCGCGACATCTGGTGGAGCGATGCCATCGAGGGCCAGTCGCCGACCCTCGAGCCGGAATGGGTGGATGCGGAACATCCGCTCTATCTCCTGTATACCTCCGGCTCGACCGGCAAACCGAAAGGAATTCAGCATTGCACCGCTGGATATCTGTTGCAGGTCAAGATGTCCAGTCGCTGGGTATTCGACCTTCAGGACAGTGACGTGTACTGGTGCACGGCGGATGTGGGTTGGGTGACCGGGCACAGTTACGTCGCCTATGGACCGCTGGCATGCGGCGCGACCGTGGTGTTGTATGAAGGTGCTCCAACGACACCGGATGCGGGTCGATTCTGGAAGATCTGCGAGACGCACGGGGTCACCATCTTCTATACCGCGCCGACCGCTATTCGCGCGTTGATGAAGCTCGGCGAGGAGTGGCCGGCGAAGTACGATCTGTCCAAGCTGCGACTGCTGGGAAGCGTCGGTGAGCCGATCAACCCCGAGGCCTGGATCTGGTATCACCGTGTGATCGGTCGCGAGCGCTGCCCGATTGTCGATACCTGGTGGCAGACCGAGACCGGCGCAATCATGATCTCGCCGCTGCCGGCCATCACCGCCACCAAGCCGGGCTCCTGCACCCGGCCTCTGCCGGGGATCGAGGCGGACATCGTGGACGATCACGGAAAATCGGTGACGCAGCCCGAGGCCGGCGGTTATCTGGTCATCCGCAATCCGTGGCCATCGATGTTACGTACCCTGTGGCGCGATAACGATCGCTACATCTCCTCGTACTGGGAGAAATTCAACAACCGCTTCTACGTGGCGGGTGACAGCGCGCGGCGCGACAAGGACGGCTACTTCTGGATCATGGGCCGCATCGATGATGTGTTGAACGTGGCGGGCCATCGGTTGGGAACCATGGAGATCGAGTCGGCCCTGGTGGCGAATCCGCGCATCGCCGAGGCGGCGGTGGTCGGCAAGCCGCATGACATCAAGGGCGAGTCGGTGTTTGCATTCGTGGTGTGTCGCGGTACCCGGCCGACCGGCGACACCCGCTCGCTGGTGCAGGAGCTTCGCAACTGGGTCGCTGAGCAGGTGGGTGCCATTGCGAAGCCGGACGATATCCGGTTCGCCGACAACCTGCCGAAGACGCGCTCGGGCAAGATCATGCGGCGGCTACTGCGCTCCATTGCGCGCGAAGAGGAAATTCTGCAGGACGTTTCGACGCTGGAAAACCCGGCGATTCTCGATCAACTGAGAGGAACGGACAGCGGCGCCACCCCGTCCGCGAAAGCAGTGGCCGAGGGCGCCGGGAAGCCGGTAGAAAAGGCTGCCAGGAAAGCCGCGAAGAAACCCGCGAAGAAACCCGCGAAGAAACCCGTCAAGAAAGATGTCAACAAAGTCGCGAAGAAAGCCGTCAAGGCGGTGGCGAAAAAAGCCGTCAGGAAGGCCGTGAAAAGAGCGGCCGGGAAGGTCGCCGGGAAGGCCGCGCCCAGGAAGGCGGCCAGGAAGGCGGCCAGGAAGGCGCCTGCGAAGAAACGTTAGTCGAGGGCGACGACGACGCCCTCGTTGGCGCGCAGGTTGAGATCACCCGTCATGGTCTCGCCTTCGCGGTCCAGGTGTGTCGTTATTACGATGCGGCCGCTGCCGCGGACGACGCCGGCGAGTGACACAGCGTAGGGATCACCTCCAAGGTTCAATGAAATGAGGAAACGCTGACCTGCGTGTTTGCGGATATAGGCCAGCAGGTCGCCGGTGGTCGCCACCGGCTCGTATTCCCCGAAAGCCAGCGCGGGATGCTCGCGACGCAGGGCGATCAACCGGTGATAGAGAGTCAGGATCGACGTTGGGTCGGTGCTTTGTGACTCGACGTTGACTACCGGGTAGTCGTCGTCGAGAGGCAGCCAGGGTTTGCCGGCTGTGAAGCCTGCGTTGTCGGCGCTATTCCATTGCATCGGAGTGCGGCAGGGATCGCGGCCGAGTCCGAGGCCGGGCACGTTCTTCTCGACCGGGTCCTGAATGTAATTGGATTCCATGCGGACATCGAGCATCCCCAGCTCATCTCCGTAATACATTGTCGGCGTGCCGCGGAGAGTCAACAGCAGGACGGCAGCCACGCGCGCCTGCTCGATGCCTATCCGGGTCGCGATCCGCGGCCGATCATGGTTTCCGAGCACCCAGTTCGGCCAGCCGCCCGGCGGCAGCGCGGCCTCATACTCGTTGATCAGTCTGGCCAGCCCGCGCGCATTCCAGGGCGCCTCCAGGAGTTGAAAGTTGAACGGGAGGTTGGCGCCCTCGAGATTCGCTCCGTAGTAGGCCACGAGTCGTTGCACGGGCAGGTAGATCTCGCCGATCAACACGCGGTCTTCATACTCGTCGACCACACGGCGCAGGCCCGTGACGACGTCCTGGATCTCCGGCCGATCGGCGGTGTAGAGCATGATCTGCTGGCCCACGGGATTTTGGCCGGGCTTCCAGTCGGGGTTCGGTGGATTGTTGCGGAACTGGTCGTCTTTGATGAGCAGCCACAGGACATCGACCCGGAATCCGTCGATTCCGCGATCCAGCCAGAAGCGCAGCACCGAGTGCATGGCTTCTCGAACCTGCGGGTTGCGCCAGTTGAGGTCCGGTTGCTCGGCCAGGAACGCGTGGTAGTAGTACTGAGCGGTGTTGGAATCGAATTCCCAGGCACTGCCGCCGAAATGACTCAGCCAGTTGTTCGGCGGCCCCCCATCCGGCGCGGGGTCGCGCCAGATATACCAGTCGCGCCGGGAGCTGGTGCGCCCGCTGCGGGATTCGATGAACCAGGGGTGCTCATCGGAGGTGTGGTTCGGAACGAAGTCGAGAATCAGCTTCATCCCCCGGCGATGGGTCTGATCGACGAGACGGTCGAGGTCATCGAGTGTCCCGAAGATCGGGTGCACGTCGGTGTAGTCGGAGACGTCGTATCCGAAATCGCGCATGGGCGAGGGGTGGATCGGCGACAGCCAGATCGCGTCGACTCCGAGCGCCGCCGCGTAGTCGAGCCGGTCGATGATTCCCTGCAGGTCACCGATGCCGTCACCGTTCGTGTCCTGGAACGAGCGCGGGTAGATCTGATAAACGATCCCGCGTTGCCACCAGCTAATCATCACACTACAACGGCAGCGCCGTACCGACGTTCCTTTTGAGCGTTTGCTCGGCGATGCACAGCACAGGTCATCAGCAATCGCGACGCTGAAGACCCCGTTTACGACTCGGCACGGAACTTGCGGGATGGTCTGTATAGCGGATGGACGGGACAACATGGGTGAAGTGATACATGTCGCCTTCGGAACCGAGCGCGAGTGGGAGCAGACCCACGAGAAGACCGTTGACGGTCTGGTCACCATCGGCTCGCTGTTCGGGGACGACGAAAACCTGATGAGGGCGAAGGCCGACTGCGTCTATCAGGTGTTGCGGGAGATCGTGGAGGACGTTCCATCGGTGCAGATCACCACGAAGCTGCCGGAAAATTTGACTCCAGAGCAGCTCGACGCCCTGACGCGCGTCATCAAGGAGGCCGCGCTGAAGGGCATCGAGATTGCGATGACGCACTCTGTGCAGGTGCTGATGGGGTCGATTTATGACCTGTGCACGTCCAAGCTGCACGCGGACCGCAGGCGCTAGTGCACGGGCGGAAATTGTTGGTAATTTCCGCGGACATCGGGCTTGTCCGCCGGCAGGAGGCGTGAGCCTTGCCTGCTGCGCACGGCGCTAACGCGCGGCAGGGATCAGCCGCAGAGAGTAAGACACTGAAACGTCGTTTCCAACCTCGTCGGTTGACTTCCAGTCGCCCTGCCCGACTCCGTAGTCGAGCCGCTTGATGGTCGTCCTGCCGAGGAGGTAGCCGGCGGGCTTGCCCTGTTCGTCCGCCGTCCTGAACGTAAACGGGACATGGATATCGTGCGTCACGCCGCGGAGCGTGAGCTTGCCGACGGCGTCGTATCCGTTTGCGGTTCTGGTGATCTGCATCGAAGTGAAGTGAGCCTGCGGAAACTTGGAAACGGCAAAGAGATCGGCGCTCTTGAGTGTGTCGTCCCTTTCCCTGTCACCCGTGTCGAGTGAGCTCATATCGACCACAACATCGAGCTTGCTCGTCGCGAGGTTGTCCGGCGAGAAGTCCAGCGTGACGGGATACCTGGTGAACTTGCCCTTGTTCTGAGCGCCGGCCTGAACGAACTGGTACTCGAGCGTGCTCTTCGCCGGATCGAGCGTGTAGTGAGTTACTGCCGTGTCGGCAGCGTGGGCGCCCGTCACAAACATCACGACCGGCGCGATCCGCGCGGCAACAGCCTTCATTGTGAACACCTTCAGGGTTTTCGGGTGAATGGCAGCATCCGGCGCAGCACGTCGTCCTTCAACATGAAGTGATGCTTCAGGGCGGCCGCAACGTGCAGAAACACGATGGCGTACAGCGCCAGTGCCAGAGTATCGTGGGTTTCTTTCATCGCGTTGTAGAGGGCGTCGTTCTTGGGAACGAGATCCGGTAGCTGCAGGAACCCGAACCAGCTTACCGGGAACCCACGTGCTGAGCTCATCATCCAGCCGGTGAGCGGTTGGGCGAACAGCAGTATGTACAGCCCCGCGTGGGTCAGGTTTGCCAGGACGCGCTCATGCGATTTCAGCGTGGTCGGCAGTGGGGGCGTCGGATTCGCCAGCCGCCAGAGCAGGCGCAAGACGGCGAGCCCCAGAATCGTGATGCCGATCGACTTGTGCCGCGCGTACATGGCCAGCTTTTTCATGCCGATGGGCAGGTCTTCGGCGATGTTGGCGAGGATCACCTGGGCGATGATCAGGACCACGATCAGCCAGTGCAGGAACTGGGAGACCGCGCCCCAGCGGGCTGGAGTGTTTCGAAGAGTCATATTATTCGCCGGTAGCCGCCGACCATTGAGCGCCCTGCGAGGGCGCGCCACGACGGGGTTGAGAATACATGTTTTCCTATAAACGGTCTGTTCTGCCGGCTGCCTCCATAGCGGTACTGGTACTGATCTCCGTGGAGGGATGTCCGATCCGGCCCAAGGCGCCGGAAGGCCCCGCCACCAGCGCTGTTGGAGCTTCGCCACCTCCTCGAGGTTCCGTACGTCCTTCGGGTCACGAGGGCAGGCCCTACGACATCGATTCCAGGGCGTCGCTACTGACCATCCTGGCGTTCCGCGGGGGGGCTCTCGCGAAGGCAGGCCACAATCACGTCATTGCTTCGCATGACCTGAGCGGGACTTTTTACGTGCCCGAGGATGTGAGTCGGGCGAGCTTCGAGGTGCATGTTCCGGTTCAGCAGTTGAGCATCGACGAGCCGGAGCTGCGAGCACGGGAGGGAGCGGACTTTCCCACCGACGTTCCGCAATCGGCCAAGGACGGCACGCGCCACAACATGCTGAGTGAGGCGCTGCTGAACGGCGATCAGTATCCGGAGATCCTGCTCGTCTCACAGTCGCTGGTGCCTGGCAGTTCCGGCGCGGCTATGCAGGCGCAGGTACAGATGACCGTTCGTGGGCAGGCACACACGATCAATGTGCCGGTGACCTACACCCTCGCCGGCGGAGAGTTGGTTGCCTCCGGGGAGATGGTGCTCAAGCAGACGGATCTGGGGTTGACCCCATTCAGCGCGATGTTGGGAGCGCTGCAGGTTCAGGATGAGATGAAGATCAGGTTCAGGATGGTGGCCCGCGAAGCGAAGACCCGCGGACCCTGAGGGAGCGGGTCGCCGGGCGGTTGGCGCGGATGTTCGATCCAACCTTCGGGTGTTGAATCTAACCTTCCTCGTGGAGCAGCAGCAGCAGCGTTCCGTCCGGTGACTCGATCATCGCATTGCGGGTGGTATCGAGCCCACGGGGCAATTCATCGGAGATCCGTACGCCGTGCTCGCGCAACCGGGCGATGCGGGCCGGCATCTCCGGATCGCGGAACACGAGCAGCGGGACATCGAAAGTCCGCGGCCGGTGGAACGCGATGTCCAGGTGGTCGCTGGTGAAGGCAAGGTGCGTGTACGGAGATTCCAGCTCTTCGGTGGCGACAAAGCCCAGTGGCTCCCAGAATGCCTTCGCGGTCTCGAAATTCCGGCAAGGCATGCTGATGCTGTCGAAGTAGCCGCAGAGAGAGGCAGCGGCGACATCGCGCGTGACCGGTGAATAGGTCCGCGCTTCGAGCACGCAGACTGCTTGCCCGAAGGGATCGAGAAATCCGATCTCGTTGAACACTTCATCGCCCGTCCGGCATACCGTGAGCGCAACGCCATGGCTCTCGAGCGCCGCAAGCCGGCTCGCAACGCCTGGCTGAATAAACGTCAGGGCGGGCGAAGGCGCACGGCGTTGATGCAACCCGATGAACAGTCGCCCGTCGGTCAACACACCGTAGGGATGAGACCAGGTGTCCGTCGTGGGGGCCTGAGTGAATCCCAAGCCCTCATAAAACTCGACCGAGGCGCGGATATCCGCGCTCGCGATGCTGATCTCGTGAAACCGCCCGAGCACGCGACGGTCTTGAGCTTCAGGCAGAAGCGCCGCGCGCGGCCCCGGCGGGCCGCAAGCCGAGCTCGACGTGCGTCCAGCCCTGACAATGCTGGGCGATCAGGTCGGCGAGGAACCGGGCATGCTCTGCGCGCGCATTCAGCGCGGGCACGTATTGGAACCGCTCGCCCCCGGCGGCCGTGAAGCGATCGCGATTTTCCATCTCGATCTCTTCCAGGGTTTCCAGGCAATCGACCGCGAAACCCGGGCAGACGACCGTCACCTGCCTCGTGCCGCGCGCGGGCATTTCCTCCAGCACGGTGCTGGTGTAGGGCTTGAGCCAGCCATCCGGTCCGAACCGCGATTGGAAACTGACGCTCCACTCGTTGTCCTTCAACATGAGCTCATCCGCGAGCAGGCGGGCCGTCTTCTGACACTTGCAGAAGTACGGGTCACCCTTGTGGAAGTAGCGCTCCGGGATTCCATGGAAGGACATCAACAGATGTTGGGTCCTGCCCTGAGTCTCCCACTGTTGAACGACGGATGCCCTGAGGGCCTCGATATATCCCGGGTAGTCGTGATATTCCGCGACGTAACGCAGCTCGGGGAGCCAGCGCCACCGCCGCAGTTCCGCGTTCACCTGATCGTATGCAGCACCGGTCGTTGCGCCGCAGTACTGTGGAAAGAGGGGGACGACCAGGATGCGCTGGGCTCCGGATTCCCGCAGGCGCGTCAAAGCCTGGGGAACGGTGGGATCGCCGCCATACATCATCGCAAGCTCGATCGACAGGGGCGCCAACATCCGCTGGGCGAGGGTACTGATCAATTCCGAACGCAGCCGCTCCGACATGGACAGCAGCGGTGAGCCGTACTGCGACCAGATCTTGCGGTACTTTCGGGCCGAGCGCAGCGGCCGGATGGGAAGAATCAGTCCGTACAGCACCGGCAGCCAGAGCAGCCGCGGCAATTCGACCACCCGCGGGTCACCCAGCAGGCCCGCGAGGAACTTGCGGACATCCGCGGGTTCCGGGGAAGCCGGTGTACCGGAATTGACCAGCAATATTCCGATTCTCTCGGCACCGTCCCGATGGAAGTCGGGTGAGCTGATATATCGCATGGGTTCAAGATACCGTAAGCGGACTGCGACGGACTACCTGTCGCCTCACAGGTACGTCGAATTTATCGCCTGCGGTCTCAATTGATGCCCCCCATGCACACGTATTTGAGCTCGGTGTAGTCCAGAATGCCGTACTGCGAGCCCTCCCGGCCGATACCCGATTCCTTGACTCCGCCGAAGGGCGCGACCTCGGTGGAAATCAGGCCGGTGTTGAGTCCCACGATG
>Ga0335076_10006452_pt1 | contig 11837 bp, 9 predicted proteins | sample Lox_Sample_25_FD_206717 | JGI IMG/M metagenome (GOLD analysis project Ga0335076, IMG submission 206717) | Soil microbial communities from Loxahatchee National Wildlife Refuge, Florida, United States - Lox_Sample_2.5 | ecosystem: Environmental > Terrestrial > Soil > Wetlands | place: USA: Florida... | reverse complement strand
GCTGCCGATCCGTTTTTAGGGCTAATTCGCCCATGCTCTGCTTTCTCGGTTCACTGAGGCTTGTGTGATTTCTTACACTCATTAGACGCGAAATCCCGTGCCCCTGTTGCGTATGTTCTTGATGCTGTAGACTTAAGAGATACCGCCGAAGACTTAATCCGGCAACTGTACGGCCGGCCAGTATCCCTCGCTTTTCGACGGTTTTTCCACAATCTTTTCCTCGCCTTTCCCGCTGCGCCTATGTGTTCGCTCTAGCACCGCCCCAACTTAGCTCTTGCGCCCGCCGTGGTTGTTCCTCAGAATGTTCTCTATTCAAACGTTTCAATAACCAGGAGCACAGTCCTTGTCGAACCAGCGTACAACTGCGAAATCCCGTGCAGCCGGCTGCAAAGCGCGCCCGGCCGAGCACACTTTGGCCGAAATCCTCTCCCAACCCCACATTTGGGCCGAGACCGACCAACATCTAAAGAAATCCGGTGTCCTCGAACGGCTCTCTGATACTTTCTCGCCTCGTAGTCCCTGGCTCTTTGTTGGTTGCGGCTCCAGTTACTATCTCTCGCGCCTGATTTCCGCCCTCTGGACGAAGCACTTTTATATTCCGGCCACCGGCGTCCCCGCCTCCGAACTGCTCTTCGCTCCGGAAGAGACTCTGCGCCGTGTCGGTGCCGAGCAAATCGTGCTCATGTCCCGTTCCGGCGAAACAACGGAAGTCCTCCGCGCTGCCGAACTGTTGCAATCCCACAAAACTGTTCAGACCCTTGGTGTTACTTGCAATCCCCAAAGCGTCATCGAAAACCTCTGCACTCATACCTTCAAGCTCGAATGGGCTGACGAGAAGAGCACCGTCATGACGCGTTCCTTCACCGCCATTCTTCTCTCCTTTCAGCGCCTTGGCCTGCAATTTGTCGGCGACAATCAGCTCACCGCGGCTCTCGATGAACTGCCTCGAAAAGCGCAGACGTGGCTTGACGCCAATGCCCGCAGAATCCAGGCCCTGGCTGGTAAACGCAAATTTGCCGACTATGTTTTCCTCGGCCAAGGTGTGCATTACTGGTTAGCTCAGGAAGCTGCCCTCAAAGTGACAGAAATGTCCTCGTCATACGCACAGGTCTATCACTCTCTCGAATTCCGTCATGGTCCCCGCTCCATCGCTGGACCGGGCACTCTCATCACCTTTTACATTTCCGATGCCGCGAAGGAAGCCGAAACCACGTTAGTCCGCGAACTCAAGGAACTTGGCGCCGGCACTTTCGTTATCGTCAATCGCGCCACCCCCGAGCTTAAAGCGCACAGCGATCTTCTTCTCGAACTCGCACTGGACGGCCCGGAATTTGCGCGCTACGCTTTGTCTGCCATTCCCGCACATCTTCTGGGAACTGCGGTCGGCTTGCGCAAGGGGCTCAACCCCGACGCGCCGAAAAATCTTACTCGTGCCGTCGTTCTCTCCTCTCATGATGGGAGCCGCCCGGCCAAAAGGAGAGGTGCTTGAGCGCGGAAGTCACCACCACACCGAACGCCAGTCTGCGCCTCCGCCGTACCCTCACTCTTACCGATCTAATTCTCTACGGCATCATCGTCATTCAGCCCGTGGCCCCCATGTCGGTGTTTGGGGTGCTAAGTGATCGCGGCCGCGGCCATGTCGTCACCGCCATTCTCATCGCCATGGTCGCTATGCTCTTCACCGGCATCAGCTACGGACGCATGGCCCGTGCCTATCCTTCAGCCGGTTCCGCCTTCACCTACGTCGCTCAGGAAGTTAATCCTACTGTGGGCTACATTACCGGTTGGAGCATGGTTATGGATTACATGCTCAACCCGCTCATTTGCACCGTGTGGTGTGCGGGTCAGGCGAATCAGTTTGCTCCAGGCGTCCCGGCTTGGATCTGGAAGGTCTTTTTCGCGGTTGTGTTTACGCTGTTTAACTTACGCGGCATCAAAACATCCGCGCGTATCAACACCGCCATGGCCATTGCTATGGGCGCTGTTGTCGTCGCTATTTTTGTTGCAGGAGCGCGTTATATTTTCGGCGCGCCCCACAACGCGGCGTACTTCACTCGTCCCTTCTACGACCCCTCGACATTCTCCTGGGGTGGTCTGTTTGGTTGCACTTCTATTGCGGTACTGACCTACATTGGTTTCGACGGCATCTCCACTCTCTCGGAAGAAGCCGAAAATCCCCGCCGCAACATTTTGCTTGCCACCGTTCTGACTTGTTTCGTGATCGGAGTCCTTTCTGCCGTCGAGGCCTACGTTGCTCAGTTGATTTGGCCCGCCTCCCAGCCATTTCCGGACATCAATACGGCCTATTCCTACATCGCTGGTCGCGCTTGGGCGCCCCTGTTCACCATCGTCGGTTTTACTTTATTACTCGCCAACTTTGGCTCCGGTCTCGGCGCGCAGATTGGTGCCGCTCGTTTGCTGTACGGCATGGGCCGCAGCAACGCCCTTCCCAAGTCCTTCTTCGGAGCTGTGGATAGCAAACACCGCATCCCACGAAATAACGTTTTCCTTGTCGGCGCGGTCGCACTCATCGGCGCGTTCCTGCTCGAAGTCGTCGCCGGCTACAAAACCTATTCCCTCGGTTCTTCCCCTCTTACCTGGGAAACCGCCAAGAAAATTCTTAACGGTGGCGAAGCCTATGGGCTTGGCGCGGAAATGCTCAATTTCGGAGCTTTGATCGCTTTTATGGGTGTCAATATCGCTGCGCTATTGAGGTATTACGTACGTTCCTCTGAGAAAAAACTCGGGTTCCTCATTCCTCCCGTTCTTGGCTTCGTGATTTGCCTCGGTCTTTGGCTTAATCTCAGCAGACCCGCCATCATTGTTGGCTCCATTTGGATGGCCGCCGGCATTGCCTTCGGCGTTTGGAAAACGAAAGGCTTCCGCGAGCAATTGTCTTTCGAAGTTCCCCCCGAGGAGTAACTAAACCGACTCTTTCGCATTGCAAACCGGCCCTCTTCGGCTGATGATGTGGCTCACACGAGGGTCTACCAATGAAAAAGACCGGGCTTAAGCGCGGCCTCATCACCATGCGTGACGTTGCCCAGGCCACTGGTTTTTCTCCCGCTACTGTTTCTATCGTTCTTAACAATGCTCCGCTCGCCCGTTACATCGCGCCGACGACCCGCCAGCGCATTGAAGATACCGCCAAGCGCTTGGGCTATCGACCCAATGCGATGGCTCGCTTTCTTCGCAGCCGTCGTAGCCAAAGCATCGGCGTCATGCTCTTTGACGTGACCGACCCCTTCTGCACTCCCATCCTTCGCGGCATCGAAAACACGCTTTACCCGCTCGGCTATCTCCCGATTTTTGCCGACGCTCACAATCAGCGCGATCGTTTCGAGCGTTATCTCGAAATGCTTTTGGAACGCCACGTCGACGGCCTGATTGTCGTCGCCAACTGGCTCTTCGTTGACATTGATGTGCTCGCCGACCTCAACAAGCGGGAAATTCCCGCCGCCACCATTGGTTGGGAAATTCCTGGCAACCGCGTTAGTTCTGTGATGGTCGACAATGAAACCGGCGGCCGTCTGGCCCTCGAGCATCTCTATCAGCGCGGACACCGTCGCATCGCCATCATTCGCGGTCCCAAACGCCTTATCGACAGCGCCCCGCGCTGGCGCGGTATCCAGAAATTCGCGCAGTCCGCGAAACTCGAGCTTGACCCTGCGCTCATTCTCCAGATTCCGGACGTCTTCGATGCCAACGCCAGCTTCGATCATGGTTACCGGCTCACCGAGGAGCTCCTTCAGCAAAAGAAAAAGTTCACCGCCATTCTCGCGTTCGATGACCTTACCGCTCTCGGTGCCATGCGTGCTCTCGCCAAGGCCGGCATCAAGGTCCCAGAAGAGTGCTCCATCACCGGCTTCGACGACGTCGCCATTTCCGCTCTTTCCGCGCCTTCTCTTACCACTGTTCGCCAGCCCCTGGAAACCATGGGCGCCACCGCCGTCAGCATCATCATGGATTCCATCAAAGCCGGTCATGAGAATCGAGACTGGTCTGCCGTGTCCCAAAAACTCCACCCCGAACTGGTCATCCGCGATTCGACTCGCGGCAACTAATTAATCAGCGGAAGCTCTTCCAGATCGCAGCAAATTCCGGAATTCCAAAAATAAAAGGCGCCCCGATTTCTCGAAGCGCCTCTCACTGATCTAATTGCCTGCGTCAGGATGACGGTGGAATAAACACGGCCGCCGGCGTCATGAATTCCACATCCGGCAGCTCAGTCTTAACCTTAATGCTTTGGAACTTGCCTTTCTTTCCTCCGTCGCCAGAAAATGTCAGCAAGTATTGGTTCCCTAAGTGCGTCCCGATCTCATCCAGATACGGCTTGATGCTCACCGGCTGCCCGAATCCCAAGAAATAGGATTCTGCGCCGGTCTCCTCGGACATCTTGTCCATGTTGTTCTGCGCGTAATTCACCAGGTAAAAGGAATGTCCCCGGTGTCCCGAACTCGGGAAATATATCGACCAGATGTTGGTATTTTGTTTTTCCGCTCGCTGAATCACACTGTCCAGGTCCGGATACCACGCCCCCATATAAGATCCCCGGAAGAAATCGATTCCCGAACTGATCAGAATAATCGACCGTCTTTGCCCGCTATTGGGCCAACGCTTCAGCATATCCATCACGCCCAAGTACGGGCTTGATCCAAGGGCTCCGATACCCATGGGCAACCGGATTGCTTTCGTTGCCGCCGCTTTATCCTGCGTGAAGTCTTGCGCTACCTGCGTGGTGTTATTTCGTATGTAGCCGACTCCGATGTACGTCGAAGCAGGCTGCGCCGCAACGAATTCTTTCAGGTAATCCCATTGCCCGCCGGCCACCGTCTCGATCGAATCATCGATCAGTATCATTAACGCCAACTGGTCCGCCTTCCGCCAGTCCGCGATCTGCTTCCGTTCTTTTCCTTGGAATAGCTGCACATCGTCCTTCGAGATCGGCGGCGCCTCAATTTTTTTCCCCACTGCTGTCACCGTGAACGTCGCCGTTCCTGCGCCCGACGGCGTTTGCGCGCTCACGAGCCCAACCGACACGACAACCAGTCCAGCGAGGAGCGCCCCCACTCTGGTGAAAATAAGCTTGTTTCTCATTCACGATCTCCTATTCAGTCCATCCTTGTAAGCCAGTCTGCCAATCATCGGGAGAGATATACCACGCTCCTCCTCAGCTTGTCAGCCGGGGATTGCCCGGTCGAGTCCGCCCCTCTTACATGGAACACTGCTGTACTCCTAAAGTCGTAACTCATTCTGCATACTTCTTCTTCTCGAGCATCGCAGCGTCAAAAGACTGCGCTACGCTCAATAGAAATGGCTTCTTCCGTCATCATCCCTCCAGGCGAACCTGCCGAGCCGCTTGTCACTGGCTCGTCTGCACAGCGTCTCTGGATTTACAGCCCTTGGATTGACCTTGTCCTCGGCTGTGGCGCCTGGACCGCCCCACTACTGCTCCTCACCACCTTCGCTTCGGTACCCACCAAAGCATGGACCTTTGCCTTCTACGCCTTGGCCCTTTTCTTCAATTATCCGCATTTCATGGCCACCGTTTATCGCGCCTACCATTCCTATGACGAATTCTCTCGCTACCGGGTGTTCACTCTTCATGTTACCGGCTTGCTTCTGTGTGCCGGACTGATCGCACACCTTTGGTCTCCGCTGCTTCCCTGGATTTTCACTCTTTACATTTGTTGGAGCCCCTGGCATTACACCGGCCAGAACTACGGGTTGCTGATGATGTTCGCTCGTCGTGCCGGTCTCACGCCCTCGGAAGGGGAACGCCAAGCCCTGCACCTTTCCTTTATCGCCTCCTACCTGATGTTGCTGTTCAGCTTTCAGACCGGCTCGTCCACCGATCCGCTGATCGTCTCCCTTGCGTTGCCGGCTAGATTCACTTTGCCGGTTCGCGCCATGCTTGGTCTCTTCTTTTTGTGCGCTACGGTTTGGGCCTTTCGATCCCTGGCTCGACGTAGCTCCTGGAAAGCGCTGCTGCCGGCTTTGACTCTCGGCACCACTCAATTCCTTTGGTTCCTGCTCCCCGCCGCAATCGAACTTCTGAGCGGCAAAGAAATTCCGCAGACGCGATATTCCAGCGGCATCCTCGCTGTGCTCCATTCCGCGCAGTATCTTTGGATCACGAGTTATTACCAGAAAAAAGAAGCTCGCGCCGCCGGTCTGACCTCCTGGAGCTTTCCCCGCTATCTTTTGACGTTGCTCGCCGGTGGCATCGCTCTTTTTATTCCGGGTCCGTGGCTCGCCAGCCGGCTCTTCCATGCCGATTTCACCACCAGCTTTCTGACCTTCACCGCGCTCGTGAATCTCCACCACTTTATTCTCGACGGCGTGATTTGGAAGCTGCGCGACTCTCGCATTGCGGCTTTCCTGCTGAACAAGGAGCAGGGAACTGAGCGACCCGAATCAGGCCCGACTCCACTTGCGTCCACCTTCCGTTGGCTTGCCGGAGCAACTCCAGCGGCGCGCAGTTTGCGCATCGCCGTTGTTTTCGTCTTGCTCGCGTGGGGTGCGATCGATCAGCTTCACTTTTATTGGGCAAACGTTTCCGCCAATCTGAAATCACTGCAAAGTGCCGCGCGGCTCAATCCCAATGACAGCTCAGTGCAAACTCACCTCGCCCGCGCCGCCGACAGTTCTGGCAATCGCGACCTCGCACTTTCCTCGCTGCAGCGAGCCGCCGAACTCAGTCCCACGAATCTCGCGATCCAGGAGAATTATGCCCGCAGTCTCATCATTGCCGGACGAGACGCCGATGCCTACGCCCTCTACCAGAAGCTCCTGGCACGCACCCCGCAAAACGCGAATGCGCTCGTCAACTATGGCTTGCTGGCCCAGCGCCTGGGTCACCAGGAAGAAGCCGTGGACAGTTGGCAACGCGCGATCGCTGCCGATCCGCTGCAAAGCAACGCGCAGCTGTACCTCGCGCAAGCTCTCGAACAGCAAGGTGCCACCCAAGCCGCCGCACGTCATTACCGTGGGTATCTCCAGATTGTCGCGAAACATCCCGCTGACCATCCTGGCGAGGGACTGGCCGTCATCTCCGCGCTCATCAAAGTGGCGGACGCCGACACTGCGGCTCAGAAATATTCCGACGCGGTGAGCGGTTACCGCGCTGCTGCCCAGTTCGCCGACAAAATCAAGAATCCGGGCTTGCAAAGTCTCGCCTTGGTGCATGCTGCCGATGCCCAGGAAAAGTCCGGCTTGCTGGCCGCCGCTGCGGATTCCTTTCAGCAGGCTCTCATCATCGACGAGACCCAAGGCGACCCGCGTGCCGCAGCCACCGACTGGTACACGTATGGCCAATTCCTTCATCGTCACAAGCAGCCCGACCGGCTCGTCTTCGCTTGTTTCTACCGCGCCCAGGACCTGATGAGCACCAATCCCGGGGACGCCCTAGACGCGATAGCCGCCGCCTTACTGGTCACTCAGCAGCGCCTCGGCCCGGCCTCCCGCAAGCTCCCCGACCAAACCTCCAAGCTCCTCTCGCAAGCGCTTTCCCTTCCGTCTTCCGCTTTCCCCTCAAACCAGCAGTAACACACCAACGCTTCGTCGCGAACGCACTCACGCAAAATTGCCATTGAACAAATTTCCCAGCTACAATACCTTCGAACGCTCTTCCCTTCGTGCTCGCTCCCTCCTGGAGGATGGAAGGCCCATGGCGCTGATGCGCTCGATGCTGCTGGCCGCCTCGCAGAATGCCTGGTTACGCGATCACGCCGTCGATTTTCCCTTTGTTCGCCGAAGCGTTTCCCGTTTTATGCCGGGCGAGACGCTCGACGCGGCGCTCTTCGCTGCGCAAACGCTGCTGGAGAAGAACATCGGCACGGTTTTCACGCACCTCGGCGAAAATGTTGCTGACGCTAACGAAGCCCGTTGCGTCACCGACCACTATGTCGAAGTGCTCAACACCATCCATCAGTCCGGTCTTTCCACGGAAATTTCCGTGAAACTCACGCAACTCGGGCTGGACGTTTCGCCCGAACTTTGTTTCGAAAATCTGCAAGCCATCTTCGCCCACGAAAAGCAAGACGCCACCGTGTGGATCGACATGGAAGACAGCAACTACGTCGATGCCACTCTCGACATCTACAAACGTATCCACAAAGTTCATCCGAACGCCGGGCTGTGCCTTCAGGCTTATCTCTTCCGCACAAAAAACGATCTCGCCGATCTGCTTCCCCTGCGTCCCTCGATTCGGCTGGTAAAAGGCGCATATAAAGAGCCCGCCAGCATCGCGTTTCCGAAAAAGGCCGACGTCGATCAAAATTATTTTGAGTTGGCTCAGCAATTGCTCCTTGCGCAAGGCTCCGGCCAATGTGCGCGCGCCGCCTTCGGCACTCACGACATCGCGCTCATCCGCCGTCTCGACGATCTCGTTTCGCAGCAGGGCATTGCCAAATCTGCTTTCGAAGTGCAGATGCTCTATGGCATTCAGCGCGCCGAACAAGAGCGCCTGGCCCAACAGGGCCGTCGTTCCGTTGTCCTTGTCGCTTACGGAACCTACTGGTATCCGTGGTTTGTTCGCCGTCTTGCCGAGCGTCCCGCGAACGTATGGTTTCTGCTCCGCAACGTTTTTGCCTCATAGCTCTCGAAAGGAAGGTGTCGCATGCGCAAGTGCGGTGCTGTGCTAATAGCAATCGCGGCGGTGCTTCTCATTGCCGCTCGGGTTCCAGAGCAGCCCTGGAAGCAGCTTTTTAACGGTAAGGACCTCACCGGCTGGAAACATGTTGGTCCCGGCGGCATGACGGTTGAGGACGGGCTGATTCGCACTCACGGCGGTATGGGTCTGCTTTACTGGACGGGCGGCAAACTGGGCGATTGCCGCATTCGCGTGGTCTACAAGATGCGCGACTTCAACGACAATTCCGGCGTCTTCGTGCGCATTCCCATCGAACCCCGCGAAGAGTGGATGCCCGTTCACTACGGCTACGAGGTGCAGATCGATAATCACCCGGAAACTTCCGGAGAAGACGAATACCATGTCACGGGTACTCTCTATTCTTTGACCAAGCCTCTTTCGAAACCCGGCAAGCCCGGACCCGAATGGAATACCATGATCATTACTCTCGACGGTCCGCATACGATTGTCGAGCTCAATGGCCAGAAAATCACCGATTACACCGAAGGCCAACCCGTCCCCGACAAGAAATTCGATTTTGAACCGCAGCGCGGTCGGCGCCCCGATGAGGGCTACATGGGTCTGCAAAATCACAGTGACAACGATATCGTCTTCTTCAAAGAAGTTAGCGTGCAATCGTTGAAGTAATTCGATAGGATTCGCTTCATCACGGAGAAAAAATCTATGACCAAAAATCAGATCACTCGCCGTTCGTTCCTGCAAACTACCGCTGGCACCACAGGCGCAATGTTCGCCGCCAAGCGCATGGTGATTGACCCGGAAAGCATCCCTTCGCGTCTGGAGATGAGTTCCCCAAACGATCGTATTCGCTTCGGCATCATCGGCGTCGGTATGCAGGGCAATGGGCTCCTGTCCACTGCCGTCGGCCTTCCCGGTTCGGAATGCATTGCCGCAGCCGACCTCTATGATGGCCGCCACACACTCGCGAAAGAAATTGCCGGACCAAAGATCACCACTACGCGCCACTATCACGAACTGCTCGACAACAAGGACATCGATTGCATCATTGCCGCCGTTCCGGATCATTGGCACAAGCAAGTCTTCGTCGACACCATGAGTGCCGGCAAAGACATTTACCTCGAAAAACCGATGTCGCACTCGGCGCAGGAAGGCGTGGAGATGGTTGCCGCCGCGAAGAAGTCCGGCCGCATCGTTCAGATCGGTTCGCAGCGGGTCAGCTCTGTCGTTTGCCGAAAAGCGAAAGAAATGCTGGCTGCCGGCGCCGTCGGTGACCTCACTCTCATTGAAGGTTCGCTCGGTCGCAACGATCCCACGGGCGCGTGGGTTTATCCCGTGCCTCCCGATCTTTCCACGACCACCCTCGACTGGGACACCTGGCAAGGCACGGTGCCCAAACGGGATTTTGACGGCAAAATTTTTGCTCGCTGGCGTTGCTGGAAGGAATACGGTACCGGCGTCGCCGGCGATCTTCTCGTACACCTCGTCTCTGGTATGAACTTTATGATGGGTTGGAACGAAGCACCCGCCCGCGCTTCTTCCTTTGGCGGTATTCTTCGTTTTCCCGATGGCCGCAACATGCCCGATGTGCAGGCCACTCTCTTCGAATACGGCAAGGTGCCCGTTTATCTGCGCCTCAATCTCGGCTGCGAAACGCCGGAAACGTATCGCTTCCAGGGCTCCAAAGGAATTCTGGAGGTGACCGGCCAGGGCATTGCGCATTATCCGCAGACCGGAGAAGATTCCGGGCCCAGTTACTATGCTTCGAGTTTTCCCAAGGAATTGCGCGACGCTTACTACAAGAAATGGCACGAGGAACACGATCCTGCTCCCGGCCAGGAACCTCTCACGGAATCCTATACCTTCAAGGGAGATGATTGGGACGACCAGCGCCCTCACATGTGGGCTTATTTCCAAGGCGTCCGCAGCCGCAAGCCTCTTCCCGAAGACACCGTTTTCGGTCATCATGCGGCGCTGGCCTGCCACATGGCTAATGAGTCTTACTTCCGCAAGTGCCCCGTAGTTTGGGACTCTGCCTCAAACCAGATCAAAAACGCTTGATTCCACGTTTTTTCGCAAGGGGGCTGATTCGTCAGCCCCTCAGTTTCATTTCTTCCGCTGGAACTCCACGCAGTCTCTTCCGTGGTACAACTTGTATTTTCCTGCAGTTCCCGCGTCTACAATCTGCAGTGGCATCGGACGCTTCATCACCGTGTCCTTCGTCGAATCCACCTTCAGCAGATCATTCGCGCCTAGGTCCATGGCCACAAATTTGTTGCCATCGAGGAATCCAAAGCCATACGCGCCGGGCGCCAAGATTTGCCCTCCGATTTCTACAGGCACTTCCGTTAGCAAATATCCCTGATATTTCTCCTTGATGCCGCTCGAATATCCCGAACTGTCCACCAGCGCCACCAGCACCATGAAGCCATCGTGGTAACGCACACCCGCGCTATTCCGGGCTTGCGTAGTCGCGGATTGGCCGCGGAAAAATACTTTATCTGGAAATAATTTGTCACCTACTTCTGCGGCACTCAGGATCCCTTCTTTCGCCGGTGCGGCAGACTTCTCGGCAGTCTGGCCGGCAATCGCCTGTGCGCTACCAAGTGCTAACAGAACTACAAATGCGAACCTCCCTAGACGGTGCATTTTCATAGAGCCTCCTCCTCAATGCGAATACCTCGCTAGAACAGGCGATTGTACCCCTTCCTCCTCTTCGTCCAAATCAACTTCATCACACCTGGCGTTTCCTCTTGTGCGTTTCTGCTAAACGCCGTATGCTCCCCCTCACCTAGGTCATCGGGGATTGTGCCTTCGATCAGGATGAATCTCCGGTTGCCGCCCGCTAGTAGGAGATCGCTGCAAGATATGCTGGTGGTCCGTATGGCAATCCTGCTGGCAGCTTGACTGACCTACATTACTGGAAGAATTTGCGAACCTGTGGCTTCGTGTGGCGATTCACCCGCTGCGCAGACTCAGTTCGCAACCCCAAAGGAGAACTACTTTGAAACTGAAACTCGTTGCCGCTTTCCTTTTCGCCGGTGCTTGCCTGGTTTCAGCTCCCAGATCCAGGGCTCAGGCGAGCGCACAGCCCGCGTCCGCTCAGGCTCCTACCGCCAATCAGCAACAAGAACTCGACAAAGATGTAAAACTTCTTCGCGAAGACATTCGCGCCAAGAAGAAGAAGCTGATCGCCGCCAACCTAACTCTCACGGCCGACCAAGCT
>Ga0335076_10006451_pt1 | contig 11837 bp, 7 predicted proteins | sample Lox_Sample_25_FD_206717 | JGI IMG/M metagenome (GOLD analysis project Ga0335076, IMG submission 206717) | Soil microbial communities from Loxahatchee National Wildlife Refuge, Florida, United States - Lox_Sample_2.5 | ecosystem: Environmental > Terrestrial > Soil > Wetlands | place: USA: Florida... | reverse complement strand
GCGCAACCCCCAGCAAGCGAAGGCAAGGCGGATCTCGATCCAAACTTCACGTCTTCAGTTTTCTTCGATCCCAAGACGAAATACATCTGGGACCTGGCTCTCGATGCCAAGGGACAGCTCTACGTGGCGACGGGCGACCAGGGGCAGATCTTTCGCGTCGATCGCAAAGGCGCGAGCTCCGTCTTTTTCAAGAGCGATGAAGCCCACATCCGCGTGTTGGCATTCGACACGCGCGGGAACCTCATCGCCGGCTCTGACGGCAGCGGACTGGTTTATCGCATCTCGCCGGCTGGCGAGGCTTTCGTGCTGTACAGCGCCCCCAAGAAGGAGATAACCGCGCTTGCGGTCGATGCCGCGGGCAACATCTACGCCTCGGGCATCGGTGAAAAGCGCGCCTTCCAGGCGCAACCTTCGAGCGTTCCGCCACCTCCGCCACCGCCCAGCACGCCTTCCGGACATGGCGCCGGGTCTGCCAGTTCCGCGTCCAATTTTGGTGGCGCGGCCGCCTTCAGCGGGGGAGGGAGTGCAGCGCCGCCGTTTGCCACGACTCCCGGCTCCGAGGTCTATCAGATCGCGCCCGATGGGTCGCCGAAGCGCATCTGGTCATCGCGGGAAGACATTGTCTACGCGCTGGGTTTCGACGATCAGGGGCGTCTGCTGGCTGGAAGCGGGAACCGCGCCCGCATCTACACTATCGAGAGCAATGGTGACTACGTTGACTTGCTCAAGGCCAGCGCCACGCAGGTTACCGCCTTCACCAAGGGTCCCAATAACGGGCTGTATGTTTCCACCAGCAACCTGGGGAAGATCTTTCTGCTGGGGGCGCAGCCAGACTCCGAGGGTAGTTACGAAAGCGACGTCTTCGACGCACACATTTTTTCGCGATGGGGCCGACTCGAGGCGAAAGGCGCGGGAAACTACGATCTCTACACGCGCAGCGGAAACGTCGACAATCCCGACCGCAACTGGAGTCAGTGGAAGAAAGTAGACCTCGCCAAGAATGGCCTTGCTGACGTGCCGGCGGCACGCTTTATTCAGTGGAAGGCCGTGCTGCATCCGGGGGCAACCCCGGCGCGTATCGACGAGGTGAACGTCAACTATCGGCCGAACAATGTGGCGCCCGTGATTGAAGACGTAGCGGTGCAGGTGGGGGTGCGCTATAACGCGACCCCCACGATCAAGACTGGCGGAGAGGGCTCTCCCGTTATCATGGGCCCGCGCTTTGAGCCCCCTCCGCCGCCGGCGGTTCACGACCGCGACTCCATCAGCGCCCGCTGGTCTGCCCACGACGATAACGACGATGATCTGGTGTACTCGGTCTACTTTCGCGGCGACAACGAGACCCAGTGGCGTTTGCTGAAGGATAAAGTCACAGACAAGTTTCTAACCTGGGACGCGGGCCTGTTTCCCGATGGCGAATACACGATTAAGGTCGTGGCGTCTGACGCACCGTCGCACTCTCCCGACGAAGCTCTGACCGACGAGAAAGAAAGCACCCGCTTCGAGGTAGACAACACGCCGCCGCGCATCGAGAACCTCAGCGCCGTCGAGGAAGGCGGACAAGTTCGGGTCACGTTCCGGGCGGCCGACAACTTCTCGCCGCTCAAGCGCGCCGAGTATTCGCTCGATGCAGGCGACTGGCACTTCATCGAGCCAGTGGGCCTGCTTTCGGATAACCGCATCGAGAACTACGACTTCAGCGTTCCACTGCCGAACGAAACTGCGGCGCCAGTAACCGCAGCGAAGGGCAAGAAGCGCACGAAATCTGAGCTTCCGACCGAGCACGTAATTGTGGTTCGGGTATATGACCGGTTCGACAACATGGGCGCCGCCAAGACGCTGATGCGGCTGGGAGCGGGCCATTGAGTCATTGGGCGATTGAGTCATTGAGCCATTGAGGGCGGACGGTAGCTTCTTTAATGGCCCAATGGCCCAATCACTCAATGACTCAATTCTTAACTCCCGATTCCGGCTAGAATCCAGAAATGCAGGTTCTTCTGCGAGAGATCGGATGGCTGTTCGCCATCGTGCTCTCGACGATTCCGGCATATTGGCTGCTGGTCCACCCACGGGCGGAATACTGGCGCAAACGCAGCGGGGCACGATTTCGGATTTTGGTGCCGCTGTGGCTGGCGATCTGGCTGGCAGTCGGCGCCATCACCTGGCCGTGGCGGCATGAGGTTTTTTATGACTCGCCGATCTCCTGGCTGGTGGCTTTGCCATTCTTCGCGGCCGGGTTCTACCTGTATCATCGCGGCCGGGCGAAGTTCAGCGTTGCGCAACTGATCGGGCGTCCGGAAGTGCAGGGCGCGGGATTTGAGCAGCGTCTGGTGACCAGCGGCATTCGCGCCCGCGTGCGCCATCCGGTTTATCTGGGGCACCTGTGCGAGCTGATCGGCTGGAGCCTGGGAACGGGGCTGGCCGTGATTTATCTGCTGACGGCATTCGCCATCATCACTGGCGCGATCATGATCCGCATGGAAGATGCTGAGCTGGAGAGGCGATTTGGGAAGCCGTACCGGAATTATCGCAAGTCGACGGCCGCGGTCATTCCGCGGTTTCGGTCGCTCCCAGCCGACCCTGCAGCGCCCCAGCTAAGAGCCAAAAGCCAACCGCCAAGAGTGTCTTCGTGAGATTTGAGTTCTTTGTCGCCTCGCGCTACCTGCGTGCCAAACGCAGGCAAGCCGTGATCTCCGTCATCACTGCCATCTCGATTACCGGCGTCGCCGCGGGCGTAGCTTCGCTCATCGTTGCTCTCGCCATCAACAATGGCTTTCGCCAGGACCTGCAGGAGCGCCTTCTGGGTTCGACCGCGCACATCAACCTGATGCGGGTGGAGAATGACGGTATCCGCGACTGGCGGGCGCTTCTCGACCGCCTCTCGAGGGAACCACACGTCAAGGCGGCGGCGCCGGCGCTGTTCGAGCAGGTCCTGATCTCGCGCGGCGCACGTGCTCGCGGGGCAATTCTGAAGGGTGTTCTGCCAGATTACGAAAAGAAGGTCAGCGAACTGCTTCAGACCGTCAAGTTCGGCTCAGCCGAGGAGCTGGAGCCGGCTCACGGCGAAGGCTCGCAGGCCAGGAGAGCAGCGGGTATGCCCCCCATCATCCTTGGCCAGGACATGGCCGATGAACTCGGTGCCACGGTTGGGTCGGTGGTGCTTGTCACCAGTCCGCAGGGCGAGCTGACACCCTTCGGGCTGGTTCCGAAATACGTGCGCTTCCGCGTCGCTGGAATCTTTAAATCAGGGTTTTACGATTACGACACAGGCTGGTCGTTTATCCGGTTGGCCGACGCTCAGCAGTTGTTTGGGCTGGGCGATGTGATCTCGGTGATCGAGTTCAAGGTAGATGACATCTACGAGGCCGGCGTAATCGGCAAACAGATTGAGCGCGACGCCGGCCGTGGCTTCATGGCGACCAACTGGATGGAGCAGAACCGCCAGCTCTTCCACGCGTTGAAACTGGAACGCGTAGTGACATTCATTACGATCGGACTCATCGTGCTGGTAGCGGCGCTGAACATTCTTATCTCGCTCATCATGATGGTGATGGAAAAGACGCGCGACATCGCGGTGCTGATGTCGCTGGGCACCCGCAAGGCGCAGGTGCGGAACGTGTTTATTTTTCAGGGAGTGCTCATCGGTGTGGTCGGAACGGCCATCGGACTGGCGTTGGGGTACGTGCTTTCCTGGATCGGCGGGCACTACCGGCTGGTAACGCTTTCGCCCGAGGTTTACTCGATCGATTATGTGCCCTTCGCAGCGCGCGCCATGGATGGGCTGGTGGTCGCGCTGGTCGCGCTTGCCGTTTCCTTTGTGGCGACGATTTATCCTTCGTGGTCGGCCTCGCGCATCCTGCCGGCGGAGGCCCTGCGCTATGAATAGCCAGGACGGCTGCAGGCCCAGAATGGGATCGGGCAATCGACCCAGAAAACATGGAGAAGAACAGTTACCGCCGTTATCCCGGCCCATCCTTCAGGGGAGGTACTTTGGTGATGCACAGGCAAGAGATTTAGCTGGCCTAGGCTATCGGAATGGCGGGATCATCCTTTAAAGCACTCCGTGGGGAAAGGTTGCAAATGGACTTTGGAGGGGAAGTTGCATATTTGTGACCCAGGAGTAGAGGCTTGCATCCAACTGATGTGGCTGAGATCCTGCGAGTAGAAGGACTCACAAAGATTTTCCGCTCCGGCCACACGGATTTGCGGCTCTTTGAAAACTTAGTCTTCCGCGTGATGACGGGAGAGATGCTTGCCATCGTGGGAGAATCCGGGGCAGGCAAGAGCACTTTGTTGCATATCCTGGGCGCGCTTGATAGGCCTTCTGAGGGTGACGTATACTGCGATTTGATGCCGCTGCGCTCGCTCTCAGACGACGCTGCGGCTGAATTTCGCAACCGGGAAATCGGTTTCGTGTGGCAGTTTCATTATCTGCTGCCGGAATTCACGGCCGCAGAGAATGTGGCCATGCCTTTGCTAGTGCGAGGGCAGCGCCCCGGCGAGGCCGAACAGGAAGCAGCGTTCTGGCTGCGCGAAGTCGGGTTGTCAGACCGGGCGCACCATCGTTCCGGCGAGCTTTCCGGAGGCGAACAGCAGCGGGTTGCGCTGGCCAGGGCGCTGGTGACGCGGCCCAGGCTGCTGATGGCTGACGAACCCACCGGGGACCTCGACAGCCGCACGGCGGAGTTGGTGTTTACGTTGATCAGCAGGCTACATCGCGAATATCGTCTGACTTCTCTTATCGTCACGCATAACCTTGATTTTGCGCGTCGCGCCGATCGCGTGCTGCGCATGCATCAGGGCCGGTTGGAGGAGGTTGAGCCGCAGTCGCTCCCCGCTTGACAGCAACGGCGGGCCTTCCTCGGGGTTGGATGGAAGGTCGAGTCTACGGCGCCTGTTTTAGATTTGCTTGACTGCCTCTCCCCCAGGGCAGGCAAGGGGAGAGAGTCCGAGGAGGGACGAGTTGAGTCCCGCGAAGGGCTTTCCGGCGAGGGAACATGTTTGAACGTTACACAGAAAAAGCTCGACGCGTAATCTTCTTTGCGCGCTACGAGGCCAGTCAGTTCGGTTCTCCGTATATTGAAACGGAACACCTGCTGTTGGGCTTGTTGCGCGAAGACAAGGCGCTGACCAACCGCTTCCTCCGTTCGCACGCCTCGGTGGAATCCATCCGCAAGCAGATCGAGGGGCACACCACGATCCGCGAGAAGGTCTCCACCTCCGTCGATCTTCCTCTGTCTAACGAGTGCAAGCGGGTTCTCGCCTATGCCGCCGAAGAGGCAGAACGCCTCTCGCACAAGCACATCGGGACCGAACACCTGCTGCTCGGGTTGCTGCGGGAAGAGAAGTGCTTCGCCGCAGAGATTCTGCATGAGCGCGGACTGCGCTTGTCCACGATTCGTGAAGAGTTGGCGCGTAGCTCGCAAGAAAAAGCCCAGCCGCAGCGCGCGCGTGAATCTTCGCTGCTGAGCGAGTTTTCACGCGACCTTACCCAGGCGGCCCTGGACACCCAACTCGATCCCCTGGTCGGCCGCGAGCAGGAATTGGAGCGCGTGGTGCAGATTCTCTGCCGCCGCACCAAGAACAACCCGGTGTTGATCGGCGAGCCGGGCGTAGGCAAGACCGCCATCGTAGAAGGTCTGGCGCAGCGCATTGCCGACGGCGATGTGCCCTCATTCCTCGCCGACAAGCGCATTCTTGCGCTCGATCTTTCCCTGATCGTTGCCGGCACCAAATACCGCGGCCAGTTCGAAGAGCGGCTCAAGACCATCATGAAGGAACTGATGGAGTCGCAGAACGCCATCATATTTATCGACGAGTTGCATACCCTGGTGGGTGCGGGATCGGCGGAGGGTTCGCTGGACGCGGCCAACATCCTCAAGCCGGCGCTTTCGCGCGGCGAGATCCAGTGCATCGGCGCCACGACCCCCGGCGAGTACCGCAAGTCGATTGAAAAAGATCGCTCGCTCGAGCGCCGCTTCCAGTCTGTCAAAGTTCCGCCTCCGGGCGAGGAGGATGCTGTCCGCATCCTCAACGGCATTAAGGACCGTTACGAAAAGTTCCACGCGGTCTCGTACACCGATGAGGCGATCCTGTTTGCAGTGTCGCATTCCAACCGCTACATTCCGGACCGCTTCCTTCCAGACAAGGCCATCGACTTGGTCGACGAAGCCGGGGCGCGCGTGAAGCTGCGCCAGACCTCGCTGCCGGAAGAGATCACCGAGGTGCAGAAGCGGATCAAGTTCATCGTCCATCGCATGGAGAACGCCATCGCGAACCACGAGTTCGAGAAGGCGCGCTTCTACTCGGACGAGGAGCGCAAGGAGCGCGAGAACCTGCGCGCCCTGCGCGAGAAATATCACCTCGACGATTCCACCACCGGCGTGGTGGGGCGCGAGGACATCGAGGAAGTGGTCTCGCGCTGGACCGGCGTGCCCGTTACCTCGATCAAGGAAGAAGAATCGCAGAAGCTGTTGCGCATCGAGGAAGAGCTGCACAAGCGGGTGATTTCGCAGGAGCGGGCGGTCACCGCCCTGGCCCGCGCCATCCGCCGCTCGCGTGCCGGCCTGAAGAACCCGAACCGGCCGGTGGGCTCGTTCCTGTTCCTCGGCCCAACCGGCGTCGGCAAGACGGAAGTCGCCCGCACCCTGGCGCAGTTCCTGTTCGGCAGCGAGAAGTCGCTGATCCGCTTCGATATGTCCGAATTCATGGAGAAGCACTCGGTCTCGAAGCTGATCGGCTCGCCTCCCGGATACGTAGGATACGAAGAGGGCGGCCAGCTTACCGAGCGGGTGAAGCGCGCGCCTTATTCGGTGGTATTGCTCGATGAAATCGAGAAGGCGCACCCGGACGTGTTCAATATCCTGCTGCAGGTGTTCGAAGACGGCCAACTCACAGACGGCCTGGGCAACACGGTGGACTTCAAGAACACCATCCTGGTGATGACCTCCAACATCGGCGCGCGCCACCTGATGAAGCGTACCGGCCTGGGCTTCCAGAGCGAGAAAGAGGAGACGATCTCAGACAAAGTCGAAGACCTGGTAAAAAACGAGGTGAAGCGCACCTTCAACCCCGAGTTCCTGAACCGTCTCGATGAGATCATTCTGTTCAACGCCCTAACCGAGCAGGACCTGATCCAGATCGTGGAGCTGATGGTCAACCAGCTCAACCAGAACCTGGCACAGCGCCACATCACCGTCACCGTGACCGAGGAAGCGCGCAAGTGGATTCTGGACAAGACGGTCACCGACCGCAGCTACGGCGCGCGTCCGCTGCGTCGCGCGCTGCAGAAGTACATCGAGGACCCGCTTTCGGAAGCGCTCATTCAGGGCTCGATTACCACGCGCCCGGCATTCCTCGAGGTCTACCTCGAGAACGAGCGGCTGTTCTACCGCCAGGTGGGCGAAGGCGCCGAACAGCAGGAGGGCGTGCTGCTCTACAGTTAGCGCTCAACATTCAGCGATCGGCCGCCGGCGAAAGCTGGCGGCTTTTGTTTTGGCGAAAAAAAAACCGGCGGTGCGAGACCGCCGGTTTTTTATTGGAGCGGCACTGCAGTCCGGGCAGACAAAAGTCAGTTCTGGAATTCCGGTCCCACAGTCATCACCGGACAATGGGCCTCGCACACGACTTTATAGGCGACGCCTCGCGCGCCGTGCGTGCCGAGCGCTATCGGCCGGTGAACGCCGATCACGATGAGGTCAGCATCGAGTTCGCGAGCGGCGGTAAGAATCGCCTCTGCCGGGTCGCCGCGCTTCACCATGAATCCGGGCTTTTGCGGCAGCGTGGTTTCGGCGGGCACCATCGCCCGGATCTCCTCCGCCGCTTCGGCGTCCGGTCCGTGCGCCACATGGACCAGGGTGATGGCAGCCTGATTTTCTTCGGCGATCGAGATTGCGTGCGGCAGCCCGTGCCGAGTTTCTGTGCCAAAATCAGTAGCAAAGACGATGTGCTTCAGCTCGCCGGCCTTGGTGGCCTCGACCTGCGGGCCAATGGTCAGAACCGGACAGCGAGAGGTGCGGAAGATTTCCTCCGCCACCGAGCCGAGCAGCAAACGGCCAATGCCTTTGCGCCCGTGCGTGCCCAGCACGATGAGATCGATCTTCTGCTGCTGCACGAATTCCGTGATCGCGCGAGCGGTCTCACCCCGGCCAATGAATTCCTGGTGTCTGATTCCCTGTAGCGCCTTCGTGGCCGCAAGCTTGCTCAGGTTTTCCCCAGCCTGGATGGAGGGCTGGCGGGGATCACAGGGCAGAACGTCAAAGACGCCAGGTATAACGTTAAGCAGGAACAAGGTTGAATCGTACCTCCGGGCAAGACCGGCGGCGTAGGGAAGAGCCATATCGGAGAACGACGAGAAATCGGTCGCGAGAAGGATGTTTTTGATCGCGACGCGGGCTGGGGCGGTGACGGTGGCCATCGGTGCCTCCTTGCGCTGCGTAATGGACCAGCCAGATGTTGCCGGCAAGGCTGGGGGACAAATCCAAGTTTACGTTAGGGCAAAGCTGCACTGAGAGGTAGGACGCCAATCACAGGTCACGGTGACGAGCTGGCTCGAATTTCGGCGGCGCGAAGCACTTCCGCGACCGCTTTTTCGGTACGCTTGGCCAGCGCGTCCATTTCCTGCGATTTATAGCTGGCGATCGGGATGGCCTCCCCAATGACCAACTGCAACGGCCGGGGACGCATGTGGCCCGAGCCACGGGGGAAAGCCTCGAATGTTCCCAGGATGGCAATGGGGACTACGTCAACCTCCGCTTTGAATGCGACGTAAAACGCGCCGCGGCGGAACGGCCGCATCTGGCCCGTCGGCGAGCGCTCTCCCTCGGGAAAGATCACCAGCGGCATTCCGCGCTTGAGGGTGCGGACCGCTTCGCGAATCGCGCGCCGCGAAAGCGAGACGCTTTCGGGATCGATCATCAGTTGACCGGTGGCGCGCAGGTGCCATCCCACTAGCGGCAGGCGAAAGACGATGCGATGAGCGATGATGCGAAATTGGAATGGCAAGTAGCGATAGAGCAGCGGAATGTCCAGGGCCGAAAGATGATTGGCGGCGTAAAGCCGCGGACGCCTCAAGTCGACCCGATCCAGACCTTCGACTGTGATCCGCATGCCGTAGAGCCGCAGCAGCAGTCCGGACCAAAAAGAGACGACCCGGTGCGATGTTTTGCCGCTGCGGTCCAAAAGGGCGAACCCGATTGAGAAAGGCTCAAGCAGCAGCGTGATCAGTATCGTCAGCGGCCAGAAAAAGAGAGCCGAGCGCAGATGGCTGAGAAGTTCGCGGACTCGGGAGTTCATGGAATAGTCGCGAGTCGTAAGTCGCGGGTCGTGAGCCGAATGCCGCTAACGACTTGCGACTTGCGACCTACGACTTCGACCTGCGGCGCGACGCGAGCCTCCGTTCCTGCCGCTAATAATGGTATTCAACACCTGCGCCAAGTCTCGCCCGGCGGTCCGCAATTCGTCGCGGTGATGCAGCGACAGCTCGTTCAGCAGACGTTCTCCTTTGGCCGTCAGGCGGATGGTTACTTGTCGGCGGTCGACGGCATCGCGTTGCCGCTCGGCCAGTCCATGTTTCACTGAACGGTCGACCAGCTCTACGGCGCTGTGGTGACGGATCAGTAAACGCTCGGCCAGCGCACGGATGCTTGGTTTGACGCCCTCGGGGAGTCCGCGGACAGCCAGCAGCAACTGATGCTGCTGCGGATCGATCCCAGCCTCATGGGCGGCCTGCTGGCTGAAATTCAGAAACTTTCGAATCTGGTAGCGGAATTCGGCCAGCGCCTGATAGTCGACGTTCGCGCCTGCTTTCCCCACGCCAGAATTCTACCCGTTGAGGTGTGCCGAAGCGGATTGTTTTTGTCCACACTTTTGCAGCATTTAGAATTGAGAGTTCCCAAGAGGCATGCATTGATCAAGCGTTACACACGGCCGGAGATGGGCCGCATCTGGAGCGACGAAAACAAGTTCCGCGGCTGGCTGCGGGTCGAGGTCGCTGCCAGCGGAGTCCTCGCCGAGGCCGGTCTGGTGCCCAGGAAGGCCGCAGAAGCCATTGCCCGCAAAGGCGACTTTGACCTGGAGCGCATCGCCCAGCTCGAGGCCGAGGTCAAGCACGATGTCATCGCGTTCACCACTGCGGTCGCGGAAAAGATTGGCCCGGAGTCACGCTGGCTGCACTTCGGGCTCACATCCAACGACGTTGTGGACACCGCGCAGGCGCTGCAGGTGCAGGCGGCGTCCGAGCTGATCCGGGAAGGTCTTGTACGGCTGCTCAACGTGCTGAATCGTCGCGCCCACGAGTTTAAGCACACCCCGATGATCGGGCGCACGCATGGCATCCACGCCGAACCCATTACTTTTGGGCTGAAGCTTGCCAACTGGTATGCGCAAGTCGAGCGCGACCGTGAGCGCTTCGCACGCGCCGCCGAAGAGATGCGCGTGGGCAAGGTCTCAGGCGCCGTGGGAAACGCCGCCCACCTCGATCCCGCCTTGGAAGAGAAGATTTGCGAGCGTCTGGGACTGGTCGCGGCGCCAGTGAGTTCGCAGGTGATCCAGCGCGATCGTCACGCGTACTATGTGGCCACGCTGGCGGTAATCGCCTGCACCCTCGATAGCATCGCTACGGAGATGCGCCATCTGCAGCGCACAGAAGTTCGCGAGGCGGAAGAGTACTTCGGCGAGAAGCAGAAGGGGTCATCGGCCATGCCGCACAAGCGTAACCCCGTTAATTGGGAGCAGATCAGCGGCTTGGCACGCCTGGTGCGCGCGAATGCGCAGGCGGCATTCGAGAACGTCGCGCTCTGGCACGAGCGCGACATCTCGCATTCATCGGTCGAGCGCGTGATTCTGCCGGATTCGACCATCCTGGTGGATTACATGCTGCACAAAGCGGCAAGCCTGCTCGAAACGGAGATTGTCTATCCCGAGCGCATGAAGGCGAACCTGGAGAGCACCGGCGGCCTGGTGTTCAGCGGCCAGCTACTGCTCGAACTAGCCGAAGCCGGCATGCAGCGCGAAGATGCGTATCGCCTAGTCCAGGGGCATGCCATGCGGGCATGGAACGAAGGACTGAATTTCCGTGAGCTGGTGTTCCAGGACAAAGAGATTGCGTCACGCGTTCCACGCCAGAAGCTGGAGAGCGCGTTTGACATCAGCCGCCAACTGCAAAACGTGGACAAGATCTTTGCGCGGGTGTTTAGTGCGGGCGCAAAGGGCAAGCAGAAGCGGAAACCAAACTAACTATGGATCGCTTGCCCTGCCGTCATCTTCAGGGCTTTCCGCCTGAAGTCGGCGTGCTCGTCATGGCGGGAGCGGCGACGCTCCGGGGAGACGTGTAATCTCCCGGAACCACGCTGTAGCGATAAATCATCCCATGACTTCCGACGACATATCCGCGATCGCTCCGCGGCAAGCTGAAAGCCTCGACGGCCGTCGGGAATCTGATCTCGCGGGAGAGCCAGCGCTTGCCCCCGTCGGTAGTGTAGGCCCACGTCGAACCCTTAATCGTCCAACCGACTGGTCCTGCAAATCTTACTCGTGGCCGCCCGCCGGGAACGCTGGTAGCCACTCCGTGCCAGGTCTGACCTCCGTCGCTGGTGCCCAGCATCTTCATCTGATAGGTCATAGCGAAGCCGATATTCTCGTCGGCGAAACCGATGCCGTTCTCGATGCCGGTGGATTGCGGGAGAAATGAAAGCACACTCCAGGTGCTCCCGCCGTCTGAGGTCTTCAGGATCACGGAAGACTTGTCCGATACTTCGCTGCTCAGAACATAGCCGACGGTGGGCGTAGCGAAGGTGATGGCCTGCAGGTTGCAGGAGTCTTCGTGCGGCAGTCCCTGC
>Ga0335076_10006450_pt1 | contig 11837 bp, 11 predicted proteins | sample Lox_Sample_25_FD_206717 | JGI IMG/M metagenome (GOLD analysis project Ga0335076, IMG submission 206717) | Soil microbial communities from Loxahatchee National Wildlife Refuge, Florida, United States - Lox_Sample_2.5 | ecosystem: Environmental > Terrestrial > Soil > Wetlands | place: USA... | reverse complement strand
ATTTATCAAACAGCTTCCCGCCAATGCGGCCGCCGAGCAGTCCGGCGACGCCCCATGCCGTAAACAGCATCCCGTAATTAATTCCAGCATTCTTCGTGCCCCAGAAATCGGCAGCGGCAGCGCCGTTTACGGACAACTGCGTGCCATAGCACCAGTACACGATGAAGAGCATGACGAAAAGGCCTACAACGTTGCCGCCCACGGCATAAAGAATGGGCATCGAGACCATCGAGATGCCGATCATCAGGCGCAAGACGTTGATGCGGCCCAGGTGGTCCGACATCCAGCCGGAGAGAATACGGCCGGACGCGTTGCCTACCGCGCCTACCACCAGACCGAGAGAAGCCAGCATGGTGCTGGGGATGCCCACGCTCTTGGCGAAGGGCACCAACTGGCTGATGACCATCAGGCCTGCGGTGCAACCGAGGGCATACGCAATCCACATGAAGTAAAACGTCGGCGTCCGCAACGCCTCGCCCGGCGAGAAGTCATAGGTGGTCGCCGCAGCTTTGGAACTGGGAGCGGGCGTCCAGCCTGCAGGCTTATAGCCGGCGGGAGGGTTCTTCAACAGGAACGCGCCAATCACGGTCATCACCAGGAAGATCACCCCCAGGATCTGGAAGGTGGTGCGCCATCCGAAGTTGGGAATCAGGTAGCTGGCGGACAAGGGTCCGAAGATGGCTGACCCAGCGCCATAACCACCCACCGCCAGTCCCACCGCGAGGCCGCGCTTGTCAGGAAACCACTTGGACATGACCGGAATCGGCGTGGAGTAGCCGAAACCGTTGCCCAAGCCTCCAATGACGCCGAAACAGATAAACAGGTACATGAGGCTGCTGGTGTAGGCGCACAGGAAGAAGCCGATACTGACCAGGACGCCGCCGGTGAGCGAGATCCAGAAGGGCCCGAACTTGTCCTGCAAGCGCCCGGCAACAATAAACGTGAGAGCAAACACCGCCACGGCGATGGTGAAGATGGTGGAGGTATCGGCGCGTTTCCAGTGAAACTCTTTCTCCAAAGGAGCTACGAACACGCTCCAGGCATACAACGTGCCCAAGGCAAGATTCATCATCATGCCCCCAATGACACGCCACCAACGGTTTAAGCCGACGCTGCCGATTTCGACGGAGTCAATTGCAGTTCCCGCAGATGTTGCTGTTTGCGCCATTACTCTCTCCTTCCAAGCCCGTGCCGGGGAGGCGGCACGCGAGACAATCATCATGGAATGTTAGGCCCTGGGATCGTGAGCGGCCATACTACAAAAGGTGCAGAGCCTGGTCTGTCCAGCTCCACCGCATCCTGCCTTGCTTAGCTGCCAACTATACGCCGGTCTTGGGCGTGACCGGGGGAGAAACAACAACCGTGGGCGGGAAGCGACATGGGGTAGAGGAGAGTGGCCAAGTCCTCGCGCCGGCCGGGGTTCAGGGCCCGGATCTGCCAGCGAACGTTCGTTCGAAGCAGATGTTTCACAACGCGCGGATATGGACCTCGCTTCCCGCCTTTGAGCCGTTGTTGCCGGATTGTCGTTTGCCACGCGGGCCGGGGTCTGTGACCGGGGATACCGGCTCATGTGACCGCTGTCACTATGTCCCCGTTTGCCCCGTTCCGGCCCAGCCTTGCCCGGCGCGGTCGGGCGGTGATAAACGCGCGTCATCCTACTATTTGGGGATGTTTCCTTCGAGGAGAGTGGTAGCATTACAGGTAACCGTCCGGAGGCAATGTGGGATCACCTTACGGCTTTGAGCTGATTGAGAATTGTGTAATTTGCAAGTTAAGAAGCGACAGCTTCTTCTGTTCTCTCCCGAAGTCGGCCTTGGAAGCCTTCGACAAGATCAAGTACTCGGCGGCCTATCCGGCTGGCGCCGTTCTGTTCGTCGAGGGCCAGTCGCCCCGCGGCATTTACATGCTGTGCAAGGGCCGGGTGAAGCTCTCTACCACCTCAGCCGAGGGCAAGACGCTTATTCTGAAGATTGCGCAGCCCGGCGAGGTGCTGGGCATGCATGCCACGGTATCGGGGACGCCCTACGAGATCACGGCCGAAACCGGCCAGCCGTGCCAGTTGAATTTTGTCAAACGCGATGATTTCCTGAATTTCCTGCAAAAGCACGGCGATGCCTGCCTGAAAGCGGCGCAGCATTTGAGCAAGGATTGCCAGAGCGCCTATCAGCAGATCCGCAGCCTGGGCCTGTCGCATTCGGCGCCCGAACGGCTGGCGCGCCTGCTGCTCGAGTGGACGGCCAGCAGCCACGACCAGCCCGAGCCCAAGGTGAAGCTGGCGCTCACCCACGAAGAGATCGCGCAGATCATCGGCACCTCGCGCGAGACCGTGACTCGCGTGCTGGCGGATTTCCGCAAACGCCAGGTGGCCGTGCTGAAGGGCTCCACGCTGACCATCCGCAATAAGCAAGTGCTGGAAAAACTGGTTGGGGCCTAATCCCTGGACTATTCGGTTCGCAGGGCCTGCATCGGATCGAGTCCCGCAGCGCGCCGGGCCGGCAGGTAGCACGCGGCCAGTGCCACCAGCATCAGCAACACGGCCACCGAAGCAAACGTGACGAGGTCGGTCGGCCTGACTCCAAACAGTATCGCCGACATCAGCCGAGCCAGCAGCAAGGCGAGCAATACGCCCAGGCCGATGCCTGGCAGCGTCATGGCTGCGCCGTCGCGCAAAACCGCGAGCTTCACGTCGCCCTTCCCTGCTCCCAGCGCCATGCGAATGCCAATCTCGCGCGTGCGCTGGCCCACAACGTACGACAGGACGCCATAGATGCCGATCGAGGCCAGCAGCAGCGCGCCCGCGGCGAAAATCGAAAACAACATCGTCGCGAAGCGCTGCCGCGCGATGGAATCGGCGACCAGCTGCTGCATAGGATGCAGGCTGTCCACTACCATCTCACTATCCTGCTGCCGCAGAGCGTGCCGGACGCCGGGGAAGACCGACTCCGGATCGACGCCCTCGCGCGTGCGGACGAAGGTGGCGACACCGGAGGCAAGCGCGTGCATCATGTAGTCGGGTAGCTGCGCAAACGGCTCGTAGAATTCCGCCTCCACGACGTTGGCTGTGTCGGGCGCCAGGCCAAACTGTTTCACGTGGCCGACAACGCCGACGATCTCGTCCGTGCGTTCGCCATCGGTGCTCTCCGGCGGGAAGTAAACATGTTTGCCGATTGGGTCCTGGCCGGGAAAGAATTTTTCGGCGAAGCTCTCATCCACCACGATCACGCGCGGGGCATGCTCGTTGTCAGCGTCGTTGAAGAAACGCCCGCGAAGCAGCGGGATGCGCATCAGCTTCAGGTAATCAGGATTCACAGCGTAGCGCAGCGCGTCCGGTGCATCGGCCACATGTGCGGGGCGGGTCATGCCATCGACCCAGAAGGGCTCCTCATCGTCGCTCAGCATGGGGGTGGCGCCCCAGTCAAACGAGACATTCTGGACTGCCGGGACGCTGCGGATGGTGGTCTCCATCTCGCGGTAGGTTGCGCGCACGGTATCCGGCGACTGCTTTGTTAGCGACGTGGACGGCTCGACCTGGAAGAAGATCACGCCGCGCGTGTCGAACCCTGGGCTGACGTTCCATAGCCGGACGAGGGTGCGGATCATCAGACCCGCGCCCACCAGCAACACGAGCGCCATCGCCATCTCCACCGTGACGAAAACCGCCTGCGCGCGATGATGGGAGCCGACCAGAGAACGGCCGCTCTGGTTCAGTGTGGAGTTAACGTCGGTTCGCGCGGTGCGGAACGCCGGAGCGAGTCCGAAGACCACGCCCGCCAACACCGACGCTGCTAGCGTGAACAACAGCACGCGCGCATCAAGGCTGACGTTTTCGGCGCGGGGCAGCATGTCAGGAATCGCCAGGACCGCGGCCTTGCTGCCCCAGTACGCGAGCATCAGACCAAAGGCGCCGCCAACGAGCGATAACGCCAAACTTTCGGTCAGGACCTGCCGCACCAGGCGACCCTGGGCGGCGCCCAGCGCCACGCGTACCGCGAACTCCCGCTGGCGCGCGGTCGCTCGCGCCAATTGCAAATTGGCCACATTCACGCATGAGATCAGTAGAACAAAGATCACCGCGCCCATCAGTACCCAGAGCACGGGACGCACCTCGCCAACGATCTGGTCCTTCAAGGGGACGATGGTGGTCTTGATGCCGGCATCGACGTCGGGATAGGCAGCTTCGAGACCGCGATTCACGCGTTCCATATCCTGCGCCGCCTGCGCCCGCGTGACGCCAGGTTTAAGCAGAGCTAGTGCGTCCATGCCCCAAGCGGCCTGCCGCTCGCGAAAATGAGGATCGCTGTATTCGCCTACAGGCGTATAGATGTCACTGGTCTTGAAGTTCCACTGGTTCAGTTGAAAGCTGGACGGGATGATGCCGATGATGGTGCGCGGCTTGCCGTCGAGCACGATAACCTGTCCCACAATGTGGGGGTTGGAGGCGAACTTCCGCTTCCACAACCCCTCCGAGATCATCACCGTCGGGTTGGCGCCGAGCCGGTCCTCATCGGCGGAGAAGGTGCGTCCCAGCAGCGGCTTTACGCCGAGCATGTCGAAGAAGCCCGCCGAAACCATGCGTCCGCTGAGGTTTTCGGGCTCGCCCGCGCCGGTGAGTTTGGCATCCCCATAACGGTAGGCCGCCATCGCGTCGAAGCTGCGGTTATCGCGCCGCCAGTCCTCGAAGTTCGGGTACGAGATAGAGCCCTTGGTGAAATGGGGCTTGCTGTGAAACAGCACCACCAGGCGATTCGCGTTGGGGTACGGCAGCGGGTTTAACAATACGCCGTTGACTACGGAGAAGATGGCCGTGTTGGCACCAATGCCGAGTGCCAGGGTGAGAACCGCAACCACGGCGAAGCCAGGCGATTTCATCATCTGGCGGCAGGCATAGCGCACGTCGGTGAAGAAGGTACGCATGGGAGCGAAAGCGGCCTCCAGCTAAGAATAGAGCAATCAATGGGCCGCTAGCGCTGGTTGTAAGCAATTGCTGGTAGAGGATTTGACGGATCTTACGAAGGTGGGCGGTAACGGGTTCGCTCGTCAGCGGACGCCGCCGTCCGAATACGAACAGGAGGAGGCAATTCTGAAGCGATGTCGTTCCACCACCAGCAGGTACAGCCGGACTGCTCAGTTGCGGAAAGCGCCGGCCGCGAGAGTTCTGCAGCAGGAGCTGAATTCGAACCTGGCACCCGGCCGTTACTTGGGCATGAAAGAAAGCCATCCAACAACGGCGCCGCCGACAACCAGCAGCGCCGGGTTAACCTTGTACTGCAGCAGGATGAGCAGCACTCCTACGGCGACGGCTCCGGTTTCAAGTCCGTTGACGGCTCCCTTGGCCATGGTGAAGCAGCCCGCCAGCAGCAGTCCGATGGAGACCGGCGCAAGTCCCTGCTGAATGGAGGTACGCCACGGCCAGTTCTCCAGCTTTCTCCATGCGCGCGCCACCACAAAGGCCAGCAGCGCTGTCGGCGCAAAGAACGCGATCAGGGTGATGATCGCTCCCAGCAAGCCGCCCGCCCATAGGCCGATGACCACGATCATCATCATGTTCGGGCCGGGCGCCATTTGGCCCACGCTATAAATGTGGATCAGTTGCGGGAAGGTCAGCCACTTGTGGACCTCGACGGTCAGGACCTTCATCTCCGGAAACGCCGCCATGCCGCCGCCGACGGTGAGAATCGAGAGGTAGGAAAAAACGCGAATCAGTGCGGGAATCTGGTTCATCGCGCAAGCTCCGACTTTTCATGATGTCCGCGCGGGCGGTGAAAAAGTATGGCGAGAATGCCGATAATCACCAGCGCGCGGGGCACCGACCAGTGCAGCCGGTTAACCGCCAGCACGGTTGCGGCCATGAACACGAAGTCGAACTTCTGCGCGAGCGCCTTCTTGCTGAGACTCACGACGGTTGCGAGGATGAGTCCGACCGCCGCGGCCGCGACACCTTTCAGCGCAGCCGTTGTCCAAGCATGATCTCCATGCAGACGGTAGACCATACCCACCACAAACATCAGGACAGCGCCCGGCAAACACATCCCCAGGATGCCCGCCAGCGATCCCATCCAGCCTTGCAGCTTTTCCCCTACCAGCACGGCCATGTTGGTAGCATTCAGCCCCGGCAACGACTGGCTGATGGAGAGCATCTCCACGAATTCCTTGTCATTCACCCACTTCTTCTTGGCGACCAGGTTGGCGCGCAGATAAGGTACGACCCCGCCGAAGCTGGTGGCGCCGATGAAGAGGAATTCCAGAAAGATCTCTGAGATCGAGGGCTTTGGAGCTTCCGGCGCCACTACCTCCGGCGCGGGCACTGCGCTTGCGGTGCTCATGCGGGATCACACTCCTTGTGAAAGAGTTGCTACGTAGCGAAGTGGAGCCGCGCTTGGGCGCAATTGCGGCTTGATTGATCACTCGTGCGACTTTGGCGGATTGCCCAGCAATCGATACACGGCAGCCGTCTTGGTGCAGTTCAGAGCGATGTAGTCCTCCGCGGAATACTGCAGCGAAATGAAGAAGGCCTCGGCGCGCTTCAGGGCGTCCTTGCTTAGCATGTCGCGGTCCTGGAATCTGAATTGGAACGCGAACTCGCCAATCAGCGGACGATGCTCGCCCCGCGTGCGCCAGATGGACACGTTGGCCTTGCAACCGATGCCTTCGCCAAAGTCCAGCATCCCGATATCCTGCAGCACCTCTTCGATGATGGTGTTGCTGACCAGCTTGATCTCTTCTTTCGGTGTTTTCCTGACTCGCGCTAGCACAGGAAGCAGATCAATGATCTGATCCATGTCGCGCACGTTCTCCTTACCCATTCCGATCGCTGAGCGCAGGAACTGGACGTTGTGGGAGAACAGCAGCCGGATGCCGCCGAGCTTCTCCTTCAAAGGCATCGCCTGACACTTGAACTTCACCCTGTGGTCACCCAGGATGTTCGGCCGCACGTCGGTCTCGGCGCACAACTGCATGTCGGGATGCCGGAACTTGAAGACAATCTCCGGATCGCCGATGGGAAAACCATCCTGATACGGAATCCTGCGACGGAGGATGAAAGCGTTGTTGTAAAGCCGGAAATCATCCGTATCCACAAACAGCACTTCGCGAATTTGCACCGGCTCAGAGTCGAAGCCTGCGACGGAAAACTTTACGCCGTGTTGCCTGGCCGGTTCGCGCATGACCTTGCCGAAATCGAAGAGACTCTGGCGCGAATGAAACTTGTTGGGCTTCAGGATGAGTTTGCAGCACAGATACTCAACCTGGTGCAAGGGCATTCCGTCAGAGTAGGTGCCCGGCTTGAGTTGCGGTACACGCCCTACCCAGCTCGGAGTAACCGGTGCCTTCTCCCGGCTGGGCTGTGGTTGTTTCTCGCGTGCTTTGGCAGCCGCGGTTGCGCTTGGCAAGTAATCCCCCTAAATCGCACTGGTCGGATTTCTTAGCACAAGATTACAACATCCGTGTAAAAACACCGGCTGTGATGTATCTCACAAGGTTTCGCCGTCGCAGTTTGTCAACGAGGTCTGGCCCGGCTTACGATCAGGCCTGAGTTGACGGAGTTCCCGCGTTGAGGGTATAACTCACCCCATACTGCTTTGCGATTTCTTGGGCTCCCACAAGCCGCAGCGGTTCTGGTCTCAATAACCCGAGGGAAGCTTGTCCGATGAACAGGAAAGCTCCGGAGAATTCTAAGGAAAACGGCACTAAGCTTAACAAAGCAAAGGGCTTGCGTGCTGTTACCTCGACCGATGCCAAGGGCCGGGGCAACAGCACTGCCAAGGTCGGGGACGATCCCCGCTTTGCCCAGGCAGTGCAAAACTATGAGGCAGGATTAAAGGCCCTCCAGGCCCACAAGTACGACAAAGCTAAGACCTGCTTCGAGAAGGTGGTGGCCGGGGCCAGCCCCGAGCTGGCCGATCGTGCCCAAGTTCATCTCGCCAGCTGCAACCAGCAGATGACCCGCGCCGCAACCAACTTCAAGACGGCGGAGGAGCAATTCGATTACGCCGTCTCGCTCATGAACATGGGCGACTACGTCACTGCGCGCGAAAACTTCGAGACGCTCGGCACCAAGTATCCCAAGCTGGATTTCATCTGGTACGGCATGGCGGCCTTGAACTGCCTGACGGGGCGGTTCCCCGAGGCCATTTCCAATCTCGGCGAGGCCATCCGCCTGAATCCCGCGAACCGTTTTCAGGCGCGCAACGATTCCGACTTCCGCAACCTCGCCGACGACCCACGTTTCACCGAATTGCTCTATCCTGATACGAGCGCCGAGCCCGCGAGCGAGCCGCCCAAGTGGCGCTATTAGCCGGCGCCTCTCACAGTCTGAAGCATGCCAGCTGAGAGCACATCTGCGGCAACACGCGCCGTCCGGGTCGTGGCCATGGGCGGCGGGACGGGGCTGTCCACGCTTCTGCATGGCTTAAAGCATTGCGTGAGTTTGTCTTCGCAAGGCCCTGAACCTGGTATGTTGCCCGTCATCTCGGAGCTTTCGGCGGTGGTCACCGTCAGCGACGACGGCGGCTCCAGCGGGCGTCTGCGCAGGGAGCTGAACCTGCCCGCGCCCGGCGATATCCGCAACTGTATCGTCGCGCTATCGGACGAAGAAGACCTGCTGTCGCAGCTGTTCCAGTATCGCTTTCCTGCTGGTGAAGGCATCGGCGGCCACAACTTTGGCAACCTGTTTCTGTCGGCGATGACCGCCATCACCGGCGACTTCAGCCAGGCAGTGGAGCAGTCTTCCACGATCCTGGCGACGCGCGGCCACATCTATCCCGCGACTACAGCGAATGCGCAGCTGTACGCGATCAGGGACGACGGCTCATTCGTTCGCGGTGAAACCAACATCACCGCCAGCGACCGGCGCATCGTTGAGCTACGCATGGCGCCGGCCAATGCCAAGCCGCTGCCCGCGGCGATCGAGGCAATCGAGCGCGCCCACTTGATCACCATCGGGCCCGGATCGCTGTTCACCAGCCTTGTGCCGAATCTGCTTGTGCGGGACGTTTCGCGCGCGATCGCGCAGTCGCGTGCCGTGAAGGTGTTCGTCTGCAACCTGATGACGCAGGCCAATGAGAGTCTCGGGCTGAGTGCCTCCGACCACATCCGCGCGCTGTACAAGCATGCGCGCCATCAGTTCTTCGACTACGCCCTGATCAATCGCACGCCGGCATCGGCCGAACTGGCCAGGAAATACGCCGAGCAGGGACAATCGCAGATTGAGCCCGACGAGCTAGGCATTCAGAGCCTCGGTGTCACGCCGGTGCTGGGCGAGTACCTGCTTGAGGAGCAGCATCCCCGCGAAGGGCTGGTAGCCCGCCACGACACCCATCGCGTTGCCCGCGACTTGCTGCGGTTGATGCTGGAGGCGCGGGAGGCCGCCCCGGCGCTGCGTGAGGCCGGCAGCTAGAGGAGACAGTTCGCACGCATCTCTACCGCCCCGCGGGCACCGCTCCCTCGCGATAGGAACAGTCTCGGCAGGTTGTGCCTCGCAACGCTATTACCTTGCCGATTATCCCGAGAAGACGAACAGCCCACCGACCACGTCCATCGTCAGATGCGCGATGTACAGAGGAAAGAGTTTGCGGGTCCGGGCATAGTAGATCGAAAAGACAGTGAACACTCCAACAAGTCCGCTGACTCCGAACCAGCCCTGGTGCGTGTGATAGGAAATTTGAAGTTGGATAGGCATTCTGGGTGAGTGAACTTCCGGAAAGGCGAGCAGGGCCCAAGCCACCACCGGGCATAGTGCCAGCGAAATTCGGCGCGGCCACCAGGTCGCGCCGAAGGCAGCGGCGACTGCGTGGTGATGGACAGCGGCGAGTCGCCGGAGGAAGAGCAATTGTTGGAAGAACCGCATCCGGCAAGAAACACGACGAGGAGACTAGCTAGCATTCGCTGCGACCTTGGGACGCATGATCACCTCTGCCTCGCCGCGAGCTCACTATCCTGCAAACAGCAACACGGGTCAATGGGTGAAGTAGCGGAGATTTCGCGCTGTTGGAATCCGGCTACGTCGTGCTGCACTTGCCCGTGCCGTGGCAGGCGCGGGAGGGTGAGGCGCAGTTGCCGGGCTCGGCGAGCTCGCCATCAGGGCCGATGCAGGTCTGGGTGTGCAGGCACCAGAAGATGCCGTCGTTGGAGGGCTGGATGGAGGGGTCGGGCTCGGCCTCGATGAACTGCCCCTTCCAGCGCAGGGCGGAGCAGAGGTGCTCGCGGTTGGGGTCGAAGCGTTCAGAATCCAGGTTGAGCATCGTGCGCCTCCGCGGGTAATCCGTTGTCAGTTGTCGGTGGCTGAGTAAAGATGCCTTGTAACAGAGCACGAGTTTAACCGGCTTCATCGGCACGACTGAAGTCGTGCCTTGTTACAAGGCAATTTCTCACGGCAGTGACAAGGAGTTCAAGGGCTAGCCACTGGCCACCGCTCCTAACAACGCCCGCTTTACCGCTGCCTTCGCCAAGCTGATCTTGTACTTGTTCTGGCTGAGGGGTTTGGCCTGCGCTAACGCGGCGTTTGCTGCTGTGGTAGCGTTTTCCGGCGTGACGCTCTTCCCGGCCAGCGCCTGCGCGGCTTCCGGCGAGAGCCACGGCACGGGGGCGACCTGTCCCATCACAATGCGCGCACTGCGAACCGTGTTGCCATCCATCTCCAGGGCTACAGCGGCGGTTGCTAGCGGCCAGTCAAATGCCGCCCGTTGCCGCACCTCGTAGCCGGCAACCTTCAAGTTCGGCGATGGGGCGGGCACTACGATTTCCATCACCATCTCGCCGGGCTTGAGGTCGTGCTCCAGCTCGTTCTCCGAGCGCGGGATGACAAAGAACTTCTCCAGCGCCAGCTCGCGCACGCCGGCGCTCGCCGAATAAAGGCGAATCTTCGCGCCATAGGCGATCAGCACCGGCGCGATGGTTGACGGACTGACGAAGTAGGCCGGGCCGTCGTTGCCCAGAATGGCGGCATAACGGTTGTCGCCTTCGACGACCATTGACTTGCCGCTGGGCGCCTTCGGCATCAGACCCATGCCGTTGCGGAAGTACCAGCAGCGCGGGCGCTGGCACATGTTGCCACCGACGGTGGCGAGGTTGCGAATCTGCGGGCTGGCGGCCTCGTTCGCCGCCTCGAGCAACGCGGGGAAGGCGGCGAGTTCGCTCTTCGCTTCCGCAAGTTCGGCGATGGTAGTCAATGCGCGGATGTGCAATAGCCCGTCGTGCGCGTCGTCGCCGATGCCGCGCAGTGTCTCAATTTGCTTGATGTTGACCAGCCGGCGCGGAGTGACAATGTAGTCCTTCATCAGCGCCAGCAGGTCGGTTCCGCCGGCAAGAATGGAGCCGTCGTTGCCGAGCAGGGTTGAGACCTGCTCTTTGCTGGTCGCGCTGACGTATTCGAACGCTTGCATGAGTGTGTCGTCTCAATGGGACGCAGGCGCAACCGATTTTACAGCAGGATTCGCTTAAGCGCCGCCAGTCCGGCCGGTACCGAGCCGTAGACTGCGCTGGTCGGTATGGGCGCGCTGGCCGGTTTATCGCCGCCGTCCAGATAGACGCCGTGTATGTCGAACGACTCTGACGGAATCATGCCGACCTGGTTGTCCGAAGCCGAGGAGGGGCAACCTGGAGAGTGGCAGCCGACACCACTGTTCTGGTCCCAATAGACCCCAAACTGCTGCTCATCGATGCCGTTTTGCAGGGTGATCCACGAGATGCCGCCCGGCACCTCAACATTCAGGCCGCTCACCGTCACGCGGTCCACGTTAAAGCCGTAATCATTGAAGAACAGCACGACGTCGGAGCGGGCCAGCACGGTGCCGCTGCCGTAGATGGTTCCACCAAATTCGCTGGATGTAATCGCCCACTGA
>Ga0335076_10006448_pt1 | contig 11842 bp, 10 predicted proteins | sample Lox_Sample_25_FD_206717 | JGI IMG/M metagenome (GOLD analysis project Ga0335076, IMG submission 206717) | Soil microbial communities from Loxahatchee National Wildlife Refuge, Florida, United States - Lox_Sample_2.5 | ecosystem: Environmental > Terrestrial > Soil > Wetlands | place: USA... | reverse complement strand
GCGATCGAGGGCGCATTCGACGACTGCCAGCGCATCGTCAAGGAGCTGTTCGGCGACCCCGCGTTCCGCGATGAAATGCGCCTCTCAGGCGTCAATTCCATCAACTGGGCGCGCATCCTCGCCCAGATCGTCTATTATTTCGTCGGGGCGGTCGCCCTCGGCGCGCCGGAGCGCGCGGTGTCCTTCGCCGTTCCGACTGGCAATTTCGGCGACGTGCTGGCCGGCTACTACGCCAAGCGAATGGGCCTGCCGGTCGACCGCCTCATCATCGCGACCAACGAGAACGACATCCTCGTGCGGGCGCTGGCGAGCGGGCTATACGCGCCCAAGGGCGTCAAGGCGACCCAGTCCCCGTCGATGGACATTCAGGTCTCGTCCAACTTCGAGCGCCTTCTGTTCGAGGCGTTCGGCCGCGACCCAGAGGCGGTCGTCGCGCGGATGAGCGAGCTCGCGAGTGACGGCGCGTTCGCTATCCCGCCGGACGCGCTTTCCCGTATCCGCGCCGATTTCGACGCCTTTCGCGTCGATGAAATGGCCTGCGCCGAGGAGATGGGCCGCGTCTATCGCGAGAGTGGCATGATCATCGATCCGCACAGCGCGGTCGGGGTCAACGCCGCGCGCAAGGCGCTTGCCGCGGCGCCGGCGACGCCTGTGATAGCCCTTGGCACCGCGCATCCGGCGAAGTTTCCCGACGCCGTCGAGCGCGCGACCGGGGTTCGGCCGCCGCTGCCCGAGCCCCTCTCGGATTTGCTCGATCGCGAGGAATCGATCGTCGTATTGCCCAACGACCGCCGGGCCGTGGCTGATTACGTGCGGCAGACTGCGCGGGCGGCGGCGTGAGCGTTCGAACGACCAGCCTTCCCTCGGGGCTCGCCGTCGTCACCGAGGCGACCCGCCATTTGAAGACGGCGGCGATCGGCGTCTTCGTCGCCGCAGGCTCGAGATTCGAGCGCGCGGGCGAGCATGGGCTGTCGCATTTCATCGAGCACATGGCGTTCAAGGGCACGCGGCGCCGAAGCGCTCGCGACATCGCCGAGGAAATCGAGAACGTCGGCGGCGACCTCAACGCGGAGACCGGGGTCGAGCGGACGGGCTATCTCGCCCGCGTTCTCGGGATCGACGCGGGCCTTGCGTTCGACGTGATCGGCGACATTCTCACCGAGAGCGCGTTCGACGCCGATGACCTCGAACGGGAAAAGAACGTCATCCTTCAGGAAATCGGCGCCGTCGAGGATACGCCGGACGACTGGGTATTCGATCTTCTCACCCAGACGGCCTGGCCGGACCAGCCGATCGGGCGGCCGATTCTCGGAACGCGGGAGGGGGTCGGCGCCTTCGATCGGGCCGCGATCGACCGCTACCTCGGCCGGCGCTACAGCGCCGGCGCGACCGTGGTGGCCGCCGCCGGCGCCGTCGAACACGATCGCATCGTCGAACACGTCCGCTCCCGCCTCGAAAGGCTGCCTCTCGCGGCGGCGGCGGCCGAAGAGGCGGCCGTCTATCGCGGCGGCGAGACCAAGCTCAGCCGCCGCCTCGAGCAGACCCATATCGTGGTCGGATTCGAAGGCCGCCCGGCCGACGCGCCGGATCACGACGCCGCCCAGGTCTTCGCCGCTGCAGCCGGCGGCGGCATGTCGTCGCGGCTCTTCCAGGAGGTGCGGGAGAAACGCGGCCTCGCCTATTCGATTTTCGGCTTCCACTGGGATTTCATCGACACTGGGTTGTTCGGCTTCTACGCCGGCTCGGCCGATCGGGACGCGCCGGAAGTGGTGGCCGCCTCGCTCGACTGTCTGGCCGAAGCCGCGCACGGGCTCGGCGAAGCGGAAATCCGCCGCGCCAAGGCGCAGATGAAAGTCTCGCTGGTCACCGCGCTCGAGCAGCCGGCGGCGCGCGTTCATCAGCTCTCCCGCCAGATGCAGGTCTATGGCCGCCCGCTTTCGTTCGACGAAATGCTGGCGCGCGTCGACGCCATCTCCGTCGAAGAGGTTCGCAAAACCGGCGCGGCCATGCTTAGATCGGCGCCTGCCGTGGCGGCGATCGGGGCGGTCGGCAGAGTTCCCGGCCAGGCGAAGATCGCCGGCGCTTTGAAAGGGGTATGATGGCGCTTTTCGGCTTGACGCGACCGGTAAGCCCGGAGCCGCTTTTGCGCGGCGACGGCGTTTATCTGCGCCCGGCGGCGCCGTCCGACCATTCGTCCTGGTCCCGGCTCAGGGCCGCGAGCCGCAGCTTCCTCGAGCCATGGGAGCCGACCTGGCCGGACGACGACCTGACCCGCGCGGCCTTTCGGCGGCGCCTCCGGCGCCAGGACGACGACATGGCTCGCGACGAAGCCTATACGTTCCTCATTTTCGACAGCGGCAACGACGATCTCCTCGGCGGGATCACGCTCGGCGGCGTAAGGCGCGGGGTGTCGCAGAGCGGGACCCTCGGCTATTGGATGGGCGCGCCCCACGCCGGCAAGGGCCGGATGACTCGCGCCGTCGCCGCAACGGTCGAATTCGCCTTTTCGAGGCTGCGCCTCCACCGCATCGAGGCGGCGTGCATCCCTGAGAATGCGCCCTCGATTGCCCTGCTCGAGCGCAACGGCTTCCGCCGCGAGGGCTACGCGCGCGGGTTCCTCAGGATCAACGGCGCGTGGCGCGACCACCTCCTTTTCGCGCTCATCGACAGCGACCCGCGTCCGCGACTGACGTGGACCAATCTTGACTGAGCTTCGGTTCAACGACCGCAGGCGAGTCCGCGCCGCAGCGGCTCGCGCCGGCCGGAGGCCAAAGCGCGCTTCCGGCGCGGGTCGCGCCTGGCGACTCCTCATCGGCGTCGTCGTCCTGATCGCCTCCCTCGCGGCCTTCCAGGCGTCGGCGCTCGCGGTCCAGTCCGTCAGGGTCTCGGTCGACTCCGACGCCATCGACCTGACGCGGGCGGTCGAGCGCTACAGCGCCCAGGGCGACCGCATCCAGGTCTCGACCGCGCCCGGCGCCGACGGCATCGTCCGCCGGATCGAAGTCAGCGCGCTCGAGCCGGGGGCGCAGCCGGCGTGGATCGTCTTCGCGCTGACCAATGATTCCGACGAGCAACTGACCCGCCTCATCGTCGCGCCGCATTTCCACTTCGTCGGCTCCGGCGTGATCTGGCCGGATCTCGGCTCGTCGCGGATCGCCACCATCACTGCGAGCCAAGGCTCGGCGCCCGAACGCGAAGACAATGCGGAAGCGGACGTCTTCCGCCTGACCCTCGACCCGGGAACGACTGTGACCTATGTCGCCGAGCTGCGCACGCCGAATCTGCCGCAGCTTTATCTGTGGGAGCCGGACGCGTTCAAGGACAAGTCGACCAGCCTGACGCTCTATGAAGGAATCCTGATCGGCATCGCCGGCCTTCTGGCGCTCTTCCTCACGATCGTTTTCGTGGTTCGCGGGGCGATGATTTTTCCCGCCGCCGCGGCGCTCGCCTGGGCGGTGTTCGCTTACGTCTGCATCGACTTCGGCTTCTGGCGCAAGATGTTCGGCCTCGAGGACGGAACGGAGCGAATCTGGCGCGCCGGGGTCGAGGCCACGATCGGGGCGACGCTCATCATCTTCCTGTTCGCCTATCTCAACCTGCGCCGCTGGCATGTGCGCTATACCCATTTCGCCCTCGCCTGGCTCGCGTTGATGGCGGCGGTGGTTGGCCTCTCGGTCTACAACCCGTCGGTCGCCGCGGGGGTGGCGCGAATCTCGATCGCCACCGTCGCCGGCCTCGGCTTCCTGCTCATCCTCAGCCTCGCCGCGCGCGGCTCCGACCGTGCGTTGATGCTGATCCCGACCTGGTACCTGCTGGCGGTCTGGGTGGTCGCTGCGGGCGCGGCGGCGCTTGGCTATCTAACCAACGACCTCGCTGCGCCGGGCCTGGTCGGCGGCCTGGTGCTGATCGTGATGCTGATCGGCTTCACCGTGATGCAATTCGCCTTCTCCGGCTCGGGCGGGGTCGCGGACGGCGGCCCCGACGCCGAACGCCGCTCGCTCGCCATGACCGGATCGGGCGAGGCGATCTTCGACTGGAACGTGCTCGCCGACGAAGTCAGCGGCAGTGACGCGATCGAAAGCCAGCTCGGATTGAAGCGCGGCGCGCTCGAGGGGCCGGCGGCGGGCTGGCTCGACATCCTGCATCCCCTCGATCGCGACCGCTACACGCTCGCGCTCGACGGGCTCCTGCATCAGCGGTCGGGCCGGATCAATCACGATCTGAGGTTGCGCGGCTCGGACGGACATTATTTCTGGTACGTGCTCAAGGCGCGGCCGGTGATCGGCGCCGACGGCGAGGTGGTGAGGGTGATCGGCTCGCTGGCGGACGTGACTGAGCTCAAGTCGGCCGAAGAGCGCATGCTTCACGACGCCGTTCACGACAACCTCACCGGGCTTCCCAACCGCGAGTTGTTCAACGACCGGCTGGGCGCGGCGATCCTCATGGCCCAGCTGCCCGGCGGCAATTCGCCAACGGTGATGGTCATCGACATCGACGAATTCCAGTCGGTCAACGATTCCTACGGGCTGTCGATCGGCGATTCGGCGCTTTTGGCGGTCGCCCGGCGGCTCGCGCGCGACCTCAGGCCAGGCGATACGCTCGGTCGCCTGGGCGGCGACACGTTCGGCGCGATCGTGCTCGCCGAGCCGCAGTCAATGGACGCGCCGGCCAGGATCGACGCCTTGCGCGCCGCGCTCGCCGCCCCGATCAGCTTCGGCGAACGCGAGATCGCGCTCACCGTTTCGATCGGCGCGGCGCATTACGACCCGAAACTGCATGGCAAGGGCGGCGATCTTCTCGCCGACGCCCAGCTCGCGCTCGCCAACGCCAAGAAGGCCGGCGGCGACCGGGTCGAGATTTTCGCCCCGTTCATGCGCTCGCAGCGATCCGACCGGCAGTCGCTCGAGAACGACATGCGCCGGGCGCTCGAGCGCGGCGAGATCTCGATCCTGTTCCGGCCGATCGTGCGCCTCGAGGATCGAACCGTGGCGGGGTTCCAGTCGCTCTTGCGCTGGCGCCACCCGCGGCTCGGCGTCCTCGACGAGGATGAATTCTCTTCCGCCGCCGAATCGACCGGCGCGATTGTGGATATCGGCGCCTATGCCCTCGAGGCGACGGCGAGGGAGCTCGCGGCGTGGCAGAAGGCGCTCGAGGTCAATCCGCCGATCTTCGCCACCGTCGCCGCCTCGTCGCGCCAGATGCTGAGCCACGATCTGCTTTCGGACGTGCGCGCCGCGCTCGGCCGCCATTACGTGCAGCGCGGCTCGCTCAAGCTTGCGGCGGCCGAGAGCCTGGTGATGGAAAACCCCGAATACGCCGCGGCTCTGCTGCAGCGCGTGCGCGAAATCGGCGCCGCCCTGATGCTCGACCGGTTCGGCGCCGGCTACACCTCGCTCGGCCATCTGCCGCAATATCGTTTCGACGCCATGCGGATCGACGCTTCCCTCGTCAGGCCGAACTCGTTCGGCGCCCGATCGCCCATCCTGCGTTCGATCGTCGCCATGGCGCAGGAGATCGGGATGGACGTCATCTCGGAAGGGGCGGAGACGGAATCCGACGCCATCGAGCTCGCCCAGCTCGGCTGCCAATTCGCGCAAGGGGCGGCTTTCGGCCAGCCGATGACCCCCGCGGCGGCGCGGAAGCTCATGGGCGCGGCGCTCGTCTGACAGGGTGGGGCGGCTATCGCGCTAACGCATCGCCTGCGCGAGGTAGCGCCGATAGCGGGCCAGAACCTGCGCCCGGTAGATCGGCCGCATCGCTTCGTGATGGATGCGCTGGGCGAGCCCCATCGACCGCCGCTGGACGGTCGTCCCGCCGGTCTCACGTGAGACGTCGCTGACCGGCGAGGGCGAGGCGACCAGCACCGGCTGGCCGGTGACCCAGGTCATCTGCAAGAACGTGTCGACCGGGCGGTCGAAAGGCAGGGTGCGTTCGAGCAGCCGCTCGGCGGCGGCGCGCGACACGATCTGCCCGATCGCGCGCAAGGGCGGCGCGATCGGGCGCAGGAGCGCGAGCGCGCCTCGGCAGGCGACGGTCCTCCCGCTGCGGACCGGCGTGGCCGGCATGAGCACATAGTCCCACGCCGCCCGTTCGCCGGATACGAATTCAATCAGCGCCGCGAATGAGGCCGGATCGATCTGGGCGTCGTCTTCGAAGATGACGGCGAAGTCGCTCTTATCGTCGACGATCCGCCGCCATGCAGCGCGATGGCTCAAGAAGACGCCGACCTCGGTCGCCGTCATGGCGAACGGATAGCGCGGCCGGAAACGGCGGCGGGCGTAAGCCGCATCGAGCTCCGGTCCAGAGAGACGGGCCCCATCGATCGCCGCGACGACTTCGCTCTCGATCGGCAGCCGCGCCCGCAAAAGCTCGACGTTCGCCGCCCGAGAAATCGCGCGCTCCAAGTGGAGAATATAAGCTTTAACGGCGCTCAAGACTGGCTGACCGGGCAAAGACCTGCGATAATCAGGGCGAAGGGGCGCGAGAGCGCCTTGATACGCGCCGCTCCGCCCCGAGTCATCCCGGTCGCCGTTTGAAAGGGAGACGTCAGCGCCCGATGAAGATCACCGTCGATGTCGATTGCACGCCGCTCGAGGCGCGTCAGTTCATGGGATTGCCGGACGTGGAGCCGATGCAGAAGGCCGCCATGGCGCAAATCGAAAAGCGCATGATGGCCGAGCTCGAGCGCTATACTCCGGAGGCTCTGTTCAAGGCGTGGCTCCCGATCGCCGGGATGAACGCCGAGTGGATGCAGGAGTTTCTCAAGCGCTCAACATCGTGAGCGCTCCGAACCGACCTGAAATCCGACAATGCGATTGATACCCGTTCGCCATTAAGCTCTTGAAGCTGTTGGCGCCTCTTCCGCCGGCGCGGAGCGGCTCCTACATTTAGGCCTGGGTCGCGAAATCGCGGCAATCTGATTGTATGGGCTGTCTTGCGTTGCTTCGGGGCGTGAGGTCAGGGCCGAAGGGGAATAGACAATGAACTTGGAGAAATACACCGAGCGGGCGCGCGGCTTCGTGCAGGCCGCCCAGTCGCTGGCGCTTCGCGAGGGCAATCAACAGTTTACGACCGAGCACCTGCTCAAGGTGCTGCTCGACGACGAGGAGGGCCTGGCCGCAGGCCTGATCGATCGGGCGGGCGGGAGCTCGCGCGAGGCGCTGAGGCAGGTCGAGCAGGCGCTGGCCAAGCTGCCGAAGGTCGAGGGCTCGGGCGCGGGGCAGCTCTATATGGCGCCGGCGATGGCCCGGCTGTTCGACAATGCCGAGAAGATCGCCCAGAAGGCCGGCGATTCCTTTGTCACCGTCGAGCGCCTTCTGCTCGCGCTGGCGATGGAGAAGGGAACCGAAGCGGCCAAGATCCTGGCCAATGCGGGCGTCTCCGCCCAGACCCTCAACGCCGCCATCAACGACCTTCGCAAGGGCCGCACGGCCGATTCGGCGAGCGCCGAGAACCAGTATGACGCGCTGAAGAAATACACCCGCGACCTCACCGACGCCGCGCGCACCGGCAAGCTCGATCCGGTCATCGGCCGCGACGAGGAGATCCGCCGAACCATCCAGGTGCTGTCGCGCCGGACGAAGAACAATCCGGTGTTGATCGGCGAGCCCGGCGTCGGCAAGACGGCGATCGTCGAGGGTCTTGCGCTGCGCATCGTCAACGGCGATGTGCCGGAATCGCTGCGCGACAAGAAACTCATGTCGCTCGACATGGGCGCCTTGATCGCGGGAGCGAAATATCGCGGCGAGTTCGAGGAGCGCCTCAAGGCGGTGCTGAACGAAGTGACCTCGTCGAGCGGGGGCATCATCCTTTTCATCGACGAGATGCACACCCTCGTCGGCGCGGGCAAGGCCGAGGGGGCGATGGACGCCTCCAACCTCCTGAAACCGGCGCTGGCGCGCGGCGAGCTCCACTGCGTCGGCGCGACGACGCTCGACGAATATCGCAAGCATGTCGAGAAGGACGCCGCGCTGGCGCGGCGCTTTCAGCCGGTGTTCGTGTCCCAGCCGACGGTCGAGGACACGATCTCGATCCTGCGCGGCCTCAAGGAGAAGTACGAGGCCCATCATGGCGTGCGCATCACCGATCCGGCGATCATCGCTGCGGCGACCCTCTCCGACCGCTACATCTCCGACCGGTTCCTGCCCGACAAGGCGATCGACCTGATCGACGAGGCGGCGTCGCGCCAGCGGATGCAGGTCGACTCGAAGCCGGAGGAGCTCGACGAGCTCGACCGGCGCATCATGCAGCTCAAGATCGAGCAGGAGGCGCTGAAGAAGGAGACCGACTCGGCCTCGAAGGACCGGCTGAAGAAGCTGGGCGTGGAGCTCGCCGAATTCCAGGAGAAGTCAGACGCGCTGACCGCCCGCTGGAAGGCGGAGAAGGACAAGGTTGGCCAGGCGGCGAAGCTCAAGGAAGAGCTTGACGCGGCGCGCAATGCGCTCGCTCAGGCGCAGCGCAAGGGCGACTACGCCGAGGCCGGCCGGATCACCTATGGCGCGATTCCCGAGCTCGAGAAGAAGCTCGCCGAGGCCGAGAAGCAGCAGGGCCAGCTGGTCGATGAAGCGGTGACCGCGAACCACGTCGCCCAGGTCGTCTCGCGCTGGACGGGCATACCGGTCGACAAGATGCTCGAGGGCGAGCGCGAGAAGCTCCTCAAGATGGAGGAGGAGATCATGCGCCGGGTGGTCGGCCAGCGCGAGGCGGTGCAAGCGGTGTCGACCGCGGTCAGGCGTGCGCGCGCCGGGCTGCAGGATCCCAACCGGCCGATCGGCTCGTTCATGTTCTTAGGTCCAACCGGCGTCGGCAAGACCGAGCTCACCAAGGCGCTCGCGGCGTTCTTGTTCGACGATGACAGCGCGCTGGTCCGCATCGACATGTCGGAATACATGGAGAAGCACTCGGTCGCTCGCCTGATCGGCGCGCCTCCCGGCTATGTCGGCTATGAGGAGGGAGGCGCTTTGACCGAGGCGGTGCGGCGACGGCCCTATCAGGTCGTTCTGTTCGACGAGATCGAGAAGGCGCATCCGGACGTGTTCAACGTCCTCTTGCAGGTGCTCGACGACGGGCGGCTGACCGACGGCCAGGGCCGGACGGTCGATTTCCGCAACGTCCTCATCGTGATGACCTCGAACCTCGGCTCCGAATACCTGGTCAATCTGCCGGAAAGCGAGGACACCAAGACGGTCGAGAAGGAAGTGATGAGCGTCGTGCGCGCCCATTTCCGGCCCGAGTTCCTCAATCGCGTCGACGAGATCATCCTCTTCCACCGGCTCAGGCGCGAGGATATGGGCGACATTGTCGACATCCAGCTTCGCCGCCTCAACCGGCTGCTCGAGGACCGCAAGATCACGCTCGCCCTCGACGCCAAGGCGCGGCTGTGGCTGGCCGAGAAGGGCTACGATCCGACCTATGGCGCGCGCCCGCTGAAGCGGGTGATCCAGAAATGGGTGCAGGACCCGCTGGCGCAGATGTTGCTCGCCAGCGAGATTCGCGACGGCGCGCATGTCAAGCTCAGCGTGTCGCGCGGGCGCCTGACCATCAACGGCAAGGAGGTCGGCGGCGAATCGGATGAGTCTCCGCAGCCGAAAGCGCCCTCGGTCGTGCCGTTTCCCAAGGCGTGACGGATGGCTCGAGGCGTCGTAGAACTGGGAGACCCGCGCGCCGCGGCGCAACCGCAGGCCGCCGCCGCTGAGGCCAGTCGCCAGCCGAGGACTTCGGTCATGACCAACAACGTTGTCGGCCGCTTCATCGGCGGATCGCCGGCGATGGTCGCGGTGCGGCTGATCGTGGTCTCCTTCGTCGTCGGCATCGTTCTCGAGACTTTCGGCTTTGATCCGGCGTCCCTGTTCGGCGAGGCCGTGCGCGGGGTCAGGCGGATCGTCGAACTCGGGTTCACCGACGTCCATGAGGTCGGCCGCATCCTGTTGACCGGCGCGATGGTGGTGGTGCCGGTCTGGCTGGCGTTGCGGCTGTTCGATTCCCGCGGCGGACGGTAGCCGGCGGGCCGGCGGCCGAGCCGCCGTCGCGGCGCCCGAACGTTGAGCCAAGGAAGGGCTTGACGGGCGCGCGCCGCGCTGATCCCCTACGCAGCGGGGTATCCTCCACGGGGCAATCGTTAATGGCATTCTCTCATCCCCTGGCCAGGGGCGCCAAGGTGTGGATCGCGAGAGGTCACGACGGCAGCGAGAGCCGTGTCCTCGTCATTGTCACCACGATCCCGCTCGAGCCCGGCGAGAAGGGCTACAAGAAATCGCTGGTCGAGCGCCTTTCCCGCGCGGCGCGCGACTATCTGGGCGACTCGAACGAGGCCGGGTCCTTCATGCTGATGCACCGGATGAGGGACTGGAACGCCGCCAAGGCTTGAGCGGGCGCGTCCGTCTCCGCCCCGCCAAAGCAGGCTGGGTGAGCGCATTTTCCCTTTCGGCAGCCGCCGGTTGCGGCAAAACGCGCGCTTCTCATGCAACCCGGATGTGATAGATTGCGGTGCGAATCGCGGATCGGAGAAGCCGCGAAGCTCGCGGCGTCGCGCCGCATCAATCGGGGACAAACGCCATGACGAACACAGCATCGGCTTTAGGGCTTGGACCGGGCGCGGCGCTCGCGCCGCTCAAGGCCAAATGGGGCTGGATCGTCGCGCTGGGCGTCGTTTATGTGATCGCGGGCGTGATTGCGCTCGGCAGCGTCGTGATGGCGACCATCGCCAGCGTCTATGTCGTCGGCATCATGATGCTGATCGCGGGCGTGTTCGAGGTCATCAACGCATTCCAGGTCAAGACCTGGGGACGGTTCTTTTTCTGGCTCATCCTTGGCGCCCTATACATCATCGCCGGGTTCGTGGCGTTCGACAATCCGCTGCTCACCGCGGTGTGGCTGACGCTCATTCTCGGCGCGGCGCTGGTCGCATCCGGAATCGTCAGAATCTTCCTCGGCTTCAACATGCAGGGCGGAACGCCCTGGGGCTGGGTCGTCGCCTCGGGCGTGATCACGCTGCTGCTCGGCGTCATCATCCTGATCCATTGGCCGGTCTCTTCGCTCTATGTGCTGGGGATCTTCCTCGGCGTCGATCTCGTTTTCGCCGGCGCGAGCTGGATCGGGATTGGCATGGGCGTGCGGCAAATCGCCTGAAAGGCTGAGTTCGAGCGTCCCCGGCGCGCGCTGACCCGACTGCATCGAGGGGTGAAGCGCGGCCGCCGCTTCTCGGGACAAGGAGACCCATTCCCGTGCGTTGGATTTACCTGGCGATCGTGGTGGTGTTTGTCGCCGCGCTCATCATCTTCATCTTTCAGAACACCGAGAGCGTTGACGTGTCCTTCCTCGCGCTCGGCGCCACCCTGCCGCTCGCCATTCTCGTCCTCATCGCCTATGTGCTTGGCGCGCTGAGCGGCGGCAGCCTCTATGCGCTGCTGCGGCGATCGGTAGCAGGGTCGCGGCGCTCCGCGTGAAAGGCATATCCGGTCATGCGCGCCATGGTGCTCAGGCGGCCCGGCGAGCGGCTGGTGATGGAGGAGCGGCCGGACCCTCGGCCCGGGCCGGGGCAGCTTCGAATTCGGATCGAAGCCTGTGGCGTCTGCCGCACCGATCTGCACGTCGTCGATGGCGAGTTGCCCGACCCAAAGCTGCCGATCGTGCCGGGACACGAGATCGTCGGCCGCGTCGAGGCGGCGGGCCAGGGTGTCGCGCTCACGCCCGGCGCGCGGGTCGGCGTCGCCTGGCTCGGCCATGCCGATGGAACCTGCCCCTATTGCAGAGCTGAGCGCGAGAACCTCTGCGATCATCCGCTCTTCACCGGCTATACCCGCGACGGCGGCTACGCCACCCACACGATCGCCGAGGCGGCATT
>Ga0335076_10006446_pt1 | contig 11843 bp, 6 predicted proteins | sample Lox_Sample_25_FD_206717 | JGI IMG/M metagenome (GOLD analysis project Ga0335076, IMG submission 206717) | Soil microbial communities from Loxahatchee National Wildlife Refuge, Florida, United States - Lox_Sample_2.5 | ecosystem: Environmental > Terrestrial > Soil > Wetlands | place: USA: Florida... | reverse complement strand
GGTTCGAGGTCGAGCCGAGCGGATCGACCGCCGGGTACATGCCCTCGCTCGCCATGTCGCGCGACAGCACGATCGAGGAATCGAGATGGCTGAAGATCTCGGCCACGGCCGGATCGGTGAAGTCGTCGGCGGGGACATAGACCGCCTGGATCGAGGTGATCGCCGCACCCGCGACCGAGGCGATGCGCTCCTCGAGCTCGGCGATCTCGCTGGCCAATGTCGGCTGATAGCCGACGCGCGAGGGCAGCCTGCCGAGCAGACCCGACACTTCGCCGCCCGCTTGCACCAGGCGGTAGACATTGTCGATGAGCAACAGAACATTCTCGTGGAGCGCGTCGCGGAAATGCTCGGCGATGGCGAGCGCCGTGAGCCCCGCCCGCCAGCGCGCGCCGGGCGGCTCGTTCATCTGTCCGAAGATCAGCGCGGTCCGCTGCATCACGCCGGAGCGCTTCAGCTCGAGCAGCAGCTCGTGACCTTCGCGCGAGCGCTCGCCGATGCCGGCGAAGACCGAGATCCCGGCATGGCGCTCGACCGTGGTGCGGATCAGCTCCATGATCAGCACGGTCTTGCCGACGCCGGCGCCGCCGAACATCGCCGCTTTGCCGCCTTTGACGAGCGGCGCCAGCAGGTCGATGACCTTGATGCCGGTGCGAAACATCTCGATCGCGCCGGCCTGGCTCGCGATCCTGGGCGCGGCCGCGTGGATCGGCCGGCGCTCGATGTCGGCGGGCAGGTCGGGGCCGCGATCGGCCGGCTCGCCGAGCGCGTTGAGCAGACGGCCGAGAACCGGCTCGCCGACCGGGGCGCGGAGCGGCGCGCCTGTAGCGGAAACCGGCGCGCCGCGCCTCAGCCCGGTCGTGGTATCGAGGGCGACCGCGCGCGCCAGACTGGGCCCGAGGTGCAGCTCGACCTCGGCGACGAGGCGGCGTCCCTGATCCATCTCGATGACGAGCGCCTCGTCGATCGCCGGAAGCGAGCCCGCGGGGAAGCGGACATCGACGACCGAGCCGTGGACGGCAACGACCCGGCCCGAAGCGGCCGTTGCGCCAAGCTCTGTCGCGACATCGTCCATGATGAGGATTCCCCTCGAGCGCGCGATATTGTCTGCGGCGACCAGCGCAGGATGTGGCAACGCTACCGCCGCCGCCCGGGCACGGCGTTGATCTGCCTCAAACTTCGGCGCATCAGGGCCGGGGCGCGACGATGCGCGGCATTCGAGGAAAAGACGGCGCATTCACCCGGCTAATTTTCACAACCTCTTCACCAGTTGGACCGAGCATGCCCGCGCATGAGCCAGTCCTCGGATAACGGGATGGCGGCGCTTCCCGATTGCATCGAGACGCCCTGTCTCCGGCAGCTCTACGTCTACTGGGAGCAGCAGCGCGGCGAGCACAGCTTCCCGGCGCGGCGCGACCTCGATCCGCTTGATTTCCGCTCGGCGCTCGGCCACATCCTCCTCATCGACGTGCTCTACGATCCGTTGCGCTTCCGCTTTCGTCTGCACGGCACCGACCTCGTGCGGCGCGCCGGCTACGACATGACAGGCAAGATGATCGACGAGCTGCCCAACCCGACGAACCGCGCCACGCTGATCGAGCGCTGCCGCGCCCTGGTCGAGACGCGCCGACCGGTGCGGATCGCCGACAAGCGCCCCCTTGGCAGGCAGCTCTATGGCTATGAGGCGGTGTGGCTGCCGCTCGGCGAGAACGGCCTCACGGTCACCATGCTGATGGCTGGCCTCGTCTACCGCGACTCGCGCGCCGCGGGGTCGCTCGAGGGCCGTCCGGGAACCGCGGCCTGAGCCGCGCCCTTTCGGAACATTCAGTGAACAACGGCGCCGCGCCGAACCACCGCAGGGGATGATTGCGGTGCTTGTGGCCTAAATAGAGGCACCGTGGCACTCTCGGCGACGCGCTGCACCCTCTGCGATCGGGCGCGCGATGCCGGAGAGCGATGCCAGCCGTTGCGCCGCCGCGAGCGGCGTGCCAAGGACAATGGATGGCATGACGGGCGCGCCCGACCGCGCGGTGATCGGTGCATTCCGATGAGGCCGAGGCGGCGGAGGAAACGGAGCAGTCGTGTTGCAAGCAAATCGCCATGGATGATCGGCCGAGTAGTCTCAGAGCGCCGGAACCGCGGACCGCGCCGCCGGCGGTGAAACGACCGCTGTGGCGACGCGCGCTCTGGCCGCTGGTCGGGCTGCTGGTGCTGGCGGCGCTCGCCTGGGTCGTGCTGCGGCCCCATCCGCAGCCGACGCGCACTGGCCGCTTTGCGCTGTCGGGCGCCATGCCGGTGGTCACGGCGACCGCGAAAAAGGGCGACATGCCGGTGACGCTCAACGCACTTGGAACGGTGACGCCGCTGGCGACCGTGACGGTGCAGACCCAGATCGCCGGCCAACTCGTGCAGGTCGCCTTCAAGGAGGGCCAGGAAGTCAACAAGGGCGACTTCCTCGCGCAGATCGATCCCAGACCCTACCAAGCGGTACTCGAGCAGCTGCAGGGGCAGTTGCTCAAGGACCAGGCGTTGCTGCGCGGCGCCGAGGTCGACCTGGCCCGCTACCAGAAGCTGGCAAAGCAGAACTCGATCGCCCAGCAGCAGGCGGATGATCAGCTCTACCTCGTGCACCAATACGAGGGGACGGTGACGTCGGACGAGGCGCAGGTCGACAATGCCAAGCTGAACCTCAATTACTGCCATATCGTCGCACCGATCACCGGCCGCGTCGGCTTGCGCCTGGTCGATCCCGGCAACTACGTGCAGGTAGGAAACGCGACCGCCAGCGCGACCGGCAACAGCACCAGCATCGGCACGGCCACCGGCATCGCCGTCATCACCCAGATGAAGCCGATGTCGGTGATCTTCACCCTGCCGGAGGACAACCTGCCCGCAGTGCTGAAGCGCATCGCCGCCGGCGCCAAGCTGCAGGTGACGGTGTTCGACCGCAGCGGTCAGACGAAACTCGCCACGGGCCAGCTGGAGACGCTCGACAATCAGATCGACCCGACGACCGGCACGCTGAAGTACCGCGCGGTTTTCGACAACAGCGACGAGATGCTGTTCCCCAATCAGTTCGTCAACGTTCAGCTCCTGCTCGACACCATGAGCGGCGCCACGGTGATCCCGACCGCCGCGATCGAGCGCGGGGCGCCGGGCACCTTCGTCTATGTGGTGAAGCCGGACAATACGGTCGCCGTCCAGAGGGTGACGCTGGGACCGAGCGACAATCAGGACGTCGCCGTCACCGCCGGCCTCGAGCCGGGCGCGGAAGTGGTGGTCGACGGCGCCGACAAGCTGCGCGAAGGCGCCAAGGTGAGGACCGTGGCGCCCGGGCCTGCCGCCACGGCAACGGCGCCGCCGGCGTCGGCGTCGGCGACCGATCCGCCGCCGGGTGGGCAGCCGCACTAGCGTGTGCAAGAAACGAGCGCTGGATGAACAAGGTGCGTCCTTCGACTGCTCGCTCCGCTCGCGCTCAGGATGAGGAAATTTTCTTTGTGCCACAAAGAACTTACCTCATCCTGAGCTTGTCGAAGGACGCACGCTCGACTTGCAGCGAAGTTGCTTTCCTGTGCACGCGCGTCTTTCACACGATCGCTAGATCATGAGTCCGTCGCGTCCCTTTATCCTGCGTCCGGTCGCTACCTCGCTGCTGATGGCGGCGATCATGCTGGTCGGCATCGTCGGCTACGATTTCCTGCCGCTCTCGGCGCTGCCGGAGGTCGATTACCCCACCATCCAGGTGCAGACCTTCTATCCCGGCGCCAGCCCCGACGTGATGACCTCGTCCGTGACCGCGCCGCTCGAGGTTCAGCTCGGGCAGATGCCAGGGCTCAACCAGATGTATTCGCAGAGCTCGGCCGGCGCCTCGGTGATCACGCTGCAGTTCAGCCTCGATCTCAGCCTCGACGTCGCCGAGCAGGAGGTGCAGGCGGCGATCAATGCGGCCGGGAACCTGCTGCCCTCGGACCTGCCGGCGCCGCCGATCTATGCCAAGGTCAACCCCGCCGACGCGCCGATCCTGACCCTGGCGGTGACGTCGAAGACCATTCCGCTGCCGCAGCTCCAGGACCTTGCGGATACGAGGCTGGCGCAGAAGATCTCGCAGCTCCCCGGTGTCGGGCTCGTCAGCGTCAATGCCGGGCAGCGGCCCGCCGTGCGTATCCAGGCCGACACGCGCAAGCTCGCCGCCTACGGGCTCAACATCGACGACCTGCGCACCACGCTCGCCAACGCCAACGTCAATACGCCCAAGGGCAATTTCGACGGGCCGATGCGTGCCTACACGATCAACGCCAACGACCAGATCCAGAGCGCCGACGAATACAAGAACCTCGTCATCGCCTATCGCAACGGCGCGCCGGTGCTGCTCTCGGACGTGGCGAAAGTGCTGAGCGGGCCGGAGAACACCAAGATCGGCTCATGGATGAACCTGGAGCCGGCGATCATCGTCAATGTGCAGCGACAGCCCGGCGCCAACGTCATCCAGGTGGTGGACCGCATCCAGGCATTGCTGCCCGAGCTCAAGGATTCGCTGCCGACGGCCAGCGATGTGACGGTGCTGACGGACCGGACGACGACGATCCGCGCCTCGGTGCGGGATGTCGAGTTCGAGCTGGGGCTCGCCGTCGTGCTCGTGGTGCTGGTGATCTTCGTCTTCCTGCGCAACGTGCCGGCGACGATCATTCCGAGCCTCTCGGTGCCGTTGTCGATCGTCGGCACCTTCGCCGCGATGTACATGCTGGGCTTCAGCCTCAACAACTTGTCGCTGATGGCGCTCACCATCGCCACCGGCTTCGTCGTCGACGACGCGATCGTCATGATCGAGAACATCGCGCGCTACGTCGAAGAGGGCCATTCGCGGCTCGAGGCGGCGCTGCTCGGCGCCGAGCAGATCGGCTTCACCATCATCTCGCTCACCGTGTCGCTGATCGCGGTGCTGATCCCGCTGCTGTTCATGGGCGACGTGGTCGGCCGACTCTTCCGCGAATTCGCGGTGACGCTCGCCGTCACGATTCTGATCTCGGCGGTGGTGTCGCTGACCCTGGTGCCGATGCTCTGCGCCAAGCTGTTGCGCCATCCATCGCAGGAAAGCGCCTTCTTCCGCCGCTCGCAGGAATGGTTCGACGCCACCATCGAGCGCTATGGCCGCATGCTGAGCTGGGTGCTCGATCATCAGCCGCTGGTGCTGCTCGTCGCCATCGGCACGCTCGCGCTGACCATCTTCCTCTATGTGGTGGTGCCGAAAGGCTTCTTCCCGGTGCAGGATACGGGGCTCATCGCCGCCGTCACCGAGGCCGACCAGTCGGTGTCCTACGACGCCATGGCGGAGCGCCAACAGGCGCTCGCCGCCGCCATCCTCAAGGACCCCGACGTCCAAAGCCTCTCCTCCATCATCGGCGTCGACGGCACGAATGCGACGCTCAACAGCGGCCGCTTCCTCATCAACTTGAAGCCGCTCGAGCAGCGCAGGGCGAACGTCAGCGACATCATCCGCCGCCTGAAGCGGGAGACGGCGGGGGTCGCGGGCATCGCGCTCTACATGCAGCCGGTCCAGGACCTCACCATCGACACCACGGTGAGCCGCACCCAATACCAGTTCGTGCTCGAGGATGCGAACCCGACCGAGCTCGCCACCTGGGTCCCGAAGCTCACGGACAAGCTGCAGCAGCTGCCTCAGCTCGAGGAGGTCGCGAGCAATGTCGAGGCGCACGGGCTTGCCGCCGATATCGTCATCGACCGCGACACTGCCGCGCGCTTCGGCATCACGCCGGCCACCGTCGACAACGCGCTCTACGACGCTTTCGCGCAGCGCATCGTCTCCACCATCTTCACCCAGTCGAACCAGTACCGGGTGATCCTGGAGGCGAGCGCCGCGCAGCAGCGCACGCTCGACACCTTCAACGCGATCTACCTCCCCTCCTCTCTCTCCGCCTCCGGGCAGGTCCAGCTCTCCGCGATCGCCCATCTCGAGCTGCGCGAGGCACCGCTCGAGATCGACCATCTCGGCCAATTCCCCTCGGCGACGATCTCGTTCAACCTGGCGCCCAACGCGTCGCTGGGCGCGGCCGTCGACGCGATCAAGGCGACGGAGAAAGCGATCGGCCTGCCGCAGAGCATCTTCTCCACCTTCGAGGGCGCGGCACTCGCCTTCCAGGCCTCGCTCAAGAACGAGCTGCTGCTGATTTTGGCGGCGATCGTCGCCGTCTACATCGTTCTGGGCGTGCTCTACGAGAGCTACATCCACCCCGTCACCATTCTCTCGACCCTGCCTTCCGCCGGCATCGGCGCGCTGCTGGCGCTGCTCATCGACGGCAGCGATCTCGGCGTCATCGGCATCATCGGCATCGTGCTGCTGATCGGCATCGTCAAGAAGAACGCCATCATGATGATCGATTTCGCGCTCGAGGCCGAGCGCGAGCACGGCAAGTCGCCGCGCGAAGCGATCTACCAGGCGTCGCTGCTGCGCTTTCGCCCGATCATGATGACGACGCTTGCTGCTCTGTTCGGCGCGCTGCCGCTGATGCTCGGCACCGGGACCGGCTCCGAGCTGCGCCATCCGCTCGGCGTTACCATCGTCGGCGGCCTCATCGTGAGCCAGATGCTGACGCTGTTCACCACGCCGGTCATCTATCTCGCCTTCGATCGGCTGGCGCGGCGCTTCCGCGGCCCGCAGCCGGTCCAGAGCCCGGCCGAATGACTTTCTCCGAGATCTTCATTCGCCGGCCGGTCGCCACGACCTTGCTGACGCTCGGGGTGGCGCTCGCCGGCGCCATCGCCTTCTTCCTGCTGCCGGTCGCGCCGCTGCCGCAGGTCGACTTCCCGACCATCCAGGTCCAGGCGACGCTTCCCGGCGCCAGCCCCGAAACTGTCGCCACCAGCGTCGCAACGCCGCTCGAGCGCCATCTCGGACAGATCGCCGACGTCACCGAGATGACCTCATCGAGCTCGGTCGGGCAGACGCAGATCACGCTGCAATTCGGCCTCGACCGCGACATCAACGGCGCGGCGCGCGACGTGCAGGCGGCGATCAACGCCGCGCGCGTCGACCTGCCGGTGGCGCTGCGCAGCAACCCTACCTACAAGAAGTTCAATCCGTCCGACTCGCCGGTGATGATCCTGGCGCTGACCTCGGATACGCTGAACCCGGGCCAGCTCTACGACAGCGCCGCCACCGTGCTGCAGCAGAAGCTGTCGCAGCTCGACGGCATCGGCCAGGTGACGATCGGCGGCAGCTCGCTGCCGGCGGTGCGCGTCGAGCTCAATCCGAAGGCGCTTTTCCACTACCGCATCGGCCTCGAGGATGTGCGCGCCGCGCTCAACGCGGCCAACGCCCACAGCCCCAAGGGCATCATCGAGGACGGTCAGCACCGCTGGCAGATCTACACCAACGACCAGGCGTCGCAAGCGAGCCAGTACCGCTCCCTCATCATCGCCTATCGCGACGGCGCCCCGGTGCGGCTGTCGGATGTGGGCGACGTCGAGGATTCGGTGGAGAATGTGCGCAACACCGGCATTTCCGGCGGCAAGCCGGCGGTGCTGCTGATCCTCTACCGCCAGCCCGGCGCGAACATCATCGACACGGTGGACGGCGTCCGCGCGGTGCTGCCGCAGCTCAAGGCCTCCATCCCCGCCGATATCGACATCACGCCGGTCCTCGACCGCACCACCACCATCCGCGGCTCGCTGCGCGACGTCGAGCGCACGCTGACCGTGGCGATCGTGCTCGTCGTCGGCGTCGTCTTCGCCTTCCTGCGCAATCCGCGCTCGGCGCTGGTGCCCAGCGTCGCCGTGCCGGTATCGCTGCTCGGCACCATGGGCACCATGTATCTGCTCGGCTACAGCCTCGACAATCTGTCGCTGATGGCGCTCACCGTGGCGACCGGATTCGTCGTCGACGACGCCATCGTCGTGCTCGAGAACATAACCCGGCACATCGAGGCCGGCATGCCGCGCTTCCAGGCGGCGCTGCTCGGGGCGCGCGAAGTGGGCTTCACCGTGCTGTCGATGAGCACCTCGCTCGTCGCGGTGTTCCTCCCCATCCTGCTCATGGGCGGCATCGTCGGACGGTATTTCCGCGAGTTCGCCATGACGCTGTCGATTGCGATCGCGGTGTCGCTGGTGGTCTCGCTGACGACGACGCCGATGATGTGCGCCTATCTCATCCGTCAGGAGGAGAAGACCGGGCACGGCCGGCTCTATCGCTGGAGCGAGCACACCTTCGATGCGACGCTGGCGCTCTATGACCGCTCGCTGCGCTGGGCGCTCCGGCATGCGCGGGTGACCATGCTGATCCTGATTGGCGTGCTCGTGCTCAACCTTTATCTCTTCGCCGTCGTCCCCAAGGGCTTCTTCCCGCAGCAGGACACGGGACTGTTGTTCGGCGGCATCCAGGCGGACCAGAGCATCTCCTTCCAGCGCATGCGCCAGAAGCTCGTTCAGTTCATCTCGATCATCAAGAGCGACCCCGATGTCAACACGGTCACCGGCTTTACCGGCGGGCGGCAGACCAATGGGGGCTTCGTCTTCATCACGCTGAAGCCGCTCTCCGAGCGCACGCTCTCCGCCGACCAGGTCATCACCCGACTGAGGCGCAAGCTTGCGCCGGTGGCGGGCGCGACGCTGTTCCTGCAAGCCGGCCAGGACATCCGCGCCGGCGGCCGCGCCGCCAATGCGGAGTACCAGTACACGCTGCAGGGCGACAGCCTCGACGAGATCTATGAGTGGGCGCCGAAGATCGCCGCAGCGCTGCAGCACGAGCCGGCGCTCACCGACGTCAACTCCGACCAGCAGCAGAACGGGCTCGAGACGGACCTCGTCATCGACCGCGATACCGCTTCGCGCCTCGGCCTCACCGCGAGCCAGATCGACAACACCCTCTACGACGCCTTCGGCCAGCGTCAGGTGTCGACCATCTATGCGCCGATGAACCAGTACCACGTGGTGATGGAAGTGGCGCCGCAATACTGGCAGAGCCCCGAGACGCTGAAGGAGCTTTACGTCAGCACCGCCGGCGGCTCGGTCAGCGGCTCGGCCTCGACCAACGCCACCATCGGCACGGTCAGCTCGAAGGCGAGCACGAGCACCGCGGCCCAGATCACCACCAACGCCGCGCGCAACCTGCGCGCCAACCAGATCGGCTCGACCGGCCACAGCAGCGCCGGCGCCTCGACCGGCGCCGCCGTCTCCACCTCTCCCGAGACCATGGTGCCGCTCGCCGCTTTCACCCATTACGGCCCAGGTAAGACGCCGCTTGCCATCAATCATCAAGGTCCCTTCGTCGCGACGACGATCTCCTTCAACCTGGCGCCGGGTAAGTCGCTGAGCGATGCGACCGAGGCGGTCGACCGGGTGATGAACGAGCTCAACGTGCCCGTCTCGATCCATGGCAGCTTCGCCGGCACGGCGCAGGTCTTCCAGCAATCGCTCGCCAGCGAGCCGATCCTGGTGACGGCGGCACTCGTCGCCGTCTACATCGTGCTCGGCATCCTCTATGAGAGCTACATCCACCCCATCACGATCCTCTCGACCTTGCCTTCGGCGGGCCTCGGTGCCGTGCTGGCGCTGATGGCGCTCAACACCGAGTTCAGCATCATCGCGCTGATCGGCGTCATCCTGCTGATCGGCATCGTCAAGAAGAACGCGATCATGATGATCGACTACGCGCTCGATGTGGAGCGCCGCGAGCACCTTGCGCCGCAAGAGGCGATCTATCAGGCCTGTTTGCGCCGCTTCCGCCCGATCATGATGACGACCTTGGCGGCGATGTTTGGGGCGCTGCCGCTCGCCATCGGCACCGGCGACGGCGCCGAGTTGCGCCGCCCGCTCGGCATTTCGATTGTCGGCGGCCTGATCGTCAGCCAGCTGCTGACGCTTTACACGACGCCCGTGATCTATCTTTATCTCGACCGCTTCCGCCTGTGGAGCCGCGGCTTGTGGCGGAAGAGCCATCCCGATCTCTCTGGCGGAGCCATCGCGGAGCCCGGCGAATGAAGCGAACCTTGGCGTTTTCGGCACCGGCGCTGTCGGCGCTGGTGCTGCTGGCCGGCTGCACCGTCGGCCCCGATTACAAGCGTCCGCCCGCGCCGGTTCCGGCCGCCTACAAGGAAACGGGATGGAAGACCGCGGAGCCGCAGGAGGCGATCAGCCGCGGCCCGTGGTGGTCGATCTATGACGACCCCGTGCTCGACGGGCTCGAGCGCCAGATCGACATCTCGAACCAGAATCTGAAAGCCGCCGAGGCCGCCTATGTCCAGGCGCGCGCCGTCGTCGCCGAAGGCGTCTCCGGCTATTTCCCGACACTGTCGGTGACCGGCTCCGGCACGCGCTCGGGACATGGTGGCCCCAGCAGCGTCAGCTTTGGCGGCGGCAGCGTCAGCAACAGCGCCGTCGATCTCACCGCCGATGCGAGCTGGAGCGTCGATCTCTGGGGCCGCATCCGCCGCACCGTCGAAAGCGACGTGGCGAATGCGCAGGCGACCGCCGCCGACCTCGCCAATGCGCGGCTTTCGGCCCAGGCGCAGGTGGCGACGCTCTATTTCGAGCTGCGCGCCGCCGACGAGGAGGTGCGCCTCCTCGACGCCTCGGTGACGGCCTTCACCCAATCGCTGCAGATCACGCGCAACCAGTACGCAGCCGGCGTCGCCGCTCAAGCCGATGTCGTCAACGCCGAAACACAAGTCGAGCAGACGCGCTCGCAGGCGATTGCGGTCGGCGTCCAGCGCGCCCAATTCGAGCATGCGATCGCCACCTTGATCGGCAAGCCGGCCTCCGATTTCGCGCTTGCGACGGCGCCGATCACGTCGAGCGTGCCGGTGGCGCCCCCGGGCGTGCCGTCAACCCTGCTCGAGCGCCGCCCGGATGTCGCCGCGGCCGAGCGTATAATGGCGTCCGCCAATGCGCAGATCGGCATCGCCATCGCCGCCTACTATCCCGATCTGACGCTCACCGGCTCCTACGGCTTCTCCAGCACTGGATTGGCCAAGCTGCTGCGCGCCTCGAACAGCCTCTGGTCGGCGGGCGGCTCGCTCGCCGAGACCGTCTTCGATGCCGGCTTGCGCGGCGCGCAGGTCGCGGCGGCCAAGGCCACCTATAACGGGGACGTCGCCAATTACCGTCAGACCGTCCTCACCGCCTTCCAGCAGGTCGAGGACGAGCTCGCCGCACTCGGCATCCTCGCCCGCCAGGCCGAGGTGCAGGCGAACACCGTGCGCCTCGCACGGGAAGCCGAGCGCCTCACTCTTAATCAGTACGAGGGGGGCACCGTTCCCTATACCTCGGTGCTGACCGCGCAGACGACGCGCCTCAACAACGAGGTGACGGCGAACACCATCCTGCAGGAGCGGCTGCTGGCCAGCGTCAGCTTGATCGAGGCGCTGGGCGGCGGCTGGAGCGCGAGCGACCTGCCGAGCGCCGAGCAGGTGAAGGCGGATCCGCCAGCGGAGACGACCCGCTAGGCCAAGCCTCAGGCGGAGGCGGTTTCGGCCTTGCGCGCGGCCGCCGCGGCGATGCGGTGCTTCAAGCGGCGCGCCTCGGCGGTCAGCTTGCTGTCGGGCGTGCCGAGGAGATAGGCGTCGATGCCGCCATTATGCTCGACCGTGCGGATGCCGCGGGTCGAGAGGCGGACGCGCACCGGGCCGCCGAGCGCGTCGGACAGCAGCGAGGTGCGTTGCAGATTGGGCAGGAAGCGCCGCTTGGTCTTGTTGTTGGCGTGGCTCACATTGTGGCCGACCTGAACGCCTTTGCCGGTGATGATGCAACGTCTCGCCATGACCGCCCTCGGACAGCAATGACGGCCCCTTGAGGGTCAAGGGGCCGCGCGAAAGGGCGAGATTGTAGGGCAAAGC
>Ga0335076_10006442_pt1 | contig 11845 bp, 9 predicted proteins | sample Lox_Sample_25_FD_206717 | JGI IMG/M metagenome (GOLD analysis project Ga0335076, IMG submission 206717) | Soil microbial communities from Loxahatchee National Wildlife Refuge, Florida, United States - Lox_Sample_2.5 | ecosystem: Environmental > Terrestrial > Soil > Wetlands | place: USA: Florida... | reverse complement strand
TGCGGATCGTCATCGACTCCGCCTCGGGGCGTGTTCCCGTCTGGGCCGGCTGCACCCACAATTCGACGAGCGCGCTGCTGCGGCTCGCATCCATGCTGCGCCAGGTCCACGGGGTCGATGCGGTTCTCTCGGCGAATCCGTATTACAACAAGCCAACGCAGGAAGGCCAGTTTCAGCACTTCCTGGCCCTCGCCAAAGCCGTCGAACCAATTCCGGTCTGCCTTTATAACGTTCCCGGTCGAACCGGGGTCAATCTTGAGCCCCAAACCGTGGTTCGCCTGGTGGATGCCGCCCACAACATCGAGGCCATCAAGGAAGCAAGCGGCAAGCTGCCACAGATTTCCGAACTCGTGCACTCGCTTCCTCGGACCTTTCGGGTCTTCTCAGGAGACGATAACCTCGCGCTGGCAGCAATCGGCGTCGGGGCCCAGGGACTGATCAGCGTGGTATCCAACGAGATCCCGTCAGAGATGGCGCGCATGATCGGGGCTGCCCTGCGCGACGACTGGGACGAAGCCCGCGAACTCGAGCGGGTCTATGGGCGACTCTTTGAGGCTAACTTCTGGGAGTCGAATCCCGGTCCCGTGAAGACCGTGTTGAACCTCATGGGACGCACGACAGATGTTCTGCGCTTGCCGCTGGTTCCCCCGGCGAAAACAACTCGCGCAAGGCTCGAGCGTCTGGCAGGTGAACTCGGTCTTCTGAAGTTCGCACCGGTACCCGACGGCGATATGCGGATGTATTGAACGAGCCGCAGGCCCTGAAGAACCGAATGCCCGCCAATCAGAGCTTGACGCGTTTTTCTTCCTGATTGCATGTCGAAATGAAGCGGGCCTGCGCGTCATTGGATTGACGGCACGAGACGCCGCCCAATCTCAATGGAGGTTTTCCCCATGCAATATATGTTGACACTCTATTCCGATGAAACCGCTTGGCCAAAGATGACGCAGGCAGAGCAGCAGCAGGGCTACGCCGCTTACATGGCCTATTCGGAGGCGCTGAAGCAGGCCGGTGCACTAAAGGGTTCGAACCGGCTCCAACCCACCTCAACCGCAACCACCGTTCGCACCGTGGACGGCAAGGCGCAGGTGCTTGACGGTCCTTACGCCGAGACCAAGGAGCAGTTGGGCGGGTACTTCCTCATCGACGTGCCCGATCTGGATGCTGCAATCTCCTGGGCCTCCCGCTGCCCCGGATCGCAGCACGGGATCGTCGAAGTACGCCCCATCTGGGCCATGTAACCCAATGGACGAGCACAAATGCGACGCGCGAACCACAGCCGAAGCGGTCGCGCGCCGCAGCTACGGCAAGCTCGTTGCATTTCTTGCTGTGCGCACACGGGACGTAGCAGCCGCGGAGGACGCCCTTTCCGAGGCATTCGCGGCTGCACTGGCAGACTGGCCGCGAAACGGATGCCCGGACAACGCGGAAGCCTGGCTCATCACGGTTGCGCGTCGCAAGTTCCTTGACGCGATCCGCGGCAAACGCCGAGAAGTGTACGCGGAAGGGTTGAACGAAATAGCTGAAGCGCTGGAAGCCGGCGTCGATACTGCCGAGATTCCGGACCGGCGACTTGGTCTGATGTTTGCCTGTGCGCATCCGGCCATCGATCGAGGCATTCGTGCGCCGCTCATGCTTCAGACCGTCATGGGACTGGATGCAGCAAAGATTGCGTCCGCATTCCTCGTTTCTCCCGCAACGATGAGCCAACGCCTGGTGCGTGCGAAGAACAAGATCCGAGAGGCGCGCATTCCCTTGCGCATTCCCGGACCCGAAGAACTCCGCGAACGCCTTGATACCGTTCTGGAGGCCATCTACGCCGCTTTTGCAGAGGGATGGATGGACGCCTCGGGAACCGATGTAGCCCGCCGCGACCTGGCGGAGGAAGCAATCTACCTTTGCAGACTCGTTACAGAGCTGCTGCCCGACGAGCCGGAGGGTTTGGGCCTCCTGGCGCTCATGTTGCACGCTGAGGCAAGGCGTCCCGCGCGGCGAAGCGCGGAGGGAGATTACGTTCCATTGGCCGAACAGGATCCTGCGCTCTGGAACACCCGCATGATCGGGGAAGCTGAAGCACTCCTGTTGCGCGCGAGCGCTTCAGGGGAGGTGGGACGCTATCAACTCGAGGGCGCGATTCAGTCAGCGCATGTTGCCCGGCGGCTGACCGGCCACGCAGACTGGGCCGCAGTGGTTTGTCTCTACGACGCATTGCTTGCGATCAGTCATTCGCCGGTTGCCGCAGTCAATCGCGCCCTGGCGATTGCAGAGCTGCGCGGCGCGGCCGCGGCCCTAGAGGTCATCGATACGATTGCCACCGATCTGCGGCTCACGGACTATCAGCCTTATTGGGCGGCCCGCGCGGAACTGCTGGCCCGGACGCGGGCAACCGACGATGCACGACATGCCTATGACGTCGCAATTGGAATGGAGCGCGACGGCTCGGTGCGTCGATTCCTGGAACAGCGACGGGCATTGCTCGAAACGAGGAAGTGAGGTACCTTCGAGTGTCGCGAGGATTACCCCTGTAATTGCGAAGACTAAATTAATTTCTCCCCGTCGCAACTTAGTCCGTTGAAGGGTGTCTGTCGGCTATAGGAACACGGCTACAATTGCAGCCTGGCCCCTCTTGCTGTGCGCCTACTCCAGCGATGGATCCGTGGTGCCCACGGACATCTGCAGAAAGCGGAGAACGCTCTATGCCTTCCGAACGACCTGGGAAGAACCTCCTTCCCGTGCTTCTTGCCTTAGCAGTTTCAGCCTTTTTGATGACCGGATGCGGCGGCGTTACCGTCACATCCTCCACGCCCAGCACGCAGACTGTCACTGGCTCCACCTTCGTTGTTGGAACGGACGCGCCAGTTCAAAGCGTGACATCGTTCTCTGTGCAGGTGAACGATATTTCAGCTTCGGATGGAACGAACACGGTTTCGCTCCTGTCCGGCTCGCCCACGGTGGATTTCGCGCGCTTCAACGGCCTGCAGACGCTGCTCGATATGAACGATGTTTCGGTCGGGTCGTATTCGACCGTGACTATCAAGCTCGGCCCAGCCACAATCGGCTATCTCGATACCAGCACTGCTGAGCCAATGATCAAAACAACAGCCGCGACCCTCACTACCTCTACGATTACGGTCAACCTCGCAAAGCCTCTTGTTGTGGCGCAGGCCGGCGCCCCAGTCGGGCTGCATCTCGACTTTGATCTGCGCAAGTCGATCCAGGTCGACTCGAACGGTCAGATCACAGGCACGGTGACACCGACCTTTAACGTAAACGCGGTCAATAACAACGATAAGGGTGCTTATATTGACGAGTTTGTAGCAGCCGTGGTCAGCGTCAACCTGGGCACACAATCGTTTGTTGTCCAGGGACCCCACGGACGCCAGTTCACCATCAACGTGAACGGACAGACAGAGTGGGACGGCGATGCCACGCTGAGCGATCTCAATTCAAGCTCCATCGTTCAGGTCTCGGGCACGCTGGATCGTGCTGACGCAACGATCGACGCGGACGAAGTTGCCGTCCTGTCGCAGAACGGCTTCTATGCCGCGGGACAAATCACCTATGTGAATCCGGCAACCGGACCGGCTTCGAGCTTCGATCTTTACGTGCGCGGTCTGTTGCCCACGACGACAGGTCTTTCGCTCGGCCAGATTGCGACCATCGATCTGAGCGGCAACGAGAAGTTTTCGATCTACTGGATGCACGGACCTCTGGCGCAGTTCCTCTTCAACCCGAGCGGACTATTACCCGGGCAGCATGTCGCAGTAGGAGGACCCGCATCAGGAGCAACCAATGCCCAGGCGGTCACCGTCAAGCGCGTCGTGCTTAGAAACTGGGGCTTCAATGGAACCGTCGTTCCCGGCAGCGTTCATCCCGGAACAGACAGCTTCCAGATGGAAGTCAACGGATTTGCCGGAATCCTGGTTCCGCAGACGATAACGGTCTACATCACCGGAGAGACCCTCTTCCGCGATGGGCTGACCACGCTAAGCGATGTTGCGCCAAGCACGAACGTGAGGGTTGTGGGTCTTCTGCTGAAGGACCCGACGAGCGGACAGACCGTACTCGTCGGGCACTACGTGGACGATCTCAAGTAACCTCAACGGAATACTAGGGACCGGGACCGGGGTTTGATGGCAACCTGGTCCCGGCTTTTGCCTCAGGTTCACAGGCCGTTCTTCAACGCCCTGGTCGAGAAGAAGGCGTCTCTCAGTAGCGCTCCTTTGTCGATTGCCTTCTGATCACCCAGCTTCTGACTATCCCTTCCCCACGTCCAATAGAGACCAAGATAGGCATAGTTCTCAGTCTGGCCCGCAACAGAATGCCCATAAGCGAAGAGAAGTTGCATTCCTTCGCCTTTGAGCTGGTAGTAGCCGCCTGCATCGATCATGGTTGCAGCTTCAGTTTGCGCCGGCGCGGTCCCCTCGCTCGCGTGTGAGAAGACTTCGGCACCCATTTCGAGCTTCTCGCCGAACTCGCGCTTCACCAGGAACCCACCATAAGGAAAATCGCGAAAGCCCGTCTGGGGAACGACCTGGTAGCCGGCGCCGCCATCAAGGGTCCATTTGCCAATATCCTTGTAGGCCCAAATTGGAAGTTTGTACCAGACCTTGCCGACACCGAGTCCCTTGCTGAAATCTCCGGTTGGCATTTCAAACATGGTGAATGAACCGATCTGCGGGAACTTCGCTGTCTGCTTGATCCAGGCAAGCTTGACTCCCAGTTCCATATCGGTGAGGCCAAAAGCGCTCGGGCCGGTTCCGCTGGGAAGGTAGATCGGGTTGTTCAGCGGATTCACGCTTCCCCAGGGCAGTACCGCGTGTAACTGGACTCGCGGGACCGCGCCCCAGTTAAATTCAAATGCCGGACCTGAGGAGTCCATCTCTACAGGCGTTCCGCTGGCTGTGCCGAAGATGTAGAACTCGTAGTGATGAAGATCGACAGGAACCGGATCATCTGTTTGAAAGGGTGGTCCCTGCGCCCACAAACGGAAATCGAGTGCAAAAAGCATGACCATTGCCAGGAGTAACAAGATCCGGGAAATCTTCATGCTTGCTTCCACACCTCAGAGTTCTAACCCGCGAGTGCGGCTTTCACAGCTTCGCTGACGATGCGACCCTCTGCGCGGACTCCGTCCTGTTGCAGACGGGCCTGGACTGCCTTGATTACGGGCCCCATATCCCTGGGACCGGGCTTCTGGCCTGTGGAAGCAGCATGCGCGGCAATCATCTCAGCGACAATCGAGCGCAGACCCGCTTCATCTAGTGCCTTCGGAAGAAACTCCTCGATCACGGTAATCTCAGCAGCCTCTTTGGCGGCGAGCTCGGGACGATTGCCCTTGGTGAACTGCTCAATAGAGTCCCGGCGCTGTTTGATCATGGTGGCCAGGGCCTGCTGCTCCTCGGCGGAATTGAGCGCGGACCGCTTCTCAATAGCCTTGTTTTTGAGAGCTGTCTTGATCAGGCGCAGCGTACCGGTGCGCTCGGCATCACGCGCCTTCATGGCGGCAACGATCTGCTGGCTGATCCGGGTTTCCAGTGCGCCCGCTTCGTTCATTCTTCATCTCCTCGTCCGGCTTCCGGCACGAGCCCATTAGAATCGCCAGACCAAGGTAGATTGTATCGACTCCAGCGTCACTGCAGAGATCGGGTCGTCGATTGATGCATTGGCTTGATCGGATCCGAGGGACCCTTCCGTTGGTTCTAGGCCGTCTCTTCTCCGGAGCCAAAGTCTTCTCAAAAGGGGTCAACAAAGCTCCATTGCTTAAGATATTCATGCAATTTGAGTTACGAACAACTTCGGTCCTATCGGTCTGCGAAAAAGTATTCTTCTCAGCACGGGCCTGAGATTTCAACAAGAAAATTGGAAGTCACATAATTCACATTTATGTGTATTCTATGACTTCAACGAAGGGAGCTTTCATGATCCGCAAGACGCGCCTCTATACACCCGGCCCAACACCCTTGCTGCCCGCCGCCCAGTTTGCCATGGCGGCGGCAGACATCCATCACCGCACCCCAGAGTTTCGCGCGCTGTTTCAGAAGGTGCTGGCTCAGTTGAAGGTCTTTGTCGGCACGAAGAACGATGTGCTCCTGCTTTCGAGCTCCGGCACTGGCGCGATGGAGGCATCGGTTTCGAATCTTACTTCGCCGGGCGACAAGGTTCTTGTGCTGACGGCGGGTAAGTTTGGCGAGCGCTGGGCCGACCTCACCAAGGCCTTCGGCTGCGAAGTCGAAGTGTTGAAGGCTCCGTATGGGCAGACATTCGATCTGGCCGAGGTGAAAAAAGCTTTGAAGCCCGAGCACCGGGCCGTCTACATGCAGGCCACGGAGACGTCGACGGCGGTGGAACACGACGTACAGGCGATTGCAAAGCTGATCCATGAGGCGGCTCCCAACGTTCTGCTGGTGGTGGATGGGATCACCGGACTCGGAACCACGCACTTTGACGTGGATGGCTGGGGCATCGATGTGCTGATTGGCGGTTCGCAGAAGGCTGTGATGATTCCGCCCGGCCTGGCTTATCTGAGCGTGAGCGAAAAGGCATGGGCAGCGATGGAGACGGCAAAGAGTCCCCGCTACTACTTCGATCTGCGGAAGGAGCGGAAGAACGCGGTGAAGGGCGAGAGCGCCTATACACCTGCCGTAGCGCTTGTGGCAGGCCTGGGCGCTGCACTGGACTACATCGCCGGGCAGGCCGGAGGGGATCTCGAAAAGGGGCGCATCGCGCTGGTGAATAATGCGCGCGTGAATGCCGCGGCGACACGCGCCGGGCTGGTTGCGCTGGGGTTCACTTTGTTTGCGCCGACCGCGCCGGCGGCCGCTGCCACAGCCGTTGCGGTTCCGGAAGGCATGAACTCCGGCGACGTTGTGAAGACGCTGAAGTCGAAGTTTGCGCTGGTGACGGCCAACGGGCAGGGCGAGATGCAGGGGAAGATTTTCCGAGTGGCACACCTCGGATTCTTCGACTATCTCGATACCATCGCACTGCTCGGCGCGATGGAGCATATCGCGAAGGACACGCTGAAGTTGCCCGTGACGTACGGACAGGCTGTTGCGGCAGCGCAGCAGGTATATGCGGAATCAGCCGCGAAGGGATAGGTTCGTAGATTCCCACCTTTGCGGCAAGGACAGAGGCGCCGCAAGGATGGGGCACCCGAGTTTATGCACAGGGAAAAGACATGGCGGAACTGAGTTTTGGAGAGAAGTTGCTGATTGCGCGCAAGCAGCTCGATCTCTTCTCGTACCAGATGGCCGAGCAACTCGGCGTCCATCCCAACTCGATCACGAAATACGAGCGGGGAGAGGGCAAGCCTCACGCCGCGGTTGTGCGGATGTTTGACCTGCTGTGCGAGAAGCACGGCATCCGTTTTGACGAGTATGAGTCCGGGTCCGCTGCGGCGGCCAAGGGAGATGCGATGAAGATCGTTTTGGCGGAAAAAGTATCACCCGCGACGTTGGCCGTGTTCGCAGCGGAGCCGGGTTGGGACGTTGTGACGCACGACAAGCTGCCTGACGGGCTGCCTGCGGCGCTCGTCGATGCGGATGCGCTCGTTGTCCGGTCGGCGGTGCAGGTGGATGATGCCTTGATGGAACACGCGCCCAAGCTGCGCGTTGTGGGCAGGGCGGGCGTGGGCGTTGACAATATTGACGCGGATGCTGCAACGCGGCGCGGCGTGGTGGTCATGAATACGCCCGGCGCAAACGCCGTTGCTGTAGCAGAATTGACGATTGGCCTGATGCTTGCACTGGCACGGAAACTGCCGGTCGCCAACACAACCATGCATGCCGGCAAATGGGAGAAGAAGAGCCTGCAGGGCGCAGAATTGCGCGGCAAAACGCTTGGCATCATGGGTCTCGGCCGCATCGGTCTTGAGGTAGCGAAGCGCGCGCGTGGCTTTGGTCTGGAAATCATCGGCAGCGATCCGTTCGTATCCACGGCCGTGGCGCGCGAGAACGGCATCGCCCTGGTGCCGCTGGAGGAGCTGTTTGCCAAGTCGGACTATCTTACACTGCACGTCGGGCTGACGCCGCAGACTGCGGGCGTGATCAACGCAAAGACACTCGCGACCATGAAAAAGGGCGCCCGCATCATCAACTGCGCGCGAGGCGAGCTTGTGGATGATGCCGCACTCGTCGAGGCATTGAAAAGCGGCCAGGTAGCCGGAGCTGCATTGGATGTTTTCACGGAGGAGCCTCCGAAGAACAGTGCGTACGCAGGCCTGGACAACGTGATTCTCACGCCGCACATCGCGGGGTCAACGGCGGAGGCCCAGGAAGCCGTGGGTGTGCAGATCGCGATGCAGGTGCGCGAGTATCTGAAGTTGGGCGTCGTCCAGAACGCTGTCAACCTGCCGTCCCTGAGTCACGAAGAGTATGTGCAGCTGGCGCCCTATATCGATCTGGCAGGACGACTCGGGTCGTTTCTTGCGCAGGCCGGAAGAGGCGGCTTCGAAGCGATTCAACTGACCTACGGCGGCGCGCTGGCCGAGGCCAAAATAGACCTCGTGCGCAACGCGGCCATTGAAGGACTGCTGCAGGGCTCGGAAAACGTCAACCGCATCAATGCAACTGCCGTCGCGCAGGAGCGTGGCATCCGCGTGCACGAAGAGAGGCAGGAGAGCAAACGTGGCGGGGCCGCGACTGTGCTCACCATCGAACTGCACTCCGCAGCCGGAACGCATCACGCAGTCGCGACGGTGATTCACGGAGAGCAACCGCGGCTGCTGGAGTTCGATGGAATCGACATCGAAGCTCCTCTCGAGGGCAATCTGCTGGTCTGCCGCAACCTGGACGTGCCCGGCGTGATCGGAAAGATCGGAACAATCCTCGGCGAGCATGGCGTTAACATTGCGAACTTTGCTCTTGGCCGGGAGCGAAGCGGATCAAAGCCTGTGAAGGCGCTCGCGGTTGTACAGGTGGACGCGCCGGTTCCGCAAACGGTTCTCGAGGCGCTGCACACGATCGAGGCGATGCTGGAGGCAAAGCTCGTGCAACTCTGAGGTTGCACAACTTCAGAGCGGCACCATGGGAAAGCCACCGCAAACCAACGGTGGCTTTTCTCGTTAGCAAATTCGTGTCGAACTCAGCCCTTCTTCCTGATTTAGTCGACCGGATGCGCTTTTCCGTTCTGCAGGCTTTGGTCGATGATGGATTTCACCTGCTGGTCGGCCTGTTGGGCGAGTCTTCCCTGCTCAGCGCCAAGGCGTCCTTGCTCGGCTCCCAGCTTGCCCTGCTGGGCACCGAGGGCGCCCATCTTGTCGCCAAATTCACCCTGGACTGCGCCCATCTGGCCTTGCAGGCCGCCAAGCCGGCCTTGCAGAGCCCCGAGCTTTCGCTGAAGATCCGCAAGCTCTTGCTGCGTCACCGTCTTGCCCATTTTGGCCTGCAGGGTGGTTACTGCTTCGTTGATTGCTGCGACCTCCTTGGAGATGTCGGGCGTGGGTACAGAGGCTTGCCTTTGCAGACGGCCCAGATCCTGCTGTTGCTTGCCGAGTGCTTCCTGCTGGCGGCCAAGTTCTTCCTGCTGCTTCCCGAGGAGTTCCATCGGCTTGTAAAGCTCTTCGGCCTGTTTCACGGTTTCAGGATCGTCGATAAAATACGACTTCCCGTTGCGCGTGAACCAGAGAAAGTCGCCGTGGGCCAGCTGTCGCGCCTTGTCAAACTGCTCCTGCCGGCCGTCGATCCAGTTCCCGGAGAAGGTGACATTGCTCTTGTCGCCGCGAATGATCGCGAACGATTCGCCGTTGTTCGAATACATGTAGCGATAGGAGGAACCCCGATCCTGCGAATCGAAGTTATGGACTTCAACGCTTCGGGAAATCGAGGTGCGCGGGCCTGCAGCGACTGGTGGAACGGGGGGCACAGGGGCCAGCACGACCGGCGCAGCTGGGGCGGCGGGCGCGACCGGGGCGACCTTTACCGGCGGGACAGGCGGAACCTGCACCACCACAGGTGATCCGGGCGCAGGAGGCGCAGCCTCGAAATCGGACGAAGCCGGCGTATCCGAAACCTGCTCGGGCGTCGAGACGCCAGCAGTCGGCGCTTCCGACAGAGCGGAAGCGGCGGGTGTTCCAGGCTTTGCGGGTGCCGCGACGGATGGAGCTGCCTGGGCAGACGGTGCGGATTGCGGCGCGGCCTGGCCCGCGGCCTGGACTCGAACAAGGGCGGTCGCGGCAAACAGGGCCACTGGCACCAGGAGTACTGCAATCAGTGCGCGACGGCGTGTGCCTGCAAAGGCCTGGCGGAATGTTTTGTCGTTCAACAGGTACTCAATACGGCGGGAGATACTGCCAGTGCGAGCCATGGCTACTCCTATGACGGTTGGGCGCGGCGCGGCCGCGAATTCAAGAAGAACCTTTGCGTAGGAAGAGCGGCTGGCAGCCTGCTCAAGCCCTGCGCGGTCGCTGATGGCTTCAGCCAGATCGGAGAGTTTGCGCTTGAGCCACCAACCCAGCGGACTAAACCAGAAAATGGCGGCATAGAGCCCAGCGAGCAACTGCAGATAAAAGTCTCCCTGACGGATGTGAGAACGTTCGTGCGCGAGTACGATGCGCAGCTTCTCTGTGTCCCAGGATTCGTAGTCCGCAGGAAGGATGACGGATGATCCGATCGTCACGGGAGAAGAGACCCTTGTGCTCGACCGGAGCCGCAAACCCTCAGCGAGCGGAGCGCGGGAATCGAGAGTCGTAGACTCTGCGGAACTCCAGAGTCGAAGGGCCGCTGAGACACCAAGCAGGAGCCGGAAAAGCAGCATGGTTGCAATGGCGAAGTAGAGAGGAAAAGCAATACGAGTCCAGGAAACGGTACGGACTGTCGAGCCGATGCGGGCGAGCAGAGTCGGCCGCGGATTGGCCGAGTGCGCAACGGTACGAGCAGCGATAAACGATACAGCTACGGGCGGAGATGCGGCGTCGGCGACGTCGGCCGGCGCGGCGTTGGAGGCACCGGTAACAACATCCGACGGAGCGCCCGGCGCGATGGACTGCGGCACTGTTTCGGCGGGTTGCTGCGTGGCCGCGGGGCGCATCTGCGCGCGAATTTCGCCGAGAAGCGAGTCGGGGTCCGAGGGCAGCACGAGCATGGCGTGTTCGGGCAATGCCGGCAAGTGCGCAGCCACGAGAAGCAGCGCAGGCATCGCAACAGCGGCGGCGAGGACAAGGCCCCATGCCGCCTTCTGTGCCAGCACGTTGCTGACCCTGAACACGCGCAAGCCAGCCCAGACAGCCGTGGCGACCAGGACGGAGCGCAGGGCGGCTTCAACAAGGAGAGGAATCATGGCTTGGCCTCCTTCTTGCGGGAACTGGCGGCATCCTCCCGGCCAGAGAGCTTTTGAGCTTCAGCGATGCGCGTGGCGAGTCGCTGGAGTTCGGCGCGGTCAAGGACCTTGGAATCGACCATGCCGACGAGCAGGGCCTCTACCGATCCATCGCAGAACCAGTCGACGATGCGTTTGACGGCGCGGCCTGCAACGCGTTGGCGTGTCTCGGCAGGACGGTAAAGAAACGTGCGGTTCTCTACCGAATGGTCAAGGTACCCCTTCTCTTCCAGTCGCCGCAGCACGGTTCGTACGGTTGAATCCTTGAGCGGCCGCTTGAGCTCTTCGCGCACCTCTTCAGCGGTGACAGAGCCGAGGCGCCAGACAATGGAAAGAATGTCGCGCTCGAGTTCGCCGAGTTCGGCAGGATCGTGGTCGGACTGAGTGTTACTCGCCATAGTGTTACAGACTGTAACACATAGGAAGGGTGAGCGCGCAAGTGATTTTTTTGACGGAGGGAATTCGAGCGGTCTCAGGCCCGGAGGCGCAGTCACGCATCTGGTTGGGCAAGAGGTGGGTTAAACTTGTT
>Ga0335076_10006440_pt1 | contig 11847 bp, 10 predicted proteins | sample Lox_Sample_25_FD_206717 | JGI IMG/M metagenome (GOLD analysis project Ga0335076, IMG submission 206717) | Soil microbial communities from Loxahatchee National Wildlife Refuge, Florida, United States - Lox_Sample_2.5 | ecosystem: Environmental > Terrestrial > Soil > Wetlands | place: USA... | reverse complement strand
GGCTTCGTCGTCGACGATGCGATCGTCGTGCTGGAAAACATCTCGCGTCATCTCGAGCGGCGCCAGGACGACGGCACGCTGCTCTCGCCGATGCAGGCGGCGCTGCTGGGTGCGCGCGAAGTCGGCTTCACCGTCTTGTCGATGAGCCTTTCGCTGGTGGCGGTGTTCATCCCTGTGCTGGCGATGGGCGGCATCGTCGGCCGGCTGTTCCGCGAATTCGCGGTCACGCTTTCGGTGGCGATTCTTGTCTCGCTCGTGCTCTCGGTGACCCTGACGCCGATGATGTGCTCGCGGCTGCTGCGCGTCGCGCACGAAAGCGGAACCCGGACGGTGTCGCAGTGGAAGGTCTGGTCCGAGAATGTCTTCGAGGCGATCGGCAACGGCTACGCGCGGTCGCTTCGATGGGCGTTGCGCCACTCGTTCATCATGCTGCTGGTCTTCTTCGCGACCATCGCGCTGAACGTCTACCTGTACATCATCGTGCCGAAGGGATTCTTCCCGAGCCAGGACGTCGGGATGATGTTCGGCGGCATCCAGGCCGACCAGGCGACTTCGTTCCAGGCGATGCGCACCAAGCTGACCGAGTTCGTCGAAGTGGTGCGCAAGGATCCCGCCGTTGCGAATGTCGTCGCGTTCACCGGCGGTGGCCAGCGCAACTCCGGCAACATGTTCGTGATCCTCAAGCCGCTTGCGGAACGCAAGATCAGCGCCGACGCCGTGTCCAACCGGCTGCGCGCGCAGGCGGCGCACGTCGCCGGCGCGTCGGTGTATTTCTCGTCCGTGCAAGACATCCGCGTCGGTGGCCGGTCGGCGAATGCCACGTACCAGTACACCCTGCAAGGCGACGACCTCGAGGAACTGCGCGCCTGGGAGCCGAAGGTCCGCCAGGCGATGAATGATCTCCCGGAGCTCGTCGACGTCAACACCGACGCCCAGGACAAAGGGCTGCAGACCTCGCTGGTGATCGATCGCGACAGCGCGTCGCGGCTCGGCATCACGCCCGCGATGATCGACGCCGTGCTGAACGATGCATTCGGGCAGCGCCAGGTGTCGACGATCTACATGCCGCTCAACCAGTATCACGTCGTGATGGAGGCGGCCCCGCAGTACTGGCAGCGTCCCGAAAGCCTGAACGACATCTACGTGGTCACCTCGACCGGTGCGCAAGTCCCGCTCGCGACGATCGCGCACTACGAGTCGACCAACACGCCGCTCGCCGTCAATCACCAAGGCCAGTTCGCGGCCTCCACCATCGCATTCAACCTGCCGCCCAATGTCACGCTGTCGCAGGCCACGGCCGCGATCGATCGTGCGCTGCTGCGCATCGGACTGCCGACCTCGATCCGCGGCAGCTTCCAGGGCACCGCGCAGGTGTTCCAGCAATCGCTCGCCAACGAACCGATCCTCATCCTGGCCGCGCTCGCGACGATCTACATCGTGCTCGGCATGCTCTACGAGAGCTACGTGCATCCGATCACGATCCTCTCGACGCTGCCCTCGGCCGGCGCGGGCGCGATCCTGGCGTTGCTTGCCACCGGCACCGAGTTCTCGATCATCGCGTTGATCGGCGTGTTCCTGCTGATCGGCATCGTCAAGAAAAATGCGATCCTGATGGTCGACTTCGCGATCGTCGCCGAGCGCGAGCGCGGCATTCCGTCGCGCGACGCCATCCTCGAGGCGTGCCGGCTGCGCCTGCGGCCGATCCTGATGACGACGATGGCGGCGCTGCTCGGTGCCGTGCCGCTCGCCGTGAGCTTCGGCGACGGCACCGAGATGCGCCGGCCGCTCGGCATTTCGATCGTCGGCGGCTTGATCGCGAGCCAGTTGCTCACGCTGTACACGACACCCGTGATTTACCTTTACCTCGACCGCGCCCGTCTCCGCGTCGCGCACTGGCGCGAACGCCGACGCGAGCGGCGACTCGCGCTCGGCAAATCGGAACCGGCAACATGATCCGCGTTCGCTCCTTCCTTTCTTTTGTGTTGCTGCTCGGCCTCGCAGCGTGTGCGGTGGGCCCGAACTACAAGCGTCCGCCGGTCGAAACGCCCGCATCGTTCAAGGAAGCACCGGAAGGCTGGAAGGTCGCCGAGCCGCAGGACGCCAATGTGCGCGCGAATTGGTGGGAGATCTTCGGCGACGCCGATCTCAACGCGCTCGTCGAGCGTGTCGCCTCCGCCAACCAGACGCTGCAGCAGTCGCTTGCCAACTACAACCGCGCGGTCGCGCTCGCACGGCAGGCACGTGCCAGCTTCTTCCCAACGGTGAATGGCGGCGCTTCCACAAGCCGTGGCTCGGCGAATTCCGCAGTGGGCAACTCAGTCGCAATCACGTCCGATGAAGTCTCGCTCTCCGCGAGCTGGGAACCGGATCTTTGGGGAAGCGTTCGACGCAACCTAGAGTCGCAGCGGGCGACCGTGGCCGCGACGCGGGCCCAGCTCGAATCGACGCGTCTCAGCCTGCAGGCGCAAGTCGTGCAGGATTATTTCCAGCTGCGCATCGCCGATGCGCAACGCAAGCTGTTCGAGGAGGCGGTACAGGCATACCAGCGTTCGCTCGAGTTGACGCGCAACCGCTACACGCAGGGCGTGGTGACGCGCGCCGATGTCGTGCAGGCCGAGGCGCAGCTTGCCGCAGCGCAGGCGCAATACACCGATATCGAGGCATCGCGCGCGCAACTCGAGCACGCGATCGCGATCCTGGTGGGCGTGCCGCCGTCGGCGCTGACGATCGAGGCCAAGCCGGAGCTTGCTCGCGGGATCGCGCTGCCGAACATTCCGGCAGTCGTTCCCTCGCAACTGCTGGAACGGCGACCGGACATTGCGGGCGCCGAGCGCCAGATGGCCTCGACGAATGCGCTGATCGGCGTGGCCGAGGCGGCCTGGTACCCGGTGCTCGACCTTTCGGCCACGGTTGGTTACCGCAATGACCAATGGGCAGGTCTTCTCAGTGCGCCGAATCGACTCTGGTCGCTCGGCGCGTCGCTCGTGCAGACGATCTTCGATGGCGGCGCCCGCAGCGCGTCGATCGACGCGGCCAAGGCCTCGTACGACGCGAGTGTCGCGAACTATCGGCAGACCGTCCTGTCCGCCTTCCAGGAGGTCGAGGACAACCTTGCGACACTGCGTGTGCTGGCGCAGGAATCGGTCTATGAGAACGAGGCAGTGCGCGCGGCGCGCGAGTCGCTCGACCTGACGACCAACCAGTACAAGGCCGGCACGGTGAGCTATCTGAACGTCATCACCGCGCAGACCACGTTGCTCAGCAACCAGCAGAGCGCTCTCGGCCTGCTTAGCCGCCAACTCGTCGCGAGTTCCGTCCTGATCAGTGCGCTCGGGGGCGGGTGGCAGCCCAGCGCAAGCGCGCAGGCGGCACCGGAGGTCGCAGGTCGCTGATGGATCGCTGCGGTACCGGCATTCGAAGCAACTGGACGAATTGGCTACTCGCAAACGTGTGACCCGGGCGCGGGCAACTTCGCGTACTTCGACACGCGCACGCAAGGGCGCGATCATGGCGAGCGGCGCACACGTGTTCGATCTCACGCGCGAATCGGTCGCGCCGGCCGTGAAACAATCGCCGCTGCCGGGGCGCAACGCCAAGCGGGGGAGCTGATGGACATCGACAACCTGGTCGCGATCGACACGCACACGCACGCCGAGGTGTCGTGCTGGAATCCGTTCGACAGCTATGGCGAGGAATACGACCGCGCCGCCGACAAGTACTTCCGCTCCAGCCGCCGGCCGACGATCGACGAATCGATCGCGCACTATCGCGAGCGCAAGGTCGGCCTGGTGATGTTCACCGTCGATGCCGAAACGCAGCTCGGCCGGCGCCGCATCCCGAACGAGGAGATCGCCGAGGCGGCGCAGAAGAACAGCGACATCATGATCGCGTTCGCGAGCATCGATCCGCACAAGGGAAAAATGGGCGCGCGCGAAGCGCGCAAGCTGATCGAAGAGCACGGCGTCAAGGGCTTCAAGTTCCACCCGACCGTGCAGGGCTTCTATGCGTACGACAGGATCGCCTGGCCGATCTACGAAGTGATCGCCGAGCACAAACTGCCGGCGATCTTCCACAGCGGACATTCGGGCATCGGCAGCGGCATGCGCTGCGGAGGCGGCCTCCGCCTCGAATATTCCAATCCGATGCACCTCGACGACGTCGCGATCGCTTTTCCCGACATGCAGATCGTGATCGCGCATCCGTCGTTCCCGTGGCAGGACGAGGCGTTGTCGGTCGCGATGCACAAGCCGAATGTCTGGATCGATCTGTCGGGCTGGTCGCCGAAGTATTTTCCGCCGCAGCTGGTGCAGTACGCCAACACGCTGCTGAAGGATCGTGTCCTGTTCGGATCCGATTGGCCGCTGATCGCACCGGACCGCTGGCTCAAGGACTTCGAGGAGGCCGGTTTCCGGCCCGAGGTAAAGCCGCTGATCCTCAAGGACAACGCGGTGCGGCTGCTCAAGCTGTCGAAGCCGCAAGGCGCGGCCGCGTAGCCGTCAAGCGCGCTTTTTCAGTTCGTTGACTCGCGCTTGCGCGAACCCGAACGGATCGAAGTCGACCGGCGGCGAGCCGCGCGGAACGATCACCGGAACGTCACCCGATTCGCGCCAGTCGGCGAGCGCATCCGCGGCGGACATGCCGCCGGCGAGCGCGAGCAGCAAGCGTTCCTCGATCATTGCCTTCGCGGCGGCGAGCACCTGCGCCGCCGTCGCGAACTGGCCATGCTTGGCCATGAAGCGATCATCCGGATCGTCGCTGGCGTCGTAGCTTTCGAGCAGGTACATGGCGGGCAGGGACAAATAGAGCGGCAGTGCGCTTAGCGTACCAATGCCGGCTTCCGCTGTCGCCGCGTGCACGGCGCACCGCTTTCAGAGCCTGACCCGCAGCAGTTCAAACACATCGGCGACGCCACGCTCGCGGCGCTGCCGCACCCATTGGCCGCGGGTTGCGAAGGGATCGTCGAGCGCCAGACGTACGCCTTTGCCGAGGATTCCACTCCAGTCGCAGATGTAGCGGTCATTGCGGTTTGCGAGCTTGCGGACCCAGTGCGCGCGCGCCGCGGCGCGCGTGCCGGTGGGAGGATCGGTTGCGGCGGTCGCGATCTGGCCATCGCTCACCACCCGTTGATCGGGGACGAGACCCTGCCGATCGAGTAAATCGAAGATCCCGGTATTGATCTCACCGAAGCGGATGTCGGTCGCACAAAGCTGGCGGCGCAGCGCGATGAAAGCGTCCAGCCCTTGCCAGGAGAGTCCGTGCTCGGCGAGGAAGCGCTCGGCTTCGTCGGTGTCGGCCTGCTTCACGACGCCGCGCGCGCGCAACGTGTCGATCTCCGCGGCATCGACGCGCGCAGGCGGCAGCACCCAGCCAAGTGCCGGCGTTTTCGGCTGAAGCAGGCGCTCGAGCGCGTTTGTCCATGCGGCCACTGTTTCCGGCGTGAATCCGCGCAGTGCGACTTCCCGGCGGAACAGCGCGAACTTCAGCGGCCAGTCGAACACATGCGCTTGCTCGACCGCTGGCGATTCGGCCAGATCGAGTGCACGTTTCCATTCCCTGCAAACCTCGGCGGCCCAGCCGGGCATCGACGTGCCTCCTGCGCACGCTTCCACCCGCGCGAGAAGATGACGCTGGATTTCCACCGCGGTCATCATCGCTTCAGCACCGCCACGCAGCAGAACCTTGGAGCGATGGTTGCGGTCGCGCGCGAATCCGTGCAGGGCCGTCACCGGGCTGGCCAGCTTGATCCAGTCGTAGCGCCGCAGGCGCGCATCGGCCAACGCGACGACGAGCGCCGTCGTGCCGATCTTCAGCCACGTCGCGCGCTGTGAGCACGCGTTGTCGCCCGCGAGTATGTGAATCCGGCTGTAGGCGGCGCTGAGTGATTCGTCGCGCAGGTGATAGATGCCGCGGTTCGAGGTCGAATCGCTGGTCGCCGCAAAGTGGATGAACGCGACGCGCGGCGAGAGGCTGAAGCGGATCCCCGGGGAGCGCGGATCGATGCCGCCGCTGCCGGTGAACACGATGCGTGAGACGAGGTGCGGGATCAGCCAGTCCGCGTACGCGGACACCGGGCGGTGTCCGAGGTACGACTCGTGGCATCCCCAGGTGGTGATGGCGTGGTAGTCGACGTTCGTGCGACTCACCATGACCGAGTCGGCCGCGAGCTCTTCGCCTGCGACGCGCGCAAGGCGCTCGACCATGCGTTCGCCCGCGCGCAGATGGCTCACGGCCTCCGCAGGCGTCACGCACTCGGGCGTTGCGTACTCGGGGTGATCGCCGCAGTCGACGTAGAACACGCCGCCGTTGCCGAGATAGAGACGATTGTTCGCGCTGGACAAGCTCTTCAGCGTGCGCCGAGCGACGGCCGCGAGCTGCCCGACGAGATGCCCCGGCGCGATGACCTCCGTGCCGCGCCGGCCGCTGACGGCAAGCTCGGTTTCCATGCCGAACAGGCGTTCGCCCATCGTCACTGTCCGCCCGACTGGCGTGCCTGCTCGAGGAAACGTTCGTTGTCCGCGGTTCGAAGTGTGTCGAGGATCGCGTCGGCGGCTGCGAAGATGCGCCCGAGTTGTTCGCGCGTAGCGGCAAGCTGCGCGTCGGGTTGTGGCGGTTCGCTGCCGGACGCGCCCGGCAGCAAGCTCTGCTGGCGCAGTGTGTGTTGGCGTTGCTCGCTCATTCCCATCCTCCATCAGTGCCGCGGCGCGCTTCGCAAGAGCTGCCCGGCGTGGTTCGCTGCATCCTGTTGTTGGTTCTGCTGGCGTCGCAGATCCGCGCGTCCATGGCGCCGTGGATCGACAAGGCGCACGACGCGCGGAGCGGCACCCGGCCGCGCCGCACCCAGACGCACCTCGTCCCAATTCACACTCTCGATGTCGCGTCGCTGTTGCCGCAGCAACATGGTGCGCGACCACGCGCGAGTGTCGGATGGCGGCGTGTGCAGCGCGCGCTCGATGTCGTCGTCGCTGACCAGCGCCTCGATGCCGCCCGCGGTCTCGATGGCCTGATACAGGCCGTCGGCGCCAAGCAGCGCGAAGCGCAGATCGGCGGCACGGATCGCCAGTGCATCCCAGTCCAGCCCGGGATTGCGCTCGATAAGTCGCAACAACAGCTCGCGCTTGAGCACCCAATCGAGCCTTCGGGCGAGTGTCGCGGTGTCATTGCGCTCCAGGCGATCCAGCGTGTCTTCCCAGGTGGCGACGATGGTCGTCGCGTCGGGCACGCAGCCGGCATCGCCGCGCTCGACGAACGCCTTTACTTCCGCCAGGAACAGGCGCTGGTGTTCGATCGCACGGATGCTGCGGCCGTCGGCGAGCCTGGCCGCAGCTCGCAGCGAAGGGTCGTGTCCCCATTCGCGCAGCGCCTCCAGCGGATGCTCCAGTATCACGTCGCGGCTGCACCAGCCGGTTTCCATCAGCGCGAGCACCAGCTGGGTGACGCCCGCCTTGAGGTAGTTGCTCACGTGCGTGAGCGTCGTGTCATGGAAGATCACGTGCAACCTTGCCAGCTCGCCGCCGTGGTCGCCGGGTCCGCAGTGCGCCTCGTCGCGCGAATTGACGATCGGCCTCCGGTACGTCGTCTGGATGCCCTCGATGCACTCGAAGAAATCGCCGCGCTGGGTCAGCTGGAACGGCACCCATGGCTGGCCGTTTTCCGCGCCGGCCTTTCCCTGGCCCGTGTAGAGGATCGACGAAACCTGGAACGCCGCGAGCGCGAAGAGCTCGGGATACATGCGCTCGAAGATGCGCTGCCACAGCTTGCGCGTCACGAGCACGTTCAGGTGGCCGCCCCAGCTGTTGCCCAATCGATCCGAGTTGTTCGCCATCACGCTGAGGCGTTCGCCGTCCGCGAGCTGCTCGCTAGCCGCGGCTTGCGCATTGCGCGCCAGCGCGAGCCCGGCGTGGTGGTAACGCACGAAGTCGCGCGCGCTGCGCACTTCCGGCATGCAGATCTCGAGATGGCCGAGATCGATGTACGCACAGCCGCCATTGCTCGCGAGGAACTTGCGACCCCAGTCCTGCGGATCCGCCTGCACACCGCTGGCGGCACTCGGCGAGCCGTAGCTCGCCGCGGCGTACCAGCCACTCGCCGAGGTTCCGTACCACGGCGAGGTTTGAGAGCTGCGAATCGACGGAACGCCGTCGATCTCGGCCAGCAGCAGGCGCGCGGCGCGATCGTTGCCGAGCGCATCGGGCGACGCGCGATGCAGCACGTTGCCGAGTTCGACATCGGCACCGAGGATCTTGTCGATCGGATTCATGCGACGGCCTCGCGCAGGAATGCCACGCTTCCGCGCGTCCGCGCGGCACGATCGACCGCCACCACCGCGACATCGTGCGGCAGGTCGACGAGATGCGCGTGCGCGTTGGCCGGCGTAAGCGTGGCGCGCAAGCGGTCGCGCGCCTCGTCGACGGCCGCATCGATGTCCGCGACGTGCAGACCGACCCGCTCGCCTTCCACGTGGCGCCGGAACGCGCGCTTGCGCGCATCGATGCAGATCTGCTCGATGAGCCGGCCGCTCATCAGCTCGCGCGTGTGTATGGCGCGGGTCTTGCCGTCGCGAAAACGCAGCGTCGCGATGACCGCGCCGGGCGCATTCGGTAGATACAGGCGCGCGACGGCGACGCCGATCATCTGCTCGCGCATGGCGGCAGCCGCACCGTTCTCGCCGTGATAGGGGAGCTCCGGCGGCAGGTGGTACTCGAAGATTGCGCGTGCCGACTCGATACCTGGCCGCGGAATCGCGATCTCTTCCGAGCAGCGCGAGCGGAACGCGGCATCGACCATGTCGATGCGATTGGTCGCCGCGACGAGAATGCATGGCGCGCGCCCGTCGAAGCCTTCCAGTTCTGCGAGCCAGGTGCTTAGGAAGCGGTCGCTGTGTACGTTGCCGGCGCTGCCGCGCGCACGTGCGATCGCATCGACCTCGTCGATGAAAACGATCGACCAGTTGTCGCACTTGCGCACCTCGCGCACGAGCGCGCGGATGCGCTGCTCCGTCTCGCCGACATACGGCGACAACAGTTCGGCGCCGTTGAGACGGCGCACCCGGCACTGATGGCCGGTCTCCCGCTGCAGAACGCCCGCGATGACGCGTGCGAACGTACTCTTTCCGACGCCGGCAGGACCGCCGAGAAGGATCCACGGACGCTGACGATCGAGCCGGTAGGCCGAGGCCAGGTCCCCGTGCGCGATCGCATACGAGATCTGGCGCAGCCGTCCATCGCGCAGGTCGTCATAGCCGGCCAACGCTTCGACGGGAAGACTGGTGGCGTCGTCCTCCGCCGCGTAGGGGCTGCGCTCCAAAGGCTCGACCTGCTCCATCGCGAAGCCGCTGAGCGGATCGATGCGCACCAGCGCGCCGGACTCGATGCTGGCGGGCGTGAGCGCGGCCGCGGCGCGCGTGACGACCGTCTGATCCCGCTGGCGCAGAACGAGTCGATCGGAGCCGAGCCAGCGTTCGACCACTGCGCACTCGCCGGCACCCGGCGAGGCGTGGCTCGACTTGCCGATCACCACGTTGCCGCCGGTCGAAAGCAGCACGCGGTCACCGGTCTGCAGCGCCGGAAGAATCGAATCGTCGAGAAACTCGAGCAGGACTTCGCGGCCGCCGCTCACGACGATGCGCGCAAGGTCATGGTCTTCGGTGAGCGGGCAGGGCGCGACGAAAACGCCCTCGTGCACCGGTGCGCCCGTCAGGCGCTCAGTCGTCGCGCGCAAGTCCTCGACGATGCCGTTGAGCTTGCCGATCGCGTCGGTTTGCGCCGCATGCCGTTGCAGCAGCGTGCGGTCGATGCGCGCCGCGAGATCGACGTGCTGCTGCCGCAGCGTTGCGAGGAGCGTCTGGCGCGCGTCGAGCGCGATCGATGCATCGAGGACCCGCTCGAGGGTCTGGTCGACCGTGGTCTCAACTTTGTTCGTCATGTTGAATGCTCCAGAACGTAGTACTCGCGCGCCGCGACCAGGCCCTGGCGCCAGCCGAACAGGTCGTGCCGGGGCAACGGATCGGCGTGGAAGGAAAACAGCAGCGCGACGTTCATCGGACCGAGGAACGCCGTGCGATGAAAGGCGACATCCATCGGTGAGAAGAACGTGTGGTTGAGCGGACAGCTCGCGCGTCGCTCGGCCGGGCAGTTGCGGCAAGCCCACACCGTGCGCGGATGCGAGTGCCACCACCCCGCGACGCGTTCGTCGGCGCGCCGCAGGCGGAGCGCATCGAGAACCGCCTGCCAGGTGCGTGGCGTGAAACGCAGGCTGGCGTCGTCGGCGATTGCTTCGCGCGCCGGGACCTGCGCCGTCACCTCAACCACCAGATCGGACCGGCCGCTGCTGCGTGCGAGTCGCCCGAGCAGGATTCCACCCGCTTCGAGATGGCCCGCGGCACGCGCCACGTCGATCGCTTCGTCGAGCACGCGCTGGTCGATGAACACCGGGAAGTCGCGCGGCACGCCACGCGCGCGTGGTAGCCCGTGACGGACCGAGCAGCGACGCAGCGCACGCAAGCGGCAGGTATTGGTGATTTCGTCGCCCTGCGCGACCTGCTCGATGGTGAATGGGTCGGTACTCTCCGATCGCGCCTGCGACGTATCGCCGGGGAACGCACAGATGCGCCATGTGTAGCCCTGACCTTCGGTGAGCCGGCCCGTCTTTACGAGCGTGCTGACGGCCTGGCGCACCGGGCCGGTGAAATATTCGAGTGGAATGGCGTCGGGCGGCGTGACTTTCGCTTTGTCGTCCGGCACTCGAAGGTCCGCATCGAGCGACGCGCGCACCGCCGCGACATAGGGCGGCCCGTCTTGCGTGTCCCAGTGCGGATGGATGTGGACCGGCCGCGGTAGCGAAGCGAACCCGGCCGCGCCGCGCCGTACCGCCTGGAATTGCGCGCACTCGATGGCCGGGACCCAATCGATCTCCAGCGGCGAGGTGCGCAGCCGCCGGCCGCCGGCGAGTCGCAACTCGGCGACGAAGCTGTGATCGATGCTCGGCGACATGCGCTGCTCGCATCAGACGATGGCGACCTGCGCACCGGCCTGGACGTCGGGATGCAGGACGATTTCATCCTTGTCGCGCAACGCGTTGCCGACGATCTCGGATGCTTGCAGGTGACGGCCATCGCGTTCGAGAAACGCGTGGAACGATTGCGGTGCACCGGCGGAATCCTGCGCCGGCAGTCCCATGCGTGCGACGAGGCCGCGGATCAGTTCGTGCACCGTCGTGTCGACCGGCAGTTCGCGCACGGCGAACGTGCGTTGTCCGGTGGCGTCACGCGCGGTGACGGTCAGCTTGCGTTCGAGGACTTCGGTCATCGGGTTCTCTCCTTCAAGGGTCAGGCAAGTGCGGCTTGTGCCGCGGGATAGAAAGGCGCTGCGCGAAGTGCCGCGGCATCGATGTGCAGTGTTCCTCGCTTGTGCGTGATGCCACCGCGCTCGAGGTAAAGCGCGGCGAGGCTGGAGTGCTCGAGAAGCAGCTCGACCTCCTCGGCGAATGCTTCGCAAGCGGCGGCGAGCGTGTCGACGGCGAGGATCAGCGCGCTTGCATGCACGGGGGCGGCGACGAATAGCTCGAAGCCCGCCGCGCGCAGCGTCCCGTGATCCTCGCGCACGAACCCACGAGCCCAGCGCAGCATGGCGTTCGCGTGCGTGAGCAGCACGGACGCGGCATCGCGGCAGAGCGCGCTTGCGTGGAGCGCAAGGCCGGTGTCGAGCGCCGACTCGATGTGGACTCCGGTCGCTTCGGGCCGCAGCAGGAGCGAACGCGGCGTGCCGCGCACCTGCATGTCGACCCGATACGTACCGTCGGATCTGCCGTTGGTTGTCCAGCCCGTACCGCTGAGGATTGAAACAACATCGT
>Ga0335076_10006439_pt1 | contig 11848 bp, 11 predicted proteins | sample Lox_Sample_25_FD_206717 | JGI IMG/M metagenome (GOLD analysis project Ga0335076, IMG submission 206717) | Soil microbial communities from Loxahatchee National Wildlife Refuge, Florida, United States - Lox_Sample_2.5 | ecosystem: Environmental > Terrestrial > Soil > Wetlands | place: USA... | reverse complement strand
CGCATGCTCGTCTCGGCGTTCACGTTCTACCGCGGAGCCGCGGCGGTCATGGCACACGATCTCGCCTCGACGCCGCGAACCGGGCTGAACGCGCAGCTCTGCGGCGATGCACATCTCGCGAACGTCGGCGGCTACGCCTCGCCCGAGCGACGGTTCGTCATCGACCTGAACGACTTCGACGAGACGCTCCCCGGCCCGTTCGAATGGGATCTGAAGCGGCTCGCGACGAGCTTCGAGATCTGCGGACGCGACCGCGACTTCACGGAGGCTCAGCGGACGAAGGCCGTGCTGACCGCGTTGCGCTCCTACCGGACCTGGATGCGCGAGCTCGCCGGAAAGACGAACCTCGACGTCTGGTACGCGCACCTCGACGTCGAGACGATCCAGGCGCAGCTCGCCGAACAGCAGGATCGCCACCAGGCCAAGAACGTCGCCCGCTCGGTGGCGAAAGCGCGGACGAAGGACAGCCTGAAGGCGTTCGCGAAACTGACCACCGAGGTGGACGGCGAGCCGAGAATCATCTCGGATCCGCCGCTGATCGTCCCGATCCAGGCGATCGCCGAGCAAGCCGGCATTCCCGCCGAACGCATCGCCGACGAGCTCCACAACCTCTACCGCAGGTACAGACGGACGCTGCTCCCCGACCGCCGCCACATCCTCGAGCAGTTCCGCTGGCTCGACATCGCCCGGAAGGTGGTGGGCGTCGGCAGCGTCGGCACGCGCTGCTGGATCGTGCTCCTCGTCGGCAAGGACAACGAGGACCCGCTGTTCCTCCAGGTCAAGGAAGCGCAGGCCTCGGTCCTCGAGCCCTACCTCGGCAAGAGCGCGTACACCAATCACGGCCAGCGCGTCGTCCTCGGACAGCGCCTGATGCAGTCGGTCAGCGACATCTTCCTCGGCTGGGTGCGCGCCGAGGAGACGATCGACGGATCACCGCGCGACTTCTACTTCCGCCAGCTCTGGGACTGGAAGGCATCGGTCGACCTCGACGCGATCCTTCCCCGCGGCCTCGAGATCTACGCAGAAGCCTGCGGCTTCCTGCTCGCCCGCGCACACGCCCGTTCGGGCGACCGCGTCGCGATCGCGTCGTACCTCGGCAAGGGCGACACCTTCGACCGGGCGCTCCTCGAGTTCGCCGCCGCCTACGCAGACCAGAACGAGCGTGACTACGCGGCGCTGCGCGCAGCGGCCGACGATGGCCGCATCGAGGTGGAGGAAGAGTGAAACGCTCACGAACCGTCCCGTCCCGACTCGACAAGGAGAGTGAGAACGATGGCCCTGACAAGTGAGCAGCACGCGCTGCAACAGGCCGCCGAGCTCATCGTGGCGCCGCTCTACTCGCTCGAGTCCGAGCGCATCCCGCGGCACACGCTGACCGAGGACGAGATGCCGCCGGACCTGGCGCGCCAGATCGTCCACGACGAGCTGATGCTCGACGGCAACGCGCGCCTGAACGTCGCGACCTTCGTCACGACGTGGATGGAGCCCCAGGCCGAGGAGCTGATGGCCGAGTGCCTGGACAAGAACATGATCGACAAGGACGAGTACCCGCAGACGGCGGCGCTCGAGACACGCTGCGTCAACATCCTCGCCAACCTCTGGCACGCGCCCGAGACGAGCGAGGCGACGGGGTGCTCGACGACCGGCTCGAGCGAGGCGGCGATGCTCGCCGGCCTGGCTCTCAAGCGGCGCTGGCGCAACCGGCGGCTGGCCGACGGGATGCCGGCCGACCGCCCGAACATCGTCATGGGCACGAACGTCCAGGTCTGCTGGGAGAAGTTCGCGAACTACTGGGACGTCGAGATGCGCCTCGTGCCGATGGAAGGCGACCGCTTCACCCTCTCGCCCGAGGAGGCAGTCGCGCGCTGCGACGAGAACACGATCGGCGTCGTCGCCATCCTCGGCTCGACCTTCGACGGCTCCTACGAGCCGGTGGCCGAGATCAGTGCGGCGCTCGACGCCTTCGAAAAGGACAGCGGAATCGACGTGCCGTTGCACGTGGACGGCGCCTCGGGTGGTTTCGTGGCGCCGTTCCTCGATCCGGACCTCGTCTGGGACTTCCGGCTGCCGCGCGTCGCGTCGATCAACGCGTCGGGACACAAGTACGGCCTCGTCTACCCGGGCGTCGGCTGGATCGTCTGGCGCGATGCCGAGGCGCTGCCCGACGAGTTGATCTTCCGCGTCAACTATCTCGGCGACACGATGCCGACCTTCGCGCTCAACTTCTCACGGCCGGGGGCGCAGGTCGTCGCGCAGTACTACAACTTCCTGCGGCTCGGCTTCGAGGGCTACCGGCGCGTGCACCAGTATGCGCGCGATGTGGCGACCAAACTCTCCGAGGAACTCGACCAGCTCGGGCCGTTCGAGCTGCTGACCCGCGGCGACGAACTGCCGGTGTTCGCCTTCTCGCTCAAGCCGGAGATCGAGAACTACACGGTGTTCGACCTCTCGCTCGCCCTGCGCGAGCGCGGCTGGCAGGTACCCGCGTACACGTTCCCCGAGAATCGCACCGACCTGGCCGTCCTGCGCGTCGTCGTGCGGCGCGGCTTCACGCACGACATGGCGGACCTCCTCATTGCAGACGTGAAGCGGCAACTGGAGCGACTCGAGAAGCAGCCGGCGCCCACCCACGACGCCGGGAGTGCGACCGCGTTCGCGCATTGAGCGACCGAGTCGTCAGACGGCCGACCAGCTCGCGTGGTCACGCGTGTCGAGCGCGATCTCGACCGGGACGGCTTCGTTCGGAGGCTCGGGCAGCGACGTGGCCAGCCCGAGGTGCTCGGCGAGGAACGGGCTCAGGTAGCGGCCGACGATCTTCGCCGGCGGCCACCAGAGCGGCTGCGTGTCGACGACCGAGGTGGAGCCCTCGGAGCGGATGTACCTCGGCACCAGGCCCGTGAGGAGCAGGCCGCGCAGGACCGGCGTGTACGCCGCCGGCCGGACGGGCGCGCCGGCATCGGCGGCGATCGCGGTCGCCACCGCATCGGCCTGCTGGGCGGCGAGGCCGCCTTGCTTGATCGGCGACCGGGTCAGGTCGCCGGCCGCGTAGACGTCGCTGAGGCCGCGTACTCCGCCGAGCTCGTCGGTCGCGACGAAGCCGGACTCGTCCTGGGCTACGCCGTCGATCGGGGGCCCTTCGAGCTCGGGGAGCGCGATCACAGCGTCGGCTTGCAGCTCGTGGCCGTTCTCGCAGACAAGCGTGCCGCCGGTGAACGCGCGTGCGGTCGTCGCCGCTTCGACGCGGATCTCCCGGAGCTCCAGCAGCTCGAGGATTGCCTCGCTCGCCGCCGGGCCGAAGACCGCCAGGGGGCGATCCTCGGGCGTCACGATCACGATCTCCACACCGCGGGTCAGGTGCTCGGAGAGGTACGCGGAGCTCAGAAAGGCGAGCTCGTAGAGGGGCAGCGGCCAGCTTGCCCCGGCAGGCGCGGCGAAGACCAGGCGGCGCAGCTCACCCGCCGTGACCCGCTCGAGGAGATCGGCCAGAGCAGACCAGTCTTCGGGGCCGCGGAAGGTGAGCGCCCCGGACACCGCCTCGCGCGGCCGGCCGCCGAGCGCGAGCACCAGCATGTCGTAGGCGACAGAGCCGCCGTCGCCGAGCAGGACGCGCTTCTCGTCCGCATCGACACCGACGAGCGAGCCCTCGCGCAGCTCAGCCCCTGCGGACCTGACGAGCCGATCGAGCGGAAAGCGGCGCACCTCTCCCATCTGGAACGGCTCGGCAACCGCCAGCGGCCGGTACGTGAACGTGCGCTCGGGCGCGATCAGCTCGACCGTGACGAACTCACGGGCGAGGGCATCGAGGGCCAGCGCCGTCTCCAGGCCTGCGACGCCCGCTCCGGCGATTACCACGTGGACACGGTCCGCAGTCACGGATCAAGTCAAGCAGCGTGTCGACCCGGACGAATCCGTAGTTCTCCGCCGGCGCCGTTGTGCGAAGTCCCGGATCCGGCGGGCTACTTGTAGATCGCGATCGGCAGGATCACGGCGCCGGGAGAGAGCACGACCGCGTCGGCATCGAGCTCGTCCCACATGCCCGGCTCGTCGCCGATGGCCGTCTGTATCTGACGTGTCGGCCCCGAAAACGTCGCGAACGACGCATTGTCGACATAGTCCTGGTGGCCGTTGCGGACGGTGCGCACCACCTTGCCCACGAGTGTGACGCGGCCGGCCAGAAGGCTCTGTTCGGTGGAGAGGTTGGCCAGCCGAATCGGGAAGAGCAGGTCGACGCCACGCGGGCGATAGTCCACCTTGCCGTCGCAGCTCGCCAGCGGGACGCGCGGATCCGCTCCCACCTTGTCGAGGGCTCGGATCCCCCGCTCGAGCAGCCGAGCCGACTGCGCCGTCTCATTTGTCTCGCTGCCGCTCGTCACCGACTTCAGGCGGCCGGAACTCAGCCTCGCGGCCTGCAGCTCGTCGTACCACGTGGTGCCGGAGCCACTCGTCGCCGCGGCGGAATGCGTTGCGGTCAGATAGAGAGCCAGCGGGGACACGCGGGCCGTCGAGCCGCGCGAAAGCTCCTCCAGCGTGACGAAGCGCGGTGCCAGAAGCTTGCAGTTCTGGAGCTTGACGAACGAGCCCTGGCGGACGGCGGCGAACGCCTCCTCGAGCTTGGCCGGCGAGGCCGCGGCGTTGATCGTGTGCAGGTAGCCGTCGCGGCCGAGCAGGTCGAGGAGCTGGTAGAAGCGCGCAGTGGCAGTCGGGGTCACCACACGCTCCGCCGTCGACTGGCTGCCGGTCGAGCCGCCCAGTAAGTTACCGCCGACGCTGACACCGGCGGTTCGGTTCTGAGTCAGCTGCTGGCTGAGTTGCTCGCTCGTCGCAATCCCGCCCTCGAGCTGGCCGAGATACAGCGCCACCTGGGCCGTGTCCAGGTAGGCGTAGTCGGGCGGCGAGATCCCCGGAGCCTGTCCGAGCGAGGCGAGCGATGCGGACGCGCCGGAGTTGGAACCGTTGCCGAGGAACAGCCACGCCAGGCCGACGACCGCCGCTCCCACGACTGCCGCTCCGGCGAGCAGGGTGCGGCGCGTCCCGCCCGATGACGGCTGATCGGCGATGCATCGATCCTTTCATCGGTACCGACACCCGTCAACGACACAGCATCTTCAGGCGCTCTGCATGTGAAGCGTTGGTGAGAATTGGCCAGAGGGAGAGGATCGGACCACGAGGCGTCCTCAACTCCCGACTTGTGCCGGCCGATACAAGCGCCATGGAAGAGGCAAGGCTCCCCGATCTCCATGAGGAACTCGCCGCCCTCGAAGCCGAGGAAGCGCTCGTTTCGGCAAGCCGCCGCCGGCTGCACCATCAGCTGGACTTCGGCTTCGCGCACGAGACCACTCGGGTTCGCGAGCGGGAGCTCTCAGATCGGCGTCGCGAGCTGCACCGCCGGATCGACGAGCTGCGCGACGTTCTGGGTCTGCCCGTCGGTGCCCGGCGAGCCTCCGATGAGTCCACGCCCGAGCAACAGGCCGGCTGAACGACCCGGCGTCGCCCGACCCCGCTGTGAACCCGGCCTAGGCGGGCGATTGCTCGGACTGCTTGAGCGGCGCGTCGAGGACGCCGTCGAGCCAGCCGTCGATCGCTTCCGCGACCTCCTCCCAGTCGGGCGCGACCATGTGGAAGTGCGGACGCCCCTCGAATTCGAGGTAGTCCGTCTTCGCCGGTGACTTCTCGTAGCGCTTGTACGCCGCCTTGGAAAGCGAGGCGGGCACCGTGTGGTCCTCCGTGGCGCCCACGATCAGCAACGGAGCACGGTTGCCGTTCTTGAAATGGATCTCGGTCGGCGGGTGGAGGTGGAAGTTGGCGAAGCCGGCCTCGTAGAAGATCTGGCCGGTCTCCGGAACGGCGTAACGCTCATAGGCGGCAGCCGCGTCCTCAGGCGGGAACGTGTTCACGAACGCATAGGTGAACTCCTCGGGACTGAGCGTGACGACGCCATGCCACTTCGACGGATGCGCGAGCGCGGGAGCACCGGACTTGAGCGTCGAGAACGGCAGAACGAGGATTCCCTTCGGCGGGGCAGGGCTCATCGCCACGCCGGCGCGGCCGAGGCCGCGGTCGAGCAGCAACTCGACGAACAGGCCGCCGTAGGAATGGCCGATCAGCACCGGCGGCTCGTCGAGCTCCTCGATCAGCTCGGCGTAATGGTCGACGATCTCCTGCACGCCGAGCCCGGCGGACTCGTCGGCGGTCTCCCGCATCTCATCGACGCCGCCGGCCTTACGCGGCCACTCCGGCGCGACGACCGCGAAGCCGCGATCGGCGAAATAGTCGGCGTAGTTCTCCCAGCTCCGCGACGACAACCACGCACCGTGGATGAACACCAACGGGGTCTGCCCGGACTCGGTCATCTCTGCCTCCCTGATCGACAAGTGGAGATTACGCCGGGCGGCACCGACCTGCACCCGCCGGACACCGCCCTGTAACGATCCGGTTGCCCCACTTGCCGTGGCCGGCGAGGGAGGCGTAGGGTCGAGAGGCGGGGTCGTACGATTCTGGGAGGTCGCCCATGAGCACCACCGTCGAGACCGCAACTGCGATCCGGCCGTTTCAGGTCGGCTTTGCCGAGAAGCAGATCGAGGACTTGCGCCACCGCATCGCCGCGACGCGATGGCCGACCAAGGAGCTCGTCGACGACCGATCACAGGGCGTGCAGCTCGCCGCGATGCAGGCGCTCGCACGCTACTGGCTCGAGGAGTACGACTTCGGCCGCGTGGAGGCGCGGCTCAACGCGCTGCCGCAGTTCGTCACCGAGATCGACGGCGTGGACATCCATTTCATCCACGTCCGTTCGCCGCACGAGGCCGCGCTGCCGCTGGTCATCACGCACGGTTGGCCGGGCTCGGTGATCGAGATGCTCGACGTGATCGAGTTGCTCACCGAACCGACCGCGCACGGTGGGAAGGCGGAGGACGCGTTCGACGTCGTCGTGCCGTCGCTGCCCGGCTACGGACTCTCGGGCAAGCCGACCGAGATCGGGTGGATCCCGCCGATCCGCGTCGCGAAGGCATGGGCCGAGCTGATGAGCCGCCTTGGCTACTCGCAGTACGTCGCCCAGGGCGGTGACGTCGGCGCGGCAGTCACTCACGGGATGGGCCTGCAGGCGCCCGACGGGCTGATCGGCATCCACACGAACCTGTTCTTCCCGGCACTGGCCGGCCAGATGCCCACGGACACGGAGGCGGAGAAGGCAGCGGCCGAGCAGATCGCGACCTTCAGGGCAGGCGGCTTCGGCTACTTCCTCGAGCAGGCCACCCGGCCGCAGACGATCGGCTACGCCCTGCTGGACTCGCCCATCGCGCTGGCAGCCTGGCTGGCCGACCACGACACGGACGCCTACTACAAGATCGCCTCGGCGTTCGTCGACGACAAGCCGTCTGGCAACCTCACCCGGGACAACATCCTCGACAACATCACGCTCTACTGGCTGTCGGGGACGGGAGAGTCGGCCGCGCGCTCCTATTGGGAGGGCGGCCCGAACTCGCCGCCCGACGCAGCCGCACCGTCGACACCGGCGTCGGTCTCGCTCCCGTTCGGATTCACCACGTTCCCGGGCGAGATCTGGCAAACGCCGCGAAGCTGGGTCGAGAAGACGTACCCGAATGTCATCTACTTCAACGAGGTCGACAAGGGCGGCCACTTCGCGGCGTGGGAGGAGCCGGAGCTCTTCAGTGTCGAGATCCGCGCGGCGTTCAGGACGCTGCGCTAGGAGGTGTGCGATGTCGTTCGTTTCCCGAGGTTTCCACGGGCGTCGGCGTGAGGATGTAGACGCGAGTCGGGTGCCGCCGGGTCAGTACGTCACCCCGGACTACCCGGTCCTCTCGGCGGGCCCGACGCCGCACACGCCGCTCGAGAGCTGGGACTTCTCGATCGTCGGCGAGGTGGACGATCCGCCCCGCTGGAGCTGGGAAGAGTTCCGGGCGCTCCCCAGTGAGGAAGTCACCGTCGACATTCACTGTGTGACGAAGTGGTCGAAGCTCGACACGAGCTGGCGCGGAGTCGCGATCGACACGCTGCTCGAGGGCGTGCAGACCTCGGCTGGACACGTGATCCAGTACAGCGACGGCGGCTACACGACCAACGTCCCGCTCGAGGACGTCACCGGCGGCAAGGCGTGGATCGTCTACGAGTACGACGGCGAGCCGCTCGAGCCCGAGCACGGCGGGCCGGCCCGCATGCTCCTTCCTCACCTCTACTTCTGGAAGAGCGCGAAGTGGATCCGAGGGCTGCGTCTGCAGAGCGAGGACGAGCCGGGCTTCTGGGAGACCAACGGCTACAACAACTACGGCGACCCGTGGAAGGAGCAGCGCTACTGGGGAGACTGACCTGGCAGCTCGCCGATGTCCTCGACGTCGTCGTCGAGAACGCTCGCGTCAAGACCCTCGCGCTCGACGTGCCCGAGTGGCCGGGGCACAAGACGGGTCAGCACGTCGACGTACGACTGACCGCGGAGGACGGCTATCGGGCCGAGCGCAGCTATTCGATCGCCTCCGCTCCGAGCGGCACCCGCATCGAGCTCACGGTCGAGTGTCTCGAGGACGGCGAGGTCTCGCCCTACCTCTCCGACGAGCTGAGGCCCGGCGACAAGCTCGAGTTGCGAGGCCCCGTCGGCGGCTACTTCGTCTGGGAACCGGCGCTCGGCGGGCCGGTGCTGCTCGTCGGCGGCGGCTCGGGCGTCGTACCGCTGATGGCGATGATTCGAGAGCGTGCGGCCGCCGGCAGCGACGTCGACATGCGGTTGCTCTACTCCTCCCGGAGCTGGGACGACGTCATCTACCGGGACGAGCTCGGGCGCCTGGCAGGCCGGGGCCTGACCGTCGCGCACACGCTGACGCGTTCGCAGCCGGACGGCTGGAACGGCTATGCACGCCGCGTGGACGCCGAGATGCTCACGGACGTCGGCCCCGCCTCGGGGGACCGTCCGCATGTCTACGTCTGCGGCCCGACGCCGCTCGTCGAGGCTGTCGCCGCCACGCTCGTCGAGCTCGGGCACGAGCCCCAACGCATCAAGACCGAACGCTTCGGACCGACGGGAGGCTGAGATGGACGCACTCACGCTCGACGGCAACGCGGTCGCCGGACTGCTGCACGAGGTCTTCGGCACCGAGATGACCGTGGCGACCGGAACCTGCGGCAGCTGCGGGGCAAGCGGGCAGATCGGCGCCGTCCACGTCTTCCGCTCGGCGGGCGTCGTGCTGCGTTGCTCGTGGTGCGGCAACGTCCTCGCGAAGATCGTCCGACAAGAGATGCAAGCCTGCGTGGACCTGAGCGGGCTCAGCGGGTTGGCATACGTGCATCACACCGGCGCCTGAGCGTCTAAGCGATAGGCAATCGCTCGGCCGTCAGGCCGGCACAGCCAGCAGTTCGGCGACCTCGGCCGCGGCACGGAGGCCGCTGCGGAGCGCGCCTTCCATGAGGGCGTGCCAGCGGCCGGCGGTGTGCTCGCCTGCGAACGCCACAACGCCGACCGTGCGGGCGAGCGCCTCGTCGTCGGGTGGAGAGGAGAGGGTGCGCGCCGAATAGGCACCGCGGGCCCACGGGTCGTCATGCCAGGTGGAAAGGATCGGCGCCGCGTTCGTGTAGCCGAGATCGGGACGGAGGCTTCGCACCGCGTCCGCCCACTTCCCCGGACCTCGCTCGACCTCGAGCAGCTCGAGCGCCGCCGGCGACCCGGCGAACGAGCAGGCGACGGGCAACGGCCCGCCGTCGGCGCCACGCTGTGTCCAGGTCCAGAACCGCAGCGGCACGGACAGCGTCTGACTCGGCGGCGCCGGCTCCGAGAGAGGGAGGAAGAGCTTCGCGGCCTGGCCGTAGCGAACCGCCGCGAGCGCCTCGCGCTTCCAGTCCGGCAGCGGCGGATCCCAGTCGAGCTCGAGCGCATGGGGCGCCGGCGTCGCCAGCACGCAGGCATCGGCACGCATCTCCTGGGCGCCTGCACGGACGATGACGCCCTGCGCCGACCAGGCGATTCGGGTAACGGCGGCCGACGTCCGCACGGCGGCCCCCAAGCGTTCGGCGAGGGCGAGCGCGATCCGGTCGTTCCCGCCCGCGATGCCGTGACTGGGGAAGTCGCCGAAGCGAGCGGCGCCTTCCTCGAGCGCGACGGAGTCCAGGTCGTCGAGCTCGTAGGCGGACGAGACCGCGAGCCGTGAGGCGACCGCCGCCGCTGCGCCGACCGAGGGAACGAGCCGGTCGACGGCGTCCGCGATCGAGCCGGTGCCGGGGTTCCGCAGGGCTGCGTCGGCAGCGATCAGCTCTTCGCGCGTCACCGGTGGCCCGTCGCGAGGCTCGCGGTCGCCGTAGAGCGTCCCCTTCTCGTAGAGGGAGAGGCCCAGCCGGGACGCCGTCCCGCGCAGCACGTCGTACCCGGGGAGAACGAACTCGGCGCCGAGCTCGACGACCGCGCCGTTGTCCAGCCGCTGCGAACGGACACGCCCACCGACGCGGTCGCGCGCCTCGAAGACGGTCACGTCGACGCCGCGGGCCGCCAGTGCTTCGGCCGCCGCTAGGCCGGCGAAGCCGGCGCCGACGACGACGACCCTAGGGGCGGTCAAGCGCTGCGAGGTAGCGCTGGTTGAACAGGTAGGGGAGCTCGTCCTTCTCGGCATAGACCCCGTGGCTGAACGCACGCGAGCGCACGCCCTGCTGCACCCGCTCGCAGACGACGTAGTCCTGGTGGGCGACGAGCTCCGAGAAGTCGACGACCTCGCTCGGGTCGAACCCCGGCTCCTCCATCACCTCCGGCCTGAACAGGTAGTCGGTGATGATCGTCGTGTGTCCGGGCCCGCGCGGCTGCATTCGCGTCGCGATGACGACGGTGCCGGTCAGGTCGATGAACATGTTCGGGAAGACGCTTGCCCCGTGCATGGCATTCGCCTGCTGCTCGGTCAGGCCCGGCATGACGGGGATCGTCGTCGTCCCGGTGGCGGTGTAGCCGGCGCCCTCCATGGAGACGCCCCAGTCGTCGCGTCCTTCTTCGAAGACGAGCCCCTTGCGGAAGGTCGGCGCGACGGCGACGAGCTCCGGATGGACGGTCGGACAGTGGAGGCACTCGTTGTAGTTCTCGACGAGGATCTTCCAGTTGGCCTGCAGCTCCGTCACGGTCTGCCGCGCGGTGCGCAGCTCGTCCATCCGCCACGGCTCGTACTGCAGGGGCTTGTCGCTCTGATGCTCGAACGACGCGCGGACGCCCGCCTCGGGCTCGCCGAGGTGCACGAAGACGAATCCCTGCCACACGTCGACCTCGACGGGCCAGAGGGAAAGCGACGCGCGGTCGAGCTCGTCCTTGCCGACGAGCGGCGTCCCGATCAGCTCGCCGGCATACGAGTAGGTCCAGGCGTGATACGGGCACTTGATCGCACCCTTTGCGTGCCCGCGCGTCTCGGGATCGCAGATGCGCGAGCCGCGGTGACGGCAGACGTTGTAGAAGCCGCGCAACTCGCCGTCCTTGCCGCGGACGACGAGGACGCTTTCGCCGACGACGTCGACGGTGAAGAAATCCCCGGCCTCGGGCGCCTCGTCCGCGCGGCCGGCATAGAACCATTCGCGGAAGAAGATCTTCTCCCGCTCGAGCTCGAACACGTCCGCAGCGTGGTAATCCCGTCCGGGGAGAGTCGGGCGGCCGGCGCTCGTCATGGCCCCCATGTAACCACAGCCCCCTTTCATCGGCGTCCGAAGCTTGACACATCGTGCGCTGTCGGTTTGCATTGTGCGATCATCGCGAGCCAGGAGGAGGGACCTATTGCATCCCCGTGAACGGCCGACGACGAGGCGCCAGTTCCTGATCCGGGCCGGAGTAGCTCTCGGGGCCGTCTCCGGCGCCGACGCGCTGCTCACGGCCTGCGGCGGC
>Ga0335076_10006438_pt1 | contig 11848 bp, 15 predicted proteins | sample Lox_Sample_25_FD_206717 | JGI IMG/M metagenome (GOLD analysis project Ga0335076, IMG submission 206717) | Soil microbial communities from Loxahatchee National Wildlife Refuge, Florida, United States - Lox_Sample_2.5 | ecosystem: Environmental > Terrestrial > Soil > Wetlands | place: USA... | reverse complement strand
GGCTACCAATACCGCTACGACGAGAACGGATTCACGGGGAAGCTGACCACCATCCTGGAGCCGGACCGGACCGTCTATCGCACGTACGATTGGGCGGGGAGGGTTCTGACCGAGGTCCGAGCGGAGAATGGAATCAGCGTCCCGCTCACGACTGGCTACTCCTACGACGCCGACGGAGCCCTGCAGCAGCTGAGTTACCCGTCGGGGCTCACTGTCCAATTCAATCGCGACCCGGCCACGAGAGAGATCGTCAGCGTACAGAACGTCTCCAACGGAAACTCGTACGCGAGCAACATCACGCGGTATCCGGGCGGTCCAATAAAGAGCCTTACCTACGGGAATGGGCGCACAGCTACTCAAACGGTGAACCTGCGCTACGAGCCTGTTGCCATTCACGACGGTCCAGTATGGCTGACTTACACAACGACGCCATCCGGAGACATCGAGGTGGCCACCGATCAATCGGAGGTCCCGTCGGGTAGTTGCGTCAGGAACGTGTCCCGCATCCACACGTATGATTTCCAGGATCGGTTGCAGTCCTGGAACGATGTCGTACAGACGGGTAGTGGAATCTGCCCGGCGGACTCGCTCTCCAACACGTCCGGAACTCTGACCTACTCAGCGGGAACCGACCAAGTCGCTGGTCAAGGCGTTAACCAGGGGTACGCTTTTGGATATGACTTGGCGGGGAACGTCTCAGCACTGGGCCAGTACGACTCGACGGGAACCACTATCACCAAGGCAGTCTGCCTACGGCATGATGCCCTCGGCCGGTTAGTGCTCTTCGGGGCTACGAACACATCACTCACGCCTGGCGGTACGGCATGTGTAACCGACGCAGAGGTGGCCACGCCTCTGGCGCGGTTCATGTACGACTCGAGCAACCGACGGGTGGCGCGAGAAGTAGACAGTCAGTGGACCTACGTCGTTTTCGATGGAACAGGGAACCCCTTGAGCGAGTTCGCACTGGCGGGCGGGGTATGGACAAAGACTCGTGACTACGTTTGGCTCGCAGGACGTCTTCTGGCGCAGATCGAATACGAGGCGTCCTCCGTGTACACGTACTACGCCCACGTGGATCAGCTGGGCACTCCGCGGGCGCTGACCAATTCCAACGGGCAGCCTGTCTGGAGTACGTTCCAGCGCCCCTACGGTGAGGTCGGCGCGACGACCGTCGTCGATCCACTATCCGCACAGACTGAGGCGACGAACCTACGTCTGCCAGGGCAGTACGACGAACGCCTCTTCTCCCAGGCCGGCTTGAACCTCCAGGGGCCCTACTACAACTGGCACCGATGGTACCTGCCGAGCATCGGCAGTTATCTGGAGCCGGACTCATTGAAACTTGAGCGCGCGAGCTTCACAGCCCGCGTCGGAGACGATATCGTTCGTCTCGGGATGGTCGGCGTCACCACGGCTCCGTGGTACGCGTACGCGCTGAACAATCCGTTGCGGTACGTTGATCCGACTGGCGAATGGCCAGGTGTCGAATTCAATGCCGACGCGTGCAGAATGGCTTGCACCGATATCAAGAACGCCATTCAGGACGCGCAGAGCAAGAAGAGTGGGTGCCTCGTCATCTGCGAACTCGAATTCTGGAACGGCACGGGTGACGCGAAGTGGCCGCTGGGCCGGCCAACGAAGGTTTCGTACTGCTACTGCGGCGGGACATGCCATGGCCCGCGAGGAGGGTCTTTCTGGATGGGTGGCGGCCCGCCGGGTCTGCCGTACACGGATCACTAGAGGAGAGATCGCGATGCCGCCTAAGCGTCGTTGCGAATCGTGCCGGCTCGTTCCAGCAGACCTCGAGTATCGCGACGGCTCTGGCGTGTGCGTGCTATGCGCCGAGCTCCTAGGGAAGCTGGGCACGCTCGGAATCGAGGTCGAGAGGGTGCCGCGCCCGCTTAGACTGTCGTCCGAGGCTGTGGCTCTCATGGGCGGATTGCAGTTACTGCGAAAGGTGAAAGTCGCACCTCTCTTGTATGAGCCGCCCAGTCGCCAGAACAGAGGCGAGGGCGTGCTTGCGGCAGTAGCCGTCAATGCCGCCTGGGGGCCGGCTCAAGCCACCATCGCCAGGACGCCGGCGCCCGAGCGACTCGTTCAACTCGTTCACCCTGCCGTCTTGAGGGAGGTGTTCGCACGTTTCGGTGGGCTCGTCCGCACCCCGATGACAGCAACGGTGCGGGTTGCGGGAGGGTTCCTCGACCCGGTGCTTGTGGCGAAGTTCGATCGCCGCACGATCCTGGACTATGCGTTGATGCCGTGCAGGGTCGCCGGTGACGCCGTAGTAGCGGCGACCACCGGCCCTTGGCCGCCAGAGGACCGCGGTTGGCCTGAACGGTTCGCTGCTTCGATAAAGAAGTCGGTCATTGCGCTTGCCGGAGCTCACTCGATCCATCTGCGTACTGTCGTTGCATCGGAGTTCACCCGCGCCCTTGAGGCCGCGCCTTGGGGAGCACCGATGACGTTCCCCGATCGGCAGTCGTGACAAACATATCTCCCCCGGCCAGTACGACGAACGCCTCTTCCAACAAGCCGGCTTCACCAACCTCCAAGGACCCTACTACAACTGGAACCGATGGTACCTGCCGAGCCTGGGGAGATACCTTGAGCCGGACCGATTTGCCACCGAAAGGATAATTAACGGCGAGTATGCCCCGGATTGGTACAGCTATTCACTTGGCAATCCGGTTCGCTACTCCGACCGCGAAGGGCTCTTTGTCGGGGCTGATGACCGAAAGATCGGTGAAGGCGGTAAGGGCCCCGCTCCGGGCGAGACGAAGCGTTGCACCTACGACTGTGAGGCGCCGGATGGTTCACATTATCAGGTGAACAAGTTTTTCGTGGATTGCCCAGATGAGTATACCGATACGAGGCGACGATAGTGAGGAAACGTATCTCTGCCGAGGCGTACACCGTCGCAGTGCGCCGTCCCAGGACCCGATACCGGAATCTCTCGGTGAACCGGACCGGTCGACTCGTAGCTGCTGGGCCCTTGCCCAGGAGTTGGCGCTGCGTGTGGTATCAGAAGGATCTCGAAGTCGAAGACCACGGGGCATACTATCGAGACGACGAGTCCTATGTCGTGACGATGTTCGTTGACGGCATCGCGTCCGTGTTGTTTTACGTCGAGAAGAACACTCTTGACTCGGTGTGCTTTTCGTTCTTGCTAAAACCTTTTCAGATCGCAGAAGCGATCCGTGCGATGAGGGCTGAAGGTCTTGGGCGGCTTGTTAGGCAGGCCGCGGAACATACGCTCGACAGGGCCCCAAAAACGGTGTTGCCTATGATGAAAACGGCGCTTGAGCGATATGTGTCCCATCTGCGGAAGCCTGGCAAGCAGAGCGGTGGGCCTCGATCCATCTGAACCGCCCCGGGATTCCCAGAGACCTGGTTACTGGAGTCCAGCCCCCGTGGCTGGGTTCTCCTGACTGCGATGATACGCCTGCTCGAACTCGCTGGGCGGTACATAGCCGAGGGGTCCGAGAAGGCGGCGACGATTGAACCAGTCGACCCACTCGAGCGTCGCGTACTCGACCGCGTCGATGTTGCGCCAGGGTCCCCGGCGCCGGATGACCTCCGTCTTGTAGAGGCCGATCACGGTCTCAGCGAGCGCGTTGTCGTACGAGTCGCCGATGCTCCCCACCGACCGCTCGATCCCGGCCTCGGCGAGACGCTCCGTGTACCGGATCGAGAGGTACTGGACCCCCCGATCGCTGTGGTGCACGAGCCTCTCGTCGGGCGCCCTCGCGTGGAGCGCCTGCTCCAGGGCGTCGAGGGCCAGGTCGCTGCGCAGCGAGCTCGACACGCGCCAGCCGACGATCGAGCGTGCAAAAACGTCGATGACGAAGGCGACGTAGACGAACCCCGCCCAGGTCGCGACGTAGGTCAGGTCGGCGACCCAAAGCTGGTTCGGGCGCTCCGCCCGGAACTCCCGCTGCACGAGGTCGGCCGGGCGCGCGATCGCGGGGTCCGGCTCGGTCGTCACCCGGAAGGCCCGGCCTCGGACCGCGCCGCGGAGTCCCATGGCCCGCATCAGCCGCTCCACGGTGCAGCGCGCCACGTCCACGCCTTCCCGACGGGCCGCCAGACCTTCTCCGCTCCGTAGACCTGGAAGTTCTCGTCCCAGACCCGGCGGACCTGCGCGGAGAACCCCTCGTCGCGCTGCTCGCGGGCGGACCGCCGGGACGGGTCCCTCGCCCGCGCCCTGTGCGCGTAGTAGGTCGCCGGGGCGATGGGCAGGACCCTGCAGATCGGCTCGACCCCGTACTCCATCCGATGATCCTCGATGAAGGCGACCATCACTTGGGTCGGCGGTCGAGCTCCGCCAGTGCGAAATACGCCGACGCCTTGCGGAGGATCTCGTTCGCGCGCTTCAGCTCCCGGTTCTCGCGCTCGAGTTCCTTGAGCCGCTCACGCTCGGACGTCGTGACCCCGGGACGGGCGCCAGAGTCGCGCTCCGCCCGCCGGACCCACTGCCGGAGCGTCTCCGCCGTGCAGCCCATCTTGGCCGCGATCGATCTGATGGCAGCCCACTGCGAATCGTGCGCCTCCTGTTGCTCTATCACCAGCCGTACGGCCCGCTCTCGGACCTCGGCCGGGTACCTGCCCTGTCTTCCCATGGCTCCATCCTCTCAAGCATCGGAGCCTCCGGGAATCCCGGGGCCGTTCAATCGGCTGCAGCGGGAGCGGCAGACCCTGGAAGGCCTCCTCGCCCGGCGCGACCGGGAGGCCATCGTCGCCCTGCACCGAAACGCCCAGCGGCTCTTACGCCCTCTCCTCGTCGCGAACCCCTACGCCCGAGAGCTCACCTTCCAGGACGACGAGTAGAACCCCTTCAAACCAGGTGAACGTACCACCCTAACGGGTAACCTTTCCGTAGGTCTTGGAACAACGGGGGCTGTAACTCCTCATGGGGATTCTGGGCGGCTTCACGCCCGCCATCGGCGCCGCGCGGCTGACGATCGTACAGGCCGTGCGCGGGAACAGGTAGCCGGTGACGATCCCCCACGAAAGGCAAAGCCCGCCTCGAAAGATCGCCGTCGCCGTCCTTGGTGCCTCGAATACTCAGTGGCGAGAGCTATCAGCCTAAGCGCTATGGTAGCCTTGAACATGTTTGCCCCGATGGGCGCTGCTTCGAAACATTGGAGGTCGTCCCGTCAAGGCTGTCTGTGCCTCGCACGTCGATCCACAGTGGCCATTTCCACCGGCCACCCGCTGTGACCGTCTCGCAAGAGGAGGGTGTAATGGCAGATCACGGAGAAGTCCCCATCACCATCGACAAGACGCACCTCAAGACGCCGACGCCCACCACGGGCGCGGCCCTCTACCTCTTGGGAAAGGTGGCAGCCGACTACGATCTATGGCTGGACGTCCCGGGCGCTGACGACCGCCTCATCCCCAATGATGCGGCCGAGGAGAAGGTGAAAGCCGGCAGCCACTACTACACGGCCAAGAAGAAGCTCAATCCCGGGAATGGCTGACGTCGCCGACATAGCCGCTGTCTTGCCCCCGGACGACGTGCAGTTCCTCCGCGAGAAATACCCCAACCACATCGTTCGGCAAGTCGGCGCGGAGCTTCATGTCCTCCTGCGAGACTTCCCAATTCCGCCCGCGTACGCCCCGCGCACATCGGATCTCCTGCTTCGCCTACCGCCGGGCTATCCGAACGCAGCCCCCGACATGTTCTGGACCAAACCAGACGTGAAGCTTGCGTCGGGCGCGTGGCCTGACAGATCCGAGTATCACGAGGTTCCGGGAGCCGGTCCGGGCTCCGAGGTCTACGCGAACGTCCATTGGCAAAGGTGGTCCAGGCACTTCCAGAGTGGCTGGATCGTGGGCCAACATGGCCTCCAGTCTTTCGTCAGAACGATCCAGCAAGAGCTCAAGAGGGGCGTCTAATGCGGTACACGATGACCTTTCTGGAGACCGACTTCGGCCAACTTGGCTCGCATCTGAGCCGCTCAGGCGACGAGCAGGCGGCGTACATCGCCGCCCGCGTCGTGACCACACCTCAGGAGACGCGCTTCCTGGTGCGCAAGGTGAACCCGGTCCCGACCGAGGACCTCGATGCTCAATCGCCGGTCCACCTAGAAATCCCGAGCCGCTCGTACGTGCCTGCGATCAAGCGATCCAAGCTCGATGAGAGCGCCTTCGTCTTTGTCCATTCGCACCCGGGCGGTCCGGATGACTTCTCGCCTCAAGACGAGCGAGAAGAACCGCCGCTCTTCGCTCTGGCACATGATCGAAACCCGCAACCCGCCCACGCGAGCCTCGTCGCCAGCCGCGGAGCTAAGGCCTTCCGGGGGCGCGTCTGGTTGCCTAACGGTTCGACCGCCCCCATCGACCTCATCCGCGTCATTGGTGCACGGTGGCGCTTCCTGTTTCGCGACGGAGGGGACGGCCCGTTGCCGGAATACTTCGATCGCCAGGTTAGAGCGTTCGGCAGCGAGATCCAACGACTCTTGGGTCGACTCCACGTGGGAATCGTCGGCGCTGGCGGAACGGGATCCGCGGTTGCGGAGCAACTGGTTCGTCTAGGCCTCGGGGAACTGACGATCATCGATCCGGATCGGTTCGAACCCTCGAACGTCAACCGCGTGTATGGCTCGAGCACCTTCGATGCGGGGATCCCCAAGGTCACCATCGCTGCCCGTCATGCGCATGACATTGCGCTGGGTACACGGGTAAACCCAATCCACGGGCGCGTCGGATTTCGGAGCGTGACCGAGAAGCTCCTCGGCTGCGACCTCGTTTTCGGGTGTACGGACGATCAATGGGGACGTTCCGTGCTGACCCGACTCGCCGTCTACTACGCCATTCCAGTCATCGATCTTGGCGTCATCATCGACCCAGACGGGGAGATGATTCGCTCCATTCACGGGCGCGTCACCATGCTGCAGCCCGGATATGCGTGCCTCTACTGCCGTGAGCGGATCGACGCGCAAGGCGTGTATCGGGACAGTCTCACTGTGACCGACCCTGCCCGAGCCGCCGAGTTGGCCTCGGAGGGCTACATCGCAGGCGTTCAGGCGCCGGCACCGGCTGTTGGGAGTTTCACCACGGCGGTCGCTGCGGCGGGAGTTGCCGAGCTGCTCGATCGGGTCACCGGCTACAAGACGGCAGAGGCCAAGCCGAGCGAGTTTCTGTTGCGGTTCGAGGCAGATGCGTTCTCTCGCAATCATCGACCGCCCCTGCCAACCTGTTTCTGCACGAACGATGACACGCGGATGGCTGGCGATCGCCCGTTGTTTCTTGGCATGACCTGGGCGCAGGAATGATCAACTTCAGGCGAGCTCTTGAACGCCTTCGGAAGCCCAAACAGGGCTCCAAACCTCATTTCGCGAAAGTCACCTTCGTGGCATCGATGGACCTGGTCCCCGAGGATCCGGGAAGCACCATCTACATCGTCGGGGCGAAGAAGCTCCCCAAGTGGGCAGCCTTCAAGTGCCCTTGCGGTCAAGACCACCGCCTGACGGTCCCCCTGATGACGAGCGTCTCTCCTCATTGGACCCTGACCGTTCGCCGAGGCAGTGCGTCGCTTTGGCCCTCCGTCAGCGTCGACAACGATCCCTGCACAAGCCATTTCTGGTTGCGAACTAACCAGGTCGAATGGGCACGCTGGGCGTGGGAGTCGCCCAGTGGAGACAAGCGTTGATGCGCTCGAGCGGTGCCGGCCATTTCGTGCGTCCGAGCTCCACCTTCGCTTGCCTCCACGCCGCTGGAGGTATGGATGGCGCCCAATGGCAATTGACGAAAGGCTGCGCCGTCCAATCGACCAATCGTAGAGTGCTTGCCGGATTACGACTCGGAGTGGTGGTGGCCGTCCTTGGAGTTGGTGGCCTCGTGCGTGCAAGCGTCCTGGACCCCAAACGGGATGGGCCTGCACTCGATGTCGGCTGCGGCAAGGGGGCTGAGGCGCTCTTCCTGGCGAGGATGGCACCGAGTCCATTTCGGTCAAGCCGACTTTGCCGTGGTGGCGATCGACTTCCCCAAAGGCTGGCCGACCGAGTTCGGCTTGGTGCTGGATCGGTCCTGCATCAACAACTTCGTCGCGGACCTGGACGAGCGCGACCGACGAACAGATCGTCCCCCGCCGCCTACTCTGCCCGGATGGTGCACTTGGTCCGGACCGGTGGGCTCTTGGTGATTTGGGATCGCTGGCGGCCGGATTGGCCGGAGAGCGCCCTTCGCCGCGGGCTCCTGGGCCTTGCCGAAGGACCATGAGGTCGTCTGCACGGAGTCACCCGATAAACTGGCGAGTCGGCGGTCGGCGGGAAGGCCTGTCGGCACAGGCACTTCAATGCCCGCGAGCCGCTATTCAGGTTTAAGTCCCGTCGTCCCGTCGGGGTCTTTGTCCTCGGGCCGGCAAGCACCTTGTGTCGGGCCGGACTCTCCAACTGGATTCGCGGTAAGTGACTGGCCAATGACTGGCTTAACTTCGTCCGAACTTGGCACGTCGTCCCCATCACGGGGCAAGGGCAAGGCACTGCAAGTGTCCGGAATGGCAGCGCCGCGGTGACAGGCGCGGTCTCGAGAGCGGACTTTGAAGCCCATCAAGCGCAGGGGAGCCGTAAATGCTGTCGAACTCCCTGGTTCGGGCGCGACGCTGTTGGAGGGAGATAGAAACCGGGGCCACTTGAGCCTGGTCAGCGATCAGTGCCCGGAAGGCGCAGTCGTAGCCTCCCCGCCTCCTCACGAGGAAATGAACCCGACTGGCGGGACGCATCTGGCCTCCGGCCGACGCCCGCCCTACAATCGTCGCGTGACGCGTGACCAGGTCCTGCGGCGCCTTGCCGAAACGCGAGCAGAGCTTGCCGGCCTCGGGGTCCGCTCGCTCGACCTCTTCGGCTCAGTCGTGCGCGGGGACGCCGACCCAGACAGCGACGTCGATCTGCTGGTCGAGTTCGACAGGGCAATCGGCCTTTTCCATTTCTTTCGCGTCCAGCGCCGGCTCGAGGAGATCCTTGGTTGCCACGTCGACCTGGTCATGCGCGACGCCGTGAAGCCGCAGCTGCGCGACCGCATCTTCCGCGAGGCCGTCCGTGCCACCTAGGGAGGGGCGCCTTCGCATCGAGGACATTCTCGACACAGCCGCTCGCGTTCAGCGCTACGTTGCCGAAAAGGACCTGGCGGGCTTTGTCTCGGACGACTTGACCCTCGACGTCGTCTGCCGCTGCTTCAGCATGATCGGTGAGGCAGTGACGCATATTCCCGAGGAGGTCATCGCAGCCCATCCCGAGATACCCTGGGCGGAGATGCGCGGCATGCGGAACATCGTTGTGCACGAGTACCTTGGCGTGACCAACGAGACGCTCTGGAAGACGGCGCGCGAGGCGGCGCACCTAGCGCGAGATGAGCTTCTACGAGGGGGGGCGTCGCGTCCTTGTGTAGTGGCCTGGAGGGAATACCCGCTTACGTTCCGCCAGTGAGGTGGACGCGCATGGTCTCGATCACCTTCTCTCGCGTGTGACCAGGCGGGAGTCGATGAAGCTGGCGCGCGTAGGATTTCACTTGCTCGGTCGCTATCGGCTGGAAGTCGAACTGCGCTCCCATGGCGCGTGCGACGCGGCTCAACGTACTGATCGTAGGGTTTGAACCCGGACTCTCGAGTTGGGCGATGGCCGGTTGGCTGACGCCTGCGAGGCGCGCAAGCTCGGATTGCGTCAAGCCGAGATCGTCGCGCATCCAGCGTAGCTCCAGCTTCACCGCGAGCTTCGGTTCGACCTGTACCCAACGCACCGTGCCCTTACGTGCCTTGAAGGTTCGTGGAGGCCGAGCAGGAAGCGTGCGTTCCTGCAAGTGAGTTTCCAGCCACAGCTCGAGCGCTTCCTTGGCCTCGTGCTCGATGTTATGGCCGGGAGGAGCGAACGTCTGGCAACCCGGGCACGTGGGAAACTCGGCCAGCGTATTTCTCCCCTCCTTAGTCACAACGGCCGGATAGCGCATGGTCCTACCTCCTTTGCAACTTGATCGTTGCCTGTTTCTCGATACTTCTCAGCGTCCCGCCTGGCACGTCGCCCGTGTGCATCGGGACTGTCACTAGACCGGGCTTGGTAGGGTGTCGGTACTGGGCGTGCGAGCCCTTGGTGCGCGCAAGGACCCAGCCATCGGCCTTCAGCGCAGCCACGACCTCGCGGGCGGTCACACGAGGATAATAAGTTATATGTTATATGTAGTCAACCGCTACGGGCTACACGGAAGGCCCTGTAAGCTGCGCGGCAGCGGCCTCGCGGTTATGAAAGCGGGCAAATGACACATCGGGTTATGAACCCGACGGAAAGACTTTGACGGTTTCTTGCCCGAGAGTATCGAGCGAATGACCCGAAATGGGCAAGCCGACGCCTTACTCGGGTTGGAAACCCGATCAAACGCACCCAACGTGAATATATCGTTGACGGTTCCTTGACGTAAATAGGGAAGATTGGCGTCAATTCGAGGCCACTCCTGGCAACAAGGTCAAATTGTCGAAACGTATGAATTTGAAACAGAATGCTTGCGCGACGCCCGCTTCGAATTCACGTACGGTTAACTCTCATAACCCGAAGGTCCCGGGTTCAAATCCCGGCCCCGCAACCACAACAAGTACGCCGGGTTGGCTTGCCTGCCGACCCGGCGTTTTCCCATTTTGGGGCCAGTCTGGGGCCAGCGCCACGTCAGGGGAGGGGTGCCAGGTTGGCGGCCCGACGCCTGTGGCCCGCGTTCGGAGTGAGTAGGAGCACTTCGAGGCCGAGGAGCGGGCCGCGCTCTCGCCGGCGGCGACCGCCCTCTACGACATCCCGATCTGGACACGGCGCCTGGGGCCGCAGGCCGGATAAGGGGGGCACGGCCTTTTTCTCGGTTCGCCGTATTGGGGACGCACAGGCGCCGGATCAGGCGGACTCGGGAAGCGCTCTCAGCGGGATCCGGGGGCGGTTCGCCTTAGGAGTAGATGCATCATCGTGAAGCTCAGTACCGCGTGGCCGTGCTGGTTCAACGCCCGATAGCGGAGCCGCGCGATCCCGCGATCTGGCTTGGACGCCGAAGGGCGAATGTCCACTACCTCCGCCTCTGTGTGAATGGTGTCGCCGGGCCGGACCGGCGCAAGCCAGCGCAACTCGTCGAAGCCGGGCGACCCTATCGACGCTTCGTGGAAAACGCCCGTCTCAAGGAGAAGCCTGAAGCAAACCGCTAGCGTCTGGAGGCCGCTGGCGATCAGGCCGCCGTAATGTGAACCGGCGGCTGCCTCCTTATCGAGATGGAAGGGCTGCGGATCGTAGCGCCAGGCGAAATCGACGATCGAGCCCTCGGTAAGCGTTACGCCTCGGGTGGTGAAGCGCTCCCCAGGAATAAGATCGTCGAGATATCGCGAATTCAAGGTCGCCTCCTGTTTCGGTGGTGGAGTTGATCCCGTTCCGAGGAGCCCGCGCGGCTCCGCAGGTCAACTCGCAGCCATATGCATCCTTCGTAGTTCACCAGTGACTGATAGTCGAGAGCGGAACGGCGCCGGTGCGGGTTGTGCCAGCCTTCGACATAACGGAAGACGGCGAGACGGGCCTCCGTCTGGGACTTGAAGCCGTAGCGGTCGAGGATTTCGCACTCGAGGCTTGCGAGGAAGGATCCCCAGAGGGCGTTGTCGCGGGCGTCGCCCACGGAGCCCATCAGCGGCTGACACCGCTGCCCGACGGCCACGGAGGTGCACGGCGTACTGTTATCGGAGTGAAGGATGACACCAGACCGGCATCAGTAAGGGGAGTGCGCATGAATCTCCGTTGAGCGTAGTTCGATCGGTCGAGCCTCCCCGCTCTCCACGGAGGCGGCGGATAGGAGAGAGGGCCATCGATGACTTGGGAAAGCGCATGCCAAGACG
>Ga0335076_10006436_pt1 | contig 11849 bp, 7 predicted proteins | sample Lox_Sample_25_FD_206717 | JGI IMG/M metagenome (GOLD analysis project Ga0335076, IMG submission 206717) | Soil microbial communities from Loxahatchee National Wildlife Refuge, Florida, United States - Lox_Sample_2.5 | ecosystem: Environmental > Terrestrial > Soil > Wetlands | place: USA: Florida... | reverse complement strand
TCCTCCGGCGAATAAATGAGGTCCACCGAATGACTTGCCCCGTTCGTGTCCTCTCGACGCTCTCTCACCTTGCCCCACCATTCGCGGATGTGCTTGTGAAACCCTGGCACGATCAATGTGCAGCCGTCGTTCGATTCATCATCCAAGGACACCGCCGTCTGAACCACATTTCCTCCACGACCACACCTCAGCAGTGCCGGTATGTTTATGTCGATGTGCTTAAACGAAGTCGAATCCCCTTCATGAACAAATTTGGTGTAGTACGGAAAGCTCACCAGCCTCCAGCAGTTGTCCTCACGCACCGCTACGTTTAATGCGTAAAAAACCGGATCCTGCCTGATGGCCTGCTGAACCAGTGAATGCCACATGTTCCTGCACCACCCCAGGTTCGGTTGTCCATTCTGCTCTCGAAGATGATGATGGTACATCTCAAACTCTGCGTCCACCATCCCCATCAGCTCCTCATCCTTGACGATCCAGTCAAACAAGCCCCTCACCACAACGTTGCCATCCCGTGAGAAGTCTTCGAAACTGTTGTCCCCGGCGTATCTTGCCCATACTACTCCCCTGTCGAACTCAAAGTTTGGCGCCTCGATCCTGGCGTACTTGAACGGGCCTAATCCATCCATCGGGTGTTCCGGCCGACCTCTCTTTCTAAACCATTCGTGGCTTTCGTCCCCGCTCCACAGCTCGGCAACTCCCAGCCCTTGAACCGCCACCATCCTGTCGATAAGTTTGTCCCGGTCGAGCCGACTTGTCTGCAGCTGCAAAGCGCTACCGATCACCCGGATGTGTCTGTGACAAATCCTTCTCCAATCTCGACGATCTAGCCCGTTCAATTCAGCGAGTTGGGCCTCCAAGTCCATGCATTCTTTCACCCGTAAAATGACGTCCTCGGTCGCTTCCAGATTCTCACACTGGCAGTCAACGTGTTCGCGCTCGGTCCACTCCTCTTCTCCTCCCAACTGGCCCTCACTTGCGCGTTCAACTTCAACTCCTGCGACTCTTACACACTCCTCTTCTGCCCTGTCCCCAATCCCTCTGGCTGGGCCTTCCGCTGCCAAACCAATCGTGCGTCCCTCACCTGATCTGACCCTCTTCAACGCCGCTTCGACGTCTCTTGGCTGCAGCGATACATCCTTCCTCCGCCCCGGCAGCGAGAGCCTTCGATCACGCTCCTCCAAAAGAATCCTTTTCGCCACATTTATATCGGGCAACAATCGCGCGAGGGTCTTCATCTTTTCCAAAAATACCATGCCCAAACTCTCTCGGATTAATTCGGAGCCAAAGACCTGTCTCAGCCCCTCTTGCGTACCCCATGCTGCCGCGGCATCCCCTTCGAACTTTTTCTTCAACCTCGCCGTGTTCGCCGTCCTCCTGATCATGTCTTTTATGTTTTCGCTCACATCACTTTCAAACTCTACCCAGCTGACGTACCCAGCTCTCCACCATTCCTCCCTTTCCACAAGCCTCCATGCGGCCACGATCGCCCCCTGCATCATTTCGTCTGCGTCGGCCGCCCTCGTCATCAAGTTCGTCACCACACCTAACCTCTCTCGGTCATCCATCCCTTTGACAATCTCCATTATCCTGCTCTCTGCGGTCTCTCCGGTCCGGAAATCGCCAAAAGCCTGGAGCTCCATCAAGCCCAGCGTGTCCTGTCGACGTCTGGATTGCGCCAATTATGTCAGCACTTACGGCCCCGTAAGTGCTGACATAACTGGCATGCTGAGCCCCGAGCCCCGAGCCCGAGCCGCGTGAGCACGTGAGCCCCGAGCCTCTGAGCCCTGAGCCCGTGAGCCCCGAGCCTCTGAGCCCCGAGCCCGTGAGCCCCGAGCCCGAGCCGCGTGAGCACGTGAGCCCCGAGCCTCTGACTGAGCCCCGAGCCCCGAACCTGAGCCCCGAGCCTTAATTAACCGTCGAGCCAATGAACGCCGAGCCTCTACTTCCCAGCGCCGAGCAAGTGTTTTGGCAACAGCGAGCCCCCAGACCAGGTTGGAAAGCTACTCCCGCTTAACGTACGTACCTCATCAGCGGTTAGTCCTGGTGTTCTCGCGCTATTTTCATTGGATTATCCGTTTGGCAGCCCGATATTCTGGGCGTGGAATTAAACGACGCATAGATGTTGCGCTGCGAGGAAAAGGATTTAAGACGGCATGAACATGTTACTATGTACGCTTGCAACCTTTTTTCCCTTTACGGCTGACAATGAGATTTCACTGCAAGGACCATGTCGAGGCTCTTGAGCTCGCTACGCACCGGATCAAGCCCGTCTGCCCGTCATTCCCAAATATCGTCGTTGTGGTGGATTACCACTCGGAAGGGGGCTCGCGGGTCGATCTTGGAAGGGGGCTGCAGATCGCTCAGACAAAGGACGAGGGGGGATGACTCGTAGCCCGTGGTCTATCAAGTTGCGCCGGCCTGAGATCCACTCATCCGACTCGATGTCGAGCCGGTTCATGCCTTCCAGAGAGCTGTCAAGTAGGATGCGATCGACGACCGAGCTCAGAACTACCAGCTTGTCCTTTATCCTCGGCAACCCCGCGCTCAACGTATCGAGAAGCCAAGTGAATTCTCCGTCCTTCCCTTTCTCGATCCTAGAGAGTCAGAAAAGTCTGTCATCACGGATTCTCACCAAGTATTGTTAAACAGGCGGTCAGTGGTGGGGAGATAAAGGAGAAATCCTCGGCCGAACCTGTCCGCGACAGTGGCCCATCGAGAGGCATGCCTGAAAGCATGCTCACGTTGCTTGGGTGTGTGACGATTATCGCCAGCTAGCTCCCAGTGCTCTTTCATCTTTTTCTACGGATCAGCGATGGTACCGCGGTGTGCAGACCCTAGCCAGCTTCAGATTTGGATCGAGGCGGAGAAGGGCATTTGTGAGATGGAGACAATTCAACCTTCGAAGGACCTTGCACTGCGCCCCGGCGTTTTCGAGCGATACATGCTTTTCTATCAAGCTGTCCACCATAATGATGGTCTCTTGTCCCTCATCCACGGGCGCCAACGTCTTGGTCAAGCTATGTGTGCGCCAAAGCTGGATCATGCGGAGGCAATCGACGGTGGCATCGGCGGTCCGGAGAAACCTGAGAAGCTGGACCGCTTTCTTGATCGTGCTGATATCGAGGCGAGCGGTCGCGCCAGCCTCAATCATCTTTTTGACAGCCTCAGCGTCATCTCCCATGTGTAACTCGGCCATCTCCTATATTATCAGCTTTGAAAATGGCAAATGCGCCCTACCTTGAGAAGTCTCAACTCGTTTCCCTGCACCTGTGCTGAATCATTAGATATATGGGAGGTCAACTCTTCTGAATGGGGTTCTGGGTTTCGTTGACTCAGTTGGATATCTGGATATGCCTCCTTCACCTCACGTCGAACGTTCTCATACAACCAAATTGCGTCCTCACGAGTGTCCAAAAAGGCATGGAGTGCCTCCTCCAGCTGAGTTGCCCTAGTCTCGGGATCCATTTTCCTTGACCTGCTGGGCGTCGTGTCCGAGTATTTAATTTTGCGAAGTGCGGATAGCGACGGAGTTCTGGAAATAGCATCATGAATGGAGTATTGAGAGGTTTCCATTGTTCGGCTCACAGTCACTGTCAGCTGGACGTTTCAGAGGAGACACGCAATGCCCGTGGTTCGGTCAGAGGTTGCTTCCAAGATACAGAACCATATGACCACTCGTGGGGTGTGCCGATGGACAGCGCAGGAAAGGTGCTTGGAAAGATGGTCCGTGATCACGGTCTGTGCAAAGCGAACAAGACACCTCAGGTCACATTGGCCGGGGAAGGTTTCAAACCGGCGGCATGGCCGATTTAAATTTAGATGATGCACGAGTGTATTTGGTCATTCAAACCCATGTTATGAGGACCACGTCTTGGGTCATATGTCGCTCGGCTTCGCTTAAAAGGTCCGGACTGACGGTATGACCGCACTGATGGTATGACAGCGATGATCCACACGCGTGTTGCTCAGCCTCGGCTCATCCGAACCCGCGGCATGACGGCGACGATCCACACGCGTTTTGGTCACATGTCCGCAACACACTCAGCCTCGGCTCAGCTCCGAACCGGCAGTCATTTCATTTAACGAACCTGCCGGACCGGTATTCCGTTCTAATCCATGTGTAACCGCAGTCAACTGATGAAGCGGCTGTGCATTGACCCTTCGGAGGTTCCCAACATGCGTCCTGGCACACATCTGACCGCAGTCAACTGATGCAGCGGTTTCGCATCGACCCTTCGGAGGTTCCCAACACGCACCCTGATCCAGATGAACCGGTTGTGCATTGACCCTTTAGAAGTTCAAACAGACGCTCTGACCCATGTCTAACCGCAGTCAACTGATTATGCTGTTGCGGGTTGACCCTTCAGATGTTCCCAACACGCTGTGTGACGACGACAGTTATTTGGGCAATCACGTTGGCAGACGCTCGGCCGTATTGAAGGTCAGGTAAACACAGCCTGGCAACGTGTATAAAGAGCCGTCGAATCTCCCCGTAGTTTTCCATCACAATGTCCTCTCGGATCCCAACTCCCACTCCTGCTCCCCTCCGATCCCAACTCTCCTCCGATTCGAGCTCCCATTCCCCCTCCGCCCCTTCGCCTCTCGAAACCGCCTCAACCCCGACTCCCATCGTCGATTGGGAACGAATCGCAACCTATATCCTTGGACATTACAACAAGCTGCTCAAATGCGAAGAATGCAATCAAACGAGATCCATCAATGGCGCTTTCAACAAGGACAGGGCCGGCGCTTTCCGTAGGTATCGATGCAGCGGTAAGGGGAAACCGGTCGATCCTTGCAACAGGTCCTACACCCCAAACGCCATCTGGAAGATCGCGCTGCAGCAGCTCCCCCAAGATGCCGTCGAATCTCTGGTGGCAAGGTTCCCAGAGGCCAGCTCGGTATGTCCTCCCAAGGCGATTGTTCCTCGTCCTCCGGCGAATGACCAACAAGGAACCACACCGAGAACCCAGGTTAAACGTCCTCGAGATACCGTACGTACGGGAGCCACTCCACAGGCAAAACGGGTCTCCACCGCCGCCAACTTGTCCAGTCCTCCTCCTCCGTTCAACGTCACTCCGGACGAAGAAATCGCGGAACTTTCCTATCGATTGGCAAAAATGGAAGAAAGGTACGATGCTTTGGAACTCCGGGTTCAGGTTTTGGAAGCGAGGTCCCTCGGCTTAGATGACGGCGAACCCTCATCTCACCCCCCGTTCTCCTCAGGTATCCTCATCGCCGATACTCCCATGTCAACCGGCTCAGCATCTCTCTCCACCGCCATTTTCCCCCCAGATCTCCAGTCCGATTGCATCCCTGAAACCCCAGACGTCACTGCCCCAGACCTTGCCTCTCCCCTAATGCCCAGCTCGTTGGAGGTCCTTCGCGGCTCCCAGCAAGGAGTCGGTCTTAGCTCGCCGGATGACACAGAGACATATGCCCAAGTGGTGGGACGGGTCGGACGTCCGCACTGGCATCCCCGAGCGCCGTCAACCCCTCACCCTGCTCGCCGGTCCTCCTCCTCCCCTCGTCCCATGGCCCGTGATGCCGCTGCCTCCAAACATAACCTCTCCGTCGTGTATCTCACCCTTCCTTCACAAGTCAAACCGAAAGTCGGCAAGCTCCGAGAGCAACTCGCCAAGGCCGATCTTTCCACCATTAACGTCAGCTTCATCGGCTCTACCTACGCAGAAGTTCTCCTGGATGGCACCGATTCACGTCAATGGAAGGCCGCCGCTCGAAACGCCGGTTGGGATATCGCCGACAACGTCGATCCTACGGACTTGAATCACATGGCTGGTGTTCCCCATTTGCGAAATGACTTCAAGGCTCTCAAGGCATGCTTGATCTCCAGGATCAAGAACGAAATCAATTCCGGGTTCAGGAAGAGAGCCAAGGAATTTTATGGGGATTGGCTCACTTTCCTTGGTCCCTGGGCAGGTGGCGATAGTACTCCCAATCCGTCCACATGACATCACATCTTCACGTTGCCTACTTCAACGTCGAGGGTCTCTCTCGTCAGAAGCATCGTATCTGTTGTGCTCTCCTTGATGCTGGCATCATCGACGTTCTTTTTCTCAGCGAAACTTGGTTTATGAAGCATGATTACATGTCTCACCCTTGTTCCTTCGTTCAGACGGTCAACAACGCTCCTTTATCAACCTCCCGCGGACGCGAAGGCATCCTGGCCATGATGAATCCTCGTGCCCGTTCTTTGGTTCGTTCCTATCGAATCCTCGACAAAGCTCTATGGATCGACTTTGGCGGTCTCCGCGTCCTTGCCACCTACCTTCCTCCCTCCATGTCCACTTCAGCCATCAAATCTTGTCTCCATCACTTTCCACCTTACGACCTTCTCCTCGGCGACATCAACGTTCGTTTTACCGGCATCACCGCCAAACCACATCAGGCCAGCACCCTGGCTCGTCAGCAATTATGGACCGACCACATGCGATCCCGAGCCACGTCGTTTATCGTTCCCTCCGACTCTCCTTTCCTTCTTCGACCCTCTCATCTACCGGCTCTCAACGGCTTTCAACCTTTGGTCACTCTTTCGAATTGCGAGCTGGACCATGCTATACGGTCATCTGCCACCCTCCCAGAGTTGGATCTGACGCTGCTGGACGCTTTACAATTAGGCCTCAAAAGCGATCACAAATACATTCTCCTCTGCTCCATCCCTATCTCCATCGATCTGTCTCACAATCCTCAAGCTTGTTTAGGTCGGTTCCACCTGGAAAAGCTCGACAGCACCGAGACGTGTGAACGCTTACAGCGTGCTTGGCTCTCCATCCATAATCAGATCGATTGGGACTCCATTGGAAACGTCGATGAATATGACCGCAATCTCGTCGACGCCGTCACTCTGGTCGCCGAAAACATTCTGGGATCCTATGACGTCCTGGCTCGCAAGAAGAATCCCGATCTTTTCGCGGCAAACTTCATTCACTCTGGAACCTCCACCCTCGATGCTATCCGTCTTTTCAAACGAAAGCAGCGTAGCAACAACTCCCGGCTCAAGCTTCAGTCTCGTTCTTCGGATCATACACCCCTGGAAGAGTGTCAGAACAAGTATCGCAACCTTTTCTCGTCTTGGCTTCCTCCTCCATCTCTACCGGATCTGTCGGATCTGGATCCTCTCTTACCCGATCTGCTCAGCATGGTCGATCTCACCCACATCCGGGCGTTTCTCAAAACCTATCCGAAAGACAAGGCCTGTGGCATCGACGGCATACATACCATTCTCATATCTGCATTGCCCCCTTCCTTCCTGCTTCGGCTATCTCAACTATTCGAGCTATGCATCCAAGTAGGAAAGGTACCCTCCAGATGGAACCACTCTGTCATGTTCTTGTTGCCCAAGGTCGCCGCCCCTCCTGTCACCTGTGACGACGTTCGACCTCTCAGCATCCTTCCCATGTTCCGTCGAATGTTTGAAACTCTCATTCTTCCTGCCTTTACCAATCCATCCTTGGACTATTGCAAGCTTCACCCCTCTCAAGCCGGCTTTCGTCGTGGATATTCCACCCTCACTCAGGCCACGGTGTGTCATCATGCGATTCAATCGGGCGAGATCCAGTTCGTTATCTTTCTGGATTTCAAGTCTGCCTATGATGTGACCCTCTCCTCCAAGGTACTCGAGGCATTGCAGAAACGCAAAATCCCTCCCCGATTACAAAGTCTTGTCCTCTCGTCCATGTTTACCGATGCCTCCTATCAGCTCGTTGTCAATGACTTTCTTTCAGAATCTATCCCCCGCGATCGTGGCCTTCCACAAGGATCTCCTCTTTCCCCCATCATATTCAATCTATTCATCGATCCGTTGGTTGCCGAACTCAACCGTTCCAACCGTTCCAACATCCCACGCTGTCTTTTCTATGCGGACGATGGTGCCCTTTTTGCTTGGGATCTCGATACGGCCAGGACTCTCCTTCGGATTGCTGAAAGATGGGCTGCTGATAATGGAATGATCTATAACGTGGCAAAATCGGGTGTTCTCTCCCTTGGCTCTGAAGATGTTCAGCTCACCCTCGATGGTCGTGTCATTCCGGTTGTTTTATCGTATAAATATCTCGGGTTTCCCATGACAAGCAAAGGTATTGACTTTCTTCAGCACCGAAACAATATCGTCAATTCCACAGAAGCCTTCCTCCGCTTTCTTGTGGCCAATGGAACTGACTGGTCCCCCGCGATCCGTTCGGCCATCTTTTCTACGTTTGTTCAACCTCAAATGGAATACGGAGCACCCCTTCTTCTGGCATATGCCGATTTTCAAAGCTGTCAATCGGACTTTTATCATCCTCTTCAACTCCTACAGGATCAAGCCTTGGCCTGGATATTTTGCACCAACTCCAATCATCTTCGTATATTTCGCGGTATTCTGGGTGCCTTGCCCATCTCTGAACGCTTCAGTCACCTTCGCTGTCGCTATCAATTTCATCTCGACAATACCTTTGAGCAAAATCCTCTCCGCCTGATCCTGGCTGCTGGCGTCGGTACTCTCAATAAATTCGTCTCCCAATTCCATCGGTATTCTCTCTATGATCGGTTCAAACGATCCCAGTTCTATCTCCAAGACAAACATGGTACCCAACAATCTCTTTCCCAATCTCTGGATCGCTATTTATTGTCCCTTCGTCTCAATTACATTTCTACGATCCAACGGCGAAGCAAACTTCTCTCCTACATCACTCCGCATGCCCGACTCCCTGGGTTGAAGGACAAGGTCTTCAAAGCCCCTTCTTCTTTTCAAATCGATTTCTTGGCTTGGCGACGTGGTGCCAAGTTTCTGTTTTTCAGATGTGTTTGTGGAGATCGATGGAATCGCAGACATGTTAAGTGTTTACCTGCTGTGTTGCCTGTGGAATTGGAAGAGGATTTTCAGAAGGAAAAACATGAAATTGGGCCTGGTTTTCAACGTCTTGATTTTCTCTTGAATCATGGACAATGGGATTTAGCTCATACGATTATTCAACACTGGAGCAAATTGATGACACCAGAGCCCTGGTATATTTCCCTGCTGTCTATTATTAATTGAAAGAGTGTCTTGGCTGCTATACCTTTCCCCTGGGGGGGATTGTCGATCGTCTTATCGATGGTGAAGACTGCCGATCGTCCTCAACTTTTCCCCCCCGGGGGGGGAATCGTCGATCATCCTGTGTAGCTACAAAAACTTTCCCCCCCGGGGGGTGAAATTAAACTATGCTAGTATATTTCTTCACGGTATTTTACTAATGAAAAGAACATTCTTATGCAACACCCCGGCCCTTGGGCCGACACTTGCCCTGGCTTGCCTGAAATGTGTCGGGTGGGACGAAAGGATTTCCTTTCGGTGGGATCTGGGGCTTTGCTCTTCCCCTGGGGAAGGACTTGGTCACAGATATTATCTGGACGTGTTGGGCCAGTGGTAGTCCAGAAGGTCTTTAAGCCCGTGGATCGAGGAGAAATTGGTTTATCTTGGCAATATTATATAGTGGAGGAGAAAGTCAGCAGGGTCTATCTGAGATGGTTAGCCGGATGAGGTTGGTCTGACGAGGTCAATCTGACGTGGTCAGGATGACGAGGTTGGTCTGACGAGGTCAGGATGACAAGGTTAGTATGACAATGCTGATGAGTAACATAGTACTGTGGATATTTCAGAGATAGATTGAGTTCTCGAGGATTGGCTGACTTGTGGTAAATGCGGGAGTGATGCGGACAGGGGTCTGGATCTCTCACCGCCTGTTTGCCAACTGGCTGTTGGGATAGCTAATGGCCGGGGACCACGTGTGGCATGGTGGAAGCCACCTTCTAGACGGACTGGATAGAGTGACTGCGGCCGGGGATAAGGATGTGGGTCCCAGATAAGCAAGGATTAAGGTGGGTAATAGGAACCTCTGTCGGTAGCTAGAAACCGGGAGGACAGGTAGGAGGCGGCGGTAATGCCGCTGACTGCTTATGTCGGTAAGGTGGAGGGCTGTAGACAGAGTTCTGTCCTTTGTATAGCACCGGTCTTTGTGAGGCTGTTCTTCCCCGCTGGAGGCGTCGGTCTCAGGGGCTCCTATATTTTAGACTAGTTCAGATAGTTGAATCCAAAACGCTTAACCCCTAACCCTAACCCTATAGGTTGTTCATCGACGTCAGCGTGTGGGGGTGCTCCGCTCCAAGGATCCGCTTGCGCTTCTCCAGCACCTCCTCCTGCAAGGCCGCCGCCTCGGCCGTCTTCCCCTGAGCCCAGTATGTGGAAGCGAGGTTGTTCATCGACATCAGCGTGTCGGGATGCTCCGCTCCAAGGATCCGCCGCCGCTTCTCCAATGATCGCACTAGAAGTCGTTCGCTGTCAATGGCCTTACCATCATCTCTAAGAAACCAACCAACGCGATCCACAACATTCGTGAATTTCTCTGCCTCTGAAACTCCTGCATCCATTAATGGTCCCATCACCTGACCAACATAAAGTCGACAAAGGGCCCATGTTTTCTCATTCCATTCTTGTGGGAATGCTTGATCGCAGATGTCAACAATCATAATCTTGAAACTCGTCAAATCGGGGTCTGGCATCTCGTCCTTGACTACCGCTTGCACAAGACGGTGGACCACCAGTGTTTCATTCAGTCGGTTCCATTTGAGCAGTGAGAATGTTTCCAATCTCAGAAGAGCGTCCAATAATTCGGTTTCTTGCGAAACTAACTGCCGTAAATCATCTCGCATGGCACTGACCCCAGTTCTCAGGAAATCGATTAGAATGCCGTCAGGATTGAAGAATGCTAACAATCGAAAAAGCTCAGCAGCAGTATGATGAGTGGTGAAGACAGCATTGAAAGACATGGCCCATGTTGTCGCGACAGAATGCGGATATGGTCGTGGTCCTTGAGGCATCCAACTGTTTACACGAGGCCGATATTCCCTGTAATGCCTAAGGAATCGGGTAAAATTGCCAGATACTTGTTTGATATATGCAGCAGCTTGCCCAATAGCCAAAGGCAAGTGCCCCAGTTCTTCGACAATTTGATCAGCGGTTTCGTTTTCAGATGAATTTGGCAACGGAGAGTTCTTCGATAGGGATATGAGCAGCTCAAGTGCTTCTGTCTTATCAAATACTGGCACTTCGACACCTTGTGCTGGTATGTCATCCGCCCGTGGATTTCTTGTCGTTATCAACGTATGCTGTTGCGGTCCACATTGTGGAAGGAGAATTTGAACATTATTTTCGACCCCGAGATTGCGAGTGGAGAGGATGTTGATGTCATCAAGGTTATCAATAACTAAAAGCCATGATTGGTTCTCTCTGAGCCAGGATAGTACACGATCCGCAATCTCAATGGGCGTAAAATCGTTTGGCATTTTGATCTCAGATTGCTTTGCGATTTTTCCATATCCGTCCAAAAGAGACTCCTGGCTGACAGCTGAGATCCAATAGATTCGGCTGTAGTAGCTTTGATAGCGATAGATGAATTCAAGGGCTGCTTGTGTTTTTCCAATGCCGCCCATTCCATACAAAGCCAGACGACCATGGTAAGGAGCTGGACTCGGATCTCGGAACCTGCAAAAGAGTCGTTTCAGGAATGCATCTCGACCTGTGAAGTATTGGTTTCTTTCGTATGGCACCATTAAGCAGGGATGTGGCAAACCTATGCTATTAATGTTCAACTTTCAGGACTATGAAAGTTACGTACTCTCAAATGAAGACGGCCTGTGAAGGCTTGCTGCACATTCTGCCATTTCTTTTTCGACAGAAGGAGTCCTTATATAGCCACGTGTCAGAGCCCCCATTCTTGTCATGTTCTTCCACTCTTCCAAACCAATTTCTTCCATCCCAGATGGAACATTAAATCTGTAGTAGGGAAATCGTTGCGAATGGTCATCTG
>Ga0335076_10006435_pt1 | contig 11851 bp, 11 predicted proteins | sample Lox_Sample_25_FD_206717 | JGI IMG/M metagenome (GOLD analysis project Ga0335076, IMG submission 206717) | Soil microbial communities from Loxahatchee National Wildlife Refuge, Florida, United States - Lox_Sample_2.5 | ecosystem: Environmental > Terrestrial > Soil > Wetlands | place: USA... | reverse complement strand
CGCAATCCAAACAGGATTCGCTTGGCCCCGGAATCTCGACGCTCGCAAGTTTTGGGCGGCCCAGGAGGCGCTTGCCGGAGCAGTTAACGTGGAGAAGTGTATACTCTCGGAAAATGTTGGCGTCAAGGGAAAGAAATCGCGGTGCGGGACCGAGAAAGGAGATGCCTGACTAGGGGATATAAAAACGGGGAACACGGCGGCTGACGCCGGAGATGAGGTCGGAAGTGACGGTGCCAATGCTGCGGGCGATGACGTTGGCGGGATACGCGTGGACGCCTTCGGTGCCGTAGAGCGTAGCGGTGTCGCCGATGGCGGCGTCGGGAACGCCGGTGACGTCGAGCATGGAGACATCCATAGAAACGATGCCGATGATCGGAGCGCGATGGCCGCGGATGTAGACGCAACCGCGATTGCCGAGGGAACGGTGGACGCCATCGGCGTAACCGGCGGCAAGGACGGCGACGCGAGATGGCCGCTTAGCGACCCAACTGGCGTTGTAACCGACGCCGGCGCCTTCTGGGACGGAACGAATCATGAGCAGTCGCGCGCGCAAACTCATGACCGGCCGCAAGGGTAGTTCGGATTCGTATTTGGCACGCAGATCGATGGGATCGAAACCCGGATGATAGCCGTAGAGAACCGCGCCGGGTCGAACCATGTCGGCCCAGGCCTCGGGACGAGCCGCAATGGCGGCGCTGTTGGCGATGTGAAGAATGCCAGGGGAAATGCCCAGGGTGCGGAGACGGTTGATGGAGGAGAAGAATTTATCGAGTTGCTCGCCGGTCTCGCGGCCGGTGGGGGTGTTGGTAAAAACTTCGGAAGAGGCCAGGTGGGTGAAGGTGCCAGTTAGCTCGAGACGCTTGCACTTAGCGAGTTGATTGGCGAAGCAGTCGATATCGCTGGGAGCGATGCCGAGACGGTTCATGCCGGTATCGATTTTGAGGTGGACGGAGACATTACGCTTGCGGGCTTTTGCGGCGGCGGCTTCGAATAGCGCGAGATGTTCGCAACGGTGGATAGCAGGAGTGAGATTATGGGCGACAAGATTTTTTTCTTCGCCGGGCCAGAAGCCGCCGAGGACGAGAACAGGCCTGTGAACGCCAGCTTTGCGAAGTTCCACGCCTTCGCCAGCGGAGGCTACACCGAACCAGTCGGCGCCGAATTTTTCGAGGGCTTTGGAAACTTCCGGGCCGCCGTGACCGTAGCCGTTGCCTTTGACGATGCAGAGGACCTTGCGGGGGATGTCGCGTTTTTCGGAGGGTGGGTTGACGTAGGAGCGGATGGCGTCGAGATTATCGCGCAAGGCGTTTAGGGAGACTTCGGCCCAGACGGGGCGGCCGATGAAATCGACGAGAGCTTTTTTGGTTCTGGCCATGAATTTTCCGGAAAGTTCTAGTGTACGGCATCTGCGCGAAGCAGCAAGAAGGAGTGAAGAGGCGCTGCGCGAAAGACAACAGGGAGAGGGCAGGTGGGGTGCCAGAAGGTGGGTGGTGATTCCAGGGGGCTTGCGGAGGCGTGGGATGACAGGTGTGGTTGGGTGGCCGCAGTGTGTTGACGTGAGCGGGAAACGAGGCAAGATACTTTGATCTTGCGGACATGGGGCACAGCATGCGGCGCCCCTACGAAGAAAAATCGGGGGAAGACGCGATGATGGCGGACCGCTTTGCAAGGCGGGCCCCAGAATGGCCGGAGGGCGGAGGTAGTTACATTTCGTCGGCGCCGGAGAATTGGCCAAAGGCGTCGGGGGCGGCTTCTTCAAAGCGGGTGAGGCGGCTTCGGAAGACGAATTTGACTTTGTCGGTGGGGCCGTTGCGCTGCTTGGCGATGATGATCTGGGATTCGTCGCGTTCTTCGGGAGTGAGATCCATTTTCCCCCAGTTGGGGCGATAGATGAACATGACGACGTCGGCGTCTTGCTCGATGGCGCCGGATTCGCGGAGGTCGGAAAGTTGAGGACCCCGCTCGTCGCGCTCGGGAGCACGGGTGAGCTGACTAAGGACGAGGACGGGAATCTGGAGTTCCTTGGCGAGGCCTTTGAGACCGCGAGAGATGCTGGCGACCTCTTCCTGGCGGGAATTGAAGCGCCCGCGCCCGGTGATGAGCTGAAGGTAGTCGACGACGAGGAGGGAGAGTCCTTTGTCGCGCTTGAGGCGGCGCGCCTTGGCGCCAATTTCGAGGACGCTGATGGAACCGGCGTCGTCGACCCAGAGCGGGGCATTGGCGATGGTGCCGAGGGCATCGGTCATGCGGCGCCAGTCTTCGCGGCTAAGGTGGCCGGAACGAAACTTGTGGGCGTCGACTTGACCGACGGAGGCAACCAAGCGCTGGAGCAGCGATTCCTTGGACATTTCGAGACTGAAGATGGCGACGGGAAGGCCGCCACGGAGAGCAATGTTTTCCGCGAGATTAAGAGCGAGCGCCGTTTTTCCTTGTGAGGGACGGGCCGCAAGAATGATGAGTTCGGAAGGCTGGAGTCCAGAAAGGAGTTTGTCCAATTCACCGTAGCCGGTGGAAATGCCGGTGATGCTCTTCCCTTCCTTGAAGATTTTCTCGAGGCGGTCGAAATTGTCGTGGACGATCTCCTTCATGGGAAGGAGGCCGGCCTTGATGCGATCTTCGGCGAGGGCAAAGATGCTGGATTCGGCGCCGTCGAGGATGGCATCGGCGCCGTCTTCCCCGTCGAAGGCCCGCTGCTGGATATTGTGGGTGGCATGGATCAGATTGCGGAGCATCGCCTTTTCCTTGACGATGCGGGCGTAGTGCTCGACGTTAGTGACGCGGGCGACGCCGTCGGTGAGGCTGGCGAGGTAGGGAGCGCCACCGGCGGCTTCGAGCTCTCCGTGGCGATGAAGCTCCTCGGTTAGGGTGACGAGGTCGATTGCGTGTTGGGACTCCCCGAGCGCGATCATTTGCTGGAAAACGTGGCGATGCTGGGGGAGGAAAAAGTCTTCGGCCTTGAGGGCTTCGATGGCGGTGTTCAGGGCATTATTGTCGAGCAAGATGGCGCCGAGGATGGAGCGTTCTGCGTCGAGATTATTGGGAAGCGGGCGTTCAAGAGTGGCTTCGGGCGGCATGCTTATTGTTTCGCCTTATTTTCGCTATCGAGATTAGTAATAACACACCGTTAAAGCGGCCGCAATGGGAAAGATCACAGCGGTCCAAACTGCAAAGCGGTTATTGGCAAAGCATGCGCAAGATTCGCGCAAAAATGTTCTTGCGTCAATCGGGTTGGCTGTGAATCGCGAAGGAAAAACTCTGGAAAAATTCATTGGAGGGATGTGGCAAGATTGTGCGCGGTTCATGCGAGGAGAGACATGAGATTTGCATTTTCGGTTTTGGAGCAGAAGATGTGGCGGCGGATGGCGCTGGCGCTGCTGTGCGTTGCGATTTGCGGAGCGCAGGCACGAGTTGCGCCCGGGCAGGGAGTTGCGCGCGAGGAGTCCGCATACGATGCGGCGCGAGTTAATGCGGAGCGGCACGCGAAAGAATGGTTGATGCGAGGAACACCGGGGCTGGCGCTGGCCGTGGCGGTGGGTGGAAGGATTGTGTATTCGGAGGGATTCGGATTTGCGGACCTGGAAGAGCGCGTGCCGGTCTGGCCAACGACAAAATTCCGGATCGGAAGCATCTCGAAGCCGCTGACGGCGACGGCACTGATGCAGTTGGTGGAGGCGGGAAAAATCGACCTGGATGCGCCGGTGCAGAAGTATGTGCCGTCGTTTCCGGACAAGGGCGCAGTGATGACGGTGCGTGAAGTTGCGGGGCACCTGGCGGGAATCCGGCACTACCACGGTGACGAAATGATGATGCAGAAGCATTACAACAACGTGCTGGAAGGACTAAAGATCTTCGAAGACGACCCGCTGGTGTCGCCGCCAGGGACGAAATTCAATTACTCGAGTTATGGATTCAACCTGCTAAGCGCGGTGATCGAATCGGCTTCGGGCGAGCCGTTTCTGACGTATATGCAGGATCATGTGTTTACACCGATGGGGTTGGTCCACACAACCGCGGACCACAATACGCAAATTGTGGAACAGCGCTCTCGGTTTTACGAACTGGCGAAGAGCGGGCATGCGGAGAATGCGCCGTATGTGGACAACAGCTATAAATGGGCGGGAGGGGGATTTTTGTCGACGGCGGAGGATCTGGTGCGGTTCGGGTCGGTAATGCTGAAACCGGGATTTCTAAAGGAGGAATCGCTTCGACAGTTGTTTACCTCGCAGAAGACCACAGGGGGAGAATTAACAGGGTATGGCATGGGATGGGGGATTGGGAAGACGCCGTCTGGGAAGCAGATCTACGAACATTCGGGAGGCTCGGTGGGAGGGACATCACAACTGGTGGTGTATCCCGACACGCACGTGGTGGTGGCGCTGGTGACGAATCTTTCCGGGGGCACGTGGAAGCGGGAAGAGGTGGAGGCGGTGGCGGAGAAGTTCGAGGTAGTGTGCTGTGGCGGGAAGTAGGTGAAGGACCGCAGGTGATCCAAAAGTCACGGCAAAAAGCAGTGGCGGCGATCCGCCTCAGAAGGCAGGCCCCACAAGACCAAGATGAGAATTTTTGTTGGTAGCAAGATGCAAGGTTAGCTAAAAAAGCCTATGCATTCCTGCGTGAGGGCAAGCTGAAGTTCGGCCACTACGGACTCAAGACACGGGTGCGAATATGGGGTCCAGCATGCTGGACCCGAACGAAGATAGCTACGATTCCTTGTCGACGGTGACCTTGATGTCGGCGGTGACATCGCGGAAGACTTTGACGGTTACGGGGAATTCGCCGAGAGATTTGAGTGGGTCGGCGAGCTGGATTTGGCGTTTATCGATGGAGAAGCCCTGGTTCTTGAGGCTGTCGGCGATATCGCCAGTGGTCACGGAGCCGAACATTTGGTCGTTCTCGCCGGTCTTACGGGTGAACTTGAGCGCAACCTGTGCGAGGAGTTCGGCCTGCTTCCTGGCGGCTTCGAGTTCGGTGGCGGTTTTCTTGGAGAGAGCGCCGCGAATGCGTTCGAGAGCCTTCATGTTGCCGGGCGTGGCTTCGACGGCCAGCTTGTTGGGCAACAGAAAATTGCGAGCGTAGCCAGGCTTGACGGTGACAACGTCGCCGCGGTGGCCGAGCTTATCTACATCTTCTTGAAGAATAATCTGCATGACGATCTCCTAAATCCTTAGAAAATTACCAACGGCGAAGAGAGATCTCTCGCTTCGCGGACTCCGTTCGGAATGACGGTCAGCGGGCTAACCGTTCGAACAGGAGTTAAGACTTGGGGGCCTCGACAGCGCGAGGCGCAAGCGTGCCAGCGGCGCTGCCAGCGAAGGGCAGCAAAGCGATGTTGCGGGCGCGCTTGATGGCAACACCGAGCCAACGCTGATGACGAGCGCAAACTCCGGTCATACGACGGGGCAGGATTTTGCCACGCTCCTGAACGAACTGGGAAAGAATGTCGGCGCGTTTGTAGTCGATGAAGTCCATCTTTTCGACACAGAACTTGCAGACTTTCTTTTTGCGGAAATACTGACGCTTGCCGCGGCGCGGACCGCCCGGTCCCCCGGGGCCGCCCGGACCGCCTTCCCGGCGTCCACCGCCGGGGCCACCTTCGCGGCGTCCGCCGCCGGAATGGCCAGCTTCGCGGCGAGGGGCACCTTGGCCTTGACCTTGGCCTTGACCCTGGCTTTGACCTTGGCCTTGGCTTTGGCCTTGAGCACCTTCACCGCCCTGAGACGGAGGGGCGGCGGGAGCTGCGGCCTGTGCGGGAGCTTGCGGTTGTTTCTGTTCCTCTGACATACCTTCCTACCTTTCCAATATCGCTCCGGGCGTTCGCAGCGGAGCAGTACAACGCAAAATTTTTGAAAGAGGCGAGATTACGCCTGCGCGCTTTGTTCCGCACTGGCCGCGGGCTGCGCGGGAGCAGGAGCAGTACGGCGTGGGCGACGAGCAGCGCGCTGTTCGCGCTTATGCACGAGTTTTTTCTGACGCTTCAAATCTTCGTCGAGACGCACGGTTTGATACTTGATTACGGCGTCCAGAACACCGAGACGGCGCTCGAGTTCGTGAACCAGTTCACCGTGCGAGGTACGCACTTGCTGATAAAAGTAGATACCTTCGCGGTGCTTCATCACCTTGTAGGCGAGCTTGCGGGTGCCCCAAGTCTCGGCTTTTTCGATCTTGGCGCCCTTCTCCGTACAAGCATGCTCCAGCGAGGAGAGGACTTTCTTGATTTCCTCTTCCGGGGTAGCCGGGCGAATGATGAAGACCAGATCGTACAAACGTTCTTCCATGATTACCTCGTTTCCTTCTCATCTCCGGGCACGCAGCCCGGAAAAATTCTTCAAGTGCCAACCGAAAGGCTGGCTGGCTCGTTACGACTGCTGCTCCGGAGGCGGCACCTTCCGGTTGAACTTATTCATGGCGGCGGCGATGCCCTGAGCGAGCAGCAACTCCACCGCGTCCGCCGCAGTGGCCACCATTTCGGCGGCGACTTCCAGCTCGTTCTTCTTCATCGGCCGCAGGACGTAGGCGGCGAGATCGCCGACGGGATGGTCGGGACCGCAACCCAAGCGCAACCGAGCGAACTCTGGCGTACCGAGGGCACTGGTGACCGACTTAGCCCCGTTGTGCGTTCCGGGGCTGCCGCGTTCGCCGATGCGAATCATGCCCCAAGGCAGATCAACCTCGTCGAACAGCACCAGCAACTCCCCGGGATCCACCTCGTACTTATCCATCAGGCGGCCAACAGAATTGCCGCTGAGGTTCATGTACGTTTGTGGTTTGGCGAGGATGACATCGTTCCCCGCCAATTTCCCGAGCCCAACCAGCGCCTGCGCTTCAGGACGTTCGACCCGAATGCTGGAGCGGTTGGCCAATTCATCGACCGCAAGAAAACCGAGATTGTGCGCCGTCCACTGATATTCCGGCCCCGGATTGCCAAGCCCGATGATGAGCCGCATAGAGTCGCCAGAGGACGGCACGGAAAAGAACTACTACTTCTTCTTTTCCTGTTTTTCGGCTCCGGCTTCGGCGCCTTCCTCGCCTTCCACTTCCTTCTTGCCCTTCTTGATGACTTCGGGCTCGGCAGGAGCAGCGCCAGGCACGGCGGCTTCCGCAGGCTTTTCTTCCTCGACGCGGAGTGCGACAACGTGCGCCAGCACGGCATTGGCGTCGGTGAGCAACTTGATCTTGTTCTTGTCGATGGCGAGTTCGCCGGCGCGGAGGCTCTGGTTGAGGGCGAGGCCGCTGACGTCGACCTTGAATTCGGTCGGGATGTCGGCGGGCAAGCACTCGACTTCGACTTCACGCGCGACGACTTCGAAGACGCCGCCTTGGACCTTTACGCCGGAGGGGTCGCCGAAGGTGTGAACCGGCACCTTGACTTTCATGCGGACGTCCATGGCGACACGAAGAAGATCGACGTGGAGGAGACGGCCGGTGACCGGATCGACCTGCCAATCCTTGACGATGGCGGGCTGTTGCGAACCACCGAATTCGACCTGGAATAGAGTGTTGTGTCCAGTTTCGGAACGCAGAATTGCGGCGACCTGTTTGGAATTGACGGCGAGCGAAACGGCATCCTGCTTGCCGCCGTAGAGGGTTGCGGGGACGTTTCCGGTGACCCGCAGACGCCTCGCTTCATTTTTGCCTCGCGTATTGCGCGGGGCGCCTTGTACAACGATCTGAGCCATAGCTTCTTTCCCTTCCCTGAAATCTGATCCGGCAGAAGAGCGCCGGACAAAATCTAGATAAACAGCTCGCTGATGGACGTTTCTTCGTGAATGGAACGAATGCCGCGGGCGAGCAGGTCCGCAACACTCAAAATTTTGACTTTATTCAATTGGCGCGCGGCTTCGGAGAGCGGAACAGAGTCGGTGGCGACAACTTCGGTGATTCTGGATTGTTCGAGGCGCTCGACGGCAGGGCCAGAGAAAACGGCGTGAGTGCAAGCGGCGTAGACTTCGGTGGCACCTTCACGAAGGAGGGCGTCGGCGGTTTTGACGAGAGTGCCGGCGGTATCGATGATGTCGTCGACAATGAGAGCGGTGCGGCCGCGAACATCGCCAATGAGATTCATGACTTCGGTGACGTCGAGATCGACGCGGCGCTTGTCGACGATGGCCAAGGGGGCATCCAGTTTTTTAGCGAAAGCGCGGGCACGTTCCACACCGCCGGCGTCGGGTGAAACGACGGTGAGATTAGGAAGTTTTTTGTGGCGGAAATAGTCGACGAGCACGGGGGAGCCGTAGAGGTGGTCGACGGGAACGTCGAAATAGCCCTGAATTTGCGGGGCATGGAGGTCGAGAGTGAGGGCACGACTGGCTCCAGCAGTTTCGAGGAGGTCGGCGACAAGCTTTGCGGATATCGGGACGCGGGGCTTATCTTTGCGGTCCTGGCGGGCGTAGCAGTAGTAAGGAAGGACGGCGGTGATACGCCACGCCGAAGCGCGCTTAAAAGCGTCGATCATGAGGAGCAGTTCGAGCAAGTGATTGTCGACGGGATAAGAGCAGGGCTGCACGACAAAGACGTCGGCGCCACGGACATTTTCGAGGATCTGGAAATAGATCTCGCCGTCGCTGAAGCGGCCGAGGATAGCCTTTCCCAACGGGACATTGAGATGCTTGCAAATCGCTTCGGCGAGGCCGGGATTCGCGGTGCCACTGAAGATTTTGAATCGCTCGTCGTTCAAGACGCTCTCGCAAGATCGCCGCTCAGCGGTGATCGTGGTATTGCCATGGTTCTGAGAGCACTGAGGAGAACGGTCAGGAACGAGGAGGACGCTGCAAGGTTAGACGACCGATGCGCATTCCAACAAGCGCGCGTACCTGGTCCGCGAAATTGTTTCGCAAACGAAGGTCTGATCGTGCGGAAACCCGACAACGGCTCGGCGCGCCTTTGCTGGGCTCGGGAAAACACCAAACACCGCCGAACCGCTACCAGCCAGCAAGGCTCCTGACGCTCCTTTTTGAAGTAAGACCCTACGGATACGATCCAGTCGGGGATGGCGCCGGAAGACTGCTTTCTCGAAATCGTTGGAAAGCCTGTCTCCCTGCGTACTCCAGCACAGAGCACAGAACTCAAATAGTTTATGGGTGGCGGCGAATTTTGTCAACGAAGCGAGTTCGGGAGCGTGCAGCCAGCGGTAGGCGTCGGGAGTGGGGACGTGAATGTCTTTTGGGGAGACGACGAGAAGAGTGAGCTTGGGAATGTCCGGGAGGGCATAGATTTCGTCGCCCTTGCCGATGCCGAGAGCACGACCACCCAAGAGAAAAAAAGGAACGTCGGCGCCGAGGCTGGAGGCAATCTCGAGAAGACGGGTGGAATCGATCTTTTTGCGGGCGAACTGGAGGTAGCCGAGAAGGGCGGCCGCAGCGTCGCTGGAACCTCCGCCAAGGCCACGGCCAGCGGGAATGCGCTTCCGCAGGAGGATCTGGACGCCGGCGCGGGTCTTGAATTCGCGGCGGAGAGCATCGACCGCGCGATAGACGAGATTTTTCTCGATGGCTTCGCGGGAAAGTTGCTCGTTTCCGAGAATTTGGAGATCGATGGCCGTGGCCTTCGCGGAGCGAAAATGCAGGGTGTCATGGAGGGAAACGGTGTGAAAGATGGTGCGGAGTTCGTGGTAACCGTCGGCGCGTTTTCCGAGGACGTCGAGACGCAGATTCACTTTGGCGAACGCTGGGATTCGAATTTCTCGCATGCAGTGTATGTTAGGGTTTGGCGTCGCCGGCGGGAGTCTTCTGCGCCACGCGGTGCTTCACCTGGCTAAGCTTTTTTTCGACTTCCGCGACTTTATCGCTTTCGAGGTCGGCAGGCAAGGAGCGATGCCACTCATTGAGGGATTTTTCCCACTCGATGGCGGCGAGATCGGCGCGACCTTGCTTGGCGTAGATGTCCCCGAGATGCTGGCGAATGGTGGGATCGTGAGGTTCACGATCGACGGCTTTGCGGAGCATAGCTTCGGCGAGGTCCAGTTTGTTTTGCTTGAAGTAGACCCAACCGAGGCTGTCGAGATAAGCGCCGTTTTGGGGTTCCTGGTCGACGGCGCGCTGAATAAGATCCTGAGCTTCGTCGAGACGAATGCCGCGATCGGCGAGCATGTAGCCGTAATAGTTGAGGACCTGAGCGTTTTTGGGATTTACGTCGAGGACTTTCTTGAACTCGACTTCGGCTTTATCGAATTGTTTCTGACGCTCGTAGACAGCGCCCAACAATAACCAGGCAATTTCGTTATCCTGAGGATCTTTGGCGTACGATTCCGCCTTGCGGGCGGCCTGTTCCGCATCGCTGTAGCGGCGACCACGTTCGTAGACTTGAGAAATGTTGAGGTAAGTGTCGCGATCGGCGGGAGTGCCTTTGAGATCGGTTTCGAGAAGCTTGATGGCGTCGTCGGTCTGGTCATTTTCACCGAGGAGAAGAGCAAGGCTAGAGCGGATGGCAGCGTCGCTCGGATACTTCGCCAAGGCGTCGCGACCGGCCTGGAGCGCTTTCGGCAGATCCTTGGCCTTCTGGTAGGTGTCCATAATCAGGAGACGTGCGCGATGATCTTCTTCGTCGCCGAGATGCGCCAACTCCTGGAAAGTGTAGATGGCGGCCTGATAATTCTGAACGTCGCGATAAAGCATGCCCAACTGCTGATAGAGGATGGACAGCGAGCGGCGACGCGAAGGCAGGACATTGGACTGAGACTTCACCCCGGTGATGGCGTCGGTGAGGACACGAATGGCATCGTCGTAGCGTCCCTGAGCCTCAAGAATCATGGCGCGGTTGTAGAGGACTTCGAGGCTGCCGGGGTTGTACTGCTGGGCCTTGACGAGATTTTCCTCGGCTTTGTCCAGTTGATGGAGTTCGCGATAGATCTGGGCGATGCGGACGTAGTTGTCCGAATCATCAGGCATCAAGTCCGCGAGCTTCTGGTAGACCGCCAGAGCATCGGAATATTTTTCTTCGTAGAGGAGGGTTTGGCCCAATCCGCGCTGGTAGCTTAGTTCCGAGGGATCGAGGTCGACGGCTTTGCGGTAGGCGGCCTCCGCTTTGGCGTAATCGTGGTTCTGGGTGTAAGCGTCGCCGAGGAGATCGTACAAAGTGGCGGAGGAGGCATGCGCGGTGGTGGACTCCAGGAATTGAATGGCCTCGTCGGCCTTATTGTTGTCCAGGAGCACCTGGGTAAGTTGTTCCGCTGCGGCTTCGTTCGCGGGATCGTCCTTGAGAATTTTTCGCAGGACGTCTTCCGCTTTGTCTGGCTCGTTGTGCAGACGATACAGGCGAGCCAGCATGATGGCTGAATCGACATCACTGGGATCCAAGCGGTGGACTTCCGCATACTCGGTGATGGCTTTGCTGACCATTTCAGATTGCGCGCCCGATGCACCGGACACGTCGCCCAGACTGCGGAGGTAAATGCGTCCGAGCAAGCGGTGAGTGGGTAAATCGTTGGGTTCGTGCTTCAGGATTTCGTTGGCTTCGTTGACGGCTTCGCGAACGCGCTGAGCCTTCCAATACATTTCGGCGAGGCGCTCGCCGATGATCGGGGATTGCGGATCAAGGGCGTAAGCCTTTTTATAGGCGTCAATCGCTTTGGTGGCGAGATCGGGCTGACTGGTCTGCTCGTACTGAAGTTCGTAGATATGCCCCATGGTGAAGTTGAAGTAGGAGTCGGCGCGGGGCGTGAGTTTGTCGGGAGTTGCGGCGGGAGCCGGGGCCGGTACGGAATTCTGGGCGAAGGCGGGGAAAGCAGTCAGAAGGGCCAAAGCGACGGCGCAGAAGATACGAAGTCGAGTCATAAATGTCCACGGACAAAAAGTATCCCATGCAGGGGAACTGGGGTCAAAAGCGAAAAAGGAGGAATTTCGCGGGGAATCATGGG
>Ga0335076_10006434_pt1 | contig 11851 bp, 9 predicted proteins | sample Lox_Sample_25_FD_206717 | JGI IMG/M metagenome (GOLD analysis project Ga0335076, IMG submission 206717) | Soil microbial communities from Loxahatchee National Wildlife Refuge, Florida, United States - Lox_Sample_2.5 | ecosystem: Environmental > Terrestrial > Soil > Wetlands | place: USA: Florida... | reverse complement strand
CAAACAGCCCGCAAAGTACTTCCGAATCTCCCAAATTCTGCGGACACGTTGGGCTGGGCTTATTATCACAATCACGCATATGCTTCGGCAGCCCCCCTCTTTGAAGAAGCCGTGAAGGCCACCCCGAACAATCAGGCCTATCGCTATCACCTGGGAATCACTTACCAACAGCTGCAGAATCCCGCTCGTGCAAAAGCGGAGTTGGAGAAAGCGATCAGTCTTGATCCGAAATCGCCAATCGCGGAGCAAGCCCGGCGCGCTATCGAAAAGCCGGCCAGTTGAGCTTTCAGCGGATTACAAGGACGAAAAGTTGAGCCTTCGACTGAAGTACTGGTTGCCCGCTATCGTTATTGCAGTTTTGATCTCGGCCTTCTCGACCAGATATTTCAGCGCCGAGGAGACCGCGCGTGTCATCTTCCCGATATTGCACTGGCTTTTCCCGTTCGCCAATCGCCACGCTTTGCATTTCGCACACTTTCTGATTCGCAAGGCGGCCCACATCACGGAATTCGCCGCCTTCAGCATCGCCGTGTTTCACGGGGTCCGCGGGCCCCGCTCCGGCTGGAAGCTCTCCTGGGCCATCTGGACGCTGGCCATCGCCATTGCGTATGCCGGCCTGGACGAGTGGCACCAATCGTTTGTGCCGATGCGCGAACCTCGGCTTCGCGATGTCTTCATCGATGGCATAGGCGCGCTGCTCGCTCAAACCGCGGTGTGGGTCTACGCCAAAATACATCGGAGCCCGGCCGCGTCGGCCGAGCTCCGAGAAAAAACCGTGCAAACGATTCCAGAGTGAAAATTACGGGATGGCCGCGCTGGCTGAATTCGAGTAGCTACTTTCGTTCCCACTCGAATCGACTGCCGTGGTCACATAGTAGTAGGTCGTGCCGCTCTGTAGCGTTGATGAATCGGTGTAGGATATTCCGCTCACCAACGCCGAATTGATCTTTGCGTAACCCGAGCCGCTCGTCGTACTGCGGTACACGTTGTAGCCGTTCACCGTGGAGGTACTTGCCGTCCAGCTGAGCGCCACGGTATGCGGTGTGACCGCCACGCCGGTTCCTGACAGCGAAATCGTCGTGGGTGAGCCCGTCGCATTGCTGGTCACGGTTACGCTGCCAGTGTCGCCACCTGCTGCAGTGGGCGAGAAAACGACACCAAAGCTGAGACGTTGCCCCGCCGAAAGTGTCACCGGCGCGCCTGCGCCGCTCAGAGTGAACCCCGCCCCGCTCTCCGTAATGCTCGAGATGGTGACGTTGCTGTTTCCGCTATTCGTCACCGTAACGGTTTGCGTGGACGATGCCCCAGAGTTCACATTGCCAAACGCCAGGCTCGTGCTGCTGAAGGAAAGCGTCTGCGACGCGGCAACGCCCGTGCCCGTCAGTGCGATTGAAGTTGGAGAACTGGGAGCGTTGCTGACGATCGTAACTGCGCCGCTGACCGCACCAGCGGACGCCGGAGAGAACACGATGTTGAAACTCGTGGATCGACTCGCCGCCAGGGAGATCGGCAAGGAGAGCGAACCGGTGCTGAATCCGCTGCCGCTTGCGCTTACCTGCGATATCGTCAATGTGCCGGTGCCGTTGTTCGTAATTTGCACCGTTTGCGTGCTAGGCGCGCCCATTGTGACGTCGCCAAAACTCGCGCTTGCCGGGGTCACCGTCAAGGCCGGCTGCACGCCAACTCCGTTCACGGGAATGACCGCCGAATTCCCGCTGCTGCTGGAAACAGTGATATTCCCGGAAATATTTTCCGCCGCGGTCGGCTGAAAGTTGACGGTCATTGCCGCGCTCTGTCCGGCATTCAACGTCACCGGTGTGGACATCCCGGAGACACTGAAGTCTTTTGCGTTCACGGAAACCTGGGAGAGCGTGACGCTGGTATTGCCGCTGTTGGTCACCGTTACGCTTTTAGAGGTACTCGTTCCCGCATTTACGTTGGCAAAGCTCACGCTAGCCGGATTGGCGGAAAGCGTGACCGCTGCCGCAACTCCGGTGCCTGCCAGCACAACCGCGTTCGGCGAGTTCGGCGCATTGCTGGAAATGCTCACACTGCCTGCAAGGCTGCCCGCCGTCGTCGGAGCAAAGAGCACACTGAAGGTGGTGCTCGCACCCGCCGCGATGGTAGCCGGCGTGTTCAATCCGCTGACACTGTATGGTGCGCCGTTCACCGAGATCTGCCCCACCGTCAGCGAAGCTGTGCCGGTATTCGTCACCGTGAAGCTCTGCGACTTGGTCTGCCCATCGACCACGCTGCCGAAATTGAATGTCGACGGTGAAACCGACAGGCCCGCCTGGGCTCCCGTTCCACTCAAGGGAATCGTCAGCGAGGAATTGGATGCGTCGCTCACGATCGTAATGGACCCGGAGGCGTTGCCCGCTGCCGCAGGCGCATAGGTCGCCGTCAAAGTGGCGGACGCGGACGGATTCAGAGTTGCCTGCGCTACCAGTCCCGTGACCGAATAGCCCGTCCCGCTTGCTGTCACGCTGGAAATCTTCACTGCGGCATTCCCGGTGTTCGTGACCACCACTTGCTGGTTAGCGCTGCTGCCCACTGACTGAGTTCCAAACGCCAAGCTAGCAGGCGAAGCCGAAAGTCTTCCAGACGCGGCCGCGCTGCCGGTTCCGCTCAGGGGGATCGATACAGTCGGATTCGCGGTGTCATTGCTCGTAATCGAGAGACTTCCCGTCGCGCTGCCAGCCGTGGTCGGACTAAAGGTCACTGCCACATTGGCGGATTGCCCAGCCGCGATGGTGGCTGGAGTGGTAATCCCGCTGATGGAGAACTCGGCTCCCGTCAAGGTCAATACGGAGACGGTCAAATTGCTAGTCCCGGTATTCGACAGCACCACATTTGTGGTGCCTTTGGTGCCAGTAGACACGCTCCCGAAGTCAACCGAAGTCGGGCTCACGGACAGTTGTGGTCCACCGGTGTTGCTCGCGCTGACCGCCGTCGCCGAAAGGTTCACCACGACTGGCGTGCTCCCGCTGTCGCCCGAAACCGTCAGCGTACCGGCTAGATTGCCAGCAGCCGTCGCCGTCACACCCACGGTGAAGTTCGCCGACTGACCCGGCGCCAGGCCCAGCGGCATCGCCATGCCGCTCACTGAAAATTGTGCGTTGGAAACTTGCGCCGAAGTAATGCTAAGCGAGGCGTTTCCCGTGTTCGACACCGTGACCGTTTGCGTGGACTGCTTGCCAACCGTCACTTTCCCAAAGGCCACACTGGCGGGACTTAGTTGGAACGACTCGGTCGTCTGGCCAGAGGTGTTCTTTGCCGTGACCACTCCGGCGCAGCCATGAAGCGCGAGTACCGCCGGAATCACCAGGGCAACGACAACTAACTTTCGCACCAGACTCGTTTCGCCGCGAAATCCACTTCGAGTGCTGTCCACAGACTTCCGACCGATCATGACCACCCTCCATGCCCCAGATTCAGAGTAGGCACTCGAAGAAGGTCGGAAAACTGGTGGGAGGAACAAAAGAAGGACAGGCGAAGCGGCTGTTCGGCGTTCTACAAGGATTTTGCCCTTGTGTTCAACCTGTACAAGGGGGCAGACGGTGTGCAAGCGTCACATGCAAGCACCTTGTAAAAGCTAAGGCTTCTGTTTGCAGTTATTTAAATTGGTGGCGAGTCGCGCTCTAACCTGGCTCAGTCGCTTGCCGGCGTTTGCAGGGGAGCGTTTGGTTCATGGCCGGGACCCTTCGCAGTATGGCGACGGGAAATCAACCCGGCATCTCTAATCTTGTAGATCAAGGCCCGATAACTGATCTTCAGCTCTTGTGCCGTCTTCCGCCGGTTCCATTGGTTGGCGCGCAGCGTCTCCAGAATCACGTTGCGTTCCATCTGCTTCATGGCGTCTCGGGCCAGCTTCTTCAAGGGCAACGCGCTGCCATCCGGGTTTTCGACTCGCGGATTTCGGCTTTTCTTGGCGAGACTCTCGGCATTCGCGGCCGCTTCCGGTCCGATCAGAACGTACCTCGCAATCATGTTGGACAGTTCCCGAATGTTTCCCGGCCACGCCAGGTTCTGCAGATACTCGAACGTTTCTGGGGGAAATTGCGTCGGTTGCATGCCGAATTGCTTCTGAAAATTTCGCCGGAAGAATTCCACAAGAGTAGGAATATCTTCGAGCCTCTCACGCAACGGGGGAAGCTTGAGCCGAAATACGTGGATTCGGTAAAAAAGGTCCTGGCGGAAACGGCCTTCCCGCGTTTCTTTCTCCAAGTCTTTGTTCGTGGCGCAAAGCAGTCGGGTGTCAATCTTCCGCTCGATGCTGTCGCCTATTCTCGAGAACGTTCCGTCTTGCAAAAAGTGGAGCAATTTACTCTGAAGGTTCAGGTCCAGATCCGCGATCTCATCCAGGAACAGTGACCCGCAATGTGCCAACTCCACCCGTCCCGGCTTGGCAAAATTCGCGCCGGTGAAGGCTCCTTTTTCGTAACCGAAAAGTTCGCTCTCGAGCAGCGCGCCCGGAATCGCTGCGCAGTTCACTTTGACGAATTCGCCCGTTGCGTAGCCGGAATTGTTATGGACCCACCGGGCTATCGCTTCCTTGCCGGTGCCCCCCTCTCCTGTCAGCAGGATGGGAATGTTGGTCCGCGCGATTCTATCAACGTGCGTGCGGAGTGCCGCCATGCCGACGGTCCTGCCGAATAGCACCTCATCCGGTGGAGTCGGGTTCCACGCATCGGAATACTTCACTTTTGCCGATAGTTCCTTGGGCATAGGGCTTGCCCACTGAAGTGCAAACCGCCAACCACACCTGTGTAAAAGTTTCCCCCGGCAAACTTCCTCGTCCAAAAACTAAGACCTTTGTTTCTGGCTAGATACATAGATACAGGACGAGCCAGTTGTAGTACCACGGCTGCCATAGGGGCATCGGGTTGAGCTAGGAAGAGGAAATTCTGAGGAATCGGATGAGAACAAATATTCCCATCCGGACGACGTTACCAATCGTTTACGAGGTTCCTTGGCCGAGCGGAACTAGTCTCCTGCGGTATTAAGCCCGCGCCATTTCGCCGCGAATAATATCGTACCGCTCAATCACAGCCGCAACGCCCATGCGCGATTCCCCGTCCTCGAGTCGACGTTCCACCCGCACGACTTTTCCCTGCGCGCGCACAAACACGTCACCTCCGCGCGTAATTTCCGCAGGTAGTGTCAGGGTGATGTCTAGGTCTGAGCCCGCTTCTAGATCGCGGGTTACCACAAAGTACAGGCCGCGTGTCGAAATATCGCGCGTCCTTCCATCCTGCCGAGTTACCAGGCTTTCCGCTGCAAAGCGTATGCTGATGGGCAGGGTCAAGTCATAGCGCCGCGCCGTCCGGCGTTCTGTCATTACAGACATCCTCGGCTCCCGTGGGTGGCCATCCAGTCGCAGCCACCAATCGAATTTTATCCTGATGAAGTGCCGTACATGCTGGGTGCGGGAAGAACTGCAAGGGCCGGCAATCAAAACCCCTCAATGAAACGGAATTGAACGGCAATCCAGCCCGATTCCCTGGCGAGCCCCGGCTCACTTCCCAACCCTGCAAGCCCTGACGAGACGCTACACCTGAACCGGCGTGACGCCTCAACCGCTTGTACTTATCGGAGCGCACGATACCTCACGCCGTTCTCTTATCGCAAGTTTTCTTTTTACTGTGATTGCCTGAGCGCAAATCCCTCGTACTAGAACATGCCCGAATCCCTGGCTCTTCGGCAACGCCCGTCCCAGTCCGTCGGCCGTCGCCCACAGAATCAGCGCGATAAGATTGGGTTATTCGTAGTTGCAGTTAGTTCAAAGATGCGGGTTTAACGTTCCGCGATTGGAGGGACAGAGATCGCCCGCCTGTTCTTAAACGGGCGTCGGCTCGTCCGAAGTCTTCGCGGCAGGAGCGCGCCTGTTTCGCGGCGTGTCCAAATTGAATTGGCGCATTTTGTACAGCAAAGCCTTATAGCTGATTCCGAGCATTTTGGCGGCGTCTTTTCGGCACCAGCGGGTCTTTTCCAACGCATCCGCGATCGCTTCCATTTCCGCTTCATCTTTCAAGCCACGTACCAGGGCTTTCAGACCCTGCTCACGCGCCACCGGGGCTTCTTCACGCGGTGAAGTGCGCTGCCGCGAGGCTGACATCTCGATCAATTCGCGGAGGCTGCCTTCGTCATCCTCGAGAATGACATAACGCTTGACGAAATTTTCCAGTTCCCGAAGATTTCCGGGCCACGGATAGCTCATCGCCGCATCCAGCAGGTGCTTTGACGGGCTCTGCGGGGTCTTCCCGAATTTCTCGCTGTACTTTTCCAGGAAATGGCGGAACAGCAGCGGAATTTCTGAAGTCCGCTCGCGCAGCGGAGGCACATTGATCGACAACACATTCAACCGGTAATACAAATCTTCGCGGAACCGGCCGGTCTTCATTGCTTCGTGCACGTCAACGTTGGTCGCAGCCAGCACGCGCACATCCGTTTCCACCAGATGCCGCCCTCCCAGGCGGGAATACTGGTGATCCTGGAGCACGTGCAACAACTTCGCTTGCAGGTGCACGGACATCTCCGCGATCTCGTCGAGGAAGATTGTCCCCTTGTTGGCCAGTTCGAATTTTCCAGGCTTGGCGCGCACCGCTCCCGTAAAAGCGCCTTGCTCGAAGCCGAATAATTCCGACTCCAGCAATTCTCCCGGCAGAGCAGCGCAATTCACCTTAACAAAGGGCTGATTGCGGCGCTTCGACCGCAAGTGAATCATCCTTGCCACCACTTCCTTGCCCACGCCGCTTTCGCCGCAGACGAATACCGGAACATCGACCGGCGCGATTTGCAGGATTTGCTGTCGAATACGCACCATTTGCGGGCTGGCCGCCAGAAAACTGAGATCTTCGGTGACTTGGTCGCAGTAGTCCTTGAGCGTCTGGTTCTCTTGCACCAGTTGCTTCTTTTGACGCGACTTCAACATCGCCGCGTCCAGTTCCGTCTTCTCGAACGGCTTCGTCAGGTAGTCATGTGCACCGAGGCGAATCGCCTCCACCACCGTGCCCACCTCGTTTAAACAGGACAGCATGATTACGTTGAGGCTGCGGTCCAAGTGCATTAATTCCTGCAGCGTCTCGAGACCGCCCATTTCCGGCATCAGCACATCCAGGATGATGAAGTCCGGTCTTTCGCCGGTGGCGATTTTGTCGATCGCTTCCTTCCCGCTGCCCACCGTCTCGACGGCGAAGCCGTCCACCTCTAACAAGGTCTGGAGGTACTTCCGTATGCTGGGCTCATCGTCTACTACGAGAATCTTTTCCTTTACTGCCATCTCGCTCTCCCTTTACCCCTGAACTTCAGTTCTGATCCATCGGCAACAAGAACGCGAAGGAACTTCCGCCGTGTGCAACGCTCTCGACCCAGATCTTTCCGCGATGCGCTTGAATCAGCCTCTTGGCGATTGCCAGGCCAAGGCCCATCCCGGAAGTGTTCTTGTCGACGCGCATGAACTCTTCAAATATTTCTTGGTGATGCTCCGGCGCGATGCCAGGGCCGGAATCGGTTACGCTCACTTCGACGCTGTTGGGGCGCGGCAAGCGGAACCTCCGGCGCTCCTCCACCGGCGCGATATGCGCAACACGCCGTTCCCAGAAGTGCGGCCGCGCGCGCAGCGACACCGTTCCGTTGCTCGGCGTGTGTTTTAACGCGTTGTCCAGAAGGTTCGAAACGACCTGCTGCACTTTCTGATAATCAAATTTGAACGCCGGTATCGACGGATCGAGATGGCTCTCCAGCTTGACACCCTTCCGCTGATACGCCTCCGACCACCGGCTTCCGATCTCGGCAACGCAGTCGCGAAGATCGTTTTCGCGCAACTGCAAAACCAGCTTCCCGCTTTCCAATGCCGAGTAGTTCAGGAACATCGAGACAAGCCGCACCAGCCTCTCGCAACTTTCTTTCGATTCTTCCAGAATATCGCGCTGTTTCTCGGTGAGCTTTCCGAGCGATCCGGTCAGAAGCAAATCGTAATAACCCTTGATCACCGCGAGGGGAGTTTTTAATTCGTGCGCTGCGGAGGCGAGAAACACCGTCTTCTGCCGGTTTACTTCCTGTAATTTCAAATATGCGGCCAGCAGGTTGCGATAGGTGATTTCACGCTCCTGCAACAATTCCTGCACCGTGGGTTGAGCTCCCTCCCCTCCGGTGCTATCCGTTTCCATTTCAATTGCCAGCCAGTCCGATTGCGGAATCCAGTTCAAACGGGCTCGGCAAGGACGGCCGCCCAGTGTCGCCTCTAATGCGATGTTCTTCTCGCCCTGTTCACTACGCACGAACATGTCGCTCGGTTCTACTTTGAATAGCTCTCTGAGGAGATTCGGCGGATTCTCGATATCCATACCCACCGACGAAAAATATTTCTTGGCCCGCTCATTTAGGATTAACGTCTGGCCTTCGCGGTTCGCAACAATGAAGCCGCGATCCAGCCGATCTAACAGATTACGTACATGTTCAACGGAAACGCTGGCGCTGTCCTTCTGAATGCCGCTGGGTGTGGATAATATTGTTCCCATAGAAATTGAAAAATTATGGCAATTATTTTCCTATTGGTACGTCGTTCATCCTTTCAAACCACCATCGGGCTGTCAATGGCAAAAGCGTTCCATTTGCTCATTTCGGGAAAACCTGTGGGTAATGTTCCTTGAAAAGTGCCACCTTTTGGTGCAGCGGTTCCGACGCTCCGCCATTAAGCGCTTTTCTTTCAGTTTTTTAGATTGAGTTTGCTGCAGAGCAACTGGCATTTTACCTGCTTGTGCTGTACTAGTGCCGGAGTACTATGAATTCGGACCTCAAACTGAATCGTTCGGTTGGTAGCCCCAATCTTGAACCCGTGTACTCGCGCAACGCTTCCCGGATTCGGCTCCAGGTCCCTGTGTTTCTCCGCGGCACCGATGCCGCAGGTGTGGATTTCATCGAGCTCACGCGCACATTGAATATCAGCGCTCGCGGGGCGTGCATAACTTGTTCTCATCATCTGCGTGTTAATCAAATTGTTCACCTGACCATTCCCGCCCCTGCACCCGCCTCTTCCAGTATGGTCCCGAGCGAGACTCCCCCAATCACCGCAAAAGTCCGGCGCCAGCAGGACCTGGGAGATTTGCGAGTCTTTGGATTGGAATTCCTCCGCCCACTTGAGTAAATCTCTGCCACTTCCTGGAAATGTGACCGGTAATCGGCTATCCCTGGTCCGATTTGGCCATGCCCTCCCACTCGCTTATCTGCCCGGTTTGTAATAAGATGCCGCCGTCCCGGAGCCTTTCTCCTCGGGCAGAGCGGTCCCTGAGTGGCACTAGGCTTGCACCTTCTTTTTACAGCCATCTGATGTAGTGCCGCCCCATACCCCGCGGGGAGGCAGATTGTAGGGAAAACCCAGCCATGCCCAACGGAGCCTCGGCGGCCCCGCGTTTGCCATTCGAAGACGCCTATCTCGAGCTACTTGCTGACACGCTCGAGCAGATGGATATTCCTGCGCGCAGCCAGTTTCTCCAACGCTATTTTCAGACCACCACCCATCTCGACCTCCGCGAGAGTCAGTGTTTGCAGCTCTGGGAAGAAATGCTCACGCGCCGCAAAGAAATGTCCGAAAGGTTGGCGCGTTCTGTGTCGCTCAAGACTGTCCTGATGGATGTGCTTTCTTCCGCAGGCCTTGTCCGCGTTCCTGTAATTCTCGAATACGAGCAGTACAAGAAACTTCAATTGAGCGCGGTCACAGATCCGCTGACCGGCCTCTACAACCGCCGTCTGTTCGCGGAATCCTTCGAAAAGGAACTGAACCGCGCACGCCGTTACGGGCTTCCCCTCAGCATTGTCATGCTCGATCTTCATCGCTTCAAGGAAGTCAACGACCAGTACGGCCATCCTCGTGGCGACGATGTCTTGCGAGCAGTAGCCTCCACGCTGCAAAAAGCATTGCGAACTTCCGACTCCGCATTCCGTATCGGCGGTGATGAATTTGCCCTGCTTCTACCACAGACCGACGCGCCTCAAGCCATCGCCATCAGCCGCCGCGTGGAGACCGTATTCGCGGAAGTGTTGTCGCCCCTGCAATTGGGCGTACCCGTCACGATGGATCACGGAGTCAGCACGTATCCGCAGGATGGCGAGCAAGCAGATCAGATGGTGCGGGTCGCGGATGAACGTCTGTATCGTCTGAAGCACGCCAACCACACCAAGTCTTCTTCGACCGTCACTCCGCCGGCCGCGCCCTCGGACAGCGGACCAATCCCGATCAACGCGGGGAGACCGGAGAAAGGCACAACCGGTTTTGAAGACGCAACCTCAGTTGCAGCGCGATCGATCACCACGCAGATAGCTCCAAAACCGGAGCCTCCCGTCGTCTACGCCGTGCAACGCAAGGCCGAACGCGTCTCGATGACCGGCACAAATGCCTACGCAGTCCTCGGCGATAACGGGTCTCGCCGCGCGCGGGTCCTGGACTTAGGATTTGGGGGAGTCGCGCTTGAACTGGAGAAACCCGAGGAGCTCCCTTCCAACATGGTCGCGGTCCTGCACGTTCCCATCCTGCCGCCAGTTCGCGTGCTCCTTCGGCCGGTCTGGAATCGCCAGACGCACGAAGGCACTTTTCGTTTGGGCTGCCAGTTCGTTTCCTGAAGACCTCTGACCTCGCGCAAATCCAAATTTCCCACCTGTTCTGTCGGACAGGAGCGGCCAAGGCATCCCCTGTCCCATTTCTGTACCGCGGACAGGTTGCCCACCCACAGGTCCAGGTAATAATTTCCTACTAATAACTGAGGAGATTCCCTTGTTTCAGCCCAGCTGCTGCTTGTTCCCGCTCAGGCGCGCGTGCTTCACTCTTGCATGCGTTGCCACGATTCTGTTCTCTCTTTCCGGTTGCGCCGGCTCGGGGCCTTCCGCTCCGAAGCTCACACCGGGAGCGCTCGCTCTCTCGGCCTCCACGCTTGATTTTAAAACCGTTGTGGTCGGCCAGACCGTCAACCAGACACTGACGGTCACAAATTCCGGTCAATCTCCTGTTCAGCTCACAGGCCTGGCCATCTCGAACAAAGAATTTGCAATCACTGGACCATCGGTTCCACGCACCATCCTTCCAGCGAACAGCCTGACTTACACGATCTCGTTCGCTCCAACCACTTCAGGTAGCGCGACAGGCACGCTGCAAATTAGTAGTGACGCTCAGACCACCGCTAATAGCATCGCTCTCAGCGGTTCCGGCGAAAAGGCATACGCAGACCTGGTTTTGACGCCCAACATCATCAACTTCGGTAATCTCACGGTCAAAAGCAAAAGCACGCAGAACGTCACCATTCAAAATAAGGGTGATGTCACCGTGACGATTCAAGGGATCACCATGGTCGGAGCTGGCTTCGGCTACAGTATTTCGCCAGGCTTTTCCCTCGCACCAAATCAAGGGTTCAGCTTCCAGGTTTGGTTCACACCAACTAAAACCGGCGCTGCCTCCGCAACAGTTTCTTTCTTGAGCCCGAATCTCTCCTCTCCAGAGACCATGTCGCTAACAGGAGATGGAGTCTCTTCAAGTTCGGCCGGAGGCGGAGGAAGTACGCCTCCGCCACCCCCTGCATCCCACACGGTTCATCTGACCTGGGCCGCCAGCACCAGCAGTGTCGCCGGCTACCGCGTCTACCGCAGCGAGGTCGGCGGCACCTTCACGGCTCTGAATGGCACTCTTCTCAACATCCTGAGCTACGATGACGACGGCGTTTCGCTAGGCACCACTTACTATTACGTTGTGACTGCCGTGGACGGGTCAGGTAATGAAAGTGTGCACTCCAATCAGGTGACAGCCGTTATTCCGTCCACGTAAGCGCCCGTTTTGCAATCTCGTTATACTCACGTATAATTG
>Ga0335076_10006433_pt1 | contig 11852 bp, 11 predicted proteins | sample Lox_Sample_25_FD_206717 | JGI IMG/M metagenome (GOLD analysis project Ga0335076, IMG submission 206717) | Soil microbial communities from Loxahatchee National Wildlife Refuge, Florida, United States - Lox_Sample_2.5 | ecosystem: Environmental > Terrestrial > Soil > Wetlands | place: USA... | reverse complement strand
AGCGCTCGACGGCACGACGCAGCGTGGCGCCCCAGCCGCAGCCGACGTCGAGCAGCGTCATCCCCGGCTGCAGCCCCAGCTTGCCCAGCGACAGGTCGATCTTGGCCAGCTGAGCCTCTTCCAGCGTCATGTCCTCGCGCTCGAAGTACGCGCAGCTGTAGGTCTGGCTGGGATCCAGGAAGAGTCGGTAGAACTCGTCGGACAGGTCGTAGTGGGACTGGACGTCGTCGAAGTGCGGCGTGAGATTACTGCTCATCGGTGTAGCTCTCCCCCTGATTGGTCCCGGCTGACCTTAGGCCCCGCCGCGAATGGATGCAATTGCGGCAATTGTCGCGGCTGCGTCCGCGTCCGGGTTTGACGACTCGCCGAGCATGGTGACGATGCTTGTGATAACCGGGTTGGCGTCGGCGTCGGTGACCTCGCTACGGATCTCGGCGATAACGGTGCCGTGGGATTCGATCACGTTGTCTAAATAGGTGTCGAAAAACAACCGGTCACCGGCCTTGATCGGCCGGTGGTAGACGAACTTCTGGTCCCGGTGCAGCACCCGTGCGAGGTTGATCGGGATGTCGAACTTGGTGAAGACGTCGAGCTGAACACGCCGTCCGGCGACCGCGAGAAAGGTGAGCGATGCCACAGTGCTGTCGTAACCGGCTTCGGCGGCCGACGCCTCGGCGTAGTGCGCCGGATGGTCGTCCTTGACGGCTTGCGCGAACTCGCGCACCTTTTCGCGTCCGACTTCGAAATAGTCCGGGTACCGGTAGTGCGTTCCGATGAGTTCCTGGGCGCCTTCGGGAACTGCCATGCGCTGATCTCCACTCTTAGGGGTGCTCAGCGGCGCAGCTTATCAGCGTGATTGCCGCCGAGAGGCAACCGCGGCCAGTGCCCCACCCGCTGCGCCGAGCGCCAGAGCCGACGGCACCCCGATCCGGGCGGCCTTGCGCGCAGTCCGGAAATCACGGATTTCCCAGCCGCGTTTGCGGGCCAGGTCGCGCAGATGGCTGTCGGGGTTGATCGCGACCGCCGTCCCCACCAGGGAGAGCAGCGGCACGTCGTTGTAGCTGTCGGAGTAGGCGGTACAGCGCTTGAGATTGAGCCCTTCCCGGATGGCCAGTGAGCGCACCGCGTGCGCCTTGCCGGGGCCGTGCAGGATCTCGCCGACGAGCCTGCCGGTGAACACACCGTCGACCGATTCGGCGACGGTGCCCAGCGCACCGGTCAGGCCGAGTCGGCGGGCGATGGTGATGGCGAGTTCATACGGCGTGGCGGTGACCAGCCAGACCTGCTGGCCGGCATCAAGATGCATCTGCGCCAGATCGCGAGTGCCCGTCCAGATCTTGTCGGCGATGATTTCGTCGAAGACCTCTTCGCCGAGCCGCTCCAGCTCTTCGGTGCGCCGGCCTTCGATGAAGGCCAGGGCCTTGCGCCGGCCAGCGGCGACGTCATCACTGTTCTCCCGGCCGATGAGCTGAAACTTGGCTTGCGCGTAGACGAATCCGAGCACGTCGCGATAGGTGAAGTACTTGCGAGCCGCTAAGCCGCGGCCGAAATGAATCAACGACGAACCCTGCACCAGCGTGTTGTCGACGTCGAAGAATGCGGCTGCGGTCAGGTCGACCGGCGGCTGTTCCGGCCCGGCGGCAGTCTCGGTCTGGATGTCGACCAGCGCGCGGTCGGCGCTGGCGTTGGCCGCCAGCGTGTCCAGTTCTAGTTCAGCCGGGTCGGGGCCAGCGTTGGGGCCGGGTTCTGCAGTGTCCGAGCCGCCGGGAGCACTCACGGTTCAACAGTATCCGCCCCTGGCGCGTTGGGGTGGCTGGCAGCGGCGGTGCGCGGAAGTTAAGCAAATCGGCCAACGGGTGTAGGTCGATGCCGTCAGCTCGGAGTCCCGACTGGGCGGTCGTCGACGCGTGCACTAATTGGTTTTAAAACTGATCCCTCATTGCGGTTCAGTATCGCCAAGGGAAGCGGTGATTTCAGGAAAACCCTCGAGAAGCGCGGCGTCTAACTGTTCGTACGAGAGCGGTAGGATGTGATTGTACGGCTGGACACCGCCAGAATATGCTAAAAAGAATGCCGACCGGTTTTCGCGTAATTCATATTTTGCTTGCTTTTCGGAAACAATGACTTTGTCGACGCGAGGGTCTAATCCGGCGGCGCGCCATTTCCGATCCAGGGGCTCGAGTTGCCGAGCGACTCGAAGCAGGTCTGCCACTTCGTAGATTATGTATTTACCCGCGTCCTCAAATCGTGAGAATATCGCACGCGATGATTCGACTGGGTACTCCCGTCGCTCGGTCGATGCGTGCGCCACTTTGTAAAGCCCATCCTCCGTCGCTTCTACGATGAATGCTGACCAGTCCGGATTGGGGTAGCCGCTGCGGAAATAAAGGCGACCGTCCTCCCAGTCGGGCTCGTTGGGTGCCAACTCATCTGCATAGCCATATATCGTCCGCCATTTGTTGTAACGGTCGATCAGCTCAGAGGTATCGCGATCGTTCATTGCGCTGTGCAATCCTCCCGCCGTGACAAGCATCGTGTGTGGCCGACCCAAATCAGTTTAACGGATGCTGCCTGCGTCTCGCGGAGTCTACTTTCGGGGCTCAATTATCATGCCTTTCCGCTTGAGCTCATTAACTGATATCGGCTCGCCACTTTCTCTGTTCACGACCACCCACTGTTCCCCGCCGCCCGGCTGGCCAAACGCACCTTTTACGGGACCATGCAGGACGACCCAATCCTCGTCTGGCGGAATGGGCACGCCAGTACCTTCGAACGAGTGGTATTGCGCCGCAAGTCCAGGCGGGGTTGCGCGTTCTGCTAGCGGCGTTCCCTCCGGCGACAGAAACGCACCACCGTTGGGCCCGATGCGGTCCAGGCGAGCTCCTTGGGGTATGTGGTCAGTCTCCTCGGGAATTCCTGCAAACCCGTTGTGTGGCGCTTGGTGTTCCCAATCCCATCTGGGTTCGCCGTTCGGGCCCTCAATCGTGAAGTCCCGTTCGAATCGCTCCGGTGTTCGGCCGGCGAGTGGGTCATATCCGTCAAGCACTTTAGGAGGCACATGTCCTGCGCTCAGCCGATCCGTCTCAGCTCCTGGATGGTGCAAAATCTCCAAGGCGGCTTTTGGAGTGTGTGGGAAGTCAACGCCGGGGACCTTTGGAGTCGGCGGATCTGGGTGAGCCCCTGTGTTTCCGTGACTTCCGCCGTCGTGGTCCCCGTGGTCCCCGTGCCCGTCACCGCCGTGATCGCCGCCGCGACCGGGCTCGGTTGAGTGCGACTTGCTGGCATCCTCGAGTCCAGAAGGCTTAGCACCGTGTGGGGCTGTTTCGGACGGGTGGCTGACTGGGGAATCGGCGTGCGGCCGTAGGCATGGCGGCGGACTAGTCGGACGCCCGCCTTGGGGCTCGGCGTTGTGGGGCAGAGGTCGCTCAGACGGCTTCCCTGCACCTGGCGCGTGGTCCGCACGTCCCAGGGGGGCCGACGGTGTGGCCTGCGGCGCAGAGGCGTCTTTGGGCCCGAATTCAGGGGGATGTCCACCTGCTGAAACTGGCGCCAGCGCCGGGGAGTCGGACATCGGCGCATGTTCGTGGCCAGGCGGTGTGTGGTCCGGGGTTGTCGCCGCTGGTTGGGGTGGCGGGTCCATGGACAGCTGGCTCTCGCGCAACGGGGTTGTCGCCGCTGGCTGGTGTGGCGCATCGGCGGGCGGGGGTCCTTCGCCCGACGGAGTTGACGGCGCAGGTTGGTGTCGCGCATCGGCTGGCGGGGGTCCTTCGACCGAGGGACTTGTCGGCGCGGGTTGGGGTGGCTCGCCTGTTGGTGGCGGGACGTCGCCCGGAGGACTTGGCGGCGCGGGTTGAGGCGGCTCGGCAGGTGGGTGCGGTCCGGGCGGGGGAGAGCCCTGATCCGGCATTGACGGGTGCGGCCCGGGCGGCGGGGGGCCCTGACCCGGCGGCGGTGGGGAGCCTCCCCCCGGAGGAGGCGGACCATGCCCGGGGTCGGTTGGCTCTACTGGGGGCCTCGGACCCTCGTCGTGCAGCGGCGCGCCGGTCGTAGGTGGCTTGGATTCGACCGGGCTGTGCGGCGACGGATCGGGATGCGCCGGCGCATCTTTGGGCTGCGGTGCGGACTCTGGGCGTCCGCCGGGTAGTTCGGAATGCGGTGCCGGCTCGTCGTGGGGTGGCGCCGGTTTCTCGTGCGGCGGTGCCTCGACGTGCGGTGCGTGCGGTTCCGGCGCGGGAACGCTGGGCTTTGGCACATCCTCGAGCGCTCGCGGCACCGCCGCCGCTTCCCTGGGGGCTGCTTTGGCTGCTGCTTCTGCGGCATCAGCCGCGGTGCGAGCACCCTTGGCGGCCGCCGCGCCTTCGCCCCCGCCCGGCACAAACAAGCTCGCAATGTCGAATGTGCTTTTTCCGGCGGCCTCAGCGGGATTGGTCTTCCACTCGTCCCAGTGAACAAGGTTCTTGCCCAAGTCTTTCCATGCCTGCCCGACACCAGGTGCGTGGTCGCCGCCAAGACCAACCAGCGGCGCCATCCCCCCGATCATCTGGCTCCAGGAGTTGTACCAACCCTGAGGATCGACCGCCGCCCGAACCAGCCCGTAGGTCCAGCCGTCTTTGACCAGGCCGCCGGCCTCCTCGGCCAACCCCTTACCGAACTGGCCCGCCTGGTTCAGGGCCCGGCCCACTGGAGTGCCGTGCAGGAACTGATCCCACTCCTTCTCGGCGTAGCGACCCATGGTGGTGAGAATCGTCTCCGCTTCGGTGACTGCGGTGGCGACCTGCTGGCGCAGCGCATCAACTTCGGTCGTGAACTGGTTGATGATCGTGCGAATGTCGTTGGCGATCTTCTTGATTTCGTCTTCGTCTTGATCGGTCAAAAATTCGATGACCTCTTTCACCCCGGTCATCGGGTCACAGATGCGCGATAACAAGTCCAGGATCTTCGCGTGAACCTCGTCGGTTCTTGCCGCATAGGCAGTGAGCTGAGCCGCGATGGACGTGCATTGCTGCAAGAGTCCGGCTACGCTGCGACTCGCGTCGCCGAATGCCGCGGCAATGGCCGGGCCTTCAGGGATCTGTTGGGCGCCGATGCTGCCCATCGGCCCTACAGCGCCCGTGATCTCGCTGACCTCGAAATTCGTGCCGGCGCTTATCCAGGCTGCCGCCGCGGCCCGCAATTTCGCCGAATCGCCGTTGGGCCAAATCATGCCGATGAAGGGCGCTACCCAGCCCCAGCCCGCGGGTGCGCCGACACCGCTGCCAACGGCCGATGGGGTCGAACCCGCCGACACAGCAGCGGTCAAATGCGGGACGGGCAGGGGTTCACCGTGTCCCGACACATTTGACATCGCTTCGGCCAGCGAATAGTTGTGCGCCGACATCTGAACGCCATAACCCAAGCAGCACAACCCATTACGGGTGGTCGCCATGGCCTTGAGCAGCTTGGATGCCGAATTGTCGTAGCTCCGACCGAACGCCGCACCGGCGGGGTCATCACCGGCCATCCCGTTGCACCCGCCGAGGGCGGTGGTCAATGTCGAGATGACCGAACCCAATGCCTCGCCAGTTGAAACAACTTTGGCGCCAGCGCCATCCAGCACCGCTGGATCAACGGCAAGCGGAGCCATCAGCTCACGACCACATGGTCAGATTCGTTGCCATCGCGTGGGTGTAGTTGTGATGCGCAGTAGTGCCAGCAGTCTGCAACTCCGTCAAGGCTTCGCGCATCATTGCCTCGCCATTCGACCAATGCCGGTGCGCCTCAGCGTGAGCCTTGGCCGCCTGGCCCGTCCACGTCCCGTGAAGATGAGTCACCAGCGAGTCGATTTCGGCAACCACGCTCTCGGTGTGCCGCGCAAACTCGTTCATCAGCTGCAGCGCATCCGCTAACGCCTCTGGATCCACGCTGAATGCATCAGCCACGGTAAACGCCGTTGAGGTTCTGAGTCGACGCCGACTCCTGACTCTGAAAGTCGACACCGACGACACCGACGGCATTGGCCAATTTCGCCAATCCCTGCTGCACTTCAGCGGCGCCGTTATGCCACAGATCCCACACCCGGCCGTAAGCGCCGCCTGCTCCACCCTGCCAGCCGGCCAGCATTTCCTGAACTTGACCGTCAAGCTCAATAAGCCTGCTATGCAAGTCTTTTGCCGCGCCCGACAACGCCTGCGAAGCCCCCTGCATCGCCTCGGGGTGAACTCGCAACACCTCGCGCTCAGCCATAGCGGTAAACGTAACCATCTGCCACGCCCGCCACAATTCACCTTGACTGCTGCCAGACTGGGGGTATGAGCCGTTCACAGGTGCAGCTGCTGACCCGCGCCGGCTGTACGGTCTGCGATCGGGTGCACGCGCAGCTGAAGGACCTGGCCGCCGAACTCGACTTCGACCTGTCGGCCACCGACGTCGACGCCGCCGCGGCGGCGGGTGACAGCGGCCTGCGCGCCGAGTTCGGTGACCGGCTGCCGGTGGTCCTGCTCGACGGCCGCGAGCACAGCTACTGGGAGGTCGACGAGCCCCGGCTACGCGAAGATCTGCGCAAGCCTAGGTGACGACCGCGCAAATTTGGTGGCCCACCTGTAAAACGTCTACCGTGGACGTCAGTTCGATCACTGGTGATAGCAAGGGAGCAGGCCAGGTGATGCAGCCGTGAGCGTCCTGCTCTTCGGGGTGTCGCACCGCAGCGCGCCGGTCTCCGTTCTGGAACAGCTCAGCAACGACGAATCCGACCAGATCAAGATCATCGACCGGATGATGCAGTCGCCGCTGGTCACCGAGGCGATGGTGCTGTCCACCTGCAACCGGGTCGAGGTCTACACCGTGGTCGACGCCTTCCACGGTGGTCTGGCGGTCATCGGGCAGGTGCTCTCCGAGCATTCCGGGATGTCGCTGGGCGACCTGACCAAATACGCCTACGTGCGCTACAGCGAGGCCGCCGTCGAGCACCTGTTCGCCGTGGCCAGCGGCCTGGATTCCGCGGTGGTCGGCGAGCAGCAGGTGCTCGGCCAGGTGCGCCGCGCCTACGCCGCCGCCGAGACCAACCACACCGTCGGTCGGGTGCTGCATGAGCTGGCCCAGCGCGCGCTGGCGGTCGGCAAACGGGTGCACAGCGAGACCGCGATCGACGCCGCAGGCGCCTCCGTGGTCTCCGTCGCGCTCGGCATGGCCCAAACCAAGCTGGGCACTCTGAAAGGCAAGACCGCCGTGGTGGTCGGTGCCGGCGCGATGGGTGCCCTGGCGGCGGCCCACCTGACCCGGGCCGGCGTGCGGGACATTCACGTCGTCAACCGGTCGCTGCCCCGGGCGCAGCGGCTGGCCCGTAGGATTCGCGAATCGGGCGCCGGAGCCGAAGCGGTCGGCCTTGACCGGCTGCCCACTGCGCTGGCCGACGCCGACGTGGTGGTGAGCTGCACCGGCGCGGTGCGCCCGGTGGTGTCGCTGGCCGACGTGCACCACGCGCTGGCCGCCACCCGCCGCGACGAAACCGACGAGCCGCTGGTGATCTGCGACCTGGGCATGCCGCGCGACGTCGACCCCGCGGTCGCCGGGCTGCCGGGTGTGTGGGTCGTGGACATGGACCGGGTGCAGCGGGAACCGTCGGCTCGCGCTGCGGCCGCCGACACCGACGCCGCCCGCCACATCGTCGCCACCGAAGTCGCCACGTATCTCGCCGGGCAGCGGATGGCGGAGGTCACGCCGACGGTGACCGCGCTGCGCCAACGCGCCGCCGACGTCGTCGAGGCCGAGCTGCTGCGCCTGGACAACCGGCTGCCCGGACTCGACGCCGCACACCGCGACGAGGTGGCCCGCACCGTGCGGCGGGTGGTCGACAAGCTGCTGCATGCGCCGACCGTGCGGATCAAGCAGCTGGCCAGCGCGCCGGGCGGCGACAGTTACGCCGAGGCGCTGCGCGAGCTGTTCGAACTCGACCAGACCTCGGTTGACGCCGTCGCCACGGCGGGTGAGTTGCCTTCTGTCTCAACAGATTCCGCTGAGTAGCCGCTTGGCTGACGTGATTCGGATAGGTACCCGGGGCAGCTTGCTGGCCACCACCCAAGCCGGTGGCATTCGGGACGCGCTGGCCGCCAACGGTCATCCCGCCGAGCTGGTCACCATCAGCACCGAGGGCGACCGCTCGTCGGAGCCGATCGCGAGCATCGGTGTCGGTGTCTTTACCGCCGCACTCCGCGAAGCCATCGATGACGGGCGGGTGGACGCGGCGGTGCATTCGCACAAGGACTTGCCGACAGCAGACGATCCGCGGTTCGTGATCGCCGCCATACCGCGTCGCGAGGACCCCCGCGACGCGGTGGTGGCCCGCGACGGGTTAGTGCTGGCACAGCTGCCGGCGGGCTCGGTGGTGGGCACCTCATCGCCCCGGCGGGCCGCACAGCTTAGAGCACTGGGTCTCGGTTTGGAAATCCGCCCCCTAAGAGGCAACCTAGATACCAGGTTGAACAGGGTAAGCAGCGGTGATTTGGACGCAATCGTGGTAGCCCGGGCGGGTTTGGCCCGACTAGGGCGGCTCGGTGATGTCACCGAGACGCTGGAGCCGGTGCAGATGTTGCCGGCGCCGGCTCAAGGAGCGCTCGCCGTCGAGTGCCGCGCGGGGAATGCCCGCCTGGCGGCACTGCTGGCCGAGCTCGACGACGCGGACACCCGCGCGGCCGTCACCGCCGAGCGTGCCCTGCTCGCCGAACTGGAGGCGGGTTGCTCCGCGCCAGTGGGGGCGATCGCCGAGGTGGTCGAGTCCATTGACGAGGACGGCCGAGTCTTCGAAGAGCTGTCGCTGCGCAGCTGCGTGGCGGCGCTGGACGGATCCGACGTGATCCGCGCGTCCGGAATCGGCAGTCCGGATCGGGCACGAGAGCTCGGGCTCTCGGTGGCCGCCGAGCTGTTCGAACTGGGGGCACGGGAACTCATGTCGGCGGCGCGGTAACAAACCCGCACGAGGAAGTGACTGGGAGAGAGACTGATGACGACGCGAGGGCGTAAGCCGAGGCCCGGCCGCATCATGTTCGTGGGTTCGGGTCCCGGCGACCCGGCCCTGCTGACGACGCGGGCCGCGACAGTGCTTGCGAATGCCCCCCTGGTTTTCATTGACCCCGATGTGCCCGAGCCGGTGCTGGCGCTGATCGGCAAGGATTTGCCGCCGGTGTCCGGGCCCGCTCCGGCCGAGCCGGGTGTGCAGTCGGAGGGCGGAAACGACGAGGGGGCCGGTACCAACGAACAGTCCGCCGCGGTGGTGTCGGTCGGACCCGACGTCCGCCCGGCGCTGGGAGATCCCGCCGAGGTGGCCAAGACGCTGGTCGCCGAGGCCCGTACCGGGACTGACGTGGTGCGGCTGGTTGCCGGTGATCCGCTGTCGGTGGACGCGGTGATCACCGAGGTGAACGCCGTCGCCCGCAGCCACCTGCACTTCGAGGTGGTGCCCGGCCTGGCCGCCAGCTGCGCGGTGCCGACCTATGCCGGGTTGCCGCTAGGCTCGTCGCACACCGTTGCCGACGTGCGCGGCGACGTGGACTGGGGTGCCTTGGCCGCGGCACCGGGCCCGCTGATTTTGCACGCCACCTCGTCGCACGTGGCCGACGCGGCACGCACTTTGATCGAGTACGGCCTCGCCGACACCACTCCGTGCGTGGTGACGTCCTCGGGCACCACCTGCGCGCAGCGCTCGGTGGAGTCGACGCTGGGCGGGCTGACCGATTCGTCCATCGTGGTCGGCGCCGATCCCGCTGCGCCGTCGCCGGTGGTGGTGACGATCGGCAAGACGGTGCACAACCGGGCCAAGCTGAACTGGTGGGAGAGCCGAGCGCTTTACGGCTGGACCGTGCTGGTGCCGCGCACCAAGGACCAGGCCGGCGAGATGAGCGAGCGGCTGACCGCGCATGGCGCGTTGCCGATCGAGGTGCCGACGATCGCCGTTGAGCCGCCGCGCAGCCCCGCGCAGATGGAGCGCGCGGTCAAGGGTCTGGTCGACGGCCGTTACCAGTGGGTGGTGTTCACCTCCACCAACGCGGTGCGCGCGGTGTGGGAGAAGTTCGGCGAGTTCGGCCTCGACGCCCGCGCGTTCTCCGGGGTGAAGATCGCCTGTGTCGGCGAATCGACCGCCGACCGGGTCCGTGCGTTCGGGATCAGCCCCGAGCTGGTGCCCGCCGGTGAGCAGTCGTCACTGGGCCTGCTGGACGAATTCCCGGACTACGACAGCATTTTCGACCCGGTGAACCGGGTGCTGTTGCCGCGCGCCGACATCGCGACCGAGACGCTGGCCGAGGGGCTGCGCGAACGCGGCTGGGAGATCGAGGACGTCACCGCCTACCGGACAGTGCGCGCGGCGCCGCCGCCGGCCGCGACCCGGGAAATGATCAAGACCGGTGGTTTTGACGCGGTGTGCTTTACGTCGAGCTCGACGGTGCGCAACCTGGTCGGCATCGCCGGCAAGCCGCATGCCCGGACGATCGTCGCCTGCATCGGGCCCAAGACCGCCGAGACCGCCGCCGAATTCGGTTTGCGGGTCGACGTGCAACCCGAGACCGCCGCGGTGGGCCCGCTGATCGAAGCGCTGGCCGAGCACGCCGCCCGGTTGCGCGCGGAAGGCGCGCTGCCGCCGCCGCGTAAGAAGAGCCGCAGGCGCTAGTGGCGATCGCAAGCGCGGCGAAGCCGGGCGCAGCGGGTCGCCACTCATGGGGCCCGGGTGCGATCGCAAGCGCGGCGAAGCCGGGCGCAGCGGGTCGCCACGGGAGGGTGTAGTGGCCTACCCGCGGCAACGCCCGCGTCGGCTCCGCTCGACTCCGGCGATGCGGCGATTGGTGGCGCAAACATCGCTGGAGCCAAGGCATCTGGTGTTGCCGATGTTCGTCGCCGACGGTATCGACGAACCGCGACCAATCACGTCGATGCCCGGCGTGGTGCAACACACCCGCGACTCGTTGCGTGCCGCCGCCGCCGAGGCGGTGACCGCCGGGGTGGGCGGACTCATGCTCTTCGGCGTGCCGCGCAATGAGGACAAGGACGCGTCGGGATCGGCGGGCTCCGATCCCGACGGCATCCTCAACGTCGCGTTGCGTGATCTGGCCAAGGACTTGGGCGATGCCACTGTGCTGATGGCCGACACCTGCCTGGACGAATTCACCGACCACGGGCACTGCGGCGTGCTGGATGCGCGCGGCCGGGTCGATAACGACGCCACCCTGCTACGTTATGTGGAATTAGCTGTGGCACAAGCGGATTCGGGTGCCCACGTGGTAGGTCCGAGCGGCATGATGGACGGCCAGGTGGGGGCGATCCGCGATGGCCTGGACGCCGCGGGTTATGGCGACGTGGTGATCCTGGCCTACGCCGCCAAGTTCGCCTCGGCGTTTTACGGCCCGTTCCGCGAAGCCGTGAGCTCCAGCCTGTCCGGCGACCGACGCACCTACCAGCAGGAGCCGGGCAACGCCCGCGAAGCACTGCGTGAGGTTCAGCTCGACCTCGACGAGGGCGCCGACATCATCATGGTCAAACCCGCGATGGCTTACCTCGATGTGGTCGCCGCGGCCGCCGAAATTTCGCCGGTGCCAGTGGCCGCCTACCAAGTGTCGGGGGAGTACGCGATGATCCGCGCGGCCGCCGGCAACGGCTGGATCGACGAGCGCGCCGCCGCAATGGAATCCCTGACTGGCATCCGACGTGCCGGAGCCGACATCGTGCTGACGTATTGGGCCGCCGAGGCGGCGGCCTGGCTGTCGTGACGGGACCTGTCCCACCGCCGCCGGAGCGGCCGGAACCGCAGACCCGGCCCGTCGACGTCGACACCGGCTTTTTGCTGTGGTTGGTGGCGTTGCCGCTGATGGTGGTCGGCTACACCGCCGACA
>Ga0335076_10006432_pt1 | contig 11852 bp, 11 predicted proteins | sample Lox_Sample_25_FD_206717 | JGI IMG/M metagenome (GOLD analysis project Ga0335076, IMG submission 206717) | Soil microbial communities from Loxahatchee National Wildlife Refuge, Florida, United States - Lox_Sample_2.5 | ecosystem: Environmental > Terrestrial > Soil > Wetlands | place: USA... | reverse complement strand
CGCGACGTTGACCCGGAAATTTGTCGAAGCGGTATCGGGCACCAAAGCCCGAATTCTCGATACCCGCAAAACCGTCCCCGGCCTGCGGGTGATCGATAAGTACGCCGTGCGCTGCGGCGGAGGGCAAAATCACCGACTTGATCTTTCCGACGGTGTGCTGATCAAGAACAATCACATTGCGCTGGCGGGAGGAATTGCTCCGGCGCTGGAGCGCGCTCATCGCAACCGCCGCGGATCTCAGCCCATTGAAATCGAAGTGCGCACGTTGGATGAAATGGAAGAAGCCCTGGCGAATGGCGCCGAAGCTTTGTTGCTCGACAACATGCCGGTCGAGGAAGTGAAACAGGCCGTCGAGCGCTGCTCGCGGCTGGAGCGGCGGCTTCCGCTGGAGTGTTCGGGCGGCATTGTGCTGGACAACGTTCGCGCTTACGCGGAAACCGGAGTCGACTTCATCTCAGTGGGAGCGCTGACTCATTCTGCTACCGCAACCGACATGAGCATGCGCGTGGCGCCAGCCTGATGCAACATTGATGGATTTGTGAAGCGGCGGGGCTTGCCGCATAATCATCCCATCGCCAGAACCGCTACAAGCCGGACCGGCAAACCGCGCTCGCCGTCGCGAACGCGAGTTTCCCAGCAAACCGACATTCGCCTTGGACGCGTCGTCCGCCTTTTGGTCGACCATGCCACGGTGGTGATCAGCGGAACCAAGATCGCGCAGGAAATTGGCACTACCCGGTCCGAAGTATGGCGGCTGGTGCAACAGTTGCGCGGCCTGGGAGTGGAAATTGCCGGGCATCCTGCCACCGGTTATCGCCTGGAAGCGGCGCCGGATTTGCTGCTCGCTGACATGTTGGCGCCGCTCGTACGAGGCACGATTTTCGCAGAGCATATTCATCACTACTACAAAATTGGTTCGACCAGCACGACAGCCATGGAAGCGGCAAACGCCGGCGCGCCGGAAGGCAGCGTTTTCCTGGCCGAGGAGCAGACCGCTGGCCGGGGGAGGGGCGCGAACAGTTGGCATTCCGCGCGATCAGCCGGAATTCATGGTTCGGTTGTGCTACGACCGCGAATTCCACCTCACGAGGCGCTGATTCTCTCGCTGGCTGCCGGCCTTGCGGTTCGTGCGGCTGTTCTGGAGGTCGACCCGCGAGTCGTGCCGGATTTGAAATGGCCCAACGATCTTCTTCTGGACGGCAAGAAATTCTGCGGCATTTTGACCGAGATGAATGCGGAAGCCACACGAGTGCGGCATATGATAATTGGAATCGGAATCAACGTGAATCAAAAAGAATTTGCCGGGGAGCTGCGGCAGACAGCGACATCGCTGCGAATGGTAACGGGCAAAGAGTGGTCGCGCCTGGAGTTGTGTGCGGCTTTGCTAAAATCTCTGGACCGCGAATACCGGAACCTGCTGAATGATGCGAATGCACATCAGGAAATTCTGCGCCGCTTTTGCGAGCAATCCTCGAGCGTGCACGGGCGCCAGGTGAAAGTGGAAGAAAACGGCGGCAGCTTCGAAGGCGTGACTGAAGGACTGGATGCGCTCGGGTTCCTACTCGTACGCACCGCCGAAGGCTTGAGGACTGTGCTCAGTGGAACAGTGAGGCTGAAATAAATCGACGTTCGTTCAATGGGTCACTGACCCGTCACTACATCATCATGCTTCTGGTTCTCGATGTCGGCAATACGAATACCGTGCTCGGAGTTTTCGCTCGAGTTACGAAAGCGACTCCGGCCGGAAGCAAGCGTGTGGATGAAGCAGAGCGCTATGGATTGCTGGTAGCGAATTGGCGCGTGGCTACAGTCGCTTCGCAAACCGTGGATGAATACGGCGTCCTGTTCCGCAATCTTTTCGCGATGGACAAGATTGAAGTGAGCAGCATTCACGGAATCGTGATTTCTTCGGTCGTTCCGCCGCTTGATTCCACGCTGCGCCAAGTCTGTGAACGCTACTTCAACACCAAGCCCTTATTCATCGAGCCGGGGGTGAAGACCGGGATGCCGGTGCTTTACGAAAATCCGGCGGAAGTGGGAGCCGATCGCATCGTGAACTCTGTAGCTGCGTTCGAAAAATACGGCGGCCCCTGCATTGCCGTCGATTTCGGCACCGCTACGACCTTCGACTGCATCTCGGCCAAGGGCGAATATATGGGCGGAGTGATCTGTCCGGGCATTGGAATCTCTGCCGGGGCGCTGTTCGAACACGCGGCCCGCTTGCAGCGTGTGGAGATTCGCAAACCTCCGCGGGTCATCGGCACCACCACGGTGAGCAGTCTTCAGTCTGGTCTTTACTACGGCTATCTGGGATTGGTAGACGGCATTCTCGAGCGCCTGCTGGAGGAAATGGGAAGAGACACCAAAGTTGTGGCGACCGGAGGTTTGGCGACGCTGATCGGAACGGGATCGAAATACATCAAACAGGTCGATGATTTCCTGACCCTCGAGGGGTTGCGGATAATCTGGGAGCGGAACTCAGCCGCGAAAATAAAGGGCGAAGCGCCGCTGAAGGCAGCCCGGGAGGCGGCGGCCACAGCTGAACCCGCTGCGACTAAACCCTGGCCCGGCGGCAAGTCCCGCGCCCGCTGATTCCGTTAGAATTTCCTCTTGGAAAATTATTTCAACTATTTCACTGAAATCGAGGAGCACTTCCAGCAGCGAAGGGGCGGGGCTTTGCTGCTTTCCACGCTGGATTGGGCGCTGATCGAAATCTGGAAAGATGCCGGGTTGCCTCTCGAAGCCGTGCTGCGCGGAATTGACGCGGCTTTTGATCGATATGATGAGCGTCCGTCGAAGACGCGCAAGGTGAACGGCCTGGCGTATTGTTCACAGGAAGTGCTGGCGGCTGCGGAGGAAATGAAAGAAGCGAAAGTGGGAGCGGCGGAAGCCGGGAAAAACGACCGGCCTGCCGCGTTTTCGACCTCCGACATTGTTGGTTTTCTCCGCCCGAATGCAGAGAAGTTGTCATCGGCGAAGCTGCCTGACCAACACGGGGTTGCGGGCAGCGCCGTGGCCAAAGAAGTGGCATCGACGCTGCGACGATTGGCAGACGAATTGGAAGCCGGCAAATCGCTGCCCCGTTTGGAGGACCTGGAGCGCCGGCTGACGGTTTTGGAGGAAAAGCTCTTCGCAGTATTGCTGACTGTAAGTCCAGATGAGGAGATTGTCGCGGTTCGCGCGGAAGTGGATCGTGAGCTTGCGCCTTACCGGCGAAAGATGACTGCGCCCCAGATCGACCAGTTGCAGAAACAGTATGTTCACAAGCGATTGCTGGAAAAACACGGCCTGCCACGATTGAGTCTTTTCTATATGTGAAGCGAGTCACGGGCGCATCGTCCCGATGTGATTAAATCACTGCTTGCACCTCACCATTGAAAAATTGGTCTATGGAGGCGACGGGCTGGCTCGCCTGCCCGCCGATGATCGCGGAGGTGGCAAGGCTGTCTTCGTTCCTTTTGTTCTCGCCGGCGAAGAGGTCGAAGCGGTTGTTTACGGAGAAAAACCCGGCTTCGCGCGGGCGCGCGCAGAGACAATAGTTACGAACTCTCCTTATCGCGTGGCGCCGCAATGTCCTTACTTTCAGCATTGTGGCGGGTGCCAATATCAGCATGCCGATTACGAGCACCAGCTTGCAATCAAGGCTGCGATTCTGCGAGAAAACCTGCGGCGCATCGCGAAGATCGAGCTGCAATCAGAGCTTTTGATTCACCCTTCGCCTCCCTGGAATTACCGCAACCGGGCGCGGTTCAAGCTGCAATCTGCACCAGAATTCGCGGTGGGTTATTACCGGCTGAACTCCCATGAATTGTTGCCGGTTGAGCAGTGCCCGATCAGTTCGCCGTTGATCAATCGGGCAATTACCAGGCTGTGGGAGATTGGCCGCACATCAAGCCTGGCCAATGCAATCGAAGAGATCGAGTTGTTTGCCAACGCCGACGACTCGCAATTGATGATCGAGGCTTTTGGCTCGAGCGACACTGAGTCAAAGCAAGCCTGCGCGCAGCTGAGGGAACTTGTGCCCGAAGGAATTGGCGTGGCGTTCTTCGCCGCTCCCAAAACCAAGAGGCGAACAGCGCCGAGCGAGCAGGCAGAGCTTGTTCATTCGATCGGGACGGCGAACCTCGAATACGGAACGAAGCTGGCCAACTACCGCGTCAGCCCGGGCTCGTTTTTTCAAGTCAATCGCCACCTGATCGACGAACTTGTCGAGATTGTCACGAGTGGGCGATCTGGAAATACCGCGCTCGATCTCTATGCCGGAGTCGGACTTTTTTCGCTAGTCCTGAATCGGGAATTTGAACGCGTCATTGCGGTTGAATCGTCACCGACTTCCCACGCTGACCTGCTATACAATGCGCCGGCAAATGTGAAGGCTGTGCGAACGCCGGTGGAACAGTATTTGCAGAACAGAAGCGGCAAATTGCGGCCGGATTTTGTGGTGGTGGATCCACCACGCAGCGGGTTGGGCGAAAGCGTCTTACGTGCGCTGGGTGATCTGCGCGCGCCGCGGATCACGTATGTGTCGTGCGATCCCGCCACGCTGGCCCGTGATCTTGGCCGTTTCCTCAGTGCTGGTTATCGCATCGAACAGGTCCACCTGGTCGATCTGTTCCCCCAGACCTTCCACGTAGAGAGCGTGTTCCACCTGGTTCGCTAAGCCTTTAAGCGTCGCTGAGTCGCAACATCATCGAGTCGGAAATTGAATACCCCACCTCCAGCTCGCAGGCCCAGGGCCCAACGCCAGCCGCTACTGTGGGCTGCTCTCGCCTTTGCCGCAGGACTTGCCGTTGGTCAGCAGGCCTGGCGGCCGCCGACGTGGTGGCTGGCGGCTTTCCTGGTTTTTGCTGGCTCAGCCATTTTCTTCTCGTGCAGGCGCGCTCGCAGCGCATTCCTGATATCGCTTGGCGCAGTGTTTTTTCTGGGTGCGCTGACGATCCAGGTGCGGCATCCCGCCCGCCCAAGTGACTCGGCTATTCTTCAATTCTCCGATGGGCGCGAGGTTATGGTGACGGCGCACGTCACGGCGGAAGGAAATATTCGCGAACAGGGACCTGACGCTCGCCAACGATTCGATGTGGAAACGGAGCGAGTAGAAAGCGGCAAGAGCCTCGAGGTTCGATCGGGCATTCGACTGAGTTTGTTCAGCAGAAGCGCGAATCGCGAACCATCCACCGTCCCGATGCATTTGTTTCGTTACGGCGAGCGCCTGCGTTTCGCGGCAAAGTTGAATGCGCCGCGCAATTACCGCAATCCGGGAGCCTTCGATTATCAGGGATATCTCGCCGAAAACGGAATCGTGGCGCTGGCCTCGGCCGACATCGCCAAGGTCGAAATCTTGCCCGGTTTTTCCGGGAGCCGTGCCGAACTGTGGCGAACTCGCATTCATGACAGCATCATCGACAAAATCCACGCGGTTTGGCCCGCTGAGCAGGCGGTGCTTATGGATGCGATGGTGATCGGGGAAGACGCCTTCCTTAATCGCCATACTCGAATGGATTTTCAGCGTTCCGGAACTTACCACGTGCTGGTGGTTTCAGGGATGAACGTGACCATTCTCGCTCTGTTTGTGTTCTATACGCTGCGCCAGCTGCGGCTGAATGACTTGCTGGCTGCGGCATTGACGGTCGCCCTGGTTGCGGGATATGCGCTGGTCACCAACGTTGGCTCTCCGGTTTGGCGCGCCGCGCTGATGCTTGCAGTCTATTTCGGCGCCCGACTTTTGTACCGCGAGAAATCGATGCTGAACGCAATTGGCACGGCGGCGCTGGCGATCACGGTTGTGAATCCGCTCGTGCTGTTCGGCGCGAGTTTTCAACTTACGTTTCTGTGCGTGTGGCTGGTGGCAGGGGTCGGAGTTCCGATCCTTGAGCGAACGATAGAGCCCTTCTCGCGTGGACTGAGGTATCTCAGGGTCACGGCATACGATTTTTCGCTCCCACCAAAAGTGGTTCAGTTTCGGCTCGACTTAAGGATGATCGCCGGGCGCCTGGAACGATTCTTCGGAGAGAAGATTCCGCTGCCCACAATCGCCGTGGCCGCACGCTTCGGCCTCGGTTTTTGCCAATTGATCGTAATTTCGCTGGTGATGCAAGCCGGCCTGGCGCTGCCCATGGCCTATTACTTTCATCGCGCGACCACCCTAGCGCTGCCGGCAAACATGGTGGTCGTGCCGCTGACCGAACTTCTGATGCCTGCGGCGGCGCTGGCCGTGGGATTGAGCTACGTTTCCGTTTCACTTGCCAAAACTCCCGCGTGGATCGCCGGTTGGGCAGCCGTAGGCATCGCCGGAACGGTTCACCGGTTGGGCGGACTGGAGCTTGCTGATGTGCGCGTGCCCACGCCGGGCCTCGCGCTGATCCTTGCCGGTTCCATAGCCTTGGCCGTGGCCATGATAATGGTGCGCCGCCGGCCTCTGGTCGCAATTGCTGGACTCAGCGCGTTCGCCTTAAGCGCCTTCTTCATTTGCGTTGTTCCGTTCCCTCCCCAAGTCCGAGCGGGTGCTCTCGAGGTCACTGCCATCGATGTCGGCCAGGGAGACTCGCTGCTCGTGGTTTCGCCCCGAGGCCGCGCCATGCTTGTGGATGCCGGCGGCCTGCCTTGGTGGACTCATTCGGAACTGGATATCGGCGAAGATGTGGTTTCTCCATATCTATGGTCACGCGGTTTTCGCGGCCTGGACACGCTCGCCCTCACGCATCCTCACGCCGATCACATCGGAGGGATGGCCGCGGTCATGGCCAGCTTTCATCCCCGCGAGCTGTGGATTGGAAATGATTTATCCGCGCCGGAGTTGCAGCCGCTGCTGCGCAAAGCGCATGAGCTGGGTGTGAAAGTGGTGCAATTAAGAGCTGGCGATGTCCAGCAATTTGGAGGAATGGCTGTGCGAATTCTCGCGCCCGATCCAGCGGCTTTTTCCAGACGACAGAACGACGAATCGCTGGTCATGAAATTGACTTACGGAAAAACCTCAGCCTTACTCGAAGGCGATGCCGAAAAAGCTTCCGAGCTGCAAATTGCCAACGAGCAGCCGCAAGCCGATCTACTCAAGGTCGGGCATCATGGAAGTGCGACTTCCACGATTCCACAATTTCTCGCGGCAGTTCATCCTCGTTTTGCGGTGATCTCTGTGGGAGCGCGGAACATCTACGGTCATCCGCGTGAGGAGGTCCTTGCCCGGCTGGAAAACTCCGAAGTAGCCACAGCGCGGACCGACCTGGATGGTGCCACCACTTACTACCTGGACGGCAAAACGGTCACAATTTCAGTCCCGGATCTCCACTAATGTCGATTTCGGCAGTCTCGTCGCCAACCGGCGGGCGCCGGAATTCTTCGATCACGCGTTTGGCCTCGTCGGCATCTTCCTCGCGCACCAGAATAACCGTGCCGCCCACTCCGGGCAGGATATCCTGCTGCGCATCCAGCGAAGTCACGTCCGAATCGATGCCGGACGACTCGAGCAGCCCATGCACGATCATGGCTTCGGATTCCTGTTCGGTATCAAAAACGCGTACCAGCTTCTCATTCGGATTGGGGCGTGGGGCGGGAACTGGCGCCATAATTCCTCCGTCGGATTGCAGGGCCGGCTAATTTCGGCCCCTGCCGACTCTGAGATTCTAACTCTAGACGGGGAGATAAGGGCAAACCGCTGACTTGACGGGCCGGAAGTAACCGAAGTTCCCGCCCCAGAGAGAGTTGCGCAAAATTCCGCTTGCCGGGAGAATGAATAGAGATCAGGGCGCAACGCCCAGCCACGGCGGTTCATCCAATTTGTAGTCCGCGGCTGGAACAAGGTTTTGGGGGATTCGTGGAGAGCATGGATTCTGGGGCAAGTGAGCGGGAGCACGAAGCACGTCAAATTCACCGGCTCCAGGTCATGATCAGCATGGTGATGTCGGTCATCAGCCAGGACCCCAACTTGACGATCGAGGAAGCCTCGGAACTGGTCGCCGGCGCCAAGCGCGCCGCGCTTGCGATGTTTCCAGACAAGGAACTGGCTTACGATCTTCTCTACAAGCCGCGTTTGCAGCGCCTGATGAACGAGAGATTTCGTCTGCAGTAAGGTAGCGCGGCGTCTCCACCGCACGGAAAGCATCGTCCCCTTCGTTCTCTCACGGTTACTTCTCTGGCCGACGCCTCAGTGTTACTTTTCGATGCATAGGAAATTTTTCGTCGAGAGGACAATTTGTCGCGTTTCTTTCAGCTTTGGATGCTCCTGGTTGCGTGCTTACCTTCAACGGCGCAATCACTCCCGCCTGCCAAGCCGCCGTCACGGGGGATGGTTCGCCGCGTTCGCATTATCCCAGAAGACAGCGGCGCGGCCTTGGAGGTCATTTCGAGTGCGCCTCTCACCCCTGACATCCAGAAAATCGAAGGGCCTTCGCGGCTGGTGATCGATCTTCCCGGGAGCCTGGCTTCTTCGCAAAAAAACATTGATTTTCGCGATGAGAAGATTCGCGGTATTCGTGTCGATCAGTTTGAGGCAAGCCCGCCGATCACTCGCATCGTCGTCGATCTCGCCGCGCCGATCGAATACACGTGGCAGGCCAACGGCAATCATTTGACGATTCACCTTCGCCCGCAAGAGCAAGCGGCGGAACCTGCGCCGCCTAAGCCCGATTGGAGCGCAGTTTCCCTAAGGCCAACGCGCCCGGCCCTATTGCCGGTCAGTTCTCCCGCGTCGGGGGCGCTATTGTTGGCGGGCAATCGACTCGCACAGAGATCGTCCGTGACTGCCGGCTCTGAAACCGCCGTGTTGACGTTGGCGCGGGGAGGCGAAGTTCGCGTGTGCCCCGGCACTACAGTTTCCCTCAGCGCGTCACGCGACAATCAGGCCTTGATGCTGGGCATGAGCACCGGTGCATTAGAAGAACACTCTACTCTGGGCGCGACGACTGACTCTGTGCTTACTCCGGACTTTCGAATTGTGCTCGAGGGCCCGGGCGAATTCCACTACGCCGTTCGAGTGGATTCACACGGTAACACTTGCGTGCGCGGCTTGCCGGGGAATACGGCTTCCGCGACCGTTTCGGAATTGCTGGGCGACGGTACTTATGAAGTGAAACCGGCGGAGGAAGTGGCGTTTCGGGCCGGACGCGTCGCCCTAGTCGAGACGACATTGCCCGGGGAATGTGGATGTCCCGCTCCGCCAGTTCCCGTGATGCGGGCATCGGCTGAAAGCATCTCAAATGAGAAGCTGAAAGAGCCGATTCGCCTTGGGGACAGCGGTTTCACCGGAATGCGGCCTGATGCGGCTGCGCCTCGATCGGTCTTGCCGGCCGAAAGTACCGCGTCATCAGCCGCAAAATCCAGCGAGATTCACGTTCAGTTGGACGCGCCACTCGTCTTTCGCGCGGCCAATCCGTTGGCGTCGAACGCCTTAGCACTACCCCTCGGTAACGAGCGCGTCACCCCGCTGCTAGAAACCGCCCTGCCACCTGCCAATGGCTGCCCAAAAAGACAGGGCATCTTTAAGAAACTTAAAGGTTTCTTCGCCACCATTTTCGGTTAGGCAGAGATCTGTTCAAACAGTGCCTGTGCGATTTTTCGGAATCTGGAACAGGGTGAAAATTCACGTCCCGGTGGTCCGTCCTTTGATAAGCTGTGCCGGTCAGCGCCCGAGGCTGTTATGTCGAGACTGGCCCTCATTTTGTTCTGCTTTTGGTCAGTACTCCAATTGCCTGCACAGGCGCGACCTGCCGCTTCATCACTGCTTGACGAAGGAAGGCCCACGGAAAGCTCGGTATATCTCAAGCCCGTTGAGACAATCGAAGTGCGTTCAGAGCCTGGTACCGTGTTTGCCGATCCGCTGAAGTGCGACCGAGATGGGAATCTTTTCTTCCAACCAAACGTCTTTCCGCATGAAGAGATTCATAGTTTGAACGCCAAAGGACAACCCCTGGCCTCATTTCGGCCAAGGGCGATTCCCGAGCTGTCCCTCGACGGAATCGGGGCCTACGCCATCGGACCGCGCGGCGAGCTATACCAAATCGTCTTTCCTCACGAGATCGCGCGCTCCGTCGCGGTTTTTACTGCCGACGGAAAATACAAGTCCGCAATCAAGCTCAAGCTCCGCTTCGAGTTCACTCCCGGCCCACTTGGAGTTTTTCCTTCCGGCGACATTCTTGTCTCCGGTTTGCGATGGAGGGGCAAGGACGTGGCGCGGGAGCCGTTCACCGGGATCTTCTCGCCCGATGGAACGTTAGTGAAGGAAGTGAAGTTTGAAGATGACCAGGAACTCAGAGAAATGGCAGCGAGGGGCGATTCGCGCGTGACCTCGCCGGAAAACCCCACAGGCAATCGCGCCGTTTCATTCAGCCAAATGGAAACAGGCGACGACGGAAATGTCTACCTTATGCGTTGGACGAACCCGGCGATTTTCTATGCCATCTCACCCACAGGCGAAGTGTCACGGCGCTTTACTGTCGATCCGGGAGAACCGGGCCTGAGGCCCATGGAGATGCACATTTCCGGAAATAGAATCGCAGTTGTCTTCTCGGATTTTGAACAAGAAGAAACAGTAGAGGACAGCCGCCTCGCAGTCGTCGATTTGGAAGGCCGAGAGATTGCTACCTACCGCGGACTCCAATCGACCAGCAAGACAAAACTCCACATGTCACAGTTTGCTTGTTACTCGGCCGATCCCGAGCGGTTCACTTTCTTTGCGGAAGACAAAAACCTGCAGCTCGTGGTCGCGCAACCCCGTTAAGAGCAATCGCAGAAGCACTCATCCCCGCCGGAAACCCCTGGCTACCGGCCCGACGCGCTTGCGTACTTCATCGGCGATCTCGGAGCCCCGCTCCACCGCTTCCTCAGCCGCCTCTTTGACGGCGTCTTTTGCATCTTCGGTCCAATCTTCGATGGCGTCCTTGGCGTCTTCATAGCGGCGGCGCAATTCCTTCCGCGTCTCTTCGCCGGAGTTTGGCGCCAGCAAAAGCCCGATCAGCGCGCCCGCGCCCAATCCAATGAGCAGGAAGGTCACCGCTGTTCCCACATTGCCGTGGTGTTCCGAAGCTTCGTATTTTCCTATGCGCATAATTCCTCCATATTCTGAGTCAGCCTATTCTAAGCGGGTTGTCCAGGGTATGGGATTAAAAGTGCCAGTTAACCCGTCGGCAAATTTCCCAAAAGGCGGCCAAGTCCGTTAAGATAACGGTGTTAGTTCCTGTAGTGGCGGCAAATGTGGCCCGTTCGCCTTCCGCCCGCCTACTAAGTTGCAATCCTAAAGGAGATTTACTGAGCAATGGCTATTCCTGCCACCCAGCTTCGCCCCGGCATGATCATCAAGCACAATAATGATCTGCATTCGGTTTTCAGCGTCGAGCACCGCACGCCCGGCAATTTGCGGGCTTTTATTCAGGCCAAGTTGCGCAATCTGCGCACCGGCGCCATGTTCGAGCACCGCTTTCGCTCGCCCGATCCCATTGAGAGAATCAATGTGGATGAGGTTGAAATGGAGTTTTTGTACGCCGACGGCGACAGCTACTACTTCATGGATACCTCCAACTACGAGCAAACTCACCTGACCAAGGAAACGCTAGGCGATGCGGTAGACTACCTGACGCCCAATTTGCAGATCAAAGTGGAGTTTTTTGATGGCAAAGCTGTCGGCATCGAACTGCCGCAGACTGTCGAATTGACGGTGCTTGAGACCGAGCCGGGGCTAAAGAGCGCCACCGCTTCCAGCGTGACCAAGCCGGCGAAGACTGAAACCGGGCTGGTGGTCCAGGTGCCGCCCTTCATCAACGAAGGCGAAAAGATCAAGGTGGATACGGCCGAGGGCGTGTATTTGTCGAGGGCGTAACTGCGCCGGATTGCAGATTTCGGATCTCGGATTGCAGATTGAAAACAAC
>Ga0335076_10006431_pt1 | contig 11852 bp, 11 predicted proteins | sample Lox_Sample_25_FD_206717 | JGI IMG/M metagenome (GOLD analysis project Ga0335076, IMG submission 206717) | Soil microbial communities from Loxahatchee National Wildlife Refuge, Florida, United States - Lox_Sample_2.5 | ecosystem: Environmental > Terrestrial > Soil > Wetlands | place: USA... | reverse complement strand
CCGCTCGCTGACGAAGCGGTAGCTGGTGCCGTGGAACCCGTACCGCCGCACCCCGTACCGGGTGTACCAGTCCTCGGGCACCGCGTAGCGATAGGCGCTGGCCGGCATGGTCTGGTGGAAGGCGGTGTCGAACACGGCGACCTGCGGCAGCCCGGGCCGGAGGGCGCTGACCGCCTCGATGCCGGCCAGGTTCACCGGATTGTGCAACGGCGCCAGCTGCGCGCACAGCCGGATCGCGGCGATGACCTTGCTGTCTACCAGGACCGAAGTACTGAACCGATCGCCCCCGTGGACCACCCGGTGACCCGCGCCGATCAGCTCCGGCCCGCGGTGGAGGTCCGCTACGCGGTTGAGGATCCGGGAGATGACGGCCCGGTAGCTGCCGTCTGGAAGGCGTTCCTCGGCGGCGCCGTCCGAATCGAGCCGGAGGACCGCCTCGGGCGTGCCGACCTTGTCCGCCAGGCCGCCCAGCACCCGCTCGCCGGTTTCCGGGTGGAGCAGCGCGAACTTCACCGTCGCGCTACCGGAGTTGAGGACCAGGACCAGGCCATCGTTATCTGGGGAGCCTGCCATGGCCGGGATGCTACCGGCCATAGGTTAAATCCGGGTGCGGCCAGGTGTGCACGGGCTGACCGGTGGCCGCGCGGGCCAGGTACTGGCCGAGCATGACCGCCAGGGCCTGTTCCCGGGACCGGCCGCGTCCGGCGGCGGCCAGCGCGGCGCGCTGCCACGCCGCCCCGGTCTGCCCGGAGGCCGCCCGCGCGCCGATCACGGCGAGCAGCCGGTCGGCCTCCGCCGCGGCCACGCCGGCGTCGGCCAGGCCGTCGCGCGCGGCCGGGATCAGCTCGGCCACCAGGGTGGCGGCCGGCACCGTCCGGACCCCGTCCGGGCCGGGCCAGCTCAGCTCGGCGGCCAGGCCGCGCTGGGCCGCGCGGTAGAAGCCGTGGTCGGCGCGCTCGAACGGCAGCGCGTAGGTCCAGCCCTCGTCCTGGCCGGCCAGCCAGAGCGTGAGCCCGACCAGGAAGGCCGCGTTGGCCAGCATGTCGGTCATCGTCGGCCCGGCGGGCAGCGCCCGCATCTCCAGCCGCAGGTGCCCGCCGGCCGCGGGGTCGTAGATGGCCCGGTTCCAGCGCCAGACCGTGCCCTGGTGCAGCCTGAGCTCGTCCAGCCGGGGCGGGTCACCGGAGGGCGCGTCGCTGACCAGGGGCAGCAGCGGCGCGTGCAGCCGGACGCCCTCGGTGAACAGCTCGAGCGCCCCGTCGCGCAGCCAGCCGGTGCCGAGCGCCGAGCGCGGCGGACCGCGCCTCGGCGCGCGCCGGTCGCGGTCCTCGACCGACTGCTTGAACAAGGCGATCCTGGTCTCCTCCCAGAGCCGGTGACCGAGGAACGTGGGCGAGTTGCCGGCCACCGCCAGCGCGGGAGCGGTCGCCAGCTGCGCCGCGTTGTAGACGCGGGCGAAGTCCCCGGGAGCCACCCGCAGGTGTACCTGGAACGAGGTGTTCGCCCCCTCGACCGCGATGTCGTGGCTGGCCAGCTCCAGCGGTTCGGCGCCGGAGATGCTGATCAGGACCGGGCCGCGGCGCAGCCGCCGCAGCCCCGTGTCCAGGGCCCGGTAGCGGGCCGTGTCGGTCACCGCGCCGCCGTCCAGGTGCGCCCGGCCGAGCGTGGGCAGCACGCCGATCAGCGCGACCTGTCCGTGGTGCGCCCGGGCCGCGGCGTTCACCCGGTCGAGCAGCGCGCCGAGCTCGCCGCCCAGCGCGGCGAACGGGCGGCCGGCCAGCAGCACCGGCGAGGAGTTCAGCTCCAGGTTGAAGCGGTTCAGCTCGAGGGCCACCCGGGGGTCGGCGGCCAGCGCGCGGACAGCCCGGTTCAGCGGCAGCGGCTGGGCCGTGCCGTCCACCAGGAACAGCTCGAGTTCCGCCCCGATCGTGACCGGGCCCGCCCCGAAGCCGGGCCGGCCGAGGAGCCGGCCCAGGTCGGCCAGGCACTGCTCGAGCCGCTCGGCGAACCGGGCGTAATCGCGCGGGCCGAACCTCTCCCTGGTGATCTCGGTGCCCACGGGCCTCAGCCCGCCGGCATGATCCGCCGACCGGTCAGCGCTGCGGGCAGGATCCGGACGTAGTGGCTCCTGGCTCCGGACAGCCACGGCCGCAGCGGCAGCCCGCGCAGCCGGGCCAGCTCGGCCGGGTCGGTGACCGCGACGATCTCGCCGTGCACGATCACGCTCCAGCCGGTCCGCGCGGCGTCGTCGGTCCCGTCCGCCTCGAAGCAGGCCCGGCTGGCCCGGCAGGCGGCGTGCAGCTTGGTGCCCGTCTCGGTGCGGAACACCACGGTATGCCGGTCGAGCACGAAGTTGACCGGGAACACGACAGGACCGCGGTCATCGGTGACGGCCACCCGGCCCACCTGGACGCCTGCCAGCAGCTCGAAGCACTCCGACCGGGTCAGCTCCCGGACCCGGCCGGGGCGCGGCTCAGTCGGCGCCGGCGCCGACATGGCCGCCGCCGGGCATGAACAGGACCTCACCGGGATCACGCCGCACGCTGACCGCCGCCTGGGTGACCATCCCGAACCTGAGCACCAGGTGCGGGTAGCCGTCGTCGCTGAGCTGCGTCCTGATGAACTCGCGCAGCCAGGGCAGCTCGAGCGGCTGGCTGTGCAGCGCCACGGCCGCCCCGGACGCGCTGGCGGTGAGCAGGATCCGCTGCAGCGCCTGTCCGGTGCTCACCCAGTCCACCGGGCGATCGGCGGCCGTGGTGAGCAGCCCGGCCACGCCGGCAGCCCGGAACGACGTGGCCGGGCTGAGCGGCGGCAGCCCCCAGCCGTGCCCGCGGGCGAAATCCCGCCCCGGGAAATATGGTTCGGTGTGCTCGGCCCGCGCCGGGTAGGAGGTAGCCGGCACTCCGTCGCGGCAGGCGCTGCCCGGCGCGGGTGTCCATCGGGCGAGTTCACGCAGGCGCTCGCCGTTCCTTTCCAGCTCGTGTTCGGCGGTCTGCACGGCGGCCGCGAGCGCGGCCCGCCGCCCGTCGTCCGCCACGATGCGCAGCGTCGTGCCCTCCCGCGCGGCACCGCCGCGCAGCGCGGCGATCAGGTCCGGCGGCAGCGGCGCGGGATCGAACGCGCCGCGGTGCGTCCGGCGGGTCCGGATGTGGCTGAATAGCCGCCGCTCGAACTCGTTCATGTCGGCGTGCCCGGGCCAGCTCACCTGGGCTACCAGCATCGGCTGGCCGGGTTCGGGCAGCACGCTTGTCGCCGGGATGTAGCCGAGCGAGCGCAGCGCGAGCCGGACGTTGAACAGCGCCGCGCCGCAGCTGATCATCAGCTCGCGGCCGTCCGGATCGGCTACGGTCAGCCTGCGTTCCTGGTCGCCGTGCAGGCAGATCCGGTCGCCATCCGGGGTGAACCGCCAGGGCTGGGTGTTGTTCACCGAGGGTGCCCAGACGGCCTCTGCGACGACGTACCGGACGATCTGCTCGGCGGTCATCGGCTGGCTCATGGCGCCAAGTCCATCCCGGCTCGCGGGAAAAGTTCAGGTGCCAAGGTCCGCCCGGGGCAGGACCTTCGGTCCGGCCGGGTGAGCGTGATCGATCGGGCGGGGCTCGCGGCCACTGCGTTCGGGATAATCCCGGGCGGCCCGGGGCCGGGACGTGCGGTGGCTACGATGACAGCAACCTGCGACACCTGACCGACTGCCAGCCTGGATAGTAAATGTCACTTCACGGCGTAAACCCGGACATCGACGACGCTCCCGCGCCGGCCCCGGCGGCCCGCGCGGCCGGGCGCTGGCCGGTTCCGGAACTCCCGCGGCCTCCGCTGCCCGCGGCCGGGATGCTGAGCTACGCGGCGATCCGGGCGCTCGGCGTGGCCATCACGGCGTTCCTGCTCGGGCACGGCCAGTACCGGCTGCGGGGCTGGTCGCTGGCCCGCTGGATGCGGTCGTCCGACGGCGGTCACTACCAGGCCATCGCCGCGCACGGCTATACCTACCCGGCCGGCCAGCTGGCGCATGCCTCGGTATTCTCCTGGTTCCCCGGGTATCCCGCGGTCATCGACTCGATCGCCTGGCTGCCCGGGGTGACCATCGTGGCGGCGGGCCTGGTGGTGACCTTCGCCGCCGGGCTGGCGGCGGCCTGGGGGCTGACCGCGCTGGGCCTGAAGCTGACCGGCGATCCGCGGATCAGCCTGCTCCTGGCGGCGGTGTGGGCAGTGGCGCCGAGCGCCACCGTGCTGTCCATGATGTACGCCGAGGCGCTGTTCTGCGCGCTGGCCATCTGGGCCCTGGTCGCCCTGGTCAGTCGGCGGTGGCTGACCGCGGCCCTGCTCACCGCGGCGGCCGGGACCGTGCGCAGCACCGCCCTCGCGCTCGTCCTGACCGTGCTGGCCGCGGCGCTGATCGCGGTGGTGCAGGCGGTGCGGGCGCGGCTGCCGTTCGGCCAGTGGTGGCGGTCGCTGGCCGCGATCCTGCTGTCGCCGCTGGGGCTGCTGGGTTACCTGGGGTACGTGGCGCTGGCGACCCACCGGGTGGACGGATGGTTCTGGGTCGAGAAGCACACCTGCCACATGGTCTTCGACTGGGGGGCGAGCACGCTGCGGGTGGTGGAGGGCACGCTGCTCGGCAGGCCCGGCGTGGACCAGGTCCTCGTGGTGGCGGCCCTCATCGCGGCCGTCGGGCTCACGCTGTGGAGCCTGACCGAGCGCATCCCCGTCTACCTGCACGTCTACACGATCACGGTGGTCTTCCTTGCCCTCACCACGAGCGCCAACTGGATAAGTTCCAAGCCGCGCTTCCTGCTCCCCGCGGTGCTGCTTGCGCTGCCGGTGGCCCGGCTGCTGGCCCGGGTCAGGACCGCGGTGCTCGTGCCGCTCATCGGCGTGCTGGCCGCGGCGACGACCTGGTTCGGCCTCTACCTGACGGTAATCGCCAAGTGGACGCCGTGAAACTTGGCTGATTTTCCCAGGCGGCTGGCAATCCCAGGCTCAGCTGTCACTAGCCCTGTCACCAGCGCCGTCGCTGGCCCGGTCGCTGGCCGGGCCCCGGGGGTCGGCGCGGGCCGGGCGCGCCATCAGGGAGGAGACGGCCGCGCGCATGGCCGTGAGGCCGGCGTCGCGGGGGACCTTGAGGGATACGTAGGCGATCGCGCCGGCCGGGATGGGCAGCCAGAAGTTGACCAGCCGCCAGCCGAGCACGCCGAGCGTCGCCACGCTCCTGGTGACCCCGAAACTGACCAGCAGCAGCGGTGTGACCGAGTCGATCACGCCGAGCCCGGCGGGAGTCACCGGCAGCGCGCCGGCCACGTTGGCGATCCCGTACGCGGCGAAAAGCTCGACCGGGTTGACCAGCCGGCCGAACGCCGCCACGAAGCACCACAGCGACGCGACGTCGAGCAGCCAGTTGAGCGAGGCCCAGGTCAGCGACATGACCAGGGTGCCCCGGTCGCGGGCGAGCGCGGACAGGGAGTTCCCGGCGTCGCGGATGGCTAGCTCCAGGCGATCGCCGGTCAGGCCGGGGATCCGGTTCCCGACGGCGCGCAGGATCCGGGAGGCGCGCTCGCTGCGCCTGGTGATGCCGAAGGCCAGGATCCCGGTCGCGAGCATCAGCACGGCGCCGATGACGGCCACGGTCACGTAGATCGGGTGGAATCCGGCCAGCGGGATGGATATGACCAGGGACAGCCACAGCAGGACGTTCAGCACCACGGTCGAGCCCAGTCCCTTGGTGGCCATCATCACCGCCGCGTCGCGGCCCTTGATGCCCTCGGCGGTGAACAGGCGGTAGCCGATCCCGGCGCTGCCCAGCGTGCCGGCCGGTATGACGTGCGCGACCGCGGCGGCGGCCAGGTCGATACGGAACAGCCGGGACAGGCCGGGGTTGTGCGCGTCCGGCGGCAGCACGGCCTGGGTCAGCAGGCCGTAGCAGAACAGCGACAGGCCCTCCAGGACCACGCCCGCGACCAGCCAGCCGACGTTCACCCGGCCGAGCAGGGACAGGTCCTTGCTCGCGCCGACCAGTTCGGGTACGACGAGGTACTCGATGACCAGCAGCAGGGCGAAGACGAGGATGCCGCGGCGCAACGGCTTGACCAGGAACGGAAGCCAGCTCCTGGCCCCCGTCCGGCTCGTCTGGCCCGGCCGGGCTGTCTGGCCGGGCTGCTCACCCGGCTGCCCGCCGTCTGCGGTGCTGTCACCGCTGTCCGCGGTGCTGTCACCGCTGCGCTTCCGGCCGCCTTTCACCGGCTCGGTTCGCATAACACCCCTAGTGCCCGGCTTCCGTGTGAGAACGCCGCCCCATGTGTAACGCGCAATCCGGGGTTATCCTGCCCTCGAATCGGCAGGTAATCCCCTGAAGGAGGGCAGTCGTGGCCGACGCGGCGTCGACGGCGAGGGCGATATGGACCCTTTTCGAGCCCAGCTGACCCCTGGGACACTGGCGCGTGGGTCACCTGAGACGCTTACGTCACAGTGGAATCATCAGCCGTGGCGCTCGGCACAGCCCCCGCGGGATATGGTCACCACGGAAAGTCCGGATCTCTTCCGTCGTGCGCCGGCCGGCTCGCGATGTCACTGATGACAGCTCCCCCTCCAGAAGTCTTGCCAGGTGACGGCCGGCTCCGTCAGGCCATGGCGGCCGCCACCTGGGGTCTTGGAAGTCACTGGCGACACGGCCGTGACCAGCGGGAGAGAGGGCGCCGGGCCAGCAGCTCGGCGCGCGGTCCGCCGTCCGCCGGCCGACAGTCAGGGGATCTCGACGTCGTGATGCGCCAGGGCGAACTGCCGCTCCTCCTCGGTCAGGCTCACGTCCCGGACCGGGACCGCCAGGCTCCAGTGCTTGCCGACCGGGCAGTACTGGACCCGGGCCACTGCCAAGTCCAGCTCCTTGAGCTTGACGCCGGGAATCCATACGGTGCTGAACAGGTGGCCCTGGCGGCACCGGACGATGGTGTTGGTGCCCAGGTTGTAGCCGAGACGCCGGGCTATCAGGGTGCCACCCACGATCACGCCGGCCACGATCAGGACGGTTCTCACGAGTCGCCGCGACATCCCGTCATTATCGCACCCGTTGGTGCTGCGCTACGGACGCCGCGCGAACCATCCGCCCTAGATCCCGGCTCGCCTTGTCATCCGGGCGGATCGCGAGCCCGTTCGGTCCCATGATCGGCGGGCGGCCGGGGGTGGGCGAGATGATTGGCCCGCCCCGGCCGGTAACGTAGGTCGCGTGGCGGACGCACTTCCGGGCCAGCCGTCGCCGCTGGGCGCCACGCCGCGCGACGCCGGGGTCAATTTCGCGGTCGCGTCCAGCGTGGCCGGGGCGGCCGAGGTCTGCCTGTTCTCCGATTCCGGCGAGGAGACCCGGCTCCGGCTGCCCGACTACGATGACGGCGCCTGGCACGGGTTCGTGCCCGGGATCGGTGCTGGGCAAGCGTACGGGTTCCGGGTGCACGGCCCGTACGACACCGCGCCCGGGGGCTGCGCTGCAACCCGGCCAAGCTGCTGCTCGACCCGTACGCGCGGGCGGTGCACGGGGAGGTGTCGTTCGGTCCCGAGGTGTTCGACTACTCGTGGGACGACCGTGACGCGCCCAGCTCGCTCGACTCCGCCGGGCACGTACCGCTCAGCCTGGTCACGGACGGCTCGTTCGACTGGGGTTCCGACGCTCCGCCGCAGTGTGACTTCGCCGACACGATCATCTACGAACTGCACGTCAAGGGCTTCACCATGCGGCACCCTTCGGTGCCGGCCGAGCTGCGCGGCACGTACGCCGGGCTGGCTCACGAGGCCGTCCTTTCGTACCTGCGCGACCTGGGCGTGACCGCGGTGGAACTGCTCCCGGTGCACCAGTACGTGCCCGACGACTTCCTGCTGCGGCGCGGGCTGACCAACTACTGGGGCTACAACACGATCGGGTACTTCGCGCCGCACGCCGCCTACTCCGCCGCGGTGCGGGCGGGTGACGCGGCCGCCGGTCAGGTTCCGGAATTCAAGGCGATGGTGCGGGCGCTGCACGCGGCAGGGCTCGAGGTCATCCTGGACGTGGTCTTCAACCACACCGCCGAGGGCGGCGAGGGCGGCCCGTCGCTGTGCTTCCGCGGCCTGGACAACACCGCGTACTACCGGCTGGACCCGGGCCATCCCGAGTACTACTACGACACCACCGGCACCGGCAACTCGCTGAACGCCGGGAACCCGGTCGCGCTTCGGCTGATCATGGACTCGCTGCGGTACTGGCTGACCGAGATGCACGTCGACGGCTTCCGGTTCGACCTCGCCGCCACCCTGGCCCGCCAGGGCGGCGAGTTCAGCCGGGTGTCCGCGTTCTTCGACCTGGTCGAGCAGGACCCGGTGGTGTCGCAGGCCAAGCTCATCGCCGAGCCGTGGGACGTGGGGCAGTTCGACAGCTACGACCTGGGCCGGTTCCCGGGGCTGTGGCGGGAGTGGAACGGCAGGTACCGGGATACCATGCGGGACTTCTGGCGCAGCCATCACACCGGACTTGGCGAGTTCGCCACCCGGTTCGCCGGCTCGTCCGACCTGTACGGGGGCGACCGACGGCGGCCGACGGCGTCGGTGAACCTGATCACCGTGCACGACGGCTTCACGCTGCGGGACCTGGTGTCCTACGACGGCAAGCACAACCAGGCCAACGGGGAGTCGAACCGGGACGGCACCAACGACAACCGGTCGTGGAACTCGGGTGCCGAGGGGCCTACGCGGGATCGTTCCGTGCTGGCGCTGCGGAAGCGGCGGTCCCGGGCGATGCTGGGCACGCTAATGTTGTCGTTCGGCGTGCCGATGCTGCTCGGCGGGGATGAGATCGGACGCACCCAGGACGGCAACAACAACGCGTACTGCCAGGACAACGAGATCTCCTGGGCGGACTGGTCGGCGGTGGACGCTGACTTGCTGTCGTTCGTCCGGGGGCTGATCGCGTTCCGGCGGTCGCATCCGGTGTTCCGGCGGCACCGCTACCTCACCGGCGTCGAGGCGTCAGAACTCCGCTGGTTCACCCCCGCCGGGACGCCGATGAACTCGGCCGACTGGGATGACCGCGAGGCGCTCGCGCTCGGCGTCTACCTCGACGGCTCGGACGCGCCCGACGTTGCCGCGGACGGCAGGCCCTTGGTTGACGATGACTTCCTCGTGCTGGTGAACGGGTGGTGGGAGCCACTGGAATTCGTGGTGCCCGACTGCCGGACGGGGCAGGAGTGGGTCGCGGAGATCGACAGCTTCGATCCTGCCGCGGTGGGTGCCGCCACCGCGGCCTCGGCGCCGCGGCGGGTCGGGGAGCGCGTGCTGGTCGGGCCTCGTTCGGTCCTGGTGCTGCGCGCGCCGCGGGCCGCGGCCCCAGCCGGCCCGGGCTGAACGCGCTGGAGTGCGCCTGTGCCCACGGGCGGAAGCTGCGCGGCGGCCGGCATAGCCGGACGACCCGTCCCGGACCGCTCGCGGATAAGCTTTCGCTGATCATGGAGGGCAGGTACGCGTCGGCCCGGGCCCTTGCCGCTGCGGGTCCGGCCAGGCATGCGCGCACCGTGGCCGAATCGCTCCTCGCCGTGAGCTGATGGCACACGTCGGTGACGAGCCGCGCGGCGGCAGGCGTCGCGGGCCCGTGCAGTCGGCCATGCCCGTGAGCCGGCGCGGCCACGACCATCATCATGATGGCCACCACGAGCAGCAGCAACCCGGCACCGCCAGTCAGGCAGGTCGCCTTCGCGCGCTCCCGGCTTACCACGGCCGTCATCCCAGCTACCCCGTTTCTCCGGTCAACCCCCGTTTTCCTGCACGTATACAGTAAGAATCCGGCGGCAAAAAATACGACGGTGCACACCCCCAAATGTCATCGGGGGTTATCCCCCCGGGATGCCGGGGCGGGCAGGTGCGAGGCAGGCACGGCCGCAGACGGCTGGCGGAGGGTGCCATTTAGGCCTCGTCAGCACCACCAGTAACCGGGCAAACGCGCGTGACGCGGCGCGGACCGGAGCCGGGGGCGGTGCCGGGTCTGGCCGAACGGACGTGGCTTAGTAGGCCAGGGCGACGGCCAGGGCGACCATGGACACGGCCACGACCGTCGCGGTGACCAGCCTGAGGCGGCCGGGACGATGGTGGGCCAGGCGGCCGAGCTGCCAAATGGCCGGAACGGTGGCCATGACGACCAGCCCGGCGACGATGTCCTTCTTCAGCAGGACCCCGGCGACGGCGGCGAACGAGAGCGCCGTCCGGGTCCAGGCCAGCGAGGTTCGTGCCCGGGCCAGGCCGGGGTCGGCGTCCTCGTAATCGTCCTGGCCGCCGGTCATGGCTGGGCCTTCATCACCGGGCCGTCCTTACCTTCGGGCCTCATCGCAGGGCCGAGACCAGGACCAAGACGGCGGCGGTGACACCGATCGCAGTGATGACCGCGGCGAGCAGCCGCGGCATGACCGACCGGGGCAGCGGCTGGCCCAGCCGCAGGGCTCGCTGGCTCTTGACCCATTCGCCATACGCGACCACCGCCACGATCGCGCCGAACACGATCAGCGGCACGCCCAGCGCGTGCCGGCCCCACGGCACGCGGGGGAACGGCGGCAGCAACTGGACGACGCCCAGGCCGGCTACCACCAGGGCCAGGGCCGTGCGGCTCCAGGCCAGGAAGGTGCGCTCGTTGGCGAAGGTGAACCGGGGATCGGGTTCGGTGCCTTCGTCGGCTGACTCCGATGGTTCCGCGTCCGTCACCTGCACCTCCAAGATCTCCGCAGAAATCTATTCAAAAAGTGCTGACGATGGGCAAAGTGCCAGCCGGTCGCGGCCGGATACAGGCTGGGGTTGATGCCGCAGAACAGCACGAGCAGCGGCTCCCCCGGGCCCGGCAGCATGTCGGGGATGCTCCGGTTCCTGGGCGCCGCCAGGTCCGCGGGGCTAGGCGGCCGCGGCGGCGGCGAAAGCTTCACCGAGGGCCCGGCGGGCATGCACGTCGACCAGGTGGCGCAGGTAGTCCGCGGAGCATTCGCCGTCGGGCGACGGCGCGCAGCCGACCGCGGCCCGCCCGGCACAGGCGTCCGCGCGCCGGGCGAAGTCGGCGGCGACGGCGCCTAGCAGGCCGTCCACGCCAGCGGCGAACGGGACCCTGCCGACCGAACCCACGATCAGCCGGGCCTGGGCGACGTCACCGCGCGGCGCGAGGGTGATCGCCGCGGTCACGGTGACGACCGGACGCTCGGTCAGCTTCATGCGCAGGTGGGAGAGGCCGGTTCGATCCGGGCGGGCGGGCAGCTCGACCGCGGTCAGCAGCTCGCCGGGCGCCAGGGCGGTCTGGTACGGGCCGGTCAGGAACCCGGCGGCGGCCATGCGGCGGACCTGGGAACCCTGCTGGCAGACCAGCGTCGCGCCCGCTCGCCTCCGGACCGCCTTTCGAGGCGGCTCCTTCCCTCGTCGCTGCCGGCGACGCTTTGGCTCGCGGGGGAGGACTCCGGGTCAACGTAAGTCGGGAACTGCTGACTGTCAACAGGTGACGTACGGTGAAGGGCTCTAGGGGGGCGCCCCTTGGGAGCAGGGCGGAATCCCGGGACAAACGATCATGATGGGACCGAAAATTCGGGCGCTGACCTGGTTAACCCACGTCGTTTGGGCAAAATTTGCGCAGTCACCAGTTGACAGTCTGCAGACGGCCAGTTTCAATGTGGCCAACTCGGCGGGTCCGGCCGGGATTACTGTGCGTGCCGGGTGCGGCGGGTTGGCAGACGGGGCTCAACCTACGCAAGGCAGGACAGGCTCAACCTACGCAAGGCAGGACAGGCTCAACCTACGCAAGGCAGGACAGGCTCAACCTACGCAAGGCAGGACGGGCTCAACCTACGCAAGGCAGGGAGCCATGAGTGCTGGGGAGC
>Ga0335076_10006430_pt1 | contig 11853 bp, 12 predicted proteins | sample Lox_Sample_25_FD_206717 | JGI IMG/M metagenome (GOLD analysis project Ga0335076, IMG submission 206717) | Soil microbial communities from Loxahatchee National Wildlife Refuge, Florida, United States - Lox_Sample_2.5 | ecosystem: Environmental > Terrestrial > Soil > Wetlands | place: USA... | reverse complement strand
TGGTCTGACGTCGTGTGCCCGTGGTGCTATATCGGCAAGCGCCGGTTCGAACGCGCGGCTGCCTCCTTCGGCCATCCTGACGAGGTCACGGTCACCTACCGGTCCTTCGAGCTTGACCCGAACGCGCCCGCGCAGCGTACCGGAACCCAGGCCGAGCACCTGGCCCGCAAGTACGGCATGACGATCGCCCAGGCCGAACAGGCCAACCAGCAGATGACTCAGCGCGCGGCCGCCGACGGCCTGGAGTTCCGGTTCGACCTCATCCGTGGCGGTAACACCTTCGACGCCCACCGGCTGCTCCACCTGGCCAAGGATCACGGGCTGCAGCCGGAGATGAAGGAGCGCCTGCTGCGCGCCACCTTCACCGAAGGCCTGCCGATCGCCGACCAGCCCACCCTCGTCCACCTGGCCACCGAGGTCGGCCTGCCCGCCGCGCAGGTTCAGGCCGTCCTCGACGGGGACAGCTACGCCGACGCGGTACGAGCCGACGAGCAGCAGGCCGCGCGGTACGGCATCACCGGCGTGCCGTTCTTCGTCGCCGACGGCAAGTACGCGGTCAGCGGCGCCCAGCCGTCCGATGTGCTCCTGCAGCTCCTGCAGCGCGCCTATGACGAGAAAAGCCAGCTCACGCCGGTGACGACCGACAGCAACTCCGAAGCGAGCTGCGACGGCGACTCCTGCGCGGCCGGCTAACGCGTCTGCTCACACCCCGGCACCCGGTCGGCGATGCCGCACCCCTGGCCGAGCCACGCGGGACGCAAGAATGGACTTCCGTCACCCTGGCACCACCCGCAACAAATCGTACGGCGTGAATGCCACTTTCATGCTGTTCCAGCGACGTGGATGGGGCATCCACGCCGTATTAGCAGTAGCCGCGGCCACCTGCTCTGACTCAGCTCTCCGAGGAGGTAACCACGATGTCCCGGCCTTATATCGAGGGCATGGTCGAGGCGCTGCGCCAGGCTGGGGATCAGCCGCGATCTACCGGTATGCCCGCGCGCTGGAGTCGCCCGCCCGAGCACGACCTCGCCCATCCCGGCCGATTCACCTGCGCCGGGCGCGTCGTGCCCGGTGTCGAGGTGCGGTTCCGCCTGCCCGACGGCGCCCTCGGCGAACGTGCCGGGGCGATCGAGGTGCGCTTACCGGACATGGCATCCGGATACCTCCGCCGACCGGTGGAGCAGGCCACGAACTTCGTCGACGGCTGGTACCGCAGCGGCGACCTCGGCGAACTCGACGACGAAGGCTACCTGCACATTCACGGCCGCGTCGTGGACTGCGCCGAGATCGACGGGCGCCTGGTCAGCCCGACCGCCCTGCAGGACCTGCTGTGCCCGGACCCGACGTCCGTTACGCGGTGATCGTGCTCGACCCCGGCACCGGTACCCGGGTCGCCGCTGTCGTGCCCTGGCCGGGCCGGGTTGTCGACGCCACCGGATGCCTCGACACGATCAGCGGCACGTTCGGCCCGTCGGTGGCAGCAACGGTGGTGATCCTGCCCGTGGAGCGGATCCCGCTCACCGAACAGGGCAAGCCGAACCGCCCCGAGATTCGCCTGCTCGGCCGCGACCGGGCTGATTACCGCCCTGGTCACAGACCGCCATCCTGCCACAACACCAACCACGACGATCACCGGTGAATACTGATGCGGTGCCGTATGACCCGACCATCTACCGCGGCTCCGCCGCCCATTATCGCTGCGGCCGGCCCGCGTACTCACCAGAGCTCGAGGCCGTCCTGATGCACGAGACGGGTCTGGACGGGAAGGGCCGGCTTCTGGATGTCGGCTGTGGCCCTGGCGTGCTTATGTGCTGGCCCGGACCCGCTTCGGTGTTCCGCGGCAGTTCTTCGTCCCCGGCCTCCCCGACCTGCTGCGGGATAGCGAGAGTGTACTGTCCGGCTACCTTTCCCTCGCATCCTCGGCGCCGCACCTGTTCCTTGATCGTCTGGACGACTTCGCCGGGGAGGTCCGGGCGCTGCTCGCGAGCCGTTCGGCCGAGGGTATTTTCTGGGACTGGCCGGGCGACACCGAGGTGGTAATGGCCCGCAAGCCCAGACGCTGAACGAGTACGGAGCCTGCTTCACCGCCCTGGCATGATGACCGGAGTTGCCGGGCGCAAGCCCCGTCCTTCAGGGCGGGGTAAGGCCGGAAGTTGCGTTGACCGGGCGTCTTTGCTGCTCGATGTACTGGCGGATGGTGGACAGCGGCGCGCCGCCGCAGGACGCGGCGAAGTAGGACGGGGACCAGAAATGGCCGTGCATGACGCGCCGGTTCACGCGGCCGGTGAACTCCGATCGCAGCCTGCGGGACGATACGCCTTTGAGGGAGTTCACCAGTGCCGAGACGGCCACCTTGGGCGGGTACTCCACCAGCAGGTGCACGTGGTCGTCTTCCCCGTTGAACTCCCGCAACTCCGCGCCGAAGTCCTCGCATACCTTCCGCATGGCGTCCTTGCAGCAGGAGAGCATGTCCGCGTCGAGGACTCCGCGCCGGTATTTCGTCACGAAGACCAAATGGACATAGAGCGCGGAAACCACGTGCCTGCCACGGCGGTAATCCTCCGGGAATGTCATAGGCCAATGATAGGCTCTGGTGCTGTGCAGATCAGGTACCGCTACCGCATCTACCCGTCACCAGGTCAGCGACAAGCGCTGGCCCGGACGTTCGGATGTGCCCGGGTTGTGTATAACGACTGCCTGCGGCTGCGGGACACCTGCCATGCGGCCGGGGAGAAGATCTCCGATACCGAGGTGCAGCGCCGGGTGGTCACCCTGGCCAAGCAGACCCCGGAGCGGGCCTGGCTGGGCGAGGTCGCGTCGGTGGCGCTGGTGCAGGCATGCCAGGACGCGCGGCGCGCCTACCGGAACTGGTTCGACTCCCTATCTGGCAAGCGGAAGGGCCGCAAGGCGGGGCACCCGGCGTTCCGGCGCAAGCACCAGCGCCAGTCGGTCCGGTTCACCCGCAACGGGTTCTCACTCCACGAGGAGCGGCTGTATGTCGCCAAGGTCGGGGACATCAAGGTCGAGTGGTCCCGGGACCTGCCGTCCGTCCCGTCATCGGTCACCGTGATCCGCGAGCCGGACGGGCGGTACTACGCCTCATTCGTCGTGGAACGTGAGGCGATGCCGCTGCCCGCCTGCAACCGCGACGCTGGTATCGACCTGGGCCTGGCCAGCCTGGCCGTCACCTCGGACGGCGAGGTCATCGGCAATCCGCGGTTCCTGCGGGCGAAGGAACGCAAGCTCGCCCGCGCGCAGCGGGCGCTGGCCCGCAAGCAGAAGGGGTCCGCGAACCGGGGCAAGGCCCGGCACCGGGTCGCGGTCCTGCACCGCAAGGTCCGGGAGACCCGGCTCGACCACGCGCACAAGACAGCCCTGAAGCTGGTCCGCGATAACCAAGCGGTCTACGCCGAGGACTTGTGCGTGTCCGGGCTGGCCCGGACGAGGCTGGCCAAGTCCGTGCACGACGCGGGCTGGTCGCAGTTCCTGCGGCTGATCGAGGAGAAGGCGGCCCAGTACGGCCGGGAGTTCCGCCGGGTCGGCCGGTTCGAGCCCACCAGCCAGGTGTGCTCAGCGTGCGGGGTCAAGGACGGCCCCAAGCCGCTGAACATCCGCGAGTGGATGTGCGCGGCGTGCGGGACCGTTCACGACCGGGACGTGAACGCGGCGAAGAACGTGCTCGCCCTCGGGCGGAGGGAGAGCCTAAACGCCTGCGGAGGCCAGGTAAGACCAGCATCCGTGCTGGCGCCGGCCGGTGAAACAGGAACCCACTGGAGCGCGGCGTGAGCCGCGCTGGAGGAATCCCCGCCGTTCACGGCGGGGAGGACGTCAAGTGGTGACCTTGTCAGCGGACTTCTCGGCCACGCCTGACCGCCAGCATGGAGCGGAGATCCAGCGGCTCTGTGACGCCATGGAGGCAGCCGACCAGGCTGGCCGTTACCCGCAGCTGACCGTGGAGCGGCCCTGGTCGGTCCACAATCCCGTGCTGGAGGGTGAATTCGCTTGCCCCAGAGCCATCCGCTGGTACCTGGAACGAGAACTGAGCCGGCTGGCCGCAAGCGGCGCCAGGATCTCGGTCGGTCCCGGTCGCGAAGCGCTCGATCTACGTGACCCACGTCTTGCGCGTGCGGTTGACGAAACCCGCTGGGATCTGCGGCGCAAGAAACTGTTCCTGTTCGCGCCGGAGCGGATGGCCCTGTCAATCGACCGGCTCCAGCACTACACCGGCACACCCGCCGAGTCGTTCCAGCGGTACGTGCTGCTGACGAACTACTCCTGGCACGTGGAGGAGTTCCGCACCGCGCTGCCCGGTTGCGCCGGCCCGGATACTGATGGCCGCCAGATGCCCGCGTGGCACCACGAGCTTCCCGGGCGTTCGGGCGTGACCATGGTGAACATAGGAGTCGGGCCGTCTAACGCCAAGACGATCACCGATCACCTCGCCGTGCTGCGCCCGGACCTCGTGCTGATGATCGGGCACTGCGCTGGCCTGCGCAACCATCAGGAAACCGGGGACCTGGTGCTGGCGACCGCCTATGTGCGCGATGACCATGTCCTTGACGACATGCTGCCGCTGAGCGTTCCGGTCGTATCGAATCACGCGCTGAACACGCTGCTGCTCGGCGAGCTGACCGCCCGGCGCCTGCGCAGCCGGATGGGAATCGTCTACACCACCGCGAACCGGAACTGGGAGCTGCACCTCGCACAGGCCGAACATCACCTCCGTCAATCGCGCGCCCTCGCCGTGGACATGGAGTCCGCGACCGTGGCCGCGAACGGATTCCGCTACCGGATCCCCACCGCCACCTTGCTTGCGGTCAGCGACAAACCGCTGCACGCCCAGCCCAAGCTCAGCGCGGACGCCCAGAGCTTCTACGCGGCCAGCCGCCGCCAGCACGTGGAGATCGCGATCTCCGTAGCCGAAAAGGTCAGGCAGCTGTATCCAGGTGGCCTGCCCGCAGCCGACCTCCGTTCCGCCGACGAGCCGCTGTTCGGCACCACCGATCCCGGGCCGGCTCAGTGATCTGGCTGCCAGAGGCGGAACGTCGCGCCCTGGTCGTCGACGCACACGGCGAGCAGCCCGTACGGCCTGCGCTCGGGCTCGTCCGCGTGGCCGCCGGCCGCCCTGACCCGCTCGACCGCGGCCGCGATGTCATCGACGCGGTAGGACAGTTGCACCTCGGGCCCGGCACCGCGGGCCGGCCAGATGCCCAGCGGCGGCTGGGTCTGGTCGGTGCGCCACGTGCCGGGGTGGCCTTGGGAGAACGGCACCTGCAACACGGCCTGGTAGAACTCCTTGGCCCGGTGCGCGTCGGGCGCCGCCACGGTCACGTTCGCGACGTCACCCTGGCAGCCCGTCGAGGTAGCGCAGCGTGAGCGCCGCCCGGTGGTGCGCGCCGAGCCGGCCGAGCACCTGGCGGGCACGGATCCGGTCCACGATCGTCTCCCACGGGTCCTCGACGCGCGTCGGCTCGCCGTCGAGCAGGCGCAGCCCGCGCTGCTCCCGCTCGACCCGCCGCCAGTGATCGGCGAGCTTGTGCCGGGCCACCCCGATCAGCCACGGGATCGACGGGCCGGGCGCGCCCGGCTTGCGGACCGCGTGCACGGCGGCCAGGAACGACTCGGCCGTGAGGTCCTCGGCCAGGCCGGTGTCGCCGCAGCGGGCCAGCAGGTAGCCGTAGACGTGCGGCAGCGCATCGTCGTACAGCTCCAGCAGCCCGATCGCGGGGTCGGGCCACACCTGCGGGTGCGTCATACCCTTATCGTCGTCCGGGCGGCCGGCCCTCCGACGGCCCGTGCCGAACTTTCCCGGACCGGGTCACTAGCCCGGCTGGCTGAGGCGAGCGGTGATCGCCGGGGCCGCCTCGCGCAGCCACGCCTCGGCGCGCGGTAGCTGGTCCTTGGCGCCGTCCTCCCATAGCTTGCGGAACACCGGGTCCAGCTCGGCCGAGGCGCGGGAATCCTCGTGATAGCGGCGCGCCATGCCGACGGCGAACGGCGCCAGCTCCGCGCGATGCCCCGCCGTCATGCCGTAGGCGTCCGCGAACACCGCGACCCGGTGGGGGATGTCGGCGTCCGCGAATGCGGGCGCCCGGTCCCGTGGATCGCGCAGCGGCGCCCAGTACCACAACGCGTTCGCGATGTCGTAGAGCCGGGTGGTCGGCATGGCCAGGTCGAAGTCGATCAGCGCGACGGGCAGCCCGTCGCGGAAGACCACGTTGCCCGGGTAGTAGTCGCGGTGGCTGACCAGTTCAGCCCGTTCGGCGACCCGTCCCATGGTGGCCGGCGTACCGCCCCACACCGCGTCGGGCGGCGGTACCCACCCGGCCGACGCCTCGTGCAGCGCACGGATCAGCCGGGCCAGGGCGACGAGCACGTCGTCGCCCGCCGTCTCCGGCGGCAGCGGGTTACGCGGCACGTCACCGGGGACGAACGACAGCACCTCCCGCCCCTGCTCGTCGACGCCGAACGGAAGCGGCGCGCCGGTGAACCCGGCGTCGCGCAGGTGAGCCAGGTACGCCTGCACGGTCAGGCTGAACGGCCGGAGCGGCCGCCGCACCGTATCACCGATCCGCACGATGCCCTGGGTAACGCCATCCCCGGTCAGCGACTCGCCTTCGCTCAGGCTGGTTCGACCTCGACCCGGGTATCGGAGAACGTCGGGGCGTTCCCGAGGTCGGCGAAGACGAACGGGTTGACCGCGTTAACGGTGGCGTGGGCTTTGGCGTTCTTGGGCCAGGCGCCCATCGGTACCATGACCACCCCGGGAGCGATCTCGTCGGTGACCCGGGCCAGCGCGACGAACTGCCCGCGGTCGTTGAAGACCCGGACGTCCTGGCCGTCGGCGATGCCTCGCGCGGCGGCGTCCTGCGGGTGCACGGTCACTGCCTGCTCGCCCTGCGCCCGGCGCTGGGCGGGCTGGTCGCCCGCGCTGGAGTTGAGGTAGGCGTGCGACTTGGGGGAGATGAGGTTCAGCGGGTAGCCGGAATCGGCCGTCTCCCGGGGCATCACATAATGCGGCAGCGGATCGACGACGTCGCCGGGCTGGAACTCGTTGGAGCCCTGCCGGAACAACGGGAGCACGAAGTTGCCCCCATCCGCGATCGACGAGCGGAACTCCACCTTGCCCGACGGGGTCGGGAAGCTGCCCTCGGCGTGCGGGGCGTACTCGTCGGCCGAGGGCAGGTTGAGCCGGGCCCAGCCGGTCTGCCGCAGTGACTCCAGGGTGATGCCCTGCATGGCCGGCGCGGACCAGTCGAACGCCTCGGCCATCATCTGCTCGTCAGTCCGGGTGAAGCAGTCCTCGCTGAACCCCATCCGGGAGGCCAGCCGCCGGAACAGCTCGGTGTTGGAGATGGCCTCGCCGAGCGGCTCGACCGCCGGGGTGTTCAGCGACACGTAGAAATGCCCCCAGCTGAACATGATGTCGTGCTGCTCCAGCTGAGTGGTGGCGGGCAGCACGAGGTCGGCGTAACGGGCGGTGTCGGTCATGAAGTGATCGCTGACCACGGTGAACAGGTCCTCCCGCGCCAGGCCCGCGACCATCTTGTCCTGCTCGGGGCAGACCACCACCGGGTTGGAGTTGTACACCATCAGCGCGGCGATCGGCGGGTCCAGGCCCAGTTCCCCGGTCAGCGCCCGGCCCAGCAGGAACTGGTTGACGACCCGGGTACCGGGCGTCGCTAGCTCCGGGTGCAGCAGCGCGGGCCAGTTCACCGGGAACGCCCACAGCGGCAGCTGCAGCAGCCCGCCGCCGACCCGGCGCCAGGCACCGGTCAGGGCGGGCAGGCAGGCGATCGAGCGCACCGTCTGCCCGCCGCCGGCGTGCCGCTCGATGGCCACCCCGATCCGGATCATCGACGGCTGGCTGGTGGCGTACTCCCGGGCCAGGGTGCGGATGTCATCGGCCGGGATCCCGGTCTGCTCGCTGGCCCACTCCGGGGTGTACTGCTTCGCCCGCTCGGCCAGCTCGTCGTAACCGACCGCGTAGTCGCGGACGTAAGCCTCGTCGGTGAGGCCCTCGCCGATGATGACGTGCATCATGGCCAGCGCGAGTGCGCCGTCGGTGCCGGGCCGGATCGGGATGTACCAGTCCGCGTGCACGGCGGTCCGGTGCCGGACCGGGTCGATCACCACGACTTTCGCGCCGCGCCGCTGCGCCTCGGCCACGAACGGCCACAGGTGCAGGTTCGTCGAGATCATGTTGCAGGCCCAGATGAGGATGAACCGGGAATGCACCAGGCTCTCCGGATCCACGCCCGCGGTCGCGCCGATCGTCATGGTGTAGGCCGTGCAGGAGCCGGAATCGCAGTAGGTCCGCTCGGAGATCGTGGCGCCGAGCTTGTTGAAGAACGGGTCGCCCACGTTCAGGCCGTTCAGGATGCCCTCGGTGCCGAGGTAGCTGACCGGCATGATGGACTCCGCGCCGTGCTCGGCGATCGCCGAGCGGAACCGGCCGGCGATCTCATCCAGCGCTTCGTCCCAGGACACCCGGCTGAACTGGCCGGAGCCCTTCGGGCCGGACCGCCGCATCGGATACAGCACCCGGTCCGGGCTATAGGTCTTGTCGACGTAGTTGTTGACCTTCACGCACAGGCCGCCGCGGGTGAACGGATGCTCCGGGTCCCCTCGCACGTCAACCGCGCGGCCGTCGCGCACCGAAATCAGCATCGCGCAGGTGTCCGGGCAATCATGCGGGCACGCGCCGCGTACGATGACGGTCGCCTGCTCATCCACGGTGGCAGTCATGAATTCTCCTTACGGCCAGCCGCCGGCTGCATTATCCGCAGTATCCACCCGCCGCATCCCCGCCACAATGCCCGAAAGGCGCCAGGTGTCCCGATCACCCAGCATCCAGCAACTCGGTGGCGTGCACGTCTTCCCAGCTCAGCCAGCGCGAAAATGCCAAAATGCCGATACCGGTCCGTCGCTTCGGGATCTTCTCATCGAGCGGCTCGATTTAACCCGCATTTAAAGCACGCCAGCAAAGACGCAACGCCAGTCTCCGCGGAAGCAGCAAATCACATTTGCGCAGAGCAAGAAGTAATTACCCAGGGACGCCCAAAGGAACGGCCTCGAACCCCGCGCTCGGGCGCGAGGTCCGCGTCGGCCACGGCAGCACCACCTGCCCCGCTGACCTCATCACCCTCGCGGCCCGGTCGGAACGGCGGCGGGCATACGACATGGATGCCCCATCCACGTCGCTGGAACGACATGAACGCGGCATCCATGCCTTTTGCGGGTCAGGTCCGGTCGAACGGTTCCGGGTAGGCGAACGTGCCACTCATCGAGGGCTGGTAGGCGGTCAGGACGCGGACCTGGAAGTGCGGGTGCCATTCCGGCCTGGGCGGCGCGATCTGGTAGTCGACGGAAGGCCGGAACCCGAACCGGCGGTAGTAGGCCGGGTTGCCGAGCAACGCGACCAGGGGCTCGCCGAGCGCGTCGGCCGCGCCGAGGATGGCGTGCATGAGCGCGCTGCCCACACCGCGCCGCTGGCGGTCCGGCCGGACGGTCAGCGGGCCCAGGCCGAGCACGGGGACGGTGCCGACGTCCCCCCGGGTGCACAGCACGTGGCCGATGACCTCATCGGCGGCGGTGACCGCGACCAGCGACAGGCGCGGCAGCCAGGCCGGGCCGACTCGCAGTTCCTCCACCAGCCTGGCCTCGGGCGGGTCCTGACCGGGCAGGTCCTGACCGGGCAGCTGGCCCGGGCGGGCGAAGGCCGCGGCCGTGATGGCGTGGATGACGGCGGTGTCGCGGGCAGCCTCGCGTCGGATCAGCACCGGTTTACGATGGACCGTCCCGGGCCCGGCTGGCAACCGGTTATAGCGCGGGACTATCGGGAGACACTGGCCGTATAGCGCGCGGTGCGATGCCGACAGGTGCCGGAGGTGTTCGTAGTGGATGACATGAAAGGCCGGGCGAGCCGCAAGGTGGCGGTGCTGGGCCCGATCCCGCGCGACCAGGTCGTGACCCATACCGGTGAGCGGTTCCGCAAGTACGGGTGCGTGATCTACACGGCGGCCGCCCTGGCGTCTCTGCTTGATCCTGGCGACACGGTCGTCCCGGTTTCACACGTCCGCCGCCAGGACGAGGGCACGATCAAGCAGGCCATGGAGTCTTTCCCGAACATCGACACCTCCGGCATAACGTCGCCGGCCGACCAGGGGGATGTGGTCGAGCTGCGTTATCTCGACCAGAACCGCCGTGTCGAGCGGCAGACGAGTTTCATGAACCCGGTCCTTCCGGCCGATATCGACAAGGTGCTCGATGCCGACATGTTTGTCTGTGTCCCGATCACGGACTACGAGGTGGGGCAGCCGACGCTGCGGTACATCAAGGAGAACAGCCGGGCCACCGTGGTGCTGGATGCCCACGGCCCGGTGACGACGCTGACCCGCAGCGGCGAGCGTCATCCGAGGGTCTGGGCTGACCAGGACGTATGGCTTCCGTACGTCGACATCCTGAAGATGAACCTCGACGAAGCGACCTCGGTGTGGCTCGGCAGGTCGGCGGAGCTGACGGCTGATCCGCCGAGGCTGAGCGACGAACAGCTGCGTGACCTTGGGCAGCACTGCCTGGACCGCGGTGTGGGCGCGGTATGCGTGACCCTGGACGAGCGTGGCTGCGTAGCCTTCTTCCGGGACGGCTCCGGCGGGGTCGCCGAGGAGTTCGTCGATCGCATCGAGGTCGAGCATGTCGTGGACACGACCGGGGCCGGCGACTCGTTCGCCGGCGGACTGGCCTACGGCTATCTCGCGTACCGGGATTACGTCGTGGCCTGTCAGTACGGCAATGCGATGGGCGCTCAGCGCGTCACCGGCACGGACCTGAACGTCTACTTGTCACGGGAGGAAACGGAGCGGCAGATCCTCGCGGCGTACGGCCCTCGATCGCGGTGAATAAACCTACAGTCCCAGCTGGCGGGCGATGAGCATCCGCTGGACCTCGCTGGTGCCCTCGCCGATCTCCAGGATCTTCGCGTCCCGGTAGAACCGCCCGACCGCGTACTCGTTCATGAAGCCGTAGCCGCCGAACACCTGGGTGGCCGCGCGGGCGTTGTCCATGGCCGCGTTGGACGACACCAGCTTGGCGATGGCCGCCTCCTTCTTGAACGGCTCGCCGCGCAGCATCTTGGCGGCCGCGGCGTAGTAGGCCAGCCGCGCCGTGTGCGCCCGGACCTCCATGTCCGCGATCGTGAACTGGATGGCCTGGTAGTGCCCGATCGGATGGCCGAACGCCTGCCGCTCGCGCGCATACCGCAGCGACTCGTCCACGCAGCCCTGGGCCAGCCCGGTGGCCAGGGCGGCGATGGCGACCCGGCCCTCGTCCAGGATGGACAGGAACTGCGCGTACCCGCGGCCCCGCTCGCCGACCAGGTTCCCGGCCGGCACCCGCACGTCGTCGAAGAACAGCTCCCGGGTGTCGGAGGCGCTCCAGCCGACCTTGGAGTACTTCGGCGCGACCCGGAAGCCGGGCGTGCCCGCCGGGACGATGATCGCGGAGATCTGCCGTTCGCCGGTCAGCGCGGTCACCGTGACCAGCGCGGTGATGTCGGTGCCGGAGTTGGTGATGAACGCCTTGGACCCGTTGATCACCCACTCCTCGCCGTCCAGGTGGGCGCTGGTGCGGGTGGCGCCGGCGTCCGAGCCGCCGCCGGGCTCGGTCAGGCCGAACGCGCCCAGTTTCTCGCCTGCGGCCAGGGCCGGCAGCCACCGCTGCTTCTGCTCCTCGGTGCCGAAGCGGTAGATCGGCATGGCGCCCAGCGAGACCCCGGCCTCCAGCGTGATGGCCACCGAGGAGTCGACCCGGGCCAGCTCCTCCAGGGCCAGGCACAGGGCGAAGTAGTCCCCG
>Ga0335076_10006429_pt1 | contig 11853 bp, 11 predicted proteins | sample Lox_Sample_25_FD_206717 | JGI IMG/M metagenome (GOLD analysis project Ga0335076, IMG submission 206717) | Soil microbial communities from Loxahatchee National Wildlife Refuge, Florida, United States - Lox_Sample_2.5 | ecosystem: Environmental > Terrestrial > Soil > Wetlands | place: USA... | reverse complement strand
AGGTCGCCGACATGGCTGGAGTATCGCGGCAGGCTATCTCGGCCGTCGAGTCCGGCGCATCCGATCCGTCCCTGCGGGTGGCCATCGCACTGTGCCGCGCGCTGGGCCTGACCGTGGAGGAGCTATTCGGGACGGAGGACTCGGTAGTGCCGGTCACGGCCAGAGAGGTCGCCCCGCTCGGCGACAACGGAGCCAGGGTCACCCTCGCCCAGGTGGGAGACGGGCATGTCGCGCTGCCCTTGCGGGGCGAGACGGCAACCCGGGCCGGGTTTCTCCCGGCGGGCGGGCTGGTCGCTGAGGCAGGCAAGGGCCGGGGACGGCAGACCAGGACGGTCCGGCCCACCCAGCCGCCGCGGTCGACCCTGGTCGCGGCGGGCTGTGATCCGGCGCTGCCGCTGCTGGAGGAACCGCTGGGGCTGCTCGACCCTCCGGTGGCGTTCACCTGGTGGCCGTGCCCGAGCCGGGAAGCGCTGGCGCTGGCCGCTGAGGGACTGGTGCATGTCGCCGGGGCGCACCTGCGCGGGCCCGGCATCGAATACAACATCGGGCCGGCCGCCGAGCTGCTGCCCCGCGGCGGTGAGGTGATCGGGTTCTGCGCGTGGCAGGAAGGACTGGTCCTCAGCCCCGGCTTGGCCGAAGGCATCTCCGGCGTCACCGACCTGGCCGAGCGCGGGCTGCGGCTGGCGAACCGGGAACCGGGCGCCGAGGCACGCAGCCTGCTGGACCGCGAGATGGCCGAGGCCGGGATCGAGGCCAGCCAGCTCCCCGGTTACGACACCCAGGCGGCCGGGCACCTGCAGGTGGCCGCAGCCATCGCGGCGGGGCTGGCCGACGCGGGAATCGCGAGCGAGCCGGCCGCCCGCGCCTACGGCCTGGCCTTCATCCCGCTGGCCGCTGAGCATTTCGACCTGGTGATACCGGCCGGGCAATTCGCCAGCCGTGAAGTGCAGAGCCTGCTCAAGATCCTCTCCTCGGCGTGGCTGGCCGATCAGCTTGCCAACCTGCCCGGATATGACCCGGCCCGATGCGGGGAACGCATCGCGACGCTGCCGCAGGGCCACCAGCCGGTCACCGCGTAAGACCGGGAAGGCCGACGCGGGGAGGGCGGCGGCCGGGGTTATCTGGTGCAGGCGGTTACCCGGATGTCCACCTGCGAGCCCGGCGGCGCCGGGGCGCCGCCCGCTGGGTTCTGATATTGCACTGTGCCGGGGTCGGCGCAGTTGCTGATGGGCAGCAGGGTGTGGGCCGTCAGACCCGCGTTCTTGATCGCCTGGACCGCGGTAGCGGGCCGGTCGCCGATGACGTCCGGGACGGTCACCTGGCCGAGTGAGACTGTGAGCTGCACCGGTGAGCCGTCCGGCTCGATCGTGCCGGCCGGGGAGTCCTGGCCGAGAACGATGCCGGGGGACGCCGGGGAGGTGACGTAATCCGGGGCCGCCGCGTACAGCCCGTTCGCCTCGATGGCGTCGTCGGCCTGTGCCTGGTCGTGGCCGGTGACGTCCGGCACGACGGTGGTGGTCTCCCGGACGCTGTTGATCACGTTGATGGTGCCGCCGTCGATCTTGACCGGGTGGCCGGACGTCCATCCGATGTGCAGGTCGACCGCGAACCGGCGAGATCCTTGGCACAGCTGGGATACCGGCGCGGACAGGTGGAAGTACAGCGGCCGGTGATGCTGGCTGTCGGAGATGTCGTACTGCTCGGTCAGCATGACCTGGCCGTTAGTGGATTCCTCGGAGTAGGCCTGGTTGACCTGGCACACCGACCCGTCCGGGTAGAGCTGGTCGAAGTCCAGCCAGGCCTCGCCCTCGGAATTGCTGTTGCCGCCCTGGTCAGCGGCCGGGCAGGAACTTGTGCCGGAGGAGAAGAGGCCACCGCCGTAGCACGAGGTGATCATGAAGGTCGCGACGGCATCGATGGTGGTGGCGTCGTTGCTGGCAGGCCAGGGGGAAGGGGACATGTCTATCGCGGCGGGTCCGCCCGGGACCCCGATGTACTGGCAGGTGCCCGTGCCGTCCGGGTGGCAGGTGCCGAGTTCCCACGACCACGTTCCCGCGCCGGCCTCGCTGCTGGAGCTGACCTGCAGCCACGTGCCGTAGGCCGTCTGGCCCGGCGCGGGCGCCAGGGCTGTCATCGCGTAGCTGGGGTCCTTGTCGGACGCGTAGGCCTGGATCTGGCAGAAGTAGCTTCCCGTCGCCGGGGCCACGAGCAGCAGCGAGACGTTCCACTGGTAGGGGTGGCTATCGTTCGTGTTGACGCCGGTGCTGATCTGCCCGGCCGGGTTGGTGTTCCCCCGCTCGAAGCAGGTGAGCTGATTGCCGTCCTCCGAGCCGTGGCCCGAAGGGATGCGGACCTCAAGCTGGTCCGTTACCCGCCGCATGTCCCCTGCCGTCATCGTGAAGGTCCCCGTCGTCAGGACCAGTTCGTACTGTTCCCCCGTGGTCGGCGTGACGGGCTTGTCAGCCGGCAGCGGGACGTAAGTGAACGCAGACGTGACCGTGACCGGCCCCGCCGCCGACGCCGCATAGCCGGCGGTCGCGGACCCCGCCGCGGAAAGAAACGCGATCAGCGGGACCAGCACGACCACGCGCAGGCTCCGGTTCACCTGGCAGCGCATAGCAGATCGCTCCTCCCCGGCTGGATGACTGAGCTCAGCCCGGCCGCCGGCAATCTGCCGCCTGCGGGGCGGGCACGAATACAGAGCGGACCCGGCAGGCGCAGATACACCGCAGCCGAGGCTTTTATCAGCGTCGGGTAAAACGGTCGCGGACCACAGATACCCCGCGCCGATGGCAATCACCAGGACGCCGACCAGGCGGCGGATAACGACGTCTGGCATCCGGCCCTGGATACGCGCACCGGTATATCCTCCGGCCAGGCCCCCGGCACCCAGCGCGAGGCCGGTGGACCAGTCCGGGGCCACCGCGCCCGGGTGATACAGGGACAGCAGCGTGAACGTGGTCACGCCCGCAACCGAGGTCACGAACGTGGCCGCCAGGGCAGCGGGAGCTGCCACCGATGCGCGCTGGCCCGACCCGATCAGCACCGGCGCCAAGATCGCGCCGCCGCCGATCCCGTAGATCCCGCCGACAACGCCCACCGCGGCAGCCAGGGCCACCAGCGCCGGAACCGGGATGTCCCGGGCCGGGCGGCCGGGCGCGTCCGCGGCAGATGGCCGGGTCAGCGCCAGCCAGGAACCCAGCGGGATCAGGACCACCGCGATCACCACTGCAAAGACGTCCTCGCCAGGGAGCAGTTCCACCCGGATGACCGACCCGGCGATGACACCGGGCAGCGTCCCGGCGATGAGCACCAGGGCCAGGCGCCCGCCCGTCTGCCCCTGCCGCCAGTAGCGGTACAGCGCACCCGGGGTCGCGACCACGTTATAGACCAGGTTGGTCGGCGTGATGGCCAGGCTCGGCGTCCCCAGCACCGCAGCCTGAAACGGCGGCAGGAGCACCGCGCCCGAAATACCCGCCGGAGTCGTCACCAGCGCGATGAAATAAGCCGCCGCCAGGGCAACGACCACTGTCCAGCCAGCCCCCAGCACAAAGCCACGCTAATCAGCTCATCACCTATTTTCCAGACAACGAAAGACTAATTGCGCCGCGCAAATACCACGCGCCACCTGCCCAGAAACAGGCCGGACAATAAGCGAGATTTGGCTATCGTGAATTGCAGCGCGCAAATACCACGGGATACCGTATGGGCGGGCTGGGCTAGCCAGTCGGGCCTTCCGGTCTGGGTAAGGAGCCGTGATGCTGAAGCCGCGGGAGCGGGGACTGTCGCTGGCTGAGTGGCTGGTGCTGTGCCTGATCAGCGAGGGGCCAACGTACGGCTTCGTGATCGCGGGCCTGCTGGCGCACGACAGCAGCCTGGGGCAGATCTGGCACGTGCACAAGGCAGTGGTCTACCGCGCCGCGCAGAGGCTGGAGCGCTTTGGCCTGATCACAGTGTCCGACAAGCAGCCCAGCAAGCCGGGGCCAGCCTTGGCTCAGCTGCAGGCCACACCCGAGGGCCGCCAGGCCGCCGAAACATGGCTGCGCCAGCCAGCCGTACATCCCCGGGATATCCGCTCAGAATTGCTGGTCAAGCTGGCCCTGCTCGACCGGGCAGGGACTGATCCCCAGGATCTGCTGAACGCCGATGCCCGCCCGGAGCCGGACCGGCTCGCGGTACAGGCGCTTTCCCGCGGCGGCGGTGAATCTGAGTGCGCGCCGTAGCCGGCCCCCGCCGGCTGGCCGGGTCGGGCCGGGCGCCGGGGAGCCGGGTGATCGCGTTCGCTACCTGGCTGCTGGCGCTGCTGGGCGCGGGGCTGATGTATGTCAGCTTCGACGCCCAGTACCGGTTCATCCTGACCCAGAAGGGTGACGAGGCCGCGTCGCTGATCGAGGCGGCGATGCTGGACGCGGGCATGGTCATCTTGTCCGCGCTGGGCATCGGGCTCGCCCGGGCCGGCCAGCCGTCCCGGAGCGTCCGGTTCCTGATCGTGACCTGCGCGGGGGCCTCAGCGGGCATGAACCTGGCCGCCGCCAACCCGGCTAGCTGGCGGTCGGTGGCCGCGTACGCGGCGGCCCCGGTGTTCCTGGCGGTCATCACCGACCGGGTGATCGCCGTCATCCGCCAGCACGTCCTCCCGGCCGGCACCGAATCGGCCTGGATTCCGCTGGGCCGCGCCGCCGCGACCACACTGCGACTGGCGGCGGTCGTGGCCCTGTACCTGCTGCGGACCCTGCTCGCGCCGTCCCAGACGCTCCGGGGCCTGCGCCGGATGGTGCTCGACGCCGCACCAGTCCCCGAGATGACAAGGACCCGTCCGGTGAGCGGTGAGCCGCTCCCCCGCCCCGGCCATGACCACGGGATCCCGGAGCACGGGTCCGGGCGGGCGTCCGGGGACAGGCACGCCGCCGAGCACGGCGGCCAGTACCGGGACACCGATCAGCCCGGGACCGGGTTCCGCACTAAGAAGGCCGCTTTCCTGGCCCGCTACCGCAGTCACCCCGGGTATGGCGACCGGTCGGCGGCCGGACGAGTCGCCGCCGAGCTCGCCTCGCTCGCCGGCCTGCAGGCCGGCACGGGGCGCACCTACATCGCCGAGGAACTCCGCAAGCTCACCACGCTGGCACTCACCCGCGGCTCCGCCGAGGAGGACGATGGCCAGCCCGCAGGCTGAACCGTCCGCGCAGGCCCTCGGGGAGAGCCTGGCCGCCCTGGCCGCCCAGGTCGCCGCCCTGCGCGGCCGGGTCACGCTGGTCAGCCAGCGCCTCGACCGCGCCGGGCTCCGCGGCGACCTGGACCTTGCCGCCGGGTTGGAAGACCTCGCCCGGACCGTCGCCGACGCCCTGGACGCCGCCGCGCCCCGCAGCCCCGCCGCGCCCTGCTGGATCGGCCTGGACCGGCAGGCCTTCGGCGCCCAGCTCGCCGAACTGCGGCGGTGGGCCGATACCGTGCTGCGCCAGCAATATGGCGGCTACGAACTCCGGGACTGCTGGGCGAACCATCCTCAGGCCATCTGGGAGCTGTCCACCCTGGCCGCCGAATGGCACCACGCCTACGGCGGCAAGCACTCAGACCTGGCCCGGGCCTGGAGTTCTACGACCGGTGGCTCCCCAACACCATGCGCCGCGTCGCCGCCATCACCCGCGGCTGCGTACCGGAATGCGCCATGCGCCGCCGCTCCTGGTGACGAATCGACGCTCGATCCTGGATAACGATCCGCTACCCGCAGCAGGCGCTGGAGGAGGCGGGTTCACCTTCGCTGGCGGCCGGAACTGTTCGGCCTCAGCCTGTCCACACGAGATCGAAGACGCGGACCAGACCAGCGGCTTCGTCCACCGCGAATACGATGAACCCGAGGTCGCCGATGTCCGCGACCCGCCGTCGCGGCACTCCGGTCGGCGCGCTGAACACCGGGTCGTACGGGTCGTCGCAGATCCTGGCCAGCAGCGTCACGAGCATGTCGAACGCTTCCTCCGGCAGGCCGCACATCTGCCGGAGCGCGCCGGGCTCCAGATAGGCCCGGTAGCTCACGCCTGGGTACGGCGCAGCCGGATGTAATCCTCCAGGAGCATCCCGCCGCCAGTCCCGGCCAGCGCCGCCTCCTGCGCCTCGTAGAAATCGGGACGGTTCGCGGCGATCACCATCCCGCTCCAGAGCCGCAAGACCCGCCGCAGATTCCCCCACCCGGCAGGATCTCGCGCGCCGTCCAGGGCTTCACGGTAGGCGGCAAGAAAGTTCGCGTGCTCCCGGCCGGGCAGTTCCCGGAGGATCCGCTGCGGATCCATCGGGTCCTCGTAATGCTCAACGGGCTGGGCAGCCATGCCGCCATAGTACGGTCCGGCGCCAGGCGGATGCCATCATCACCGTGCCGGCGTCATCAGCCGGCATCGCCTGAACGCTGATTACCGTCGTCTAGCTGGCCGCCTTGCCTGGCTCGGATACGCCGGCGCCGCGGCGACGGTGAACGACCTCGTATTCGCTAACTCTTTTGATCCGGAGCCGCGAACTCAGTGAGCCATGCCAAGGCAGTGTCTTCTTCAAGCCCAGCTTGCGGACCGATTACCGAGGCGAGGGCGGCGAGCTCGTCACTCGAAGTCGACGGATACTGACCGTAGAGCTCGCGAAGCCGTTCCTTCTTGCGAAGCCCGTCGAGCTGGAACGGGATGACCGCGGCGGCGCGCTGGTCGGCGGGCCTGGTGAACTGTAACGGCACAGTCAGATATCAGAACTGTCCGAATGCCTCAGCCTGGACGGGCTATCCCCAGAAGATCGCGATCGGGTCGCGGTCGATCTCGGTCAGGAGATCGTCGATGTGCGGCGATGGCTCGAGCTGGTCGTAGCGGTGGAAGCGGAGATTGCGGTCGCGCCAGTACAACGTCCACGTCTTGGTGGCCTGCGTGTAGCGGAGCCGGGCGATGGGGAATCGTGTCCATTCCGAGCCGATGCCGTCGCGCCACGGCGGCCTGCACTCCACGATCGTCAGCTGCCGGGGGCCAATGTCGTACTCGACACGGACCTGGTCCCTGGCATGCGCGGGGACGCGTTGTTCGCACCAGCGGCGGACGCGGGCTATGTCCAGCTCGGGCAACTCGGCCATCGGGATCAGTCTTCCTGCCGGCGGCGGCTGACGTCAGCGGCGTAGGCCATCCAGTCGCCTGCGGAGGCGTGCTGCCAGGCGACGGCGACGTCGATGTGGATGCCGAGCATGCGGGCGAGCAGGGCGGCGGGCAGCTCGGTGGCGAGCTGGAACAGGGCGGTGGAGCGTGCCTGGCCGGGCTGGATGCCGAGGTCTTTGAGGCGTTGCCCGAGGTGGGTGGCGCTGATCGGGCGGCCGGGCTGTCCGCCGGGGAACAGCCAGGGTGAGGGGTGCCCGGCGCCGGTGGTGGCGTGCCCGCGTTTGCCGTCAAGGAGCTGGCGGGTGAGGTCGGCGACCGGGCCGGGCAAGGTGATGGGCGCTGGTCCGAGGCGGATCCGCACGGTCGTGCCGTCGGTGGTGACGTGGCCGGTGGTGAGCCTGCTGATCCGGGCGACGGGTTGGGCGTAGAGCAGGACGAGCAGGCCGGCGAGCCGGTCTCGTGCGTTCAGCGTGTCGTCGTGCAGCAGGCGGCGGGCGGCGTCCCAGCGAGCCTGGTCATCCAGCGTCCGCATCGGGCCGTGCCAGCGGGTGGCGGGGAAGGACAGCGTGGCGAGGCGGTTGCGGGTGGCCCAGCGGACGAAGTGTCCGGCGTGGTAGCGGTGGGATGCTTCGCCGCCGGCCAGCCACCGTTCGAGGTCGGCCTGGCGGCAAGTGGCCAGGCTCATGTGCTGGGCGGTGAGCCAGTCGAGCAGGACGACGGCGGCGCGGACGTGCTGGTGCACGACGGCGTACTGCTGGATCGTGGCGGCCTGGCCGTTGTTCCGGCTCCGCAGCCGGCGCAGCAGGTGCCAGTTGGCATACCGGTGCAGGATCTGGCGCTGGTCCGGGTCGGTGCGGGTGGCGAGGGTGTCGCTGACGAACCGTTCGAGACGGGCCATCTGCTCATCGCGTGGCGGCAGTGTCCCGGTGGCGACCAGTACGCTGCGAAGGTGCGCGAGGACCGGGGTCTGGTCCAGGCCGTCCAGTTCGCCATGGGTGAGCTGGCGGCGGCCCGCGGCGATGCCGGCCAGCACCGTCGCGACGGGCTGTTTGGCGAGCCAGCGCAGTGCCGTGCCGGGCGGGTCAGTAGCCGTCAGGGCGGCCTTCAGCGTGGCAAGCGACGGGCAGATGCCGCCGTCCGGGCTGGTCAGCAGTTCCCGCAGCCGCAGCTCCAGGCGGCAGCCGGGGCACTGGCCCGGCCGCGGGAGGGCATCGCAGGCCGGGCAGTCGGGGAAGGCCGGGACAGTGCAGTCGCGGCAGCGCGGCTCATCGAGCGTGCCGGATGCGATGGGTTCGACCTGGCCGCAGCTCCCGCATCGTGCCGGCCGGTTCTGGCAGGGCGGGCACCACGGCAGCCCGGTCAGCCGGGAGGTCCCGCAGGGCCGGCGCTCGCCGCAGACCGAGCAGGTCAGTGCCGGCAGCGGCGGGCAGCCGGGGCACAGCGGCCCGTGCGGGCTGCGGGTGCTCACGACGCGGCGGCGGCCGCAGTTCACGCAGACTTCAAGGTTGGCTGGCTCGCTAACCAGGCAGTTCGCACATACCGGCATCCCGTTGGCGTCGCGGGTGGCGGGCTCGCTGAGCCTGCCGCACCTTGAGCAGGACCGGGCGCGGGATCTGGCCACGCAGTTCCGGCACAGCCAGCGCCCGTCGATCGGCCGGTGCAAGGCGATGACCCGAGCGCACTGCGGGCACGGCGGGCGGATGATCCTGGTGGCGCCCGCGTCGCAGAGCCTGCCGATCAGCCGCAGCACCGACGGGACGGGCGTCTCGGCTCCCGCCCCGGTGAGCAGGGCGGGCCGGTCCTGCAGCGCCCAGGCCAGCTGGTGGCGTTTGCCTGCCCGGGAGGCCGCGGCTTTCACCGCCGCGGCGACGATCCCGGGCGGCAGAGCCGGATCGATGGCCGCGACGATCCTGGCCACGGTCTCCACCGGGTCAGGGCCGCCGGGCCCGCACCGGGTGCACCGGGGATGCCCGTCCCGGTCCCGCGAATGCACCCGGCCGATGTTGCCGCAGCCGGCGCAGGGCAGCCGGACCGGACCGCAGACGCCGCAGTACCAGTTCTCGCTGCGGCGCTGCTGGGTCCGCAGGGTCTTGCCGCACTCAGCGCATACCGGGGGCGAGATCGCCGTTGCTCCCGCCTTGACCAGCGCGATGAGCAGATCCCCTACCACTCGCGGAGCCGGTGACCGGCCATCGGTGAGGACCTCGGGCCGCCCTGCCAGGGCCTGGGCGAGCTTGCGGCGCTTGGCCCGCCCGCCGGCGACCGTGCTCACCACGGCCTGGACCGCGCTGCGGTCCAGGCCGGGCTCGATGCCGATGATCAGGCCGACCGTGACGCCGAGCGGGTCACGGATGGCCTCGGCGATGCCGGCCGGCTCAGTCACCGGCCCGGGTGATCCGGGCCCGTTTCGGCCGCAGCTCACCGACCCCGGCGTCAGCGCCAGCCATCCTGGCCTTCTTCTTCCCCTGACCGGCGGCGGGCACCGGTTCGATCAGATCAGCCATCGTGCAGTCCAGGATGTCCAGCAATGCCATCAAGATCTTCAGGCTCAGCCGCTCCGGGCGCTCAACGACCAGCCGGTAGACCTGGGAAGAAGACAGCCTGATCCCGCGCTCGCCCAGCGGCTCGATCAGATCCGTCGTGGCGAACATGCCCCGGCCGGCCATCACCTGCCGCAGGTGCCACCGGTAGTCCAGCCTGGCCGCCATCAGCCCTCCTTCCCGGGCCCGGCATCCAGCGCGGGAGCCAGGGCCTTGCGCAGCGCGGTGTTCATGAAGTCGTCGCTGACGTGGGTGTAGATCGCCGTGGAGCTATCGGCCTCGTGACCAACATTGACCTGGATGAACCGGCGGTCAATACCATCTTCGGTCAGATGGCTGACATATGAATGCCTGATCGAATGAGGGACCAGGGCCTGCGGCAGGCCCAGTGCGTCCCGGTAGGCGACGAACCGGGCGTTGATCTCCGCCGGCTTCACCCGGCCGCCCCGCTCGGTCACCCACAGCGCCGGATGATCCGCGCAGCCGAACCTTGACCGCACGTTCTCCACGTAGTCACCCACGGCCTCCACCGCCCAGGCCATCACCGAGGCGACGTTCCGCCGCCGCGGCGGCTGTCCCCGCTTGGCCTTGCCATACCGGACGTTGAGCATGCCATACCGGCCGAACTCCGGAGCCGCCGGGTTCCGGCCCCAGTCCACCAGATCCAGCCTGGAGGTCTCGGTCCGCCGCAGCCCCCACCCGTACATGACCTTGAACAGCGTCGCGTCCCGGTAGGCTGCCAGCGCTCCCTTGCGCCTGGCCCGGACTGCGCGGTCCACCTGCTCATCGGCGTAGTCCAAGAACCGCTGCATCTCCTCGCGGGTGAACGGCCGGGCCTCGGGATCACCTTCGTAGTCGTTGAGATGGGCGACCGTGTTCCACTCATGGCAGATCGCCACCGGATGGCTCCCCGGACCGAACTCCCGCTCACACGCCACTGCCCATCCGTAGCGGGCGTCGACCAAGAACTCGCTGAACTGGCGGAGGCTGCCCTGATACGCCCGGATCGTCGAGGGCGCCAGATGCCGCTCGGACTTCAGATGCAGCGACCACTCATCCATGTGCCCCGCCGACCACGCCCACGGATACTCGTTGGTGAACACGCCGAACCGGCGGACCAGCCGCTCCCTCGGCACGATCGTGTCTTCCCGCAGCCCCCTGGCCGTCTGCTGAGCACGCCACCCGCGCAACATCGCCTCGAACATCGCATCCTCCGGCCGCAGCTGCACTACCCCGGACACCAGCTCCAGGTGCGCCGCACCAGCCAGGCCGCCTCGCCCCAACCCGCCCTCCAGCCCCAGAAACCGCAACCGTTCCAAGGGAGGATCATGCACCCAACGGGATCATCCCGCAACCAGCGAGGTCAGGCGGCATCGCTTCTCAGCGGCACACAGCTATTGCAAGGCCCCGCCCATCAGGCGACCTGCGACTTCTCGCCCGTCTGATGCAATTCCCGAGAGTTGGCATAGAACTTCAAGGTCGTTGAGCCCTCAGCATGGCCGAGGCGCCCGGCGACAGTGTTCAGGTCGGTGCCCGCGGCCAGGAGCTGGGTGGCGGAGTAGTGCCGGAGCTCCTTCAGCGAGCTGGTGATGCCGACCCGGCGGGCGTACCGGCGGTACCGGTGCGTCATCGTGTCCGGGTTCCACGGCTCGCTGCCTGTTGGGTTGGGAGAGAACGCGAACGCGTCTTCGGGCACCTGGACACCGAGAGCCCGGGCCTCGACGCGGCGGCGCTGGAACCGTTCTTGGAATAGCTCGCAGGTAAGGAGGTCCAGGGACAGGACGCGGCCCTCCCCGTCCTTGGGCACCTTCTCGATGTGCTGGCCCGGCTTGACCAGGTAGTTGCGAGCCAGACGGACCTGCTGGCTCGTGAAGTCGAACCGGTTCTCGCGCAGCGCGCTCACCTCGCCGCGCCGGGCCCGGCGGTGAACGCGGTCCACAGGTACAGGCCGAACTCCTCGTCTTCGGCCCAGACGAGGTTGAGCAGCCGCGCGGCCTGGTCCGGGCTCGGCGGGTCAGGCTCGCGCTTGCGCGGGTGCGGCGGGCTGGCGTTCTTGGCGACGTTGCGGTCCGCCCAGTCGTAGCGGACAGCCAGGTCCAGGGCCGAGGAGATGATCGAGTGGACGCGCAGGATCGTGGCGGGCTTCATCGGCTTGCACGCGTGCGGACGGCAGCGGTCGTCGCAGGCGTGCGGGCGGG
>Ga0335076_10006428_pt1 | contig 11854 bp, 7 predicted proteins | sample Lox_Sample_25_FD_206717 | JGI IMG/M metagenome (GOLD analysis project Ga0335076, IMG submission 206717) | Soil microbial communities from Loxahatchee National Wildlife Refuge, Florida, United States - Lox_Sample_2.5 | ecosystem: Environmental > Terrestrial > Soil > Wetlands | place: USA: Florida... | reverse complement strand
GACCTCCTGGACGCTCCACCCCAGCCGCGACGCAAGGTTTGCCCTTGACTTTGCCTTGAGGGAGCAGATAGCATCTCCCGCATACCGACCGACCGGTCGGTTTTCAGCTTGGGCGGCTTTGTTCGAGGCGCCCTTCCCAAAAAAGACAAGGGATCGGAACTTCCTCCCCTTGTGAACGAGAGGAGCACGCTGGTGGTCACGATTTTTTATGAACGCGATGCAAAGCCTGAAGCGCTCAAGGGCAAGACGATCGCGATCCTGGGGTACGGTAGCCAGGGACATGCACAGGCGCAAAACCTCCGCGACAGCGGACACAAAGTGATTGTCGGGCTCGACCCGAACCGGCAGAGTGCGCAACAGGCAAAAGCCGACGGCATGGTGGTGGTCGCTCCGGATGAGGCTGCCAAACGCGCGGACTGGATCCACGTTCTTACGCCGGATGAGACTCAGGCGGCGGTTTACGAACAGTCCATCAAGCCCTATCTGCATCCCGGAAAAGTTCTCGGCTTCTCGCACGGATTCAGTATTCACTTCAAAGCCATCGTTCCGCCGACGGACGTCGACGTGGTGATGATTGCCCCCAAGAGTCCCGGACACCTGGTCCGCCGCGTGTACGCGGGAGGCGGCGGAGTGCCTGCCCTGCTGGCGATTCAGCAGGACGCGTCGGGTAAAGCTCACGAACTGGGACTTGCCTACGCGCATGGCATCGGATCGGCTCGCGCAGGCGTTCTGGAAACGACATTTAAAGAAGAGACCGAGAGCGACCTTTTCGGAGAGCAGGCTGTGCTCTGCGGCGGCCTGACTTCCCTGATCAAGAAGGGATTCGAGACGCTGGTCGAGGCCGGCTACGCCCCCGAGATCGCGTACTTCGAATGCCTGCATGAGATGAAGCTGATCGTGGACCTGATCTACGAAGGTGGACTCGATCGCATGCGCTACTCGATTTCGAATACCGCGGAATACGGCGATCTCACCCGCGGCGAGCAGGTTGTGGGCGACGCCACGCGGCAAGCCATGAAGAAGACGCTGGCCGATATCCAGTCGGGCAAGTTTGCCAAAGAGTGGATTGAGGAGAACAAGAACGGTTGCCCCAACTTCAACAAGCTGCGCGAGGCAGAAAAGAAACACCCCATTGAGGTTGTTGGTGCACAGTTGCGCGGCATGATGAGCTGGCTGCCGAAGGAAGGCAAGAAGAAAGCTGAGGCTCCCAAACAGGTGGTGAATGCCTAGCGCGCCTGAACTTCGCGGAGCTGAAATCGTTCTTCAGTGCCTGCGGGCCGAAGGCGTGAACCTGGTGTTTGGGTATCCGGGCGGCGCGATCATGCCGCTCTACGACGCGCTCGATGGCAGCGGCGTGCGGCACATCCTGGCACGGCACGAGCAAGGCGCCGTATTCGCAGCAGAAGGCTACGCCCGCGTTACTGGAAAAGTCGGCGTGGCCATGGCGACGAGCGGCCCTGGCGCGACGAATCTGGTGACCGGCATCGCCGACGCAAAGATGGATTCCGTGCCGCTAGTCTGCATTACGGGCCAGGTACGCAGCGCACTGATCGGGACCGATGCCTTTCAGGAAACCGACGTCTTCGGCGTGACGCTTTCGCTGACCAAGTGGAGCCGTCTGGTTCGCACCTTGGACGAAGTTCCCGACGCGATCGCCGAGGGATTCTACTGGGCACGCAGCGGGCGTCCGGGGCCGGTGGTCATCGATATTCCGACCGACATCCTTAAGGCTAAGAAGGCATTCTCTGGACCGGTGAAATTCACGCCCCACGCACGCCCTGCTGATGCAAAGGCGGAGGGCGGATTCACCGACACGGTCGTTGCCCTTCTGCAGAGTTCTTCGAAGCCGGTGGCATTGGTCGGGGCGGGTGCAAAGCTATCGGGAGCGATTCCGGAGCTACGGCACTTGCTCGACACTCTCAACGTGCCCACGATAGCGACTGTGCACGGGCTCGGTGCCGTGCAACCTGAAGCTCCTTATTATCTCGGCATGGTCGGCATGCACGGAACCCGCGCCTCCAACATGGCGCTGCATGAAACGGACCTACTGATGGTGTTTGGAGCGCGGCTCGACGACCGCGTTACGGGCGATCCGTCACGGTTCGCGCCGCATGCCAAGATCGTGCACTTCGAGATTGATCCGGCGCAGCTGGATCGCGTGCGGCCTTGCGATCTCTCGGTCATTGGCAATTTGGCGGATACGATTCCCGCATTCCAGGCCGAACTGCGGCGGCATAGTATTCCAAATTTTGCGGCGTGGCGTGAAGTTGCTTGCGGACCGGAGCGGGCGGAGCTCGATCCTCGTGGCTTGGCGCAGCCGACCATCCGATTCCTGGACGAGTTGTTCAGTCGCCTCCCCGAGAATGCCGTCGTCATTACTGACGTTGGCCAGCACCAGATGTGGGCCGCACAGCGGTACCACTCCGATTCACCGCGGGGTTTCATCACTTCTGGCGGACTGGGTGCCATGGGCTTCGCGCTTCCAGCCGCAGTCGGCGTGCAACTGGCAAAGCCGGAAACTTGTGTGCTCTGCGTGTCGGGCGATGGCGGATTCCAGATGAACATCCAGGAACTGGCGACGGTTCACCGCCTGGGCCTGCCCATCAAGATGGTCATCATCGATAACAAGTATCTCGGCATGGTGCGGCAGTGGCAGCAGCTTTTCTACCAGCGCAATTATGCCGAGACCGACTTGAGCGACAACCCGGACTTCGTGGAAATCGCAAAGGCATACAAGATCGCGGCATCGCGCATGAACGAAGAAGCGATGCGCGAGTTTCCGGTGTCGAACGACACCGGAGATCAGCTCGACCGGTTCTTACGTTCTTCGGGGCCGGAGTTGCTGGTGTTTGATTGCGCGCCGGAGGCCAATGTGTTCCCGATGGTTCCGGCAGGAGCGGCGCTGTCGGAGATGATGCTGGGGGACGAGTAGGTTGAAATTCAGAAGGCGAAGTAAGTATGCAGAAGTAGAACCCGTTGTGACTTCTTCATTCTGACTTCTCACTTCTACCTTAGGAAAGCAAAGGAGCTGGACGATGCAATCGTTTCACATTCGCTATCGCAACACGCAAGGTACCTTGATGCGCATTTTGAACGCGGCTTCGCGGCGCGGACTCGATCTTCCCGCGGTACAGGCGGAAGCCGTCGAGCATGGACATCAGGTCACGCTCGCGCTGGATGTGAATCCTAAGCAAGTAGGGCAGCTCTATCGCGAATGGTATTCGATTGCCGACGTCACGCATGTGCGTTCGGGCGCCGCGCACACGGCCGTGTGGGCCACACCGCATCCGCCCGCCGGAGTCACGCACGAGGAAGCACGCGCCGCGGCTCGCGCGTAAATGAGTTTGTAGCTGGGCAAGCATGACGATCTCCTGGGCAGCGTCATGCAACTTGGGGAACCTGCAAAGCGGGTTCCCCGTTTTTTGTCACGAGCGAAGTTTCAAGTTTCAAAGTTCGAACCTGGATATTTGAAACTTTGCCACCTTGAAACTTTGAAACTTTGTTTGTCTGTCCTGTAATCTTTCATCGAGTCTTCTCTTATGGACCTCAAACATATCAGCCGTGGAATTACCGAAGGGCGCGACCGTGCCGGGGCGCGCTCCATGTTCAAGGCCGTTGGATTTACTGATGCCGACCTCAGCCGTCCGCTGATTGGCGTGGCCAATACCTGGATTGAGACCATGCCGTGCAATTTCCATCTGCGTCGCTTGTCGGCGAAGGTGAAGGAAGGCATTCGCGAAGCTGGCGGCACGCCGATGGAGTTCAACACCATTGCGATCTCCGATGGCGAGACGATGGGTACGGAAGGCATGCGCGCATCGCTCGTAAGCCGGGAGTTGATAGCCGACTCCATCGAGCTTGTTTGCCGCGGCCAAATGTTCGACGCCGTCGTCTGTGTGGTGGGCTGCGATAAAACGATTCCCGCCGCAGCGATGGCGCTTGCGCGCATGAATCTTCCTGGTCTCGTTCTTTACGGCGGCACGATCGCGGCCGGAAGTTATCGCGGAAAAGACGTCACCATTCAAGATGTCTACGAGGCCATCGGCGCCAACATCGCGGGGAAGATCAGTGACAAGGATCTGAAAGAACTCGAAGATGCGGCCTGTCCCGGAGCGGGCGCGTGCGGGGGCCAATACACGGCCAACACGATGTCGACCGTCATGGAAATGATCGGGCTGTCGCCGATGGGATTCAACAGCATTCCGGCGATGGACCCTGAAAAGGATCGCGTGTCGCACGAGTGCGGCAAGATCGTGATGGACGTGCTGAAGCGCGGACAGAAGCCGCGCGATATTCTCACCCGCGATGCGTTCGATAATGCCATCGCCTCCGTGGCCGCATCAGGCGGATCGACCAATGCCGTTCTGCATCTGCTGGCCATCGCGCGCGAAGCTGGTGTGCCCCTGGAGATCGATGATTTCCAAACCGTAAGCGAGCGCACTCCGCTCATCACCGACCTGAAACCTTCCGGACGATTCGTCGCAGCCGATATGCATCGCGCCGGCGGCATCCGCCTGCTGGCAAAACGCCTGTCCGATGGAAAGTTGCTGCACGATTCCTCGGTGACCGTAACCGGCAATTCGATCGCGGCCGAGGCCGCGAAAGCCGTCGAAGGCAAAGGACAGGAAGTCATCGCCCCGCTGAATAAGCCCCTGAAGGCTACCGGTGGCCTCGTCATTTTGAAAGGCAATCTCGCACCTGAAGGCTGCGTGACGAAGATCAGCGGCCACGAGCGCCTGGAGCAGCGCGGCCCGGCACGCGTCTTCGACTCCGAGGAAGACGCAATGGCCGCGGTCAAAGATAGGAAGATCAAAGCAGGCGACGTTGTCGTGATCCGCAACGAAGGACCCAAGGGTGGCCCCGGCATGCGCGAGATGCTGGGCGTGACGGCAGCAATTGTCGGCGAAGGACTGGGCGAGTCCGTCGCCCTGCTCACCGACGGGCGCTTCAGCGGCGCAACCCGCGGATTGATGGCGGGGCACGTGTCTCCTGAAGCGGCGCGCGGCGGGCCAATCGCAGCCGTGCGCGATGGCGACATGATCCACTTCGACGTGCGCAAGCGTGTGCTCGAGGTCGAGATCAGCGAAGAAGTGCTGCGCCAGCGGATGTCGGAATGGAAGCCCCAACAGCCACGTTACGCAACCGGCGTTTTTGCCAAATATGCCGCATTGGTGGCATCGGCGTCGCAGGGAGCGATTACAACACCACATAGCTAGCCGACTGGCAAGGGAGTTGCATCGCGATTCCTGAACTCTATGACGGCGTCCACTCCATCGATCCGCGACGCGATCCGGGCTCGCATGTGGCTACCTCTCATTCTTGTTATCGCGTTGCTGGCGTCTGTTGACGCGGCCTCGACAAAGAGTCCGCTACAATCCTCGCTTGATAAGCTCGTTGCCGGGCAGGCGACTGCAGCCATCGTTGTTAATGCTCGCACTGGAACCGTGCTGGCTACGCACAATGTGCCAGTGCTGACACGGCGAGTCGCGGCCCCCGGATCGGTAATCAAGCCGTTCGTTCTGCAACTTCTGCTCGACTCAGGAGCCATTCGCCCGCAGGATTCGATCGTGTGCCGCCGGCATCTCACCATTGCCGGGCGCTCTCTCCACTGCTCGCACCCGCCGGAACTCGCCTCGTTTCAGGCAGCAGATGCTTTGGCCTATTCCTGCAACTCATACTTCGTCACCGCCGCGGGTCGACTAAAACCGGGGGAACTGGAGCGGCGCTTTAAGGAACTCGGCTTTACACGACCTTCTGGCTTGCTGCCCAACGAAGGCCAAGGTCACGTCGACGCGGCAAAAGACGTAGCGGCACGACAACTGCTGTCGATCGGCGTAAGCGGAATCGAAATCACGCCAGCCGAATTGGCCGCAGCTTATCTGCGACTTGCGAGAATCGACCCCACATCCGCCAGCCCCTCGGAGAAACTAGTCCTCGACGGACTGAAGCGAGCCACCGACTACGGCCTTGCCCAAAACGCAAAACTGGAGGGCATATCGGTTGCCGGAAAAACCGGCACGGCGAGCGATCCGGCAGATCCGCACACACACGCCTGGTTCGCCGGATTCGCCCCCGCCGACAAACCGGAGATCGTGGTGGTCGTATTCGTCGAGCGCGGACGCGGCAGCGTGGAGGCCGCGAATCTGGCGCACAAAATCTTTGCAGCCTACGAGGAACAGAAGTGAAGCGAACTCTCTTCCTCGCGCTCCCGTTCCTTGCGCCCATCTGCCTCGCGCAGCAGCCGGACATTCGCGTGCAGCTACTGAATCTCTATCAGCTATCGCACGCGACGCTCCAGCCTGTTCCAGGAGCGCAGGCAACCTGGAGTACCGGTTCGGTTCGACGTGACTTCCCTCGAGAAACGCCTGTCCACGGCCACGCCGGAATGGTGGGGATAGCCGGCCACTCCGCTGCGAAATTCATAATCGACGGGAATTTTCTCATCAACACGGGGATTGGCCCGCCACGGCATGTGCAAGGAAAGTTAGAAATCTCGTGCCGCGGCAATTATTTGTTGTTCGTCGCGATCATGCCAGTCGAGCAGTACGTAGCAGACGTGTTGCAGGGCGAGACGGCCGGCAACATGCCGGAGGAAGCTCTGAAGGCCATGGCGGTGGCGATCCGCTCGTACACCACTCGGTTTCGAGAACGGCATAAAGACGATGGATTCGATTTCTGCGACACAACCCATTGCCAGTTCTTGCGGCTCGAACCGGAGCCATCGGTGATCGCGGCGGCGAAACAAACGGCCGGACAACTCTTGTGGGACCGCGGCACTCCGCTGGCGGCGTTTTATCACAAGGATTGCGGCGGGCGCAGTGAAGATGTGCGGGCGATTTGGGGCGATCAACCCTCCCCTTCGTTGATCTCTCACCCCGATGGATACTGCGTACGCACGGAACATGGCTGGCGGTCCGAGATTGCCCGCGCCGATCTTGATCGAGCCATTCACAGCTCTGGCTTGCAGGTTCCCGCGGATTGGAATCGTGTCGTTGTCGCCGACCGCACCGGTTCCGGACGAGTACGCACCTTGCGCTTCAGCCATGGCAGGTGGCAATCCGGAGCTCTCGTCTCGGCTTCGACGCTGCGCTTTGCAATCGGCCGCTCCCTCGGTTGGGCAACCTTGAAGAGCGACTGGTACGACGTAACCATGCAAGGAGATCATTTCGTCTTCACTGGAAAAGGCGTTGGTCACGGCGTGGGGCTCTGTCAGACCGGCGCGATGGAAATGGCGCGCGAGGGGAAGTCTTATCGCGACATTCTGGCCTTCTATTATCCTGGTGCCGAGATTGGCAAGTCTGCCAAGGGAATCCAGTGGACCGCTGTGCCCACCGAATCGTTTGAACTCCGCGTAGTGAACGCGAGCGACCGCATCGTGGCACGAACAGCCGCTCGTTCTGCACTGCAGTGGGCTACCCAACGAAGCAGATTGGCGCTGCGTTCTCTGCCGTTGATCGAAGTGTATCCCACGGTCGCGATGTTTCGTGATGCCACCGGCGAGCCTGGGTGGGTGGCGGCGAGCACGCACAATCAGCACGTGCGCATTGAGCCTCCCAGCGTCTTGCGCGACAAGTTCGAGAGCGTGTTGCGCCACGAATTCCTGCACATGCTCGTGGAGGACAACGCCGCGCCCGGCACTCCGCTGTGGTTCCGCGAAGGACTCGTGGTTTATCTGGGAGGCGATCCCGCTGCTGCTAAGGAAGCGACGATGCCCGGGACTCAGATCGAGCGCGCTATCAGTTCTCGCAGTAGTGATGCAGAGATGCGGCAAGCCTACGCGCAAGCGGCCGCGCTGGTCCGCGACATGGATCGTCAGGATGGACGCGCCAAACTACTCGAATGGTTAAGAAACGGATTGCCGCAGAACGTTCGTGGAGGCGATGGGCTCTCCACTGCCCACAAAGAAACCCGCTAACCCAGCAGCGGCTACAGCGGCAATCACAAGAGGAAGGTTGCTGAGGGTTTGGCGCGCGGTGATGATTAGTTCCGTTCTCGGCAGATGCCATTCTGCAAATTGATTCGAGAGCCAACTCGCCACGAAAACAATGACTGCCATTCCGCCCCAATATTGCCATCTTCGAAGAGTTCTAAGACCTTCACGCAGGCTGCGACCCGCGCCGACCTTGGCCATCGCCAGCGGCAGTAGCAAGCACGGGATCAAGTAATCGGAGCTCAGATCGGTCGTCCGGCTGATCAGCCAGACGTGGCGATCCCCTCGATCTGCCTGCCAAAGAAGCCATTCCACACCAGTGGTCAACAGTACCAGCGCAACCAGGCCGAGCAACAACCATGACATGCGGCCAATGCGGAATTCGAACGCACTCCTGAGCCGTGTCGGTTCTGGGTTGGCTGCAAAGACCATTGCGGCGGTGTACAGCCACAGAAAAGCAACGAGCAACAGCAACGCCGTTGATATCGCCGCGATCGTTCTCCAGACTTGCTCTAGTCCAAGAGTGTCGCTGTTAATGCGCGATACGACCGTAAATGCGATCGCAAAAAACACTTGCGCCGCCACCAGCTTGCGCTGACGAACGACCGAAAGGCAGCGTAAGAGAAGAGTCTGCGCAGTTCCGCCGGGAACAACAATGCGACTACCCGGCGAATGATGCGGAACAGTTTCGTCTGAGGATTGGTCACGGACGAAATATCCCACAGTGCCAGCGGCCGCCAGCCATCCCCCAATCGCGAGCAAGTAGACGAGCAACAGTCGGATGACTAAGCCGGTCGTTTGTGCCTCTAGCGTCTTGCCGGGAATCCAGTCGAGAATCTGCAACGGGATCCAGACGCCAACGAAAGCCACAATCGCCATGGCCAGCCAATATTGCCAGTGCTTCAGCGCGCGCAGTCCGCGAAGCACAGTGCCGCCCGAAAGCCTCGCGCAGATGAGCGGCAAGAACGAAGCGGGAAGGAGATACCAGAAGAGGATCGAGAGACAATATCCAACCGCGTTATCGTAGCTCTCGGGCCCTGAAGTCGGCCGCAGAAACGAGGGAGCCTTGGAATACAGAAATCCCCCGATCTGCCAGCGCGAGTCTGTCCACCGGTCAATGGTGTACATACACCAGGAAAGAACGAATGCCCCGAGTAACACCCAGAGAAGACGATAGGTCTTCACTGAAAACGAAGTACGGAAATTGTCCGCAACGGGATTGAGCGCATAAGCCAGCGTTCCCGCGTGCAGCCACAAAAAGACAAACAGAATAACCAGAGCCGACAGCGCCGCTGCAATCAACTGCCAGGCATGCCCTTCTGGAATGAGCAGCCATGCCGCCGCGGCCGCTAGTAGCACGGCATTGAGAACGATGTGCAAGACAGCCAAGCGAATGCTCGTCAGCATCGACGTAACGTTGCGAAGAAGGTCGCGCAGGATGATGGAGTTCATCACTTCACCTCCATGGTCGAAGGATCGGTCGTGGAAAGCACATCCGGCTGATACATCGGCTGCACGGATGCCGGGCTGATTTGGAATACGCCGGGCTTGACGACTTTGAGCAAGTAGAAGTACTCGTGCTGCCGGTCGAAATAAGTCTGGAAGATGGCGGCACGGTTGTCATGGAATTCGCGGCGCGAATACCAGTTCCGCCACCACGAAGGCTTGTCGTTCACCTCATAGAGTTCATCGTGCTCAATGAACTCCGTGCCGGCCGGAATCGGATCCTCCACCAGCAGATATTTCCAGTCGCCTCCGCTGACGGTGACGCGGACGGCGATAATGTCTCCATTCACCACCGGGCCGTTCAGCGCAGACAGATTGTAGGTGATCTTCTCGCCATTGTTGACGCTGGTGAGCTTGTAATAATCGCGAGCAATGTTGAGCGAGTACGAGCCTGACTTGTAGAGCTTCTTATCAGTGGAGAAGTACGATCCACGCGCAGACCAGTACAGCCGCCCGCCGCCGTTTTTGCGAATTTCCAGCTTATTGGAAGCACCGACATCATTCGCGGCCAAATGCAAAGTCACTGGCGCCACTGCCGAGACATCAGCCGCATTGAAATTCCGCGAGAGAACGCTCTTGCCATTCAACAGCACATCCGCCGTGAACGATGGCTCCAGTTCCTTACTCGCTTTCAGGTAGTCGACCATCCCATAAATCACCATCGCCGTTTGCTTGGTCGAGTACCAGTAATAACCTTCGTCGCGATGGCGGACGAGCCACAGCACGGCTCGCGGAAGCAGCGGATCCTGCGGCGACACCTCGCTCAAGAGTTTCACGGTATACGCCGTGCCTTCAGCGCTTGTGTCGGTTTCAATCTCCATCAGGTTGTCGAATGTGGACGGCCAGTAGGATCCATCGCCTTCAGACTTAGCAGAGTCGCGCAGCATCTTCACGGCTTCGTTGACTCGGCCATCTTTGCTGAGTTGCATGGTCAATCCGGCGAATGCGACGCCTTCAGCCGAGAGCTTGTCCTTGCGCCGCCATACGGAATCCAGATCGTCGGGATTTCTATATCTCGCCAGAGCGAGGGCGTAGACAACGTAAGCGCGCAGGTCGGCAATCATATTGGGATGCTGACGCAGCGACTGGCTCAAAAACTTCCGGCCCCGGTCAATCACGTCTTCCCGCACGTCGTAGCCGGCATCCTTGGCCTGCGACAATCCGGCAACAACATAGGCCGTCATGAAGACCATGCTGTCGTCTTCCTTCCACCATCCCCAACCACCGTCTTCATGTTGGAAGTCGTACAGACGTTGCAATCCGGCCTCTACCTGCGACTTCAGCCGTGCCGGGTCGATTTCGCTCTTGATCTTCAGATCGCGGAGTGCCGATGCGACCACCACATTGGGCAAGAAGCTCGACATGGTTTGCTCGGTACAGCCGTATGGGAACGACGTGAGGTATTCCAGGCTGCCGAAAATCGCTCCCGTCACAGATGGCGATAGCTCGATATCAATGCCACGCGAGGACGCATCAATGTTCGCCGGGAAGTTGACGTCAACAGCTCGCTGAGCTGAATCTTCAGAAATCGCGCCGCTATTGTTGAGGGACAGCTTCACGCCGAAGGGAATGACCGGCAGCGTGAGTTCCATCGCATCGGATTCTTCGTTGGTAAGAGCCTTCGTCAGCAGCTTGGCGGAAGTCGAGCCGGCAGCCGCCCGCAGACGCCAGTCAACTTTGGCTTCGCCTCGTTGCGGGACCGGGACCTCGCGCGTCGCGCCGTCTACGATCTCAATACCGGAGACGTCGAGTGACACCCGAGCTGTCTTCGCAGTTTCGAGATAGTTATGGACGATCGCCGACACTGTAACCTGATCGCCGGCACGGAAGAATCGCGGGACCCCCAACCGAACCATCAGGTTCTTACGAACCAGCACGCGATTCACAGCCCATCCACTGCGCGTGTCCTGGGCAACAGCGCGAACCGTCGTGCGCCACGTCGTCAGCGAATCCGGGAACGACAGTTTCGCCACAGCCTGCCCGTTCGCGTCCGTACGAATCATCGCCTGCCAGTAGGCCGTGTCCGGGAAGGCTTTGCGGATTTTCGGCTGCACGAACTCGGTGGCTTTTACCTGCGCCAGGTCGTGATGCCTGCCTCCACCTGCACCGAACCCACGGCCCGCCCCCGCCAGTTGAATCGGCCGCTTCCCCGCCTCGCCATGGAAGTAGAAGTCCAGGGAAGTCTGCGTCTCCACCTCGTGTTCGCGTTGGCCATAGAAGGCGCGGACAATGTCGCCGGCAGTATCCGGTTCCACCGCGTAAATGGCGTCGTCCACAACACCAACGCTGAGTTCCGCCTGCACCGGCTTGCCTTGCCAATCCTTCGCCGCAATGTTGTAGGTTGCACTTTCTCCAGGCTGGAACTGTTGTTTCGCCGGCTTGATGTCGATATTCAACCGGCGCTCCACGGCCGGCACA
>Ga0335076_10006426_pt1 | contig 11855 bp, 13 predicted proteins | sample Lox_Sample_25_FD_206717 | JGI IMG/M metagenome (GOLD analysis project Ga0335076, IMG submission 206717) | Soil microbial communities from Loxahatchee National Wildlife Refuge, Florida, United States - Lox_Sample_2.5 | ecosystem: Environmental > Terrestrial > Soil > Wetlands | place: USA... | reverse complement strand
ACGGACCGGCCATTTCTTCCGTTCGACGCGGCGAGCGCGACAGGCGCGCTGCCGCAGGTGCTGGACGCGGTCGAGGGGTTCCTTCCCTGGTATTCGAGCGCTGATCACGGCGTCGGCTACAAGGCCCAGGCGTCGATCCTGGCCTACGAGAGCGCCCGCCTGGCCGTGCTGGCGTTCGCCGGGCGCGGGCCAGATTCGGGTGATGTCGCGGTCATCTGCCAGAATGCGACCGACGCCATCCATCACCTGGCCTGCCAGCTGAGGCTAAGCTCCGGCGATGTCGTGGTCACCACGGTCGCCGAGCATCACGCCAACCTGCTGCCCTGGTCGCGCGCGGCGACCTGCCGGTATGTCGAGTGCGGGCGGGACGGCACCTTCGAGCCCGGAGATGTCGCGGCCGCGCTCGACCAGCGGCCCGTGCCGCGGCTGCTGGCGATCACGGGCGCCTGTCACGTGACGGGCTGGCTACCGCCGCTGGGCGAGATCATCGCGGCCGCGCACCATCGGGGGGTCCCGGTGCTGGTGGACGCGGCTCAGCTCGCGCCGCACCGGCCGCTGCCCGCCGAGGCAGATTTCCTGGCCTGGAGCGGTCACAAGATGTACGCCCCGTTCGGCGCGGGTGTGCTGGTGGGCCCGCGGCAGGTGCTCGCGGCCGGGGATCCGTTCGGTGCCGGCGGAGGCGCGGTGCCGGTGCCGGGCCTGGACGAGGTGGCACGGATGGCCTCACGGGAGCGGGAGGAACCGGGCTCGCCCAACGTGATCGGCGCTGTCGCCCTGGGCGCGGCGATCGGCGTCCTGGAGGGCATCGGCTGGCCCGCCGTCATCGGCCACGACCGCCGCATCGCCCGGTCGCTGCGGCGCGGGCTGGCGGCGATTCCGGGGGTGCGGCTGCGCGGGCCAGGGACCGATACCGAGACCCTGCCGGTCGCCACGTTCACCGTGGACGGCATCCCGAGCGCGCTGATCGCGGCCCGGCTCGCCGCAGAGGACGCGATCGAGGTGCGGCACGGCTGCCTTCACGCGCGCCCCTACCTGACCAGGTTGCTCGGCCTCGGCCCTGCGGAAGCAGGCGCCAGCGGGGCCCATGCGCGCACTGGCGGCCGCAGCTCACTGCCGGGCGCCATCCGGGCAAGTGCCGGAATCAACACCTCGGAGGGTGACGTGGCCCGCCTCGTGCGCGCCGTGGAGCGACTGGCGTCCGGGGAGGCGCCGGTCCGGTACCGCCGTGACCCGTCAACCGGGGACTTCTACCCAGCCAGGCCCGAGCCCGAGCCCGAGCCCGTCAGCACTTGACCACCGCACGGTGCCTGGCAACCCGACGGGGCCGGAGGTGACGCGGTGGCCATCAGCGCGAGACCGCCGCATCACGCCTGGTAGGCAGGAGTCCCCTACCAGCCTGGCGGCCATCCGGCCCGGCGGACCCGCGTCCCAGTCCCGGTCATGATGCAGCATCCCGGTCTTGTCGTAGACGGCGGCACCGGCGGCCTGGCACCCCGGAGCCCGCATCCGGCGCGGTTGCGGCTCCGCGCCAAACCTAACGCTTATGCACTCCGGTCGCGTCCTTCGATTGCCGGGCCTGGCGATGGCTGCCGACTCTGAGCCTGCATGGGTGACTCGGAGCCTGCATGGGCGCCGGCAGACGATACCGGGCCGCATACGGCGTCCTGCGCCGCCCAGATCGCGGACGTCACCGCCTCGAACCGGTGCAGGCGACGGCGAAGCCCCGCGGTGTCACCCTCCCGGGCCGCGCTGAGCGCCTCCTCGGCTACCCTGGCGAGCCGGTCCAGCCGCACCCGCAGGAACGTCCCGGCACCCGGATAACCGCTGTGCACGTCAGCCAGCGCGGCCCGGCTGGCGGCCCGGGCTTCAGCCACGATAGCGCTGGTTGCCTGGCCCACCTCGGCCGCGGTCGGCGCCAGCTCGCCTTCGCTGTGCGCGAGCATCCGCAGCCGCAGCAGGTACGGCTGGCAGCGCTCCTGATGACCTTGTATTTCCTCGGTGGCAGTCATGGCAATCACCGCCCTTCGGGCGTCAGGGCTCTTATCCCATGGCTGCCGGCGATCCGCGCGCCAGGGACTATGGTCCTGATCATGGTGTCTGCGGACCCGGGAAGGGACATTCAATGCTCCATCCCGCACGTACGGGCGTGACACTTTGCGGCGTACGCTTGGTCTTCCGCCCGGATGGCGCCTGCCGCGCCGAGTGACGGCGGCCCAGCGCCACGCTGTCCCGCCTGGCCACCGACACATCAAGAGCCTTTGGGTCCGGACCGCCGGAACCGGCTGGTCACCGATGAGCGCGCCGAGCTCATCCGCGAGCTGCGCCGTCTGGCCGCCGCGCACGGCCTGCGCCCCGCGGTTCGCGCCTAACGCGCCGACGGGCTCGTGATCACGCCGCGGTCGGTGGTCCACATGTCCCATCCGGCCTACGGCTACCTCATCGGGGCCAGCGGCACGCGTACCGCGCGGGGCGCCGGAATTCCTGGAGTTCCCGTCCTGGGCGGCGGGCGCCGACCTGATGTTCGCCGAGGCGGCGGGGTGGGGCGGCCCATCCGCGTCGCCAAGGGCGCGGGCGGGCACGCTCCCGCACTTGAGGTAGCCGAGCAGGCCGCCCGGCACCGACGTCCTGCGGCTCGTGTTCGCCCACAAGCGCACACCCACCGCCGGCCCGTTCACTGTGCACCCACAAGCAACAAGTGCATGCCCATCATTTACACGGGCACCCGCTACGTGCTCGCTTCCCCAAGCGGGCGGGGAGAACCGACGTCCGGCCCAGCCTAGCGGGACTTCCGGCTCTGAGCAGGGCCTGTCTGCGGTGGTCAGCCTGTACGTGTCTGCGGGGCGTGAGAGGGAGCTGGACCGTACGAACTGTCCGGGGGACCGGGCGCGCGGCGAATGGCTGAGATGCCGGCAGCGGAGAAGCTGGCCGGCGACCTCCAGGACCTGATCCGGGCAATGCCGGCGGAGGGAGATCGCCCCCGCAGGCCCGTTCTTGCCGGGCGTCAGCAGGTCGAGTGGAACAGCCCGGCGACGGGGACGGCTTCGGCCAGGTCGTTGTAGATCTTCACCGCCTCGCGCGTCTCGGCCACGTGCGCTGCGACGGACCGCCCGGCCAGGTAATCCAGCGTGCGCGGGCCGACCTGGAGCCGCCGGTTCATGCCGGTCTCGTTTCAGTCCCAGTCCCGGCCGCCACCCGGGTAGAGCTTGAAGTCCTTCCCCGCACCGATCCCCCCGACCTCCATGCGGCCCCATGAGACCGCGAGGATCCTGGGCGAGCTCATCTCTTCGGTCATGACGACGTCATGACCCCGGACCCGGACATCGGCGGCACCTGGATGACCGTCGCTGGCTTCATCGACCAGATCGCGCTGCGCTCGGCGCAGGCCGGGTTTCCCGTCATCAGCCCCGGCGGATCACTGGCCGGGGTCACCGCGGTCAGCAAGCTGGCGCGAGTCCCGGCGGCCAGCCGGCCCGGCACCACGCTGGGCCAGGTCATGGACCCGGTCCCGTCCGGCTACCTGGCCGCCCCGCAGGATCCGGCCGCGCCGCTGCTCGCCCGGCCGCCGCTGGCCGACGACCTGGCCGCCATCGTGATCAGCGACGGACGGATCACCGGCATCGTCACCGTATCCCGGCTGCGCCAGATCATCCGCCGGGAAGCACTCCGCGCCCAATCGGCCCGGTAACCTGCCGTTCACGCGGGGCCGGGCAGGAGGTGGCCGAGGAACCAGTCCCGCGCCAGCCCGGCGGCGGCATCGAGGGTGCCCGGCTCCTCGAACAGGTGGGTGGCGCCGGGCACCACGGCCAGGTCGTTCTCGCAGCGCAACTCCGCCTGGGCCCGGCGGTTGAGGTCCAGCACCACCTCGTCACGCCCGCCGACGATCAGCAGCGTCGGCGCGGTCACGGCCGCAAGCCGGGGACGGGCAAGGTCGGGGCGGCCGCCGCGTGACACCACGGCCGCAATGCCGGCGTCCGGCTCGGCTGCCGCCCACAGCGCCGCCGCGGCGCCGGTGCTGGCGCCGAAGTAGCCGACAGCAGCATGCGCCCCGCCCGGCTGGGCGCGCAGCCACCGGGTGACTTCGACCAGGCGCGCAGCTAGCAGGCCGATGTCGAACACGTTAGCCCGGTCCAGTTCCTCCTCGGGAGTCAGCAGGTCGAACAGCAGCGTGCCCAGGCCCGCATCGTTCAGCACGCCGGCGACATGCCGGTTGCGGGGACTGTGCCTGCTGCTGCCGCTGCCGTGGACGAAGACCACGATGCCCGGGGCGCCGTCCGGCACGGTCAGGTACCCGGCTAGCTGCACGGTGCCCGCGCGGGGCGCCACGTCCTTGCTACGAGCTGGCGGGTCAGCAGCACCGGCGGCGTGCCCGGAACCGGCTTGAGCCGGGGACGGCCGCGCCGCGGCGCGCTCCAGGCAGGCGAGGACCTCCTCATCGGAGACCTGCGGGAACCTGGCGTAGCACTGGCCGATGGCAAGGAATCCTCTTGGCGTGGCGACGCAGACCAGCTCGTCGGCGTCGGCGCCGATGCGTGCCTGCCACCCGGGCGGCGCGACCGGCACGGCGAGCACTACCCGCGCCGCCCCGTGTGCCCGGGCGATCTGGCATGCGGCCCAGGCCGTGGACCCGGTGGCGATCCCGTCATCAACCACCACGGCCACCCGCCCGGCCAGCGGCTCGCGCGGCCGTACGGCCCGGTAGCGCGCGGCCCGGTCCGCCACCGCGGCCCGCTCCCGCACCTGGACGGCCGCGAGGTCGTCCTGCGATACTCCGCAGGCTTTCATGACCTCGGGGTTGAGGACCCGCACCCCGTCCTCCCCCACCGCGCCCATGCCCAGCTCGGGCTGGAACGGCACCCCGAGCTTGCGCACGATAATGACATCCAGCGGCGCGCCCAGGGCCTGCGCTACCTGGAACGCGACCGGGACCCCACCTCGCGGCAGGCCGAGCACCACGACGGGCGCGCCACGCAGGTGCCCCAGCCGGGCGGCAAGCCGCCGCCCGGCATCATCACGATCAGCGAACACCATGACAACTCCTCATCGCAAGCCTCCCCGCCGCCGGGGCGGTACCGCCAGGGACCATGGTCCGGGTTCGGGGATCAAGGTCCCTACCGGCCCGCCAGGTCGCGGCGTTGCCTGGCCGCCAGGAGGTGAGGATCATGGCAGGTCTGATGAGGCGGGAGCCTCACGCGGAAGCAGCCGACGTGTTCGGCCGTTTCGACCGGCTGTTCGAGGAGTGGCTGCAGATGATGCCGTTCCGCTCCATGACGTTCCCGCGCTGGCTGGAGGCCGGGGACCTGATCCGGGTCGAGGAGTACCGGGAGGACGGCGCGCTGGTGGTGCGCGCCGATCTGCCCGGTATCGACCCGGGCAAGGACGTCGAGCTGACCGTCTCGCACGGGATGCTCCGCATCGAGGCCGAGCGCCATCAGGAGGAAAAGCGCGAGGAGAAGGGCTACCTGCGCCGGGAGGTGCGCTACGGGTCGTTTTCCCGGTCGCTGCCGCTCCCGGAAGGCGTGACCGAGTCCGACATCGCCGCGACCTACAAGGACGGGGTCCTGGAAATCCGTATCCCCGAGCCCAAGCGCGACGAGGCCAAGAAGATAGCTATCAGCAAGCCCTGACCGAGACTGCCGCGCTGGCCCGCGGTGAACCGCAACGACGCGGCGACGCACCGGGCGGCGCGGCGATCGGCAAGGCACCTGCGCAAGCCCGCCGGCCAGATGGCATTCTCCTGGACGCTGGCGACCGGAGCGCCGACGGCGGCACCGCCCGGAACGATACGCCGCAGACAGCCCCGCCTGCTGACGGCCGCCGCATGACGCAGACGGCATCCCGTGGGCGCATGTCGGCGTGCGCCGGCAGGGCGGAGGGGCGTCCCGGCGCACGATGCCGGCGTTCGTTGGCGTGCTGTGCCAGTCGTGCGGGCAGTGCTGGCAGGTTGAACTTGGCTGGGCCCGCCCGGTCGGTCGCCGGAACCCTGCGGCGGGCACCGGCCCAGCCGCACCGGGCGGCCTCCCAGGCGCGGGCCGCCGCGATCCCGCCTCGCAGGCAGGCATAAGCGCTCCGATCAGCACTCCAGCCACTACGAAGGGCTGGTCGGCGGCACCAGGTTCACGGCCGAGCTCATACAGATCGGTCAGCAACCCGCCCGGCACGATCGGACCTCCCTCACACCCGGCTGCCCATTCATCACAGGTTCAGATGGGCCTGCTCGTGGGTGACATCCTCGATGGCGGTGGCGGCCGCATGCACAAGCTGCCCGGCCAGGTCCGACAACGCGCGCGCGGCGGCGAGCTGCGCCCCGATCCGCGCCACCTCCCGGTCGGCAGGATTACGCCGCGCCTGGCCGTGGCCGGCCAGCCGATCGCCACCCGGCATGACCAGGCGGGCCTCGGCACGGGTCTGCCCATCCGTCTCAGCGATGGACAAGCTCACCGACCATTCATCGTTCACGTTCATGACACGGTCCTCCGCACTCAGCCAGCCTCATCTGCCGTCACTGTCCAGCGAATGGCAGCGCGGGCCACAGAGTCCTCCAGCCCTCCAATACGGGACCTTCGTCGCCGTCCCGGAACCGTGCCGGGGCCGACGGAGACCTTACGGTACCGACGCGGGACGAACGACCCTGGCAGGCAGCCGCCGCCGACCGGCAGCCTGGCCGTATGTACAGGCCCCAGGCCACAACCGGACGGCGCGCTGAAAGCGACGTTGCCGCGCCGGTGCGGCGGTTCGCTGTCATCGTCGGCGAGGGTGCCGGCGACGGCTCTGCCTGGCGGATAGAGGCGCCAGGCCGACTGCTGCGGCTCCAGTCGCTGCTTAAGGCGACTCCGGGCTCTCCACTTGAGCGGACTAAACGAGCATTCAGTACAAGATGCTGTGGTCTGGCGATCAGCCGTGATCAAGATCTTGTGGCTACTCCGGTTAAATGGAGACCCCTTAGGCGACTTATGAGCAGATAGATCGCGCCGCCCTGCCACCGGAGGGCATGCCCGAGTTGCAGCGCCAGCTCCAGGCGATCCGCCGTGAACTGGAGAACACGGTATCCCCGCCGCTGGCCGCGGAGCTGCGGCGGATCCTGCCATCACCGGACGAGGCACCCAGCGCGGGCGCGTTGCGGATCGAGTGCGCGGCGCTCCTGAACTGGGCCAACGGGTTGGCGATCCAGATGCTCAGCGAACTGCAGGCGGCACGCGCACGCCTGTCACGGCCGCCAGCGGCGGCTTGATCGCAACGGCACCAGCCCACCCCCGACCTGGCCGCCCGGATCACCTGCCTAGCGGCGCACCTGTGGCCCTGGCGGGCCCAAGGTCGAATTGGATAGTCACCGCTAGCCTTCCCCGGCGGACTGCGGTGCAGGTGCACGTTAACCTGGCCGGTCTTTGCCCCGAGAAGCTGAAGCGGCTCAAGCACGGCGGTGATATCCCACGGCTCGCGGTGACGGCGGACATAACCGGCGAGCTGGCGGCCGAACTCCAGGCGCCGCCGTTCGTCATCGGGGACAAAGCTGACAGCCAGATCCTCATCCGCCCATGAAAGCCCATGCCCGCCCACCTCCCGCGATAGCGTTAAGGCTCACAGCATCGCGAGGTCCGCGAACCGAAGAACCTCCGCCCGCGGTCGAAGCTGGCGGCGTCCCACACCGGTGCAGGATTCCACATCGCACCGCCGAGAGCGGGCAGCCCAGGCGCGACGGGTCCTGAAGTCCGGACTGCGCGGGTCCTAAGCCTCTGCCGGGCCGGGGTTGCCGGCACGCACGATGGTGCCGTGTCCACCGCTATAGCCGACGCGCGTGAGCGGCACGGGCTGACCGCTCCCGAGGTCGCTGCCAGGTTGCGGCGCGACGGGCCGAACGTGCGGCCGGCCACTCGGCCTGCTTCGCCTGGCCACCGCATCCGGCACTGCCTTCACGGCGGTCGTCCTGGGCCAGATGGCGACCGCGTTCGCCTGCCGGAGCGAAGCCCGATGGGCAGGCTCGACTGGCGCGGCAACCCGCTGCTGCTCGGCGCGGTGGCAGCCGAGATAGCGCGCTGTTCATGTTCATCGGCATACCCGCGCTCGCCCGGCTGCTCGGCGGCGGCCTTCCTTCACTATCGGCCATCGCCAGCGCGATCCCGGCGAGCCGAGACGTTCCTAGGCGCAGCGTCCGGTCTTTTCAGGCCGAACGACCGGGGCCGCTCGCGGCACCAGAACACGCTGACCCGCTGAGCGGGCGCGGGCGGCATCCCGGACAGTACGTGTTCCCGGTCCCGCGCGGGAGATCGTCACGAGGCCATCCGCGCTCCGCGGCGCGGCACCCACCGGAACCGGGAGACGCGGGCCGAGCCGGCTGGCAGAGACGCCTGGAGCACGCAGGGCGACGGTTCGGGCACGGTCACGACCGGGCAGTCCGCGCGCCGCGCGCAGGCACGCGCCACCGAGCCGGGCGCCAGCCGGCGCAGCCATCCCTGGCGCCGGGACCCGAGCACGAGCAGATCGCCGCCCCGCGCGATGCTGGCGAGCTCCACGGCAGGCCGCCCGGAGAAAGCCTGCTGCTCCATGGCCACGTCGCCCGGCATCCAGCCGACGGCCTGGCCGATGGCCGTCCGGATCAGCGCGTTACCGTCCGCCACGCGATCGGCGTACAGATCCCGGGACGTGGGGGGCATGCCCGGGATGGCGAGCACAGTGGGGGCTGCGACTGGCGGGCGGAAAACATGGACCAGCAGCAGGCGCGCCCCGCGTCGGCGGGCCTCCCCGACCGCCCACGCCAGCGCCCACCAGCCCGCCGGCGAGCGGCTGATACCCACGACCAGGCGCGGGACCCGGCCCGTTCCGTCATTCACGGCCCGGCTACTCCTGGAGCCTGAGCGGCGTTCGCCCTGCTGGTCATGTCTCGATGGTCGGCGGCCACGGTCGCGGTGGGGTAGGGCCGTTGTTCTCGTGCCGCCGGGACCTTCGGATGGTCCGTCCTTGTCAGCACCGGGTAACCGGCCGACTTGCTGCGGCCGGATGACGGACAGGTCCTTTCGACGGGCTGGATGCGTGAGCCAACCCGGCCGCCGCCAAGGAGTGTGCCTGCCGCGGCGGCCAGCTAACCCCGGACCGACCGGGGAGCTCCGGCCCGCGGGACTGCCGAGGTACGCGCCTCTCTTGCTCCGATGCGCGCGGCCTTTGCCAGGTTGCGCCGCATCTGGCAAGGCCTCGTTTCATTCACGGCGCGCCCGGCGCTGCTGCTAGGCGACGCCCAGGTTCTCGCGGCTGCCGTAGACGCACAGCCCCCACAGCGCCACGACGTCCGCCGCGATGATCAGGAGGGACCAGAACGGGTAGGCCGGGATGAAGAACAGTCGCGCGCTGAAGGAAACGGTGCGGGCCGGTTCATCGGTCAAGCCCGGCACAGGCGGTCCCGGTCGCGGGCGGCGGCCCTTATAACCCGGCCTGATCTGCTGCGCTTGGCCTGCCAGTGCCATGGCGCCAGCGACCAGAGCTGTGCGCAGTGGCTGGCGGCATCGACCTGGGTTCGGCGAACGCGGGCAAGCCGATGATCAGCTGCGCGGTCTCTGGTGAAATGACCGTCGCACAAGGACGTTCCTGTGATCGGTGGGCGGACAGTCCGGCTGGTACGAGCCAGCGGCGCTCGACGCGCGGCGGGAGGGCGGCTACGGTCGGCGTGGCGGGAGGGTATAGGTCCGGCCCGGCAGGCCCCATTCACCGAATGGCAGGGATTCCCCGGCGTCTATCGCGCGGAGCGCGGGCCGGCCGATGTGGGCGAAAACGAGCCTGTGCACCTGGTGTTCGCGGGCTTGCTCGGCGACCTCCAGGGCCGGCATGTGCCCGCCGGCCCTTCGGGCGAACCGGATCGGGCGGTCCCAGCCGGCCGCGTCGGCGAACATCAGGTCCACTCCGGCCGCCCAAGCGGGGAAGGCCCGGAATTCCGGTGCCCAGGCGGCGGACGCGGCAGGGATGTGCAGCAGGTACCCCCAGGTGGGGTGGCTGGTGTGGGCGACCGGGTGCGGCTCGATAAGCAGGTCAGCTATCGCGGCGGTATCCACGCTCGGCAGTAGCCTGCGGGCTTCGGCCAGCGCTCGCAACTCGCGGCGCAGCTCGCTCCGGTCGTCGCTGACCAGCCAGGCCGCAAGCCGGCCGGACGGTTCGGCGCCTGGCCCGCCATCGAGCATGACCTGCTGGCGGCGATACCGGACCAGCAGCCCGGCCGGCGGGTAGCGGGGCGAGTTCATCGCCCCTACACCGAGCAGCGTCAGCCGCAGCCGCGGCGTCACCGGTGCCACGCCTCGGCCGTTCTTGGCCACTGCGCTGCCAGCACGAGCCACAGCCGGGGCTATCCCGGGTTGTCGGGTTCGGCGCGGGCCTCACCGCCCAGGTGGTTGGCAACCGCCACCACGCCGGGGACGTCCGATGCAAGCCTTGTCGCCACGGGGATCATGTCTTTGTCGGTAAGAACCCCGGTCAGGGTCACCACGCCCTCGTGTACTGCGACGGTGATCCCGCCTGAACCTTCCAGCAGGATATCGGTGAGCACGTCCCGGACCGCGGCCTCGATCTCGGTGTCGGGCCGGAGGAAGACTTTCATCAGGTCGCGACGGCTGACAACGCCGATGAGCTCGCCTGAGCCGTCGACGACGGGAAGCCGCCTGATGTGGCGGGCATTCATCAGCCTGGCGGCGGCGCTGAGCGGCGCGTCCGGATGGATCGTGATCGCCGGTGAGGTCATCAACTCGCCGGCAGTCCTTGCATCCGCCCGGTTCGGCTCCCTGCGCCCGCGCCGCCCCAGGCGCGCACCGGATCGCCGCGGACTATGCTCCTGCTTGCGGAGGACGTCTGCCTCCGACACCATCCCAAGGACCCTGTGGCCGCTGTCCACCACCGGGACGGCATTGACCCGGCGGTCGGTCATGAGCCTGACCACCTGCTTGTAGGTCATGGACCTGTCTGCAGCGGCAGTATCGGTGGTCATGACGTCGCGGATACGCCACCTTCGCCGGCGCCAGCCGGGTAGGCGGCTGTCAGCTTCACCGCTGGCGCTGGACCGGCCTGGCCCGGCGGCGAGACTGAGGTCGGTCTGGGCTTCGGTGATGGCATCAACTGCCCGCGCCACATCGGAGGCTGCCCCCTCGCCGTGCAAAGTCTGGTAGTACGCAGCGCCCAGCTCCCGCAGCATGGCGTTCAGGTACTCGTCCCTGCTCATACATATGCTCCAGCTGGCCTGTCATCCGGCATGCCTGGCCCTTGTATTGCCCTAGGTTCATGTGAGCATGTCACCAGGTTCCCGGGGAAGGGCCGAAGGGCCTCACTCAGGGAGGTAGCGAGGTGGGGGCGGTAGGCGTCCGGGCTGGCGGCGACCAGCTCCCGGCACATGGTGACCGCCTCCTCGATGACCGGCAGGCCCTGGCAGGGCGGCCCAGCTCGGACAGCGTGATGCCGAGGCTGCTCATGGATTCAGCGAGGTCGGGGCGGGCGGTAGCGGTCTGGGCTGTCGGCGGCGTGTTCCCGGCGGATGGCGACAGCTTCCCGTCTGGCCGTCAGCGAGGAGTGCGGCCCCACTCCCTGCGGAAAAGTGAGCCTGGGCGGACGCCCGCCATGTCGGCGCGTCTGCATTGGTGTGGCTGTCCTGTCGCGCCGGCGAGCCAGTGCGCATGGGGCCGGACCGCGGGCGGCTGCCCCTACTCGGGAAGACTGTCTGGATGTGCCGCGAGCTCATCGCCGGCTAGCTCGGTCGCCTGATCCTGGACGGGGCGGCGGAGGTGGCTATTCCCGGGACGATGAGCACACCGCCCTCATGGCGCCTGGCCTGGGCAATGCTTGTACGAGGGACCTTCGGTCCGTCCGCTCGGGCCGGAAGGCCAGTTGGTAAC
>Ga0335076_10006425_pt1 | contig 11857 bp, 11 predicted proteins | sample Lox_Sample_25_FD_206717 | JGI IMG/M metagenome (GOLD analysis project Ga0335076, IMG submission 206717) | Soil microbial communities from Loxahatchee National Wildlife Refuge, Florida, United States - Lox_Sample_2.5 | ecosystem: Environmental > Terrestrial > Soil > Wetlands | place: USA... | reverse complement strand
AGATGGCGACGGTACCGCAGGCCGCCAGCAAAACACGGCGTGGCCACGATGTCGGCGCGATCATCGTGACAGGCAGGTACAGCAGCAGCAAATCGGCCCCGTCGCAGCCCGCGAGCAGGGCCAATTGGCCGCCGAGCCACTGCAAATGCGCGCCGTTGGCATGGGTCGGCAGCGCCGGCTCAAGCCAGCGCAGCAACGCGGCCGCAGGGGCGGCAGTGGTGGCCTGCACCACCGGGACCATCCAGGTGCTGCCGGACAGCGCGTGGTAGGCCAATTGCAAGGCAGCGAACAACGACGCACAGAGCAACGCACGCGCGGCCCCGGTGGTCGGCCAAGCCGGGGTGTGATGGCGTGGCCCGGTCGACGGCGCCGTGGCTGGCATGTCAGCCCGATCCGCTGCGCATCGCGAGGGCGACAGCCCGTTTGCGATGACTCCACCACAAGCCGCCGCCCATGGCCGCGAGTGCCCAGATCGGCATGGCGGGGATGCTGTCGGGCTGGCGCTTCGAGAACAGCGCCACGGCCTCGCCGGTCTGGGCCTGCATCCAATCGACATAGGGCCGGTGGCCGAGGATCAGACCAGCTCCTCCGCTGCCGAAGGTCGACAGGGTCGCACCGTTCAAGCCGAGTGCCACGGTGTTCAAGCCATACAGCATCGGCTCATTGCCGAGGATGACGAACGAGCCGGAACCGGAGTCGCCGCCGGCCACGACGGTCTCCAGTGCGTTGCCCACAGTGGGGCCGCCAACGGGTCCGTTGCCGGTCGGGCCGTCGAAGTCGTAGACGAAGAACGGACTGGTACGTCCGGATGCGTCGAAGTGGTCGGTGAACTGGTCGATGACGTTCACCCCGCTGCGCTTCACGGTCGCGCTGGCGGACACAGTGGGTCCGACGTCACCGTTACCGGACGCCCCGTAGCCGACCAGAGTGATCAGCGTGCCCGTCGGCTCCGGGACATCGAGCACCGGGTAGGTGGACACTCCGTTCGGCAGCGGCTGCTGCAGCACGACCAGCGCCAGGTCGTCGTAGGGAAACGTCGCGCCGGGGTAGATCGCGATCGCCGCCGCGCTGGCGTACTGCGCCGGGCTGGTGTGGTTGAGCGTGATTTGCACCTGCGCGGGCGTGCGTCCGTTGACGACGTGCGATGCCGTCAGCACGTGACGCGGTCCGATCGCGACACCGCTGTAGGGTGATCCGTCGACGACGACGCTGACGACGCCGGACCAGCGCGACGACAATGTGTTGGGATCGACGTGGGCCGCGGCGGAGTCCGGTGCGACACCCGCCATCAACGCGCGACTGCCGACCGCGACGCAGCCGAGGAAGGCACCCGCCAGGGCCTGTGCCACGCGGCGGCGACCCGGTGCACCGCTGGCGATCGGTCGATTCATTGCGCCGTCACGCTAGCGCGCCGGCGTGAAAGATGATGTCGACTCGGCCGCGCCCGCATGCGCTGAAAGAACCATCGACATTGGTCGCGCTGCGCTGCGGTCTGCCGGCCCGCCGCGCCGGCACCGTGCGCGCGCTGACGGGTTTAACGGACTCGTCATTGGCCCCCCCTACTCTCGGCGCGATCGGGGACGGAGCGGAGGGCATCGCACGGTGTGCGATCTCGAAGATGACTGTGTTGCTGGGGAGCGTGCCGCGGCGTGCGACCCGCAATCCACCGTGCCGCACCAGACCCGTGCGCGGCCGCGTCATCGCTGGCGATGCGCCGGTCGACCGCGCTCGCTCGACAGCACGAGGCCGGCGGCGCGCTCTGCGCGCTAGTCCGTTCGGCCCACGCTGCACGTCATGGCGCCGACCGACGGCCACCGCGATTCTTAGCGTTTCTCTTTCGCCGACAACACCAATGATTCGTGATCGGGAGCTCAGTCGCGAGGGACGCATCGGTAGCGAGGAGCTGCTGTCCGAGCATCCTTATGCCCTCGTTCGAGCGCTCGAAGCATCGGTCGAGGTACGCAGGCGGTTCCAGTTCTTCGGCTGGGTCCAGAGCCACTTGCACCCGCTGGTGCGCAACCATCTGGTGGTTTGCGGCGCCTATCAGCGAGCGCGGCGCGATCTGGTCTTCGAGGCGTTCAACAGCATCGTGGTGCCGTCGCAGTTGATCGCCATGACCACCAGCAGCAACTCGCGGCTGATGCGCAGCCTGATCGACGGCTGGGTCGCCGCCAACGGCCGTCCGGTGATGTTCCGGCTCAACGGTGGATCCGATCCGGTCAGCGCCGCCGAGGAGGAAGTCTTGCTCCGGGCCGGCTTCGAGGAACTGCTGGTGCATGGCGTGGCCCGGCCGCAGCGGCCCGCCGAACTCGAGTCACTGTTCGTCTTCGCGGCCGCGGACCGTCTTCACACGGCGCTCGAGAAGTCCCACCTCGACTTGATCCTGCCCTACCTGCACGCGACCTGGTTGCGCGTGCAGGCCACCGAGCGCGAGTTGGCCGGCAGCCGCGATGTCGTTTCGCTGCCGCGCCAGCCGCTTCATCGCGCACCCATCACCGAGCGCGAAGCGCAGGTGTTGTCCTGGGTACGCGAGGGCCTTAGCAACCAGCAGATCGGCGATCACCTGGGGATCAGTGTGCTGACGGTCAAAAACCACGTGCAGAAGATCCTGCAGAAGCTCGGTGCCGCGAATCGGGCTCAGGCGGTCGCCAAGGCGATGGCGCTCAACCTGCTGACACGCGAAGAGGCTGCGCCCAGGGACCACGACGAGCGAGCTGGTGCGTGATGACCAGTCCTGCTCGAACTGACGGGCTGACGCGCGCGGCAGCCAAGCGCGCGCAAGACCCCAGGCGATGGACCTGGCGCGCGGCCCTGGTCGGCGCGCTCTTGTCGGTGCCGCTGCATGGCCACGCGTGGTGGAGCAAGGACTTCAAGCAGCGGACCCGCATCACACTGAACACCTCCGCGGTCGGCGTGGAGACGAAGGAGGCGCTGAGCGCGGTGACGATCCCGGTGCGGCTGCATTCGGGCAACTTCGACTTTCTGCAGGCCAAGCCGGACGGCTCCGACCTGCGCGCCATCGCCGGTGACGACAAGACGCCATTGAAGTTCTCGATCGAGCGCTACGACAGCACCAACGAGCTCGCGATCGTCTGGGTGCAGGTGCCGGTCGTCGCCCCGGGCACCGACAAGAACACGCTGTACCTGTACGCAGGCAATGAGAAGGCGGCCAGCGAAAGCACCGCCGGCGTGTTCGACTCCGCGACGTCGGCTGCATTCCATTTCGCCGAGAAGGATGGCACTGCGGCAGATCACCTGGGCTCGATCAAGGCGACGGCGCCGGTCGCGCTCCAATCTGCAGGGCAGATCGGTCAGGCGGCGCGGGTCGACGGTACGGCGATCGAGTGGCCGGCGAACGAGCGCCTGCGCGTTGCGGCCGGTGCGCCGTTCACGCTGGGCCTGTGGGTCAAGCCGGAGCCAGCCGAAGGCCCGCTGTTGAGCTGGGGGCCGGTGTCGATGGTGCTGCAGGCTGGGCGGGTGCAGGCGCGTGTGGCTGCGACGTCGCTTGTCGGTGGCGAGTTGCCGGTCGGCGCGTGGGCGCACGTGGCACTGGCCGTGACGCCCGCGCGCGCGACGCTGTACGTCAATGGGGTGCAGGCCGCGCAGGCAGATCTGGCGGGCGGCGTGCCCGCGATCGACGCTGCGCTGCGCGTGGGCGGGGGCTTGAGAGCGGTCATCGACGAACTGCAAGTTGCCTCGGTCGCGCGCAGCGCCGACTGGATCTCGTTTGCGCGCGCGTCCCAGGGTGCCGATGCGAAGCTCATTGCCAGTGTGACGCAGAGCGTCGACGCCGAGGACTCCAGCGGCAACGGCGGCTACATCGCTGTGCTGGTCAACAACCTGACCATCGACGCCAAGTTCGTGATCGCGATCCTCGGTGCGATGTTCGCCGTTGCCACCTGGGTGATGGTGGCCAAGGCGCTGCTGATCAGCCGCGTCGAGCGCGGCAACCGCGACTTCCTGAAGCGCTTCCGCGAAGGCACCCAGGACTTGATGAAGAAGGATCTCGGCAAGCTCGAGGGCGCGCGCACGCTGCCGCGCTCGTCGCTGTTTCGTCTGTACAGCGCCGGCATCGTCGAGCTGCGCAAGCGCAATGTCGAGAGCAGCAACACGCCTCTGTCCGGCGCCTCGATCGATGCGATCAAGGCAGCGGTCGATGCCGACATGGTGCGCGAAACCCACAGGCTGAACGCCCAGATGGTGCTGCTGACCATCGCCATCTCGGGCGGACCGTTCCTCGGTCTGCTCGGCACGGTGGTCGGCGTGATGATCACCTTCGCGGCGATCGCCGCCGCCGGCGACGTCAACGTCAATGCGATCGCCCCGGGCATCGCGGCCGCCCTGTTGGCGACCGTGGCCGGACTCGCGGTCGCGATTCCGTCGCTGTTTGGCTACAACTATCTTGCCTCGCGCATCAAGAACATCTCGTCGGAGATGCAGATCTTCGTCGACGAGTTCGCGACACGGGTCGCCGAACGCTACGGCGCACGCTGACGATCGCTGCGGAAGAGGGACGCCATGGCCGCCGGGACCAAGCAGGACAACGAGCCGTATGACGACATCAACATCACACCGATGCTCGATCTGGCCTATGTGCTGCTGGTCACCTTCATCATCCTGACGACCGCGTCGGTGCAAGGGGTGCGCGTGCGAGTGCCCGAAACACAGGCACAGAACAACCTCAGCCGACCACAAACCAGAGCCATCACGATCACGGCCGACGGCAGCCTTTACCTCGACGCCTATCCGGTGACGCTCGACCAGCTCAAGGTGTCGCTCGGTCAGTACCGCGCCGCGAATCCCAACCTGCCGGTGGTCCTCAAGGGCGATGCGCAGGCGCGCTACGAGCGCGTGGTCGAGGTGCTGAACATCGTCAAGCGCTTGGACATCACCGAGATCGGCCTGGTCACCAAGCGGGCTCCCGCCAGCTGAGTACCGCGATGCATATTCAGACAGAAGCCAAGCCGTACGACACGATCAACGTGACGCCGATGCTCGACCTGGCGTACGTGCTGCTGGTGGTCTTCATCCTGATGACCACCGCCTCGGTGCAGGGCATCCCGCTGAGCCTGCCCAAACCATCGGCGAAGCCACCGACCGAGGTGCACGAGACCCACGTGCTGCGGGTGGACCCCGACGGATTGCGCCTCGATGGCGTGCAGCGCAGCGAAGCTCAGCTGCGTGCCGATCTGGGCGCGATCCGCGCGCGCGATGCAGGGGCCACGGTGATCATCCAGGGCGACAACGCAGCGCCCTACGCGCGCGTGGTGGCGATGATCGATCTGTGCAACGAGGTGCGCGTCGGGATGAACCTCGCCACCTCGCGCATCGGGTTCTGATCGCGCGGTGCGGTGTGGCATGGCGCCTCGCACCCGTGCTTGCCGCGTGCCTCGGTGCAATGTCGAGCGTGGGGTGCGACAAGGCGCCACAGCGGCCCAGGCCGGTGCAGATGGTCAAGCTGCTGCCCGACACGCCCCCGCCGCCACCACCGAGGGTCGAGGAGAAGAAGCCGGACCCGCCCAAGGAGGAGAGGCCGCAGCCGCAGATCACGCCGCCAAAGCCGCAGGAGGCACCGCAGCCGCAGGTGCTGAAGACCGACGAACAACCGGGCGCCGGGTCCGGTGGCGGCTTGCAGGCTGGCGAGGTCAAGCAAGACTACGTCGACCAGAAGATCGGCGGTGCCTCGATCGGTGGCAGTTCGGGGCAGGACCTGGATGGCAATCGTCTGGCTCTCAACGCGTTCGCCAGCGCCACCACGCGTGCGATCAACGAGTTCCTTGCGCGCGAGCGCGACCTCAAGCGGCTCGACTATCGCGTCAACGTCAACGTCTGGCTGCACCCCAACGGCACCCTGCAACGGGCCGAGCTGGTCGGCACCACGGGCGACGCCGCGACCGACGAGGCGCTGCGCGCGGCACTGAATCGCTTTCCCGGCGTGGCGCAGCCGGTACCCGACAAGTTGCCGCAGCCGATCCGGCTGCAGGTCTCTAACCGAATGATTGGATGACAATGATGCAATGCAAGTCATCGCACGCCCGCCGCGCTTCGCTCGTGCTCGCGTTGGCGGTGGCACTGGGTAGCGCCACGTCGCCTGCGCGCGCCGATGAGCGCGAGTCGCTGGAATCGCTGCGACGCACCACCCTGGCGCTGATCGAAGCGCTGGTCGAGCGCGGCCTGCTGACGCGTCAGAAGGCCGACGAGTTGATTGCGCAGGCACGCGCCGCGGCAACGCCGGCTGCACCGGCCGCAGCTGTCGCCGCCGGGGCGGCCGCGGGTGTTGGTGCCGCCGCGAATGCCGACACGACGGTGAGGGTGCCATACGTGCCGCAGGTGGTGAAGGATCAGATCCGCGCCGAGGTCAAGGAAGAGGTGCTGGCACAGGCCAAGGCCGAGCGCTGGGGGGTGCCGAACGCGACGGCCGAGTGGACCGACCGCATCCGGATCGACGGCGACATCCGCGTGCGCTACCAGCACGATCACTTCGCCGATGGCAACCCGACGCCGGAGGAGTTCGTCGCGGCGTCGCTCAGCGGCACCACGCGGGCTGCCGATTTTGCCGCGGCCAACGCGCAGGGTGTGCCGACCGCCAACACCACTGAGGATCGCGAACGGCTGCTGCTACGGGCACGCCTGAACGTCGACGCCAAGGTCAGCGACATGGTCGCGGTGGGGCTGCGCCTGAGCACGGGCAACACCAACGACCGCGTGTCGACCAACCAGTCGCTGGGCCAGAACTTCAACAAGTACCAGCTGCTGGTGGACCGTGCCTTCATTCGACTCGACCCGGCGGAGTGGGTCACGCTGCAGGCCGGGCGCATCCCGAATCCGTGGTTCAACACCGACATGGTCTGGAGCGAGAACCTGAACTTCGAGGGCATCGCCGGCACGTTCAAGCTGCCGGCGCGTCCGTGGCGCACGCTCGACCCGTTCCTGACGCTGGGCTACTTTCCGATCCGCGAAGACTCGCCGCCGCGCCCCAAGCGCGCGCTCTATGGTGCGCAGGCGGGGCTGCAATGGGAGGTCTCGCCCACCACGCGCGTCAAGTTCGGCTTCGCCCAGTACGCCTACAAGAACCTTGCGGGACAGGTCGACGGTGACTACGACCCTGTCACCGGACCGGGCCCGAGCTACGGTCAGTTCGAGTACGGGGCCGGACTGCGTCAGCGCGGCAATACGCTGTTCCTGACCAACAACCCGCTCGAGATCGCCGCCGGCCTGACCCCCGACAAGGCGCTCTGGGGGCTGGCGTCACGGATGTGGCCACAGACCCTGACGGCGGCGGCCGAGTTCGGGGCCTTCGCGCCGGTGATCATGCGTCTGTCGGGCGAGTACGTGAAGAACATCAAGTTCGATCGCGCGGAGATCGCGCAGCGCACCGGCTTCACGATCACCGACGGCAGCAGCACCGGTGGACAGTTGCGGGCCGTGATCGGATCGGCCGATCTCAACTTCCGGGGCAATTGGCAGGCGGCGCTGACCTGGCGCCGGGTGGGCTCGGACGCCGTGCTCGATGCCTTCACCGACAGCGAGATGGGCCTGGGCGGCACCAACATCAAGGGCTATCTGTTCAGCCTGACCTATGCGATCGACCGTCAGGCGACCCTGGGGGTGCGCTACCAGGCCGGCAACACGATCGATTCTCCGACCGTGCGGCCGAGCGTCAAGGACCGCTTCGGCGTCGACCTGCTGCAGGTGGATCTCAATGCGCGGTTCTGAGCGGGTTCGGTGTGCGCTCGCGCTCGCCGGTTTGGCCGTGGCGTTGTGCGCACCGGCGCTGGCACAGAGCACGGGTACCGCCAGCCGCGAGCAGGAGCTGATCCGGCGTCTGCGCCAGCAGGTGCTGCAGCTGCAGCAGGAAAATGAAGCCGCGACGCAGGCGGCGCAGCAGGCGGCTCGGCAGCGCGGCGAGCTCGAGGCCCGCCTGAAGACAGCCGAGTCCAGCGCGACCACCCTGAAAGCCAGCGCGCGTCGCGTCGCGACCGTTCAGGGCGAGCTCGCCGCGGCGCAGAGCGAGCGCGACGCGTTGCACCAGAGCTTGCAGCAGGCCAATGGATTGCTGGAGGCTCAGCGAACGCAGCTGGCTCAGGCTCGGACCCGACTCGAGCAGCAGGAGGGCGAGCTCACCCAGCTGCGGACGGCGGCGGCCAACCGCGATGGCGTGCTCATTGCGCTGGAGACTCGCCAGCAACAGCAGAACGAACGCCTGAACCAGTGCATCGATCACAACGTCGCGCTGTATCGCCTCGGACAGCAGCTGCTCGACCGCTACCGCGACAAGGCGATCGGCGAATCGCTGGCGCAGCAGGAGTCGGTGCTGCAACTGGGGCGCGTGCAGCTCGAGAATCTGGTGCAGGACTATCGCGACAAGCTGGCCGGCGAGCGCGTCAATCCGTCGCGGATGGCCCCATGAAGCGGCGCGACGCGCTCGCCATCGCGACGGGCCTGCTGGCCCCGATCACGCTGCGCGCCCAGGACACGTCCCAGGAGCTGCTGGGATTCGTGCGACCGTCGCCGTCACTGCCGTTGCGCGGCCGTGCGGTCGAACCGCTCGAATGGGAGCGGTTGCGGCGTGGTGTGGATTCGTTCGGGCCGCCGCGGCTCGGTGATGCGGAGCGTGCGCTGCTCGATGCGGCGCGGATGGGTCGCTGGAGCGAAGTCATCGACGCTGTCAAGAAGGGTCGCGCCTACGCCGGCGCACAGGATGAATCAGGCTACTACGTGCTCGAACTGGCCGCGAGCGAAGGGCGTGACGATGTCGTGCGCGCGTTGCTCGAATTCGGCGCAGACCCCGACCGCACCGCGGCGGACGGCTTCACGCCACTCGGCGCCGCGGCCTTCTTCGGCCACCGCTCGACGGTGCGCATCCTGCTGCGTGGCGGCGCATCACCGAGGCGCTGGGGTGCCACTGGACAGGGGCCACTGCATCTGGCCAGCATGACCGATCAGGTCGACGTGATCGACGAACTGCTCGGCAGTGGCCTCGACCCGTGGTCACGCAATCGCAGCGGCGACACCGCGCTCGACGTCGCTGCGCAGCAGGGTCGTCAGCGAGCGATGAGTCGCCTGCTGGCAGCCGGCGTGGATCCGTCACTGAGTGGTCGTTGACGCGCAAGCGCCGCCGGTGATCACAAGGGGCTGATCCGTCCGGACCATGTGCGCGACGCCCCGCGCGTGCGCACGCGTCACGGCCGCTGACTACCGTGTCTGCACGGACCCGCGGATGCTGCCGAAGAACCTGTCTGATAGGACTAGCCAGAAGCCGCTGATGCGCATTGGGGCGACACACGCGGTGCTTAGATTCCACAGCGGCCTCACCAGAGACCAATTCTCAACCTTGTAGGAGAGAGCATGAAACGTAAATCCAACTTGGTCGTCGCCGCGCTGGCCTTGATGGCAGTGGGCGCCGCCGATGCGGCATTGACTCCGACGACAACGCCGGGCAACAGCTCGCTGATGTTCGTCGCCGCCGACACGGCACCGAATCCGATCGACGGCAACTACAACGTCTCGTTGTCGATCGACCTCGGCAATCTGTTTGCCGACTATGTGAGCGGCCCGTTCGCGTTCACCACCGGAGCCCTGACCGCCCCTGGGACCACGGTGGTCTGGGACTTTGCCAACAACACGCGCATGACCAACGGCACCCAGGACAGCGGCACGTTTTCGTGGTCGTCGGCCTACAGCAGCTTCAAGAGCCTGGTCGCCGGCATCGCGGGCGATTCCATGTTGTGGGGCGTCATCGCGGGTGACACCGCCACGGGCACGACGGCGTCGGCGAGCAATCTGATCTCGAATCAGAACCTGCTGCTGACGCCGACCGCGGCGTTGTCTGGCATCACCGCGGCCAACGTGGCCACGGGTGCGGCCAACCTCAACAACATGCTGATCCAGAGCAACGGGCTGGGCAGCCAGGTGGCGGGCACCACCGGCGCCAACACGGCAACGTCCGGCGGCGCATTCCTGGGCCAGATCAACAAAGAGAGCTTCGGCGGTCAACTGCAAGGCGGCAGCTACCTCAACGCGGTGGGTGCGACCTCCACGCTGACCTGGTTGCACCAGGCAGCCACGCCCAACGTGATGACCCTGGGGCAGTTCACGTTCGACGGCACCACCGACACCTTGACCTACATCGTACCGGTGCCTGAGCCCGGCACGCTGTCGCTCGCGCTGGCGGGCCTGGGCGCGCTCGGCTTCGTCGGTCGCCGCCGCAAGGGCTGAGGCCGGCCCTTCCGCACCGATCCACGACATCACCCTCGGTGCAGCACCGGGGGTGGGGACAACCATTGAACGGAGATCCACATGAAGTTTCCAAGACTCATCGCCGCGCTGGCAGCGCTCGGCGTTGCGAGCGCGTTCGCAGCCCCGGCACCGGGCCAGATCGCCATCAGCTCGGGTGCGTCGGCGTCGAAGAACAACCTGAAGATCGTGCTCAACAAGCTGTGCAACGACAACGCCGGCGTGTTGACGGAGTTCACTGACGGCAGCTCGAACATCTCGACCTACACCTGCGCCACCGCGGGGGTGGTTGGGACTTCGTACGGTACCTCGACTCCGGTCAACTTCAAGAACACCGGCTTCGCGGAGCTGCGGCTGAACGTGAACGGCGGATCGTTCACCGCCATCTGTCTGTTGAACGGCTTCCCCGCTGGCACCAGCTGCCCGGTGGCGGACCTCTACGTCAGCCCCAGCACGGCCGGTGGCGGGCTCGTCGGGACCACGGCGGCTCCGCCGGCGGGATCGGTCATCGTCGGGGGCCTGATGGACGTCGAGCCGGGCGCGTTCCCGTTCTCGGTACGCCAGGGCCTGGCCGGACCGGCGGCGCTGACCGATGCGGGCTTTGCGCAGGCCTTCGGCGTTGCCGTCTCGAACGACCTGTACACGGCCATGTTCAACGACCAGAAGGCTGCGGGCAAGTTGCCCAGCACCTGCGCGGTGACTGACACCGCCAAGCCGGAATGCGTGCCGGTCGTTGGCAAGGCGCAGATGGCGACCATCATGTTCAACAACGACTTCAACGCCGCATACTCGAACGGCGCCAACTTCCTTGCGCCCTCGATCGCCGCCGGGACCAACCTGAACTACCTGCGCCGGGTCGACACCTCGGGCACGCAGGCTTCCGCGCAGAACTACTTCCTGGGGATCGTCTGTGGCAGTGCCCCGCTGCCGGTCGTTGGGCAAGGCGATGGGTCGCTCGGCAACCATGGCGCCATCACCGTGTTCGGGCTGCCGACCACGGGCGGCGTGCGCACGGCGCTCAATGCGGCCGGCTACTCGATCGGCATCATGTCGGGTGAGAACAACCAAGCCAGTCAGAGCTGGAAGTGGCTGCGGGTCGGCGGCATGCAGATGGCGGAGAACGCCCAGCCCGACCTCGTGACCACCAACACGGCGACCGCGCTGGACGGGCGCTACGACTACTGGTTCCAGAGCAAGGTCGCGCAGAGCGGCTTCGCGGGCGTTTCGACGTTCTGGACCCAGGTGGTGGGTGGCTTTGCTGCCGTGCCTGCGGGCAACACCAAGGGCCTCTTCGCAAGCGGCGAGACCCTGTACACCAAGTCGGGCAACGCCTGCCAGAACCCGTCGTCGAACTGAGTCTGACACGCGACAACGGCCGTCGCATGGCGATGGCCGCGATGCACAACCCGGGCCGTCCGTGTCCCACGGACGGCCCCTTGTCGTGAGGGGAGTGACGATGCGCAATGCCGGGGGACACCCGGAGCGACTCGCGTGAGGTGCGAGTTGCAGCGCGCCGTCCTGGCGGGCGCCTTGCTGACGCTCCTGAGTCCGCTGGCCTCGCTCTCGCAGGCGCAACCCACGACGGAGGAGGCTGCGGCGGCGCTGCGCTTCGACATCCTCG
>Ga0335076_10006424_pt1 | contig 11858 bp, 7 predicted proteins | sample Lox_Sample_25_FD_206717 | JGI IMG/M metagenome (GOLD analysis project Ga0335076, IMG submission 206717) | Soil microbial communities from Loxahatchee National Wildlife Refuge, Florida, United States - Lox_Sample_2.5 | ecosystem: Environmental > Terrestrial > Soil > Wetlands | place: USA: Florida... | reverse complement strand
CTGCACCGCGATGCGTCCGCCCGACAGCCCCTTGCCGCAGTAATCATTGGTATCCCCGATCAGGTCGAGCGTGACGCCGCGCGCGAGGAATGCGCCGAAGCTCTGGCCGGCCGACCCCGCGAGCCGGATGTGTATCGTGTCGTCCCGCAGGCCCTCGTGACCATGGCGGCGCGCGATCTCCCACGAAAGCATCGTCCCCACCGTGCGATTGATGTTGCGGATCGGCATCTCAATCGTCACTTTTTCACCGCGCTCGAGAGCGGGCTGCGCAAGCTCGATTAACCGATTGTCCAGCGCCCGCTCCAAACCATGGTCCTGATTCTCGCAGCGGTAGCGCGCAACCTCGGGCGGCATCTGCGGCACATGGAATACCCGCGAGAAATCCAGTCCCCGCGCCTTCCAGTGGTCAATGCCCTTGCGCGTGTCGAGCAGGTCGCTGCGGCCGATAAGCTCATCCAGCCGCCGCATGCCAAGCTTCGACATGTATTCGCGCACTTCCTCAGCCACGAAAAAGAAGTAATTGACCACGTGCTCGGGCTTGCCCTCGAACTTGCGGCGCAGAACCGGATCCTGCGTTGCGACACCTACCGGGCAGGTATTCAGATGGCATTTGCGCATCATGATGCAGCCCTCGGCGACGAGCGGCGCTGTGGCAAAGCCGAACTCGTCCGCGCCGAGCATGGCGCCGATCACGACGTCGCGTCCCGTCTTCATCTGGCCGTCCACCTGCACCGCGATGCGCCCGCGCAGCCGGTTCAGGACCAGCGTCTGCTGGGTCTCGGCAAGTCCGAGCTCCCACGGCGTGCCGGCATGCTTGATCGAGGACCAAGGTGACGCGCCAGTGCCGCCGTCGTGCCCGGAAATCGTGACGTGGTCGGCCTTGGCCTTGGACACGCCCGCCGCGACGGTGCCTACGCCCGCCTCGGATACCAGCTTCACGCTGATCCAGGCCTGCGGATTCGAGTTCTTGAGGTCGTGGATCAGCTGCGCCAGATCCTCGATCGAGTAGATGTCGTGGTGCGGCGGCGGCGAAATGAGCTCGACCCCCGGGGTCGAATAGCGCAGCTCGGCGATGTACTCGGACACCTTGCGGCCAGGCAGCTGGCCGCCCTCACCGGGTTTTGCGCCTTGCGCGATCTTGATCTGCAGCATCTCGGCGCTGGCCAGATATTCGGTGGTAACGCCGAATCGGCCCGATGCCACCTGCTTGATCTTTGACTTGAGCGAATCGCCGGCCTTTAGCTCGATGTCGGTTTCGACGCGATCGCTGCCCAGGCGGGAGCGCAGCGTCTCGCCGGCCTGGATCGGCGCATAGCGGCTGCGGTCCTCCCCACCCTCGCCGGTATTGGAGCGGCCGCCGATCCGGTTCATGGCGACGGCGAGCGTCGTATGCGCCTCGGTGGATATGGAGCCGAGCGACATGGCGCCGGTCGAAAAGCGCTTGACGATTTCGGCGGCCGGCTCGACTTCTTCGAGCGGCACGGGCTGGCAGCGGTCGTAGTGGAATTCGAACAGGCCGCGGAACGTCATGTGCCGCTGCGACTGGTCGTTGATGATCGCCGCGTACTCCCGATAGGACGCACGAGAATTGGTTCGTGCCGAGAGCTGGAGCTTGGCAATCGCGTCGGGCGTCCATGCGTGATCCTCCCCGCGCACACGAAACGCGTATTCGCCGCCGGCATCGAGGGCGTTTGCGAGCACCGGGTCGTCGCCGAACGCGGCCGCGTGGATGCGGATCGCTTCTTCGGCGACGCTGAAGACATCGATGCCCTCGACGCTGGAAGCCGTGCCGGTGAAGTACTTGTCCACCAGGCTGCGCGCCAGCCCGACCGCCTCGAAAATCTGCGCGCCGGTATAGGACATGTAGGTGGAGATACCCATTTTGGACATCACCTTCTTCAGCCCTTTGCCGATCGCCTTGACGAAGTTCTTGAGTGCCTTGGTCGCGGCGGCGCGATCGGTCGGGTGCATCGCGAGCAACGTTTCGAGCGCCAGATACGGGTGCACCGCCTCGGCGCCGTAGCCGCCCAACAGCGCGAAATGGTGCACCTCGCGCGCGGAACCCGTCTCGACCACCAGGCCGGCGCTGGTGCGCAGGCCCTTGGCGACAAGGTGCTGATGGATCGCCGACAGCGCTAGCAGCGCGGGAATCGCGACCCGTTCACGGTCGACCAGGCGGTCGGAAACGATGATAATCGAGTAGCCGCCGCGCACGGCGTCCTCGGCCTGCGCGCACAACGACGCCAGCCGTGCCTCAATCGCCTCCTTGCCCCACGCCACCGGATAGGTAGTGTCGAGCTCGAGCGAGCGGAATTTGCCTCCGGTATAGCGCTCGACGTTGCGAATCTTTTCCATCTCGTAGAAGTCGAGCACCGGCTGGCTCACTTCAAGCCGCAGCGGCGGGTTGAGCTCGTCGATGCCAAGCAGGTTGGGCTTGGGTCCGATGAACGACACCAGCGAGGTGACCAGTTCCTCACGGATCGAGTCGATCGGCGGGTTCGTCACCTGCGCGAACAGCTGCTTGAAATAGTGATACAGCGTCTTGTTCTTGCGCGACAGCACCGCGAGCGGCGAGTCGTTGCCCATCGAGCCCACCGGCTCTTCGCCACTGGCGGCAATCGGCTGCAGAATGAACTTGAGATCCTCCTGCGTGTAGGCGAAGGCCTGCTGGCGATCGAGCAGCGGCACGCTGGAGCGCAATGGCGGAGTCTTCTCGGTATCGACCTCGTCGAGCTTGACCCGGATGCGCTCGATCCATTCGGCGTAAGGACGCGCGCTGGCGAGCGTGTCCTTCAGTTCCTTGTCGTCGATGATGCGGCCCTTCTCGAGGTCGACCATGAACATCTTGCCCGGCTGCAGGCGCCACTTCTTGACGATCTTTTCCTCGAGCACCGGCAGGCAGCCGCATTCAGACCCCATGATGACGAGGTCGTCGTCGGTGACGATGTAGCGCGAAGGCCGCAACCCGTTGCGATCGAGCGTGGCGCCGATCCGCAGACCATCCGTGAATGCGATGGAGGCCGGGCCATCCCATGGCTCCATCATCGCCGCATGGTATTCATAGAATGCGCGGCGCGCCGGATCCATCAAGGTGTGGTTCTCCCACGCCTCGGGGATCATCATCATCATGGCGTGGCCGACCGAATAGCCGCCCATGACCAGCAACTCCAGCGCGTTGTCGAACGAAGCGGAGTCCGATTGACCGTCGTAGATCAAGGGCCACAGCTTGTCGAGATCCTCGCCGAGGATGGGAGACGAGATCGCGCCCTGGCGCGCGCGGATCCAGTTCACGTTGCCGCGCAGAGTATTGATCTCGCCGTTGTGGCAGATCATGCGGAATGGGTGCGCCAGATCCCACGACGGGAATGTATTGGTCGAAAAACGCTGGTGCACCAGCGCGAGCGCCGATTCGACGCGCTTGTCCTGCAGGTCCCGGTAGTAAACACCGACTTGATGGGCGAGCAGCATCCCCTTGTAGACGACGGTGCGCGCCGACATCGACGGCACGTAAAACTCCTTGCCGTGCGCAAGCTTCAGGGCCTGAATTGCATGGCCGGAGCTCTTGCGGATGATATAGAGCTTGCGTTCGAGCGCATCGGTCACGGTGACGCGCTTGCCGCGCCCAATGAACACCTGGCGGATCACCGGTTCGATGCGGCGCGCGGGTTCGGCGAGATCGGAGTTGTCGACCGGGACGTCGCGCCAGCCGAGCAGCACCTGGCCTTCGTCCTTGATGGCGCGCTCGATTTCGTATTCGCAGGCAAAACGCGATGCCGGGTCGCGCGGCAGGAACACCATGCCGACCCCGTACTGGCCGGCGGGCGGCAGCTTTACGCCCGCGCGCGCCGTTTCCTCGCGCAGGAACTTGTCCGGAATCTGGATCAGCACTCCGGCGCCGTCAGACAGCTTGGGATCCCACCCCACGGCTCCGCGGTGCGTGAGATTCTTCAGGATAGTGAGCCCCTGCTCGACGATCGAGTGCGAGCGCTTGCCTTTGATATGCGCGACGAACCCCACGCCGCAGGCATCATGCTCGTGGGCGGGATCGTAGAGCGATTGCGTAAGAGGCAACTGGGGCACTTGCAACCTTTCCCGGGTCAAACTACACCGGCGCGCGCAGCAGCGCCGAAAAACGGCCGAAACCCATCTACTATACAAGCGCCCGCAGCGGACTTCAAGGTCTTGAAAAGCTGTGGATAATTCTGAAGTTGGCCCAATCCAGGAACGCGCCATGTTGCGGCGCGCAATAAAATCTTAGGCTTCGTCCACTGCAAACAGCCGTCGATGCTCGCGTATCGCAAAGCGGTCGGTCATGCCGGCGATATAGTCGGCCACGGTCCGCGGCGCATCGGCCGCGGCCTGCGCGTGGTACTGCGGCGGCAGGAGTCGCGGCTCGGCTACAAAGGCCTTGAACAGATCGGTAACGATGCGCTGCGCCTTGCCCGTCATGCGCACGACCTGGTAGTGCTGGTAAAGATTGACGCGCAGGAACCGCTTGAGCTCTAGTTGCTCGCGCTCAATTCGCGCGCTAAACATGACTAGCGGTGCGGCAGCCCGCACATCCTCGATGCCGCGCGGCGCGCATGCCTTGATGTTGCGAGCGGTCTGCCGCATCAGGTCGATCACGAGCGTGCTGATCATGCGGCGCACCGTTTCATGCACCAGGCGCCGCGCGTCGATCCTCGGGAATGCGCGCAGCACCTGCCGCATATGGCGCGCGAAAATCCTGACCTCGGCCAGTTGCTCGACGGTGAGCAGGCCCGAGCGCAGGCCGTCGTCGACGTCGTGATTGTTGTAGGCGATCTCATCGGCGCGATTGGCGAGCTGGGCCTCGAGCGAAGGCCGGCGTCGCTTGATAAAGCGCTCGCCGACATCACCGAGGAGTCGCGCATTCTTGAGAGCGCAGTGCTTGAGTATGCCTTCCCGCGTCTCGAAACAGAGGTTGAGGCCGTCGAATCCGGCGTAGCGCTGCTCGAGAACGTCGACAACTCTCAGCGACTGCAAGTTGTGCTCGAAGCCGCCATAGGGCTTCATGCAGCGATGCAGCGCTTCCTGCCCTGAATGGCCGAACGGTGTGTGCCCGAGATCGTGCGCGAGCGAGATCGCTTCCACGAGGTCTTCGTTGAGGCGCAGATTGCGCGCAATGGAGCGAGCGATCTGCGCGACTTCGAGGCTATGCGTCAGGCGCGTGCGGAAAAGATCGCCCTCGTGATTGACGAAGACCTGGGTCTTGTACTCAAGGCGGCGGAACGCGGTCGAGTGGATGATGCGGTCGCGGTCGCGCTGAAATTCGCTGCGGCCCGCGGGCGGTGCCTCGGGATAGCGGCGGCCGCGCGTGTTGTGCGGGCCGACGGCATAGGGCGCGAGGTCAGTCACGATTAATTGAGGCGGCGAGCCCCGCGGCAATCGTCCGCTCCGGCACTTCGGCCGTGATGAACGCATCGCCAATCGCGCGCAGCAGGATGAAGCGCAGCCTGCCGCGCTCGACCTTTTTGTCACCGCCCATCAGTTCAAGATATTTTTCCAGCCCGAGATCGGGCGCCTCGACCGGCAGCTTGGCGCGCCTGAACAGCGTCACGATGCGGTTCACGGCGCTCACGTCGAGCAAGCCCATTTGTTGCGAGACACGCGCGGCGACTACCGTGCCGGCGGCGACCGCCTCGCCATGCAGCCAGCTGCCGTATCCCAGCCCGGTCTCAATTGCATGGCCGAAAGTGTGGCCGAGATTAAGCAATGCGCGCGCGCCCGATTCCTCGCGCTCGTCGGCCGCGACCACTTCGGCCTTGTGTTCGCACGAACGCCGGATTGCATAGGCCAGGGCCTGCGGCTGGCGCGCGACGAGGGCATCGATGTTCTGCTCGAGCCATTCGAAAAATGCGGCGTCGCGAATCAATCCGTACTTGATCACCTCCGCCAAGCCGGCGCCCAGCTCGCGCTGCGGCAGCGTGTTTAGTGCAGAGGTATCCGCGATTACCGCGAGGGGCTGATAGAACGCGCCGATGAGGTTCTTGCCGCGCGGATGATCGATCGCGGTCTTGCCGCCGACAGATGAATCGACCTGCGCGAGGAGCGTTGTCGGCAGCTGTATGAACGGCACGCCGCGCAAGTACGTGGCAGCGGCAAACCCGACCAGGTCGCCAATGACTCCGCCGCCGAGAGCCACGAGGGTGGTCTTGCGCTCGCAATGCTGGGCAATCAAGGCGTCGAAAACGGTATTGAGCGTCTTCCACTCCTTGTATTGTTCGCCCGCGGGCAATACCTGCGACGTCACCCGGACGCCGGCAGCGCCGAGCGCGGTCGCAACCGCATCAAGATAAAGCGGCGCCACCACGGTGTCGGTGATCAATGCGGCGCGGAGCTGCGGCAAGTGCTGCGCCAGCAGCTTGCCCTGTGCCAGCAGCTTTTCGCCGATGTATATCGGGTATCCGCGACCCGCCAGCGAGACGTTTATCGTGTCCATGATCTAGCAGCCAGCGTGGCGGGCGTCTGCATTCCCGGCTCCTGCGGCGGTCGATGCAGTCTTGCGGGACTGAAAGTATTCTTGCAGCTTCTGTTCAATGCGATGGGCGAGACTGCGCAGGTTCTGGTTACCGGTATCCACCACCAGTGCAGCCACTTCGCGATAGAGCGGATCACGCTGGGCGTACAATTGTTCGAGCTTGCCACGCGGATCCGCCGTTTGGAGCAGCGGCCGATTGCGGTCGTGGCGGGTGCGCTGCACCAGGTCGTCGAGCCGGGCGCGCAGGTAGACCACAGTCCCGTTCTGCGTCAGCACCCGGCGATTTTCAGCGTCGAGGACGGCGCCGCCGCCGGTGGCGAGCACGATTTCGCGCAAAGCCGCCAGCTCGCGCAGCACGGCTGTTTCCCGCGCGCGAAACCCCGGTTCGCCCTCGATATCGAATATCAGCGGAATCTTTACGCCGGTACGGCGCTCGATTTCCTGGTCGCAGTCATAGAACGCTTTGTTGAGATGCTTGGCCAGCAGCCGTCCGACGGAGGTCTTGCCGGCACCCATCAGGCCGACGAGAAAAATATTGCCGGGCAGCGGGTCGGTATGCGTAGACGGTTCGAGCTGGGCAGGCATCCGGGGAATTGTAGCTTGATTCCCCCGCGCGCATTCCGGCCGGCGCTGGTGAAAATAAAACGGCCGGCAAAGCCGGCCGTCTGAACTAGAGCTGCAGCAGGGTGCGTTCAGCGCACCGAAACGGTGTTCTTGACGATGCGCGGGCTGATGAAAATCAACAGCTCATTGCGGTCGTCCTGCTTCGCGTTGTTACGGAACAGGAACCCCACGTAGGGCAGGTCGCCCAGCACCGGAACCTTGGTGGTCTGATCGTTCTGGGTCTGCTGGTAGATGCCGCCAATTACCACCGTGCCGCCGTTCTGCACCAGAACATTGGTGGTGATCTGCTTGGTGTCGATCGAGGGTCCCGCGGTGGTGACCGCGCCGACGCTGTCCTTGTGGATGTTCAGATCCATGATGACATTGTCGTCGGGCGTGATCTGGGGCTTGACCTTGAGCGACAGCGTGGCCTTCTTGAACGACACGCTCGTCGCGCCGCTCGAAGTCGCCTGCTGGTAGGGAATTTCCGTCCCCTGCTCGATGGTCGCCTCGACCTGGTCGGCGGTGATGACGCGCGGGCTCGAGATGATCTTGCCCTTGCCGTCGGCCTGCAGTGCGGATACTTCGATGTCGAGGAATTTCGACAACGCCTCGTTGAACAGGATGACCGAGAACGTGCCCGGGTTCCTGCCGTTAAGCCCGGCCGCAGGCATGTTGACGCTCAACGCATTGGCAAGCGTCGGGATCGGCGTCGCGATCTGCGTCGTCGTGAAGCCTGTAGCTTCGAGCTGGCCGCCCACCGTTACTCTGCCCACGCTGCCGGGCAAGTTCTGCCCGGGCGGCCCCCCATTCGCCCCGCGATCAAATATGCCCAGACGGGCACCCAGATTGCGGCTGAAGGTATCGGACGCCTCCACAATGCGCGATTCGATCAGGACCTGGCGTACGGGCACGTCGACCTTACGCACCAGCGCGCGCACCTGCTCGAGACGCGACGCCGTGTCCTGCACGAAAAGCGTATTGGTTCGCGCATCCACGACCGCACTGCCGCGCTTGGACAATATGCGCTGATCCTTGCTGGCCAATATGGCCTGGAACGCGTCCGCCTTCATGTAATTCAACTGGAATGACTCGGTGCGCAGCGGCTCGATATCGGAAATCTGGGCCTGCGCCTCGAGCGCGAGCTTCTCCTTGGTTGCGAGCTCGTCGCGCGGCGCGATCCACACGACGTTACCGTTCTTGCGCATATCCAGCCCCTTGGTCTGCAGGATGATGTCGAGGGCCTGGTCCCACGGAACGTCTTTCAGGCGCAGCGTCAGATTGCCGCTCACCGTGTCGCTGGTGATGAAGTTGAAGCCGGTGAAGTCGGCGATCACCTGCAGCACGGCGCGCACCTCCACGTTCTGGAAGTTGAGCGACAGCTTCTCGCCGGTATAGCCGACGCGCGAGCCTTGGATCAGCTTGGTCGGATCCTCGACGATCGGCTTGATCTCAACGATGAACCGGTTGTCGGTCTGATAGGCCGAATGCTCCCACAGGCCCTTCGGCTCGATCGCGATGCGGGCGCCGCTGCCTTGCACATAGGCGTCGATGGTTTGCACCGGCGTGGCGTAATCGACGACGTCGAGGCGGCGCTCCAGGTTTTTGGGCAGGCTCGTGTTCAGAAAATCGATGACGAGGCTCTTGCCCTGCTGTCGCAGATCGATGCCCACCGCGTTGTCCGACAGGTCGACGATGATGCGGCCTTCGCCGTCGCGGCCGCGCCGGAAGCTGACGTCGAGCAGGCTGTGACGGGTGTCGCTCGGCTTGGCCTCGGCAAAATGCGAGGCCACGGGTGCCGCGGCCGTACCCGGCGCCGCCGCGGCCTGCAGCGTGATCAGCACGGTCTTGCCGTCAACCTTGGTGTCGTAGCCCAGCGGCTTGGACAAATTCATGACCAGGCGCGTGCGGTCGCCCGCCTGCACGATGTTCATGTTGCGGAGGTCGCCATCGCCGACTTCCTGCGAATTCCTGCCGAGCGCGTTGGCGGTGTTCGGAAAGTCGAATGCGATGCGCGGCGGATTGTTGATGGTGAAACCCGCTGGCGGATTGGCGAGCGGCTGCTTGAGCGTGATTTTCACGACGATATTGCCGCCTTGCTGTCCCGCGATGTCGATCGACTCGATGCTATTGCCTTCGGGGCTCGCAGTTTGCGCGAGTGCCGTGCCCGCGGACGCGAAGCCGATCGCCAACGCCGCTATCAGGAGGCGCATTGTTTTTAGTATTTCTATCGCGTTTTTCATAGTTGTAGTCTCCGCAATTTTAGGCGGCGGCGTGCGCCGCCTCACCGCAATTCTTCATTCGGCCAGCGTCATGGTGCTTACGCGTTCCGTCCAGTCGCCGGTGCTGTCCTGCACGATTTCCTTGAGTTTGATGGTCGATTCCGAGATGTCGGTAATGAGCCCGAAGTTCTGCCCCATGTAATTGCCGGGCTTGACGCGGAACAGGTTGTTGTCCGGGCTCTTCACGAGCGCATAGGTCGCCTTGTTCTGCTGCAGCGTGCCGACCATGCGCAGATTCTCCAGCGGATACGCTTCCAGCGGCTCCTTGCGCCGCGTCAAATCCGGCTGTATCCCTCCGCCGGCCGCGGACTTCGGCGCTTCGATCTTGCGCGGCTTGAAGGGATCGATCAGATCGTAGGCGTTGTACGTGAAGGGCTCGTAGGGCTTGACGTCCGGCAGCGGCGGAATCCGGCCGTGCGGCAGGTTGTCCGATTCCTTGACGAATTTGCGCAGGTCCGAGTACTGCTCGCCTCCGCAGGACGCGAGCCCGGCGCAGGCCAGAATCAATATGAGGAGGCGAAATTTCATTTCTTGCCCGCTTTGCCTTTATCCTTGGCCGCCTTCTTCTGCTTCGCGATCTCGTCCTCGTCGAGATAGCGGTAGGTTTTCGCGACCGCGTCCATCGTCAGGCCGCCGTCCTTGCTAGGCGATGGGGCGAGCGAAATGTCGTTGAGCAGCACGATGCGCGACAGCTTTGAGATATCGCTCGCGAAAGCGCCCATGTCGTGATAGCTGCCAGTCACGCGCAATGTGATCGGCAATTCAGCGTAGAACTCGGACACGTTCTCATTGGCTGCCGGCTTGAACAGCTCGAACTGCAGGCCGCGCCCGAGGCCGGCCTGGTTGATGTCGGTGAGCAGCGCCTCCATCTCGGACTTGCTCGGCAGCTGCTTGAGCAGCGTGCCGAAGGATTTCTCGATATCGGCGAGCTGCTTGCGATAGGCGTCGAGGTCGATCGCGGTCTTCTTCTTTTCGAGAAAAGTGTCGCGCAAGGCCGATTCTTTTCTCTTGGCGCCGTCGATCGCCTCAAGCTGGCCCTGCCAATCGAAGAAATAGCTGCCGATGATCATCAAAATCAGCGCGGCCAGCAGAACGCCCAGCTTGGGCAGAGCAGGCCAGCTGCCGATGTTCTTGGGATCGAGGCGTCGCAGATCGTCGAGTGTCATCATTTGCGTGTACCTGCGTTAGCGCAAGCTGCCCGAACCGGTGGTGCCGCCACCGGCACCCGAGGAAGAAACAGTCGGCTTGGTTGCCACTGTTGCGCGTGCACTCGCTGCGATGCCCGCAACGCGGCCACCTGGCGTGGCGCCCGCTGTTTGAGCGCTCGCGACGGCTTGCGCCTCGGGCGCTGCGACAAGCTGCGCGGTCGGTATGGTGCCCAGGCCGGCGGACGGCTTGGCGGCGGGCTTGGCCGGCGCTGACGAATCCTCCTTGGTGCGCGACAGCAGAACGGTCAGGCTGAATTCACTGAGCCGCGAACTCTTGTCGGCCACCGCATGGATTTCGATCAGGCTCGGCTTCTCGAGATAGGGCGAGGACTCGAGATTGCGCATGAAAGTCGAAACCCGCGCGTTGGATTGGGCAAAGCCGACGACGGTGACCCGGTTGCCCCTCTGCTGGACGTTCTTCAGGTACACGCCGTCGGGCAGCTGGCGCACCAGCTGATCGAGCAGATAAACCGTCTCCGCGCGATTGGCCTGCAGCGATTCAACCACTTTCTTGCGCTGCAGGAGCGCCGCGGTCTGCTCCTTGAGCTTCTTGATCTCCTCGATCTGCTTGTCGAGCGTCGCAATCTCCGTCTCGAGATAGGTATTGCGACCGTTCTGCTCCTCGAGCTGGCCGCCGAGAAAGCTGTGCACCGCGAACCAGATCACCGCGCCGAGGCCTGCGATCGCCCCGAGCATGATGAAGAATTCTTTTTGCTGCTGCTTGCGCTTGATCTCGCGATGCGGCAGCAGGTTGATGCGTATCATGCGTCGAATCTCCGCATTGCAAGCCCGCAGGCCACCATCAGCGAGGGCGCGTCAGTGGCGAGGTTCTTGGGTCTGATTTTCGAGGACAACGCCATGTTCGCGAACGGATTGGCAACCATGGACGGCACCGAGGCGCGCCGGGTCACCACTTCATCAAGCCCGGGGATCGCTGCGCAACCACCCGCCAGCAGCACGTGATTCACCTGGTTGAACTGCGTCGAGGTGAAGAAAAACTGCAGCGCGCGCGCGACTTCGAGGCCGAGCGTATCCATGAAAGGCGCGAGCACGTCGGTCTCGTAGTTATCAGGCAGGCCGCCGGCGCGCTTCGCCGCTTCAGCTTCTTCCGGCGACATGCCGAAGACGCGCTGGATTTCCTGGGTCAGCGTATTGCCGCCAAACGGCTGCTCGCGCATGTAGACGGACTGGCCGTTGCGCAGCACGTTGAGGTTCATCATCGTGGTGCCGACATCGACGATCGCAATGTTCTGGTCCTTGCCATTT
>Ga0335076_10006423_pt1 | contig 11858 bp, 9 predicted proteins | sample Lox_Sample_25_FD_206717 | JGI IMG/M metagenome (GOLD analysis project Ga0335076, IMG submission 206717) | Soil microbial communities from Loxahatchee National Wildlife Refuge, Florida, United States - Lox_Sample_2.5 | ecosystem: Environmental > Terrestrial > Soil > Wetlands | place: USA: Florida... | reverse complement strand
TTTGCACCGACAGCAGCCGCTGGTAGTGGCCCCCCCAACCGCTCCTCCCGCTCCTCGACGCCGAAGACGATCTCTGCGCGATCCTGCAGAAGCTGCAGCACCGCCATGCCATGCAGGAACTCGCTGACCTCCGGCGCCTGCTTCGGCGTGGGGCCGCTCGCAGTTTGCGCGTTGGGTACCCAGTTGAGATTCTCGAGGTAGAGTCGGAAGACTGTCGCGATCGGCCATGTGGTCTTGGCAAGATAGATGACGCCATCCAACGGCAGCGGCGTGAATAGCTTGCGCGTGAACTCCTGATCGTCGAGTGGTGTCAGGCTGATGGTAGGCCGGTCGGCGCCAGCCACACCCGCCTGGGGAAGAATGGTGGTGAAGCTGCGATTACTGTCCGCACCGGCGGCCGTGAAGAACGGCGTGAGCTGGACGCTCTGCGAGCGCTCGAACTGTGCCGCGATGCCCGAAACCGCCAGGCTGCTGGGCGTATCGGTATAGCGCAACCGGACGATGTTAAGGAGTAATTGCTCCTCCGTCGTCTTCTTCACAACCTCGTTGTACTGCAGACGCGTCTGGTCGAGCGCCTGTGGGCCCAGAGTCGTGCAGCCGACCGCGACCAGCCCCAGCGCGGCTCCCGCGACTGCGCGTATCCACCTTCGCCCGATCGTCATCTTGGGATGTTCTCGCACCATCGGGGGTGGGAATCGGGCGGTGCAGATGCTCAATACGCTTCGGGCACCATCATGTTCCGCGGCACCGGATGCCGCACATAGTCCTCATGCCGCTCGCGTTCCGGCAATACGATGGTTGGGTGCTCGACTTCCTTGTACGGCATCTGGCTCAACAAATGGTGAATGCAGTTGAGGCGCGCTTTCTTCTTGTCCACCGCCGGCACGACCCACCAGCGCGCTTCCGGAATGTGCGTGCGCTCCAGCATGATCTCCTTGGCTTTGGTGTACTCCTCCCAGCGCCGGCGTGATTCCAGATCCATCGGGCTGAGCTTCCATTGCTTGAGCGGGTCGTGAATGCGGCCGAGGAAGCGGAGATGCTGCTCCTCGTCCGAAATGGAGAACCAGTACTTGATCAACTGGATGCCCGAGCGCACCAGCATCTTTTCGAACTCGGGCACCGTGCGGAAAAACTCCTCGTACTGGTCGTCGGTGCAAAACCCCATCACGCGCTCGACGCCCGCGCGGTTGTACCAGCTGCGGTCGAACAACACGATTTCGCCCGCTGCCGGAAGGTGCGACACATAGCGTTGGAAATACCACTGCGTACGCTCGCGATCGTTGGGTGCAGGCAAAGCGGCCACACGGCACGAGCGCGGATTGAGCCGCTGCGTAATGCGCTTGATCACACCTCCTTTTCCAGCGGCATCGCGCCCCTCGAACAGGATCACCACCTTGTGCCCGGTGCTCCCGACCCAGTCCTGCAGCTTGACCAGTTCCGCTTGCAAGCGAAGGAGCTCCCGAAAGTACAGACGGCGACCCTCCCGCTCATCCACCGTCCTGGAGACCGGAGCGTCGTCCGCTAGTCCACTCTCCGACCGATCCTCCAGTTCCAACTCCAGTTCCTCGTCGTAGCTGTCGATCAGTTCGCGGTGCATGCGGCGGATGAGGTCTTCCTCGTTCGAACTCAACTTTGGCTCCTGAGGGGAATACAGGGTAGAGACGCACGACGCTACAGAACTCGTGTGGCAGTTTTGTGACAGCGGCGTGAAGGGGTGGCTTGGCTCTCGCCTTTGATGGCACGACATTCGTCGTAGTTTCACAGGCTTGTCGAGAGCTTGTCACGTTCAAGCCTCAAGCTGCGCGCCAATGGAAGCATCGGAAGGGATCTGGCTCGCGCTGGTGGCGACTTCCGCCGCGCTCTACTTCGCGATCGTCGCGGGTTTCGTTCTGGCGATGCTGCGGCGGAGGCTGCCGAGAGTGCCTCGGCTCAGCCCGCGCGTTTCGATCTTGAAGCCCCTGGCTGGCATGGACGACGAGCTTGAACAGAATCTGTGGTCGTTTGCTGCACTCGAATATCCGAGCTATGAGATTGTGCTGGGCGTCGCCTCCCTCGACGATAGCGCTTACCCGGCGGCACGCAGATTCGCCGACCGCATGGGGCCCGATCGCGCTCGTCTGGTCGTAACCGACCCATGCGCCGCCTTAAATCCGAAGATCGCTCAGCTGATATCGCTGGAACGCGCCGCCGCCGGCGACGTCATGGTCGTCTCGGATTCGAATGTGCGCGTCGCGCCCGGATACCTCGATGCCCTGGTGGGCGAGCTCTCCGCTCCGGGCGTCGCCGCGGTGTCCAGCATCGTCGCAGGCAGTGGAGAGCGCTCGTTCGGTGCAGCTGTGGAGAATCTGCAGTTGGGCGCGATCATCACCCCGGGAATCGTCGCCTCTGCTTTTTTCACGGGCAGGATCATCACGCTCGGCAAGTCGATGGCGATGTGGCGGGAGCCGCTCCAGCGCATCGGCGGCTTCGCCCGCATCGCCAATTATCTCTCGGACGATCACGTGCTCGGCACGGCGTTCGCCGAGTCCGGCTACGGAGTGCGCGTGTCGCTCTGGCCGGTGGAGAATCGGAACGTCGTCTGCTCGCTCGGACGGACGATCGAGCGGCACACGCGCTGGGCAAAGATCAGGCGCGCCATGAAGCCCAGAGCATTTCTGTTGGAGCCGATTCTCTCGCCCGTCGTAATCGCCACGCTGGCCTGCCTTGCATCTCCCACGAGATCATCGGCGCTCGTATTGATGATGGCGATGGCTCTTCAAGGAGCTGGCGCCGTCCTTACCAACGCCATGCTCCGGCGAGAGGCGCCGCGTTGGTACTGGATGCCGCTCGAAATCTTGCGCTCGTACCTATTGTTCTTCTGCTGGTTCTGCGCGTGTCTGACGCACCGCGTGAGCTGGCGCGGTCATGCTTTCCAGCTGAGCCGCGACTCCGCAATCGTTCCGGCGCAGCCGGGTGTGTGGCACCGGGTTCGGGCCTTGGTGCGCGCATGACTTGCCTCGCTCTCCCCTTTCTCAGCCCGGATGACACCAAGCATGGCGATCATCGCACAGCTCACGGATCTGCATCTCCTCGAAGATAGCTATGCAGATCGGGCTTTCGGGCCCCGTGCCCGACTTTCATATTTGAGCCTTGGCAGGCGCCTCGACCCACAGGAGCGACGAAAGAGGGCAGCGACGGCTTTGGAGGAGGTTCGGGCAAGAAGCGTAGATCACCTTCTGATCACCGGCGATCTGACCGAGGATGGCCATCTCGAACAGTTCGAAGTACTGGCCGAACTCTTGAGCGACTCGCGTATCCCGGCCGAGCGCATCACGCTCGTGCCGGGTAATCACGACGCGTACATCGACGGCGGTGCTTTCGCCATGGCGATGCAAGGGCCGCTCAAACCTTATGCGGCCACAAGTCTGACCGCCACGGCGCTCCGCTTTGACGACGTGACGATCGTTCCCGTATCGACAGCCTTCCACCAGTCGCCGTTGCGCTCCGCGGGCGCAATCGCCCAGAACGAACTCGAGGCGCTGGCCAGTGTCGCGAACGATCCCAGCCTGGTTGGACAGCCGCTCGTATTCGCTCAGCATCATCCGCCGACCCGGCTCTTGATTCCCCTGATGCACTGGATCGACGGCCTCGTGGAGCACGCCGCTCTTTCGGATCTGTTCGACCGCTGCCCTCACCTTCACGTCCTGCACGGCCACACACATCACCAGACGGACCGGGCGAACCGCACTGGCGAAGCGCCTCGCGTGTTCTCCGCCAGAGCCGTGGTCGATGGAATCTCGCCCCTTCGCCTCTACCAAGCCTCGCCAGCGCGGCTGGCGCCCCTCGGGATCGACCTGATCGCCAGCTGCGCTCTCGCGCTAGCGGCTTAATGCACGCACATTCCCCTAGATCGAGGACTGCGCGGTCAAGCGCCGCGAAGATTCGCACAATACTTCGTTTCAGCGACCCATTCCCCTCGGGCAACCCGGCACCGGAATGATTGACAGGCCCGAACCGGCTCGTTCATTATATGAACATTAGTTTCTCTACATGAACTACTCCCCGGGATGCCACTGCGACTGCTTCGAATGGGCCTCGCCGCTCGATACCGCGAGCCCCGCATGTTCCGCCATCCCGAGAGGCTGCGTTCCGCCTACGATGTAGCGATCATCGGTGGCGGCGGTCACGGCCTGGCGGCTGCCTATTACCTCGCGCGGGATCATGGAATCCGCGACATCGCGGTGCTGGAGAAAGGGTACATCGGTGGCGGCAACACGGGGCGCAACACGACCATCATCCGCTCCAATTATCTGACCCCCGAAGGCGTTGCCTTTTACGATCAAAGCGTGCGGTTGTGGCAGGACCTTTCGCAGGACTTCGACCTCAACTTGTTCTACTCGACGCGCGGCCACTTCACTCTGGCACACACCGACTCGGCGCTGCGCACAATGCGCTGGCGTGCCGAGGTCAATAAGCACCTGGGCGTCGACAGCGAACTCGTGGAGCCGCGAGCTATCGCGACGGCCTGTCCGCACATGGATCTGAGCTGCGGTGGGCACGCGCCCGTAATGGGCGCCCTGTTTCACAAGCCTGGCGCGATCGCCCGACATGACGCAGTCGCCTGGGGCTACGGCCGCGGGGCGGACCAGCGTGGCGTCGAGATCCATCAGAAGACCGAAGTCATCGGCATCGAGACAAAAGGCGGCCGTGTGACCGGTTTGCGCACCGACAAAGGCAACATCGCCACGCGCAAGATCCTGTGCGCGGTCGCTGGTTCGACGCCGCGTATGCTCGCCATGGTCGGGATGCGTTCGCCCATCACGATCCATCCGCTGCAGGCCATGGTCACGGAGCCGATGAAGCCATGGCTGGACCCGATCATCGTCTCGGGCAGCCTGCACGTCTATGTAAGCCAGACTGCGCGCGGCGAGCTGGTGATGGGCGCCTCGCTCGATCCCTATGAGCTGCATTCCACTCGCTCTACGCTCGATTTTGCCGAAGGACTCGCCAGCCACATGCTCGACTTGTTCCCGTTTCTGTCGACCGCCAAAGTCAACCGACAGTGGGCGGGCATGGCCGATATGACGCCCGACTTTTCCCCGATCATGGGTAAGACTCCGGTGGAGGGTTTCTACCTGGACGCCGGCTGGGGCACCTGGGGCTTCAAGGCAACGCCCGTCTGCGGCAAGACGATGAGCCACACCGTGGCGAAGGATCAGAACCACACGTTGATCGGCGCGTTCACGCTCGATCGCTTCGCCAACTACCAGCTCACCGGAGAGAAGGGTGCGGCGTCGGTCGGACATTAGCCCGTCACCATCCGTATACCGAAAGCGCGCAGCCCTTTCCGTCGCGACATGAAACTGCTCCCCTGCCCCATCAACGGCCCCCGCCCGGTTTCGGAGTTTGCTTACGGCGGCGAATACCGCGAGGTGCCGGATCCGGCGACGCAGAGCGATGCGCAGTGGGCCGACTACGTGTTCAATCGAACCAGCCTGCCCGGTGTGAAGAAAGAGTGGTGGTACCACATTCCGAGCGGTACCTGGTTCATCGCGGAGCGGGATGTGCAAGCCGATCGCATCGAGCGCGCGTACCTGCACTCCGAAGAATAGTCGCGATGATGCGCCTCGATTCCGTTGCCGGTGAGTGGATCGATCGCAGTCGATCCGTCGACTTCAGCTTCGAAGGATGCCGCTACAGCGGCTTCGAGGGCGATACCATCAGCAGCGCACTGTGGGCGGCTGGTGCACGCATGCTCGGGCGCAGTTTCAAATACCATCGGCCGCGCGGTGTCCTGTCGCTAGCCAATCACGATGTCAACGTGCTGGTCCAAGACGGTAGATCGCTCAACGTGCGCGCGGATGTCACGCCGCTGACGCAGGATCTGCAACTCACTGCCGTGAATACCTTTGGTTCTCTGCAGAACGACCGGGCGCATGTGCTCGATCGGCTGTCCGCGTTTCTGCCGGTAGGTTTCTACTACAAGACGTTCTTCCGCCCGAAGTGGGCTTTCCCGCGTTGGGAGAAACTGATCCGGCGCATGAGCGGTCTCGGGACCCCGGACTTCAAGGCCAACCGAGTACGTTCTTCCAAACGCTACGACTTTTGCGACGTACTCGTCGTCGGGGCGGGGCCCTCAGGAATGTCGGCCGCCCTCACAGCCGCGCGTCATGGCGCGAACGTGGTCCTGGTCGACGAGAACGCCCGCATCGGCGGAAGCCTCACCTATGCCCGCGGAGGCGACCAACGGTCGCTAGCCCTGCTCGGCGACTACAGCGGGCAGCTTCAGCGGAATCCAAACGTCCGCGTCTGGACTTCGACGTCCGCGTCCGGCTACTACGACGATCGCTCGGTCGCGCTGATCAGCCCGGTGCGCATGATCGAAGTCAACGCGCGCAGCGTGATCGTCGCCGCCGGTGCGTTCGAGCAGCCAGCAATATTCCGGCACAATGATCTGCCCGGCGTAATGCTGGCATCCGCCGCTCAACGACTCATCTACCGTTACGCGGTGCGGCCGATGCAGCGCGCGCTCGTGGTCACTGCGAACGCAGAGGGATATGCCGCTGCTCTCGACTTGCTCGGCGCTGGGGTGGAGATCCCGGCGATCGTCGATCTGCGCGACATCGCGGATGCCTCGGCTTCGGCACAGCGCATTGGCACCCGGCGGGTCCCGGTCGTGCAGGGAAGCTGTATCTATCAGGCGATACCAAGTGCGCGCGGCACCGCGGTCAAAGGGGCTACGGTGTGCAGCATACGACGCGATGGAGGGGTCGATCTCTCTACGCGCAAAGACTACGCTTGCGACGGCATCGTCATGAGCGTCGGATTTGCGCCCGCCAATGCGCTCCTGCACCAGGCGGGCGCGACGATGCGCTTCGACGACTTCATCCAGCAGTTCGTCCCGCAGCATCTGCCCGTGGCCGTTTTTGCGGCAGGCAGAGTCAACGGCGCATACCAGCTGGATGAGCGCTTGAAGGACGGCGAACGGGCTGCACTCCAGGCTCTGCACCACCTGGGGTTGATCTCCGAGCAGCCACACGGGGATGCGCCTGCGCCGCTGCACTGCCCTACGCACCGTTATCCCATAGTCGAGCATCCGCAAGGCAAGAACTTTGTGGACTTCGACGAAGATCTGCAAGTGAAGGATTTCGCGCACGCAGTGCAGGAAGGCTTCGACAGCGTCGAGCTCATCAAACGCTACACAACGGTCGGGATGGGGCCGTCGCAAGGCAAGCATTCGAACATGAACGCGGTCCGCATTCTTGCCCGCCTGACCCGCGAGCCGGTCGCGAACGTGGGCACAGCCACCGCCCGCCCTTTCTTTCATCCGGTACCCTTGGGTCACCTCGCCGGGCGCGGCTTCACCCCTCAACGGCGTACACCGTTGCATGCGCGACATCACACCGCCGGGGCGGTGTTCATGCAGGCGGGAGCGTGGCTGCGCCCCGAATATTACGCACGCCAACGCAAGCGCAAGGATGAGCTTGTCATGGAAGAGGCGCTAACGGTGCGCCAAAACGTGGGACTGATCGACGTGGGAACCCTCGGCAAGATCGAAGTGAGCGGTCCGGACGCGGCGGAGCTCCTCGAACGTTGCTACACAGGCCGATTCAGCAATCTGAAGGTCGGGATGACCCGCTACGCGGTGATGCTCGACGAGGCGGGTATCGTGATCGACGACGGCGTCGTGGCACGTCTGGATCAACAGCGCTACTACTTCACCACGACCACGACCGGATCGACAACGGTGTACCGAGAGCTGCAGCGGCTCATCATTCAGTGGCGACTCGATTGCGGGATCGTGAATCTCACGGGCGCTCTTGCCGCGATGAACGTGGCGGGTCCGCGCTCGCGCGACTTGCTCCAGCGGCTGACCGACATGCCTCTGGCCGACGTTGCCTTTCCCTATCTCGGAGTCCGCGAAGGAGCCGTGGCCGGCGTCGTCGCGAGAATCATGCGGGTGGGATTTGTCGGCGAGCTCGGATTCGAGCTCCATGTTTCGGCGGACAACGCCGCGTATTTGTGGGATGCCTTGGTCAAGACCGGCGACGACCTTGGATTACGACTCTTCGGGGTGGAAGCGCAGCGTCTGCTGCGACTGGAAAAGGGACACCTCATCGTGGGTCAGGATACCGATGGATTGACGACGCCGTTCGAAGCGTCGCTCGACTGGGCAGTGAAGATGGACAAACCCTTCTTCGTAGGGCAGCGCAGCCTGAAAGCCATTTCTCGTCGCACGCCTCGTACCAAGCTCGTCGGGTTTACCTTGCCGCGCTCATTTCGCGACGCGATGCCGAAGGAGTGCCACCTGGTGGTCTGCGGCGGAGAGATCGCCGGACGCGTCACCAGCGTTGCCTTCAGCCCTGCTCTCCAACGTATCGTCGGTCTCGCCATGGTTCCTCCCGACAGCGCGGTACCGGGCAAAGTGTTTGAGATCAAGACGGATCATGGTCAGATGACTCGGGCTGAAGTGGCAGCCCTGCCGTTCTACGATCCCGATGGCTCGCGGCAGAAGCCCTCCGCGGCAGCCGCAGCAGCGCGTGAAGCATCGCGGGCATGACTGCGATGCGCACCAGCCCGTTGCATGACAGCCTGGAGAATCTCGCCCCGGCGTGGGGTGTGCTCAACGACATGCGGACGGCGCTGAACTTCCCATCGTCGCGCACCACTATCGAGCTGTGCGACGTTTCCGCTCTGCGCCGTGTCGGGCTCAAGGGCCCGGCCGCGGCGAGCTGGCTCGGCGCCCGGGGTATCCCGGTACCGGAGCGGCCCAACACGTGGTTGCGGGTGGCCGATGGGCTGATTGCACGGCTCGGCCGCAGCGAGTTTCTGATCGAAGATGGGCTGACCGCGACGACCGTGCGCGCCCTGCGCAATGAGCTTGTGTCGCCAACGCCGAACATCTACCCGGTGTTGCGCCAGGATGCCGCGCTGCTGCTGCGCGGGCCGGCCCTCTATGAGCTGCTCGCGCACACTTGCAGTATCGATTTCAGATCCATCCCGCCGCAAGAGCGGATCGTCACGCTGACGATGGTGGCCGGCGTTGCAGTAACCGCCATCGACGCTTCCCTGGATGACAAGCCTTGTTGCCGCATCTGGTGCGACGGCACCTACGGCACCTACCTCTGGGATACGTTGCTCGAGATCGCCATCGAGCTCGGAGGTGGACCCGTGGGTCTGGCGGCAGTGTTTCCCGCTACCCCGGATGCGCTAACCGTCACGTAGAACCATATCCAGGAGAAGGTCCATGACGCCCGCCGAAGCGAAGAAGTTTCTGGAACAGAACGAGGTCAAGTTCATCCTTGCGCAGTTCGTCGATATCCACGGCGCGGCCAAAGCCAAGGCGGTGCCCGCCGACCATCTCGATATGGTCTTGACCGACGGCGCAGGCTTCGCCGGCTTCGCCCTCTGGGGCTTCGGCATGGGGCCGCATGGCCCCGACTACATGGCGGTCGGCGACCTCACGACGCTGCAACTCATCCCCTGGATGCCGGGCTTCGCGCGCATGACCACATATGGGCATGTGAACGGCAAGCCGTACGAGTACGACACGCGCTACGCGCTGAAGGTGCAGTTGGACAAACTCGCTCAGAAGGGCATGACGCTGTACACCGGCATCGAGCCCGAGTTCATCCTCCTGCGCAGGAGCGCGGACGACAAACTGGCGCCATTCGACGACTCCGACACACTGGAAAAGCCTTGCTACGACTACAAGGGACTTGCGCGCAGCTCGGCGTTCCTCGAGCAACTCGTTGCCGCAGTCAAGCCTGCGGGACTCGACGTGTATCAGATCGATCACGAGGACGCCAACGGCCAGTTCGAAGTGAACTTCACTTACAGCGATGCGCTCACCACTGCCGATCGTTACATTTTCTTCAAGATGGCGGCGTCGGAGATCGCACATCGAATGGGTCTGATCGCGACCTTCATGCCCAAGCCGTTCTCCGATCGCACCGGCACCGGCGCACACTTCCATCTGTCGATCGGCGACGGCAGCTCGCGGAATATTTTTCATGACGCGTCAGACAAGCATGGACTCGGCCTGTCCCAGACGGCATATCACTTTCTCGGCGGATTGCTGGCTCATGCCCGCGGGCTGGCAGCGCTGTGTGCGCCTTCGGTGAATTCCTACAAACGTCTCGTGGTCGGGCGGGCGTTGTCGGGGGCGACCTGGGCGCCGGCGTATATCGCCTATGGAAACAACAACCGCACCTGCACGGTGCGCGTTCCATACGGTCGCCTGGAACTGCGCCTGCCCGACGGCTCCTGCAATCCTTATCTAGCGACGATCGGCATTCTCGCCGCAGGTATGGACGGTATCGCGAACAAGATGGACCCCGGCGAGCCGAACAACACCAACCTTTACGACTGGAGCCAGGAGCGGCTCGATGCAGCTGGCATCAAGGTTCTGCCGCAGAACTTGAGCGAGGCGCTCGATGCCTTCGAGAGCGACGAGGTACTGACAACCGCCGTGGGCAAACTGCTTGCCGCCGAGTTCCTGCGGCTGAAGCGGATGGAATGGGTGGAGTATCAGCGGCACGTTTCCCAGTGGGAAGTGGAGCGGTATCTGGAATTTTTCTAGCCAACGAATCTGCTTACTAATCTGGAGCCGAGCACATGTGCGGGATCGTGGGATTGCTGATCAAGAACCCGGCCTTGAAGCAGGAGTTGGGAGAGTTGATGGTGCCGATGCTGATCGCAATGGGCGCGCGCGGCCCCGACTCGGCAGGTCTGGCCGTGTTCACGGAAGAAGTGGGCGCGGGCCTGCGGAAATACAGCATATATGCCCCGACGTGGGACTACGATTGGGACGCCGTCAGGCGCGCTTTGACGGCGTATCTCGGGGGCGAGCCGCAGATAAGGGGCAAAGGGAATCACGCCGTACTCGTCTGCGATCGGATGGAGCAGCCCATCCGGCGATGGCTGAAGAACCGATTTCCGGAATTGCACGTGCTCGCCGCCGGCCGCAGCATGGATATCTACAAAGACACGGGCCATCCCGCGGACGTTGCGGAGCGCTACGATTTCGCCGAGCTCGCTGGCACGCACCTGGTAGGTCACACACGGATGGCAACCGAGTCGGCGGTAACACCCGCGCACGCGCATCCGTTTACCGCGGGCGAGGACTTTTGTCTCGTCCACAATGGATCGCTGTCCAACCCCAACAGCATTCGACGCAAGCTCGAGCCACTCGGAATTGCGTTCGAAACCGACAACGATACCGAGGCAGCCACCCGTTTTCTCGAGTGGCGCTTGCGCGAGGGCGACGATCTGGAAGCGGCGTTGCACAAAGGGTTCGAAGAGCTCGATGGCTTCTATACCTTCTTGATGGGTACCCGGGACAAGCTCGCTTTGGTACGCGATGCTTTTGCCTGCAAACCTGCGGTTGTGGCCGAGACCGACGACTACGTCGCGATCGCGTCCGAATTCCGTTCGCTCGCCAAGCTGCCCGACGTGAAGAACGCCACTCTGTTCGAACCGATGCCACAGGAGCTCTACGTATGGCAAGTGCCGTCCTGACCACGGTCGCAGCGACAAGCCGGACGTTCGACCTGTCGCAGTCACCGGTCCGTACGCTGAACGCGTGGCTGCACGAGAGCCTGGCAGGGAGTGGCGTCGGCTATGTGGAGGTAGTGAACCCGGATGGAGCGCATAGCATCGCGGTAGGCATCGACGCTCCGGTCTCGGTGAACATTCGCGGGCATGCAGGTTACTACTGCGGCGGCATGAACAAGCTCGCCGACATCACAGTTCACGGCAACGTCGGTTGGGGTGTCGCCGAGAACATGATGTCCGGCAACGTGCGGGTCAAGGGGTTCGCATCCGAAGCCGCGGGCGCATCAGGCCACGGCGGATTGCTCGTGATCGAGGGCGATACC
>Ga0335076_10006421_pt1 | contig 11861 bp, 9 predicted proteins | sample Lox_Sample_25_FD_206717 | JGI IMG/M metagenome (GOLD analysis project Ga0335076, IMG submission 206717) | Soil microbial communities from Loxahatchee National Wildlife Refuge, Florida, United States - Lox_Sample_2.5 | ecosystem: Environmental > Terrestrial > Soil > Wetlands | place: USA: Florida... | reverse complement strand
CACCCGCCTGCTGCTCGAATGGAGCGACGGCAAAAGCGGCGCGCTGGAGAGCCTGTTTCCGTTGGTCTACGAGGAGCTGCGGGTCATCGCCCAGAGCCACCTGCGCCGCGAGCGATCGGCGCACACGCTGCAGCGCACCGCTTTGGTGCACGAAGCTTTCCTGCGCCTGGTCGATCAAAGGTCAGTCACCTGGCAATCACGCGCGCACTTCTTTGCGCTCGCCTCGCAGATGATGCGGCGGATCCTGGTGGATCACGCCCGCAGACGCAGCACCGCCAAGCGGGGCTCCGGCGCGGTGCGCGTCGACCTCGACGGCGCCCTGGAAGAAGTGAGCGGGAACCTGGATTTCGAGGAGTTCGATCAGGTGCTGCAGCGCTACGAGGCGCTGGAACCGCGCTCTGGCCGACTGGTGGAGCTGCGTTTCTTCGGCGGTCTGAGCATCGAGGAAGCCGCCTCGGTGCTCGAGATCTCGGTGGCCACCGCCAAGCGTGACTGGGCGGTGGCCCGTGCCTGGCTGCAGCGCGAGCTGACGGGCTCTTAAGGTCTGGCGGGCTTGCGCGCCGCCTGACAGGCAGCGAGGCGCGCGTGCACGGCCTGCGGGTTGCCCGCCGGGAACAGGTTGGGGCTGCACAGGGCGGGCTCGCGGATCTGGCTCCAGGTGCGCTCGCTGGCGGCGTAATACTCGCAGCCCTCCGCAAGGGCTCGGGCGCGCTGTGCCGGGTCGGTGAGGGTAGCCGCCTGCGCGGTGAGCAGGTCGCCCATGCCCGATTGCGCATCTGCGATGGGGTAGAGCGCCGGCACGTCGCCGCGCGCCACGATGTCGGGCACGCTGGCGGCGGTGAGCACCTCGCCGTACGCCGCCCGCGCACTGGCAAAGTCGTGCTCGCGCACCAACAGCTCCCCGAGCATCACCTGGTCGGCCGCCAGGCCGCTGCGGGCATCGGAGTACATCGGCTCGGTCTTGAAGGAAGCAATGGACTCTTCCAGCGCGCGTCGCGCCTCGGCAGTGCGCGCGGCCCGCAAATGGATGTGCGCCACCCAGGCTTTGAGCACTCCCAGTCCCGGACCGCTGTCGTCCTCGAGATTCAGCTCATAGCGCTGCAGCGCCGGTGCGAGCTTCGGCAGCGCCGCCTCGGTACGCCCGCTCAACGCCAGGACGCGCCCTTGCTCAAAAGTGACCGTCACCACGTCCCACATGAGCATCGAGTTGCCGCGGTCCTGTTGCAGCAGGCGGGCCTCGGTGTCCGCCGCCTGGGACAGGGCCGCATCGGCATCCGCCAGATGCGCACGCAGCGAGTTGACGCGACTCAGGAGCATCTGCGCATGGGCGCCGTTGCGCGCCAGTTGCGGCGTGTCCACCTGCCGGCGCAGCTGCGCGTACTGGCGCACCCCCTCCTTTATCATGCTCTCGGATTCCTGCAGCGCACCCACGTGGCTCAGCTGCACTCCCAGGTGCACCGTGAACATGGCGATGCTCTCGCCGATGTTGGGGAGCTGCGGCTCGCGCTGCTGCAGCGCCTGGACCAGCGCCAGTGCCTGACGCGCCGAGGCCACCGACTTCAGGCGCTCACCGCTGATGTCCTGCGAGTAGGACAGCAGGTCGTAGGCGCGACTGCGCTCGAGCTGCACCTGCGTGTCGGCGGGCTGGCGCTGCGCTACCTGATCGAGGATCTCCACGGCGCGTGCGATCTCCGGCGGCCCGCTGGGATAGTAGACGTCGGACGCGCCCATCAGCCGGTGGATGCGCGCCAGATTGAGTCCGTCCGTCACGCTGCCCGGATTGGCCCTGAAGACCGACTCGAACAGTGCAATTGCCTTGTGCAGGCTGCGGTCGGCCGCCGAGATCTCGCCGACGTTCGATTCCTGGGTATTGCCCTGCACGGCCGCGAGCTTCTGATATCCCCAGGCGAGCTCGCGCTGCAGGTTGGTGTTTCCGGCGGCGTCCTGTGACAGTTTGTCGAGGTACTGCACGGCACGATCCAGCAGGATCTTGCGTGCGGCGGTGTTGCCCGGAGTATCGGCCATTGCATTGTTGACGTCGAAGATGAGCGCGTTCGCCAGCTTGCGCGTGTCCTCGAAGCGTGCGTCCGCGCGGTGACGTTCGCTGCGCGCCACGTGCGCCTGGTAGGCAGTGAGGATCAGGCCGACCGCCAGGGCCAGCACGGCGCCGCTCACGCCGCCGACCGCGGCTTTGTTACGCCGCACGAACTTGCCGAAGCGGTAACGCCAGGAGCCTCGGTGCGCCATCACCGCGGCACCGCGCAGATAGCGGTCGATGTCTTCCGCCAGCTGCTGTACGGAGCCGTAGCGGCGCCCGGGCTCGGTGCGCATCGCCATCATGAGAATGGCGTCCAGATCCCCGGTGAGCTGCCGCTTGAGCCGCTGCGGCGTGCTCGAGCGCGCGGCGGCGACCTGCTCGGCACCGGGTTCCGAGGCTGGCAGCGCGGTCAGCAAGGCCTGGATGGCGGCGCTGGCGCGGCGCGGCTCGCCCGAGCCGCCGCGCTGCGTCATCCCCTGGGCGCTGCGCGCCTGCGCGCCGAAGGGCGAGCAGCCGGTGAGCAGCTCGAACAGGATGACCCCGAGCGAGAAGACATCGCTGGCGGTCGTCAGCGACTCACCGCGGATCTGTTCCGGGCTGGCATAGGCCGGGGTCAGCGGGCGAAACAGCGTGGTATCCGTAGCGGCATCCGCGGCGCGCAGCAGCTTGGCCACGCCGAAGTCCAGCAGCTTCGGTACCCCCTCGCGGGTAACCAGCATGTTGCCGGTCTTGAGGTCGCGGTGGATCACGAGTCGCTGATGCGCGAACTGCACCGCGGCGCACACCTGCTGGAAGAGCCGCAGCCGCTCGCGCACCGACAGGCGCTCGCGGTCACAGTAGAGGTCGATCCGCTCGCCGTCGACCAGTTCCATGACGAGGAACGGCAGCCCATCCTCAGTGGCACCGCCATCGAGGAGTCGCGCGATGTTGGGATGGTCGAGATCCGCGAGGATCTGCCGCTCAAGTCGAAAGCGCTCCAGGATGTCGCCGGTGTCGAAGCCGGCGCGCACCACTTTGATGGCCACTTCCTTCTGGTACTGGTCGTCGGCGCGTCGGGCGCGGTAGACCTCGCCCATGCCGCCGCGCCCGAGCAGCGCCACGATCACGTAAGCGCCGATGCGCCGCCCGGCCCAGCGATCATCGCCGGGCTCGAGCGGCTGCTGCGCCACGAAATCGGCGGCCACACGATCGAGCACGGCATCAGCATCGGCGTGCGCGGCCAGCAGCGACATGACCTCGTGCCACGCCTCGGGGTCCGAAGTCTTGAGCGCATCGAGACAGGCGCTGCGCTCCGCGCCCTGGAGTTCGGCAGCTTCGAGAAACTTCTCGCGGATGTGCTGCCAGCGGTCGGCGCCGATGCCCATGGCCCCACATTACTGCCCGACAACTCCGGAGCTCAAGCTCCGACAGGACCGTAAGGGAGTGTGCGCGGCGGGCGAAAGGGCACCAGGCGTGCCAGCCCCGGGGCGCGCGCCGGGCGGTCCGTGCGGCCCGCTAGCCCGCAGGCGCGGCTCGAGTCGTCTCTCTAGCCGTGGCAGTGCTCATCACGCTCGCCACAGTCGCGCCAGGCGTGCTCGTGATACCAGCGATGATGATCGCGATCATAGAAGCCCTCCCGGGGCTCGACGACGCAGCCGGAGGCCAGCAGCGAAGTCGTGACCATCAGGGCGCCGAGCAGCGCGATGAGAAGCTTGCCAATGGGCCTTGAGACTGCCATGAGTGAGTCCTCCGTACCGTTATCTGCAGTCTACGCCGCAGGTAGCGCTGCAGCCGTCCGCTCGGCTCCCGCTTCAGGGTGAGCCCCGGCCTACAGAGGCGGCTCTCATAGTCGCCTTCGCGGCGCGGCCGCGCGCGGGCTCTTCGTCGGCCGTACTCTGCTGAGCAGTGAGCGCAGCCAGGAAGCGCGAGGACCAGGCGTAGATATCGTTGGCGCGGATCGCGGCGAGCTGCTTCTCGTGTCTCAGGCAGCGCTCGGCGTGCGGCATGTCGAGCGCGCGGCGCAATGCGCGACCCACTCCCCGGGTGTCCGTCGGATTCACGAGCAATGCCTCGCTCAGCTCGCGAGCGGCCCCGGCGCGCTCGGAGAGCACCAGCACCCCCGGATCGGCCGGATCCTGGGCACCGATGTATTCCTTGGCCACGAGATTCATGCCGTCGCGCAGTGGTGTCACCAGGCACACCCGCGCCTGGCGGAGAAATGCCATGAGGGTGCCGTGGGGGAAGTTGCGGTTGAGGTAGCGGATGGGAGTCCAGTCGACCGCCCCGAAGCGGCCGTTGATCCGCCCGGCGCTCTGCTCGAGCTGATCGCGTATCGTGCGATAAGCGCGGACACTCTGCCGCCCGAGCAGCGCGATTTGCAGGAACGTCACTTTTGTCCGGTACTCCGGGCTCTCCTCCAGGAAGTGCTGGTAGGCCTCGAAGCGCTCGAGCAGCCCCTTGCTGTAGTCGAGACGATCGACGCCGATGATGAGCTGGCGCCCGTGAAGACCCTCAGTCATGCCCTGCACGATCTCCGAGGCTCCGCCGCGTGCCGCCGCGCGCGCGATGGCGCCGACGTCGATTCCGATCGGAAAGACGCCGGTGCGCACGGGATGGTCGGCGAATACCACGCCGCTGGACAGGTTCACACGCCGCTCGCCGCACACGCGGCGCGCCGCCTCGAGAAAGGCCTGGCGATCGGTCTCGGTCTGAAAGCCGAGGAGGTCGTAAGCGAGGAGGTGATGCAGCAATTCGGCATGCACCGGCAGGACGCGCCACACCTCGTAATGCGGAAACGGCACGTGCAGGAAGAACCCGAGCGGTGCACGGATCCCGTGCGCGCGCAGCAGGCTGCCCAGCGGAATCAGATGGTAGTCGTGTACCCAGATGCGATCGTCGAGGCGCAGCAGGGGCAGCAGGTCGGTCGCGAACAGCTGGTTGACGGCCAGATACGCTTCGAAGTGAGCGTCCTGGTAGCGCAGGTTGTTGAGGAAGTAATGCAGCAGCGGCCACAGGGTGCCGTTGGCGAACCCGCTGTAGTAGGGCTCGAGCAGCGGCTGCGGGATATCGATGCTCGCGAAGCACACGCCGGCGCGCCGCTGCATCTGCGGCGACGGGCGCGGCGCATCCGCCGCGCAGGTGCGGCCGCTCCAGCCGAACCACAGTCCGCCGCCGGCGCGCATCGCCGAGCGCAGCCCGACCGCGAGGCCGCCCGCGGCTTCCACGCCGCGCGGCAGGGCCACGCGGTTCGAGACGCTGACCAGGCGGCTCAAACCTCGTCCTCCCAGCGACGGCTGAGCCTGATCGCTGTGGTGATGATGCCCACCATGCTGTAGGTCTGGGGGAAGTTGCCCCACAGGGTGCCGGTCAGCGGATCGACGTGCTCGGAGAGCAGGCCGACGCAGTTACGCACCGCGAGCAGCTTCGAGAACAGCTCGCGCGCCGCCTGCAGCTGCCCGGTTCCGGCGAGCGCATTGGCCCACCAGAATGAGCACACCGTGAAGGCATTGGTCGTGGAGCCGAAGTCGTCCGGATGGCGGTAGCGCAGCAGGAAGTCGCCGGCGCGCAGCTCGCGCTCGATGGCGGTCAGCGTGCGCATGAAGCGCGGATCGCGCCACTCGAGAATGCCGAGCTCGGGAAGCAACAGCAGGCTCGCATCGAGTACCTCCTCGTCGAAGCTCGCCGACAGCGTGCCGCGTGACTCGTCCCAGGCCCGCTCGAGCACCTGCTGCTGCAGCCGCGCGGCGCGCTCGCGCCAGTAGCGCGCTCGCTGCGGCCGGCCGAGGCGGCCGGCAATGCGGCCGAGTCGATCGCAGGCAGCCCAGCACATGGCCCCGGACAGGGTGTGGCGTCGCTCCGTACCGCGGAATTCCCAGATCCCGGCATCCGGCTGATCGAACAGCGGCAGCGCGCGCTCCCCCAACGCCTCGAGCCGCTCGAACTGGTCGACATCGCCCGGGCGCTCGAGCCGCTCATCGAAGAAGCACTGCGTGGCAGCCAGAATCACCGCGCCATAGACGTCGTGTTGCCGCTGCCGGTAGGCGAGGTTGCCGACGCGCACCGGTCCCATGCCGGCAACCCCGGCGAGGGTGTCGACGACTCGCTCGCTCAGGTCCTGCTCGCCGGTGATGCCATACACGGGCTGCAGCGGCGAGTCGCCCTGACGGACGACGACGTCGTCGAGATAACGCAGGAAGGCCTCCATGGCGTCGGTCGCGCCGAGGCGATTCATCGCCTGGACGCTGAAGTAGGCATCGCGCAGCCAGCAGTAACGGTAATCCCAGTTGCGTCCGCTGCCTGCGGCCTCGGGGATCGAGGTGGTGGGCGCCGCGAGCACCGAGCCGTTGTCGTCGTAGCTGCACAGCTGCAGGGTGATCGCCGCCCGAATCGTCGCCTCCTGCCATTCGAAGGGAACCGCGAGTCCGCGCACCCACTGCTCCCAGTAGCGGCTCGTCGAGCGCAGCGCTTCCGCGGCGATCTCGTGCGCCGGGGCGGAAAGAGTCTCGTCGTCGCTCAGCACGAGGTCGACCGGCCGATCGAGCATGAAGACGCGCTCCTCGGCGAGGTAGGACACCGGTGCGTCGGTCGTAACGCGCAGCGACTGCGTGACGTCGAGGAAACGCACATGATGACTGCCGAGCTGGCGCTGGTAGGCACGCGCGCCGTAATTGCCCGCCGGGCGCAGTCGAATCTGCACGGCCGGCCGGCCGCTCACCGGCTCGATCCGCCGGATGAGCATGGTGGGTCGATACAGCCGGCCCTGGCGCACATAGCGCGGACACCAGGTGAGCACACGGATGGTGTTGCCCTGCCGGTCACTGGCCATTGACTCCAGGATGGCCGTGTTGCGCCGGTACCTGAGGCTGCACTCGCTCTGCGCCGCGAGCGAGATACCGAACAGTCCCCAGCCATCGGCGCTGTCGCCGCTGAGGAGTCCGCAGAAGACCGGATCGCCGTCGGGACGCGGCCAGCAGCACCAGGGCACGCTGCCGTCGGCGCGCACCAGCGCGGTGATCTGGCCGTTACCGACGATGCCCACATCGGCCAGCACGCCCGCCGAGGTCCGCGGCTCGAGGCCGGCGGCGGCAGCAGCCATCAGCCCGAGTCCTCGCCGAGCAGACCCTGGAGCCAGGTGCGCACCTCGCGGACCGAGCGCAGCCGGGTGGACGCGCTCGTCACGCCCGCCGGGTTTACCGCGACCGACAGACCGCCGGCCGCGTTCACCCATTCGAATGCCAGCTCGTCGGTGGCGTCGTCTCCGACGAACAGCGGACGGCGTCCGGCGAATGGCGGCTCGCGCATGAACTCGGCGATGGCGCTCGCCTTGCTCACGCCCTGTGGGGTGAGCTCGACGACTCTCGGGCCGAGGAGCATCTCGAGTCCGCCGCCCACCTGCGCAGCGATGGCGCGCGCGGCCTCGACGATGGCCGGCTCGAGCTCCGGGATCTGCCGAAAATGCAGTGCCAGGGCGAAGCGCTTGTCCTCGAGCCTGATGCGCGGATCGCGGGCCGCAACCTCGGCCAGCAGACCGCGGGCCAGAGCGAGCGCGTGCGCCGAGGGCACGGCGTGCCGCGTTCGCGCGCCGCTCGCGCTGCGGCGCTCGAAGCCGTGAAGTCCGGAGACCGGAAGACGCAGCGGTGTGAGCAGCGCATCGAGCGCCTCGATGCTGCGGCCGCTCACGAGCGCAACCGCACCGCCCGAGCGGCGCGTGAGCGTCTCGAGGAGCGCGAGGAGCGGCGCATCGGCAGCCACTGCCCGGGGATGGGGCGCGTAGTCGAGGAGCGTGCCGTCCAGATCGAGAAACACCGCGTGGCGCTCGAGCGGCAGTGTCGTCGGCGGCGCGAGTGGCGGGCCGCCCGATGCGGCGGCGGACGATGGCTCCGAGGACCACGACATCAGCATGCGCACTCCAAAAAAAAAGGGTCTCAGGGGCGACGGAGCGTCCGACGAGCGCCAGTCCTGGCACCAGCGGCTGCATCCGCCGCCCCGAGACACCTGTGTGTCATCCGGGGTTGGGGGGCTAACACCGGCGACACAATTCGCCTCGGCCGTCGTGCGCCCTGGGAGTCGCACTCTCGAGGCTCGGGCCCACCCTAGAGCGGGTGCTTGGCGCGCGGCAGCGGCGGCCTGCGCGCCCGCACGTCAGGCGGCGCCTGCGAAAGCGGTAGGCCCACTCCTACTTGCAGGCATCCGCCGCCCCCTCCCGACGGTGCGAGGGTATGATCCGGACGATGACCTCGGTTGCCCGGCAGATGGTCGTCGTCGCCTTGCTGCTCGCAACGGTGGTGAGTCTGTTCGTTGCGGCGCAGGTGGGCCAGCGGCGTCTGGAGAATGCCAGCGCCCGCATCGAGCTCGGGGCCGAGCGGCAAGCGGCTCTCGCGGCGGTCACGCAACTCGTGCGGCGCGCGGAGAGCAGCCAGCGCGGCTATATCCTGCTCGGCAACCCCGACTACCTCACTCCCTTCCAGGAGGCCTCGGCCGGGATAGCGCAGGCGCTGCAACGACTCGACTCCGCCTTTGCGACCGCCGGGAACCCGACCCGCGGAGACGTCGAGGAGCTGAAGCGCCTGAGCGACACCAAGTTCGCCGAGATGCGCCAGACCATCGAGCTGTTCGCGACGCGCGGGCGGGCGGCTGCGGTGCAGGTCATCCGCACGGACGAGGGCGCCTCGACCATGGCCGAGATCGATGACCTTGCGGCCAAGATCGAGCAGCTCGAGAGCGGCCAGGCGCTCGAGGTGAGTCGCAGCTGGCAGGTGAATCGCTGGGTGAGCGTCGCGATCACGAGCTGCGCGCTGCTCGCGAGCGCCGGACTGCTGTTGCTCCTCAGCCGCCTGACGCTGCGCCAGTTGCGCTCGAAGGAGCGCGAGACCGAGCAGCTCACGATGCGCCAGGGCGAGCTCGAGCGTCTGGTGGAGCAGCGCACCGAGGAGCTGTCCGAGCTCTCGACGCACCTGCAGACCGTGGCGGAGCAGGAAAAAACGGCGCTGTCACGCGAGCTGCACGACGAGCTCGGCGGGTTGCTGGTGGCGGCGCGCATGGATCTGTCGTGGCTCGAGGAGCGGCTGGGGAGCGGCGACCCCGAAGTGGGGGCCTATTTCCGGCGCGTGCAGGAGGCGTTGCAGTCCGGGGTGGACATCAAGCGCCGGGTCATCGAGAGCCTGCGGCCGACGCTGCTCGACAATCTCGGGCTGGTTCCCGCCTTGAGCTGGCAGATAGCGGAGTCGTGTGCGCGCGCCGGGCTCGCGCACGTCGAGCGCTATCCCCAGCAGGAGCTCACGCTCACCTCGCAGGCATCGATCGCGGTATTCCGCATTGTGCAGGAGGCGCTCGCCAACGTGCTCAAGCACGCGCGCGCGTCGATGGTCGAAGTTGCGATCGAGATCGCGCCGCCAGCGCTGCTGATACGCGTGCAGGACGACGGCGTCGGTATCCCGCTCGAGCGGCTGCGGCCGCTGCAGGCGCACGGCCTCGCCGCCATGCGCCACCGCGCGCGCGGGCTCGGCGGACAGTGTCAGGTGCAGCGACCACCGGGCGGCGGGACCCGCATCGAGGTGCGTTTGCCGCTCGAGCGGGTGCTGCCTGAGGGAAGCGCCGCGGGTCGCAGGTTCGCCGGGCAGAGCGGCGCCTGATCAGGCATCGCTTGCGGCTGCGGGGCGGGCAAATCCGCTCAACAAGCCGGACAGGCGGTGGTAGTCGCGCGACTTGTTGAGGAACGCATCGACCCCGAAGGCCTCCGCCTGGCGGCGGTATTCCGGCAAATCGAAGCCCGTGAGCACGATGATCTTCGGTCGCGCGGCGCCACGCTGCGCAAGCGAGCGCAGCACACCGAAGCCCGAGCCGATGCGCAGATGCAGATCGAGGATCAGGACCTGCGGAGACTCCTCGACGATGCTCTGCAGCGCCTCGGCCTCGGTGCTGACCGTGCCGAGGAGGGTCACGCCCGGCAGTCGCCGGATGAGCTCGCCGATCCGGGCCGCGAGCACCTCGGAGTCCTCGACGAGGAGCACGCGCACCGGAGAAGTATTCGACATGTACGTTGTTGCCGCACCCATCCGAGTGCACCGTCGCGCCCCCAGGTCGCCACTGTAGGATCCGGGCGCGGCGTGCAATGCCGGCACCCGCCATTCCCGGGTGTCGGTGAATGCTGACAGGGGCCCGCTGGGCTATTGCATCAGGCCGTTCTTGAGCGCGTAGGTGGTCAGGTCGGCGTTGGTATTGAACTTCATCTTTTCGAGCACCCGCGCCCTGTAGGTGCTGACGGTCTTGACGCTGATGCACAGCTCGCGGGCAATCTCCGAGACGCTGCGCCCGACGGCCAGCTTGCACAGTATCTGGAACTCGCGCTGCGAGAGCCCCGCGTGCAGGGGCTGGTCGGTCGGCTCATCGAGCGCGTCCACCAGCAGCTCCGCGAGCGCGGCGCTCGCGTAGCGCCGCCCCGACAACACCACGTGCACGGCCCGCAGGAATTCCTCCGGCGGCTGATCCTTGGCGAAGTAGCCGGCGGCTCCGGCGCGCAGCGCGTACAGCGCATACTGCTTTTCGGCGAAGGCGCTGATGACCAGCACCCGGGTCTCGGGGTGGCCGGTGCGGATATGACGCAGGATATCGATGCCGCTGCGATCCGGCAGATTGATGTCGAGCACGACGAGGTCCCAGGAGCCATCGCGCAGCTGCTGCAGCGTCTCGGAGGCGCTCGCGGTCTCGCCGATGGTCTCGATCGAGCGCTCCTTCTCCAGCCAGCGCCGCAAACCGGCGCGGACCATGGCGTGGTCGTCGGCGATGAGTATGCTGGACATGCAGCCCTCTGCTCGCTGTGAGGTGCCTGCAGGGACGTTAACGGGTCCCTTGCGCTTAGCAGAGTACGCCATCCGCCCGAAAGCCTGTAGGCCTGCGCCTACCCGCGTGATTGCACGGCGGCTTGGCCGCGGCTGCCGGGCGCGCGGGCCGCAGGCGTTCACACGCGGTTCAGATTCGCGGCCACAGTAGCCTCTCGCCTACAGCCGCTCGCGCAAATCGCCAGCTCGTCCCCCCGCTCCCCGGGTGCGAAGCTGCATGCCGGGTGCAAGCAGCAGGAGACAGCTCGTGAGAGGCAAATTGAAGGCTCTGTTAGGCGTCGCGGCATTACTGTGCAGCGCGGCCGCTTTGGCCGGCACGCACGGCGATGCCTACAACGAGACCGTATCCCTGTTCCGCAATGCCGGTGAGAGTGCGGCGTTCTTCAACAACAGCTACGGTTATGCGGTGTTCCCCACGATCGGCAAGGCCGGGTGGGGCGTCGGCGGCGCGCATGGCAGCGGGCGGGTCTATGTTCATGGTCTGTACGTGGGCGATACCACCATGAACCAGCTGAGCGTCGGCCTGCAGGCCGGAGGCCAGGCCTACAGCCAGATCGTCTTCTTCCAGGACCGCCGCGCGTTCGACGATTTCACCCGCGGTGGATTCGAGTTCGGCGCGGACGTGAATGCCGTGGCCATCACCGCCGCAGCCGGCGGCAGCCTCGGTACCGAGGGGGCAGGAGCCGAGGCGAGCGGCGGCATGAAGGACGCGCGGACGGTCGGCGGCTACTACAAGGGAGTCGCCGTCTTCACGATCGTCAAAGGTGGCGCCATGTTCCAGGCGACCCTGGCCGGACAGAAGTTCAGCTACTCGCCGAAAGCCTGACGGACGGTTCCCGACTGCACCGTCACGACGGACACGAGCTGTCCGCCGGTGACGCTGGTTCCCGGGTCGGATGGACAAGGAGGTCGCCAATGCGCCGCTTCGCGTGTGTGAGAGGCATGAGAGGCAGCGGGCTCGCGCTTGCTGCAGGACTGCTGCTGGGAGCAGGCTGCGCCAGTCACAA
>Ga0335076_10006420_pt1 | contig 11861 bp, 11 predicted proteins | sample Lox_Sample_25_FD_206717 | JGI IMG/M metagenome (GOLD analysis project Ga0335076, IMG submission 206717) | Soil microbial communities from Loxahatchee National Wildlife Refuge, Florida, United States - Lox_Sample_2.5 | ecosystem: Environmental > Terrestrial > Soil > Wetlands | place: USA... | reverse complement strand
GCCATTGTCGGGCCCGTCCGAGACGCTGACAAGGGGCTCGGCCGTGCCAGGATCAGGGCATGGCCCATCCCCTCGCCGGCAAGCCCGCTCCCCGGGAGCTCCTGGTCGACGTCCCCGACCTCCTCCGGCGGTACGCCGCCGACGCTCCCGATCCCTCCCGGCCCGCCGAGCGCGTGGCCTTCGGGACCTCCGGCCACCGCGGGTCGTCGCTGCGCCGGAGCTTCAACGAGGCCCACATCCTGGCGGTGGTCCAGGCGGTCTGCGAGCACCGCGCCCGGGCGGGCGTGACCGGCCCCCTCTTCGTGGGGCGGGATACGCACGGCCTCTCCGAGCCGGCCGAGCGGACCGCGGTCGAGGTCCTGGCGGCCAACGGCGTGGAGACGATCCTCTCCGAGGGCGACGCTCCGGTCCCCACCCCGGTGGTCTCCCACGCCATCCTCGGCTGGAACCGCGGGCGGACCTCGGGGCTCGCGGACGGGCTGGTGATCACCCCCTCCCACAATCCGCCGGAGGACGGCGGCATCAAGTACAACCCGCCCGACGGCGGCCCGGCCGACACCGGCGTGACCGGCGCGATCGAGGAGCGCGCCAACGCCCTGCTCGCCGGCGGGAACCGGGAGGTGCGCCGGCTCCCCTTCGAGCAGGCGCGGCGGGCGGGCGGCGTGCGGACGCGGGACTACGTCACGCCGTACGTGCGCGACCTGGGGAGCGCGGTCGACCTCGAGGCGGCGCGGGGGGCGAGGATCCGGGTGGGGGTCGATCCGCTGGGCGGGGCGAACGCCCGCTACTGGGGGCCCATCGCCGAGACCTACGGCCTGGACCTCACGGTGGTGAACCCGGTGGTCGATCCGACCTTCGGGTTCATGCCCCTCGATCACGACGGCAAGATCCGGATGGACTGCTCCTCGCCCTACGCCATGGCGAACCTGGTGGCGATGAAGGACCGGTTCGACCTGGCGTTCGGGAACGACGCCGACTCGGATCGCCACGGGATCGTGACCCCCACCGCCGGGCTGATGAACCCGAACCACTACCTGGCGGTGGCGATCGACTGGCTCTTCCGCAGCCGGCCGGGCTGGGGGGCCGGGGCGGGGGTGGGGAAGACCCTCGTGTCGTCCGCGCTCATCGACCGGGTGGCGGCGCGGCTCGGGCGCCGCCTGGTGGAGGTGCCGGTCGGCTTCAAGTGGTTCGTCCCCGGGCTCCTCGACGGCTCGATCGGCTTCGGCGGCGAGGAGAGCGCCGGGGCGAGCTTCCTCCGCCGCGACGGGACCGTCTGGACCACCGACAAGGACGGGATCGTCATGGACCTCCTGGCGATCGAGATCCGCTCCCGCACCGGCAAGGATCCGGGCCAGCTCCACCGGGAGCTGACCGCCACCCTGGGGGCGCCGGTCTACGCCCGGGTGGACGCGCCCGCCACCCCGGCCGAGAAGGCGATCCTGAAGCGGCTCTCCCCGGAGGCGGTGAAGGCCACCACCCTGGCCGGCGACCCGGTCACCGCCCGCCTCACCCGCGCTCCGGGGAACGGCGCCGAGATCGGCGGGCTCAAGGTGACCACCGCCCAGGGCTGGTTCGCGGCCCGCCCCTCCGGCACCGAGGACGTCTACAAGATCTACGCGGAGAGCTTCCGGGACCAGGCCCACCTGGCCCGGATCCTCGAGGAGGCGCGGGCGATCGTCTCGGCGGCGCTGGCGGGCGCCTAGACCATGTGAACCCATCCCGCGCTGGCGGCGCTGACTCCTCCCTGTGTTCCTGGACCTGCCTTCCAGGTCGAGATTCCTCACCTCGTGGTCGTGGCGGGGGGGGGGGGATGGGTGAGGGCCCCGCCCATCCCCGGTCCAACGACGGGTTCCTTCTTCTCCGGCCGGCCGGCCCTCGAATGGAGGTGATCACTCCTGAGGTTTTCCAGGCACCCCTGCGGTGCTCGGTTGTCGTGTGCCCCGCTCAGTGCTCGCCTCGCCTGCCCCGCGGCGGCCGGGGATGCTTCGCGCGGTCTGACCGCAGCCCCCGGCGTCCCCGTTGCCGGCCGCCCGGCGAGCGCGGGATCCTGCGCCCATGCCCGCGCCCGACTTCCTGCGCCGCCCGATCCCGGTCCTCCGCAAGAGCCTTCTCCGCCTCGGGCTCTCGGGGACGTTCGGCCTCGACGAGGCCGGCTGCCGCGAGGCCCTGGAGCGGATCGACTACGTCTTCTGGACGCCGCGGATGAGGCCGCTCACCCCGGCCCTCCGGGACGCGCTCGCCCGCGACCGCGAGCGGCACGCCGTCTCGGCGGGCCCGTTCCTGGGCTTCCTCCCCGGCGGCGTCCGCCGGGCGGCCGAGGCGGCCCTGCGCACCCTGCGGGTCGACTACCTCGACGTCCTCCAGCTCTACTGGCTGGGCAAGATGTCCGCCTTCACCGGCCCGGTGCAGGCGGAGCTGGTGCGGCTGCGGGAGGAGGGGAAGGTCCGGGCCGTGGGGGCCTCGATCCACGACCGGCCCCGGGCCGGACGGCTGGCGGAGGACTCGATCCTCGACCTCCTCATGATCCGGTACAACGCCGCCCACCCCGGAGCCGAGCAGGAGATCTTCCCGCACCTGGCGCGCCGGCACCCGGCGGTGGTGGCCTACACCGCCACCAGCTGGCGGAAGCTGCTCCGCGCGCCGCGGGGCTGGACCGGGCCGGTCCCCACCGCCGGCGACTGCTACCGGTTCTGCCTCACCAGCCCCCACGTCGACGTGGTGCTCACCGGGCCGAGGAGCGCGGCCGAGCTCCGGGAGAACCTGGCCGCCCTGGAGCGGGGGCCGCTCGATCCGGCCGAGCTCGAGCGCATGCGGACCTTCGGCCGGGCCGTCCACGGCTAGGCGCGAGGCGAAGCCGAGGTGCGCCCGCGCCCGGGCACAGGGGAGCGGACCCGACCGACGGACCTCGCTCGGCGGGGAGGGGGCGCGGCCCCTTGGAGACCTCACCAGGGTCGATCGCCGCATGCGGCGCGGGCGTGTCCCCTGTCGACGGTGAGTCGAGGACACCCCGTTGCGCGAGGGAGCCGGGACCTGAGAGCCTGCGGAGGTGTCGCCTCTCCCGGTGATCGACCGGACCGATCGACGTCGTGCGCTCCTCACCGGGACGCTCGCCGTCGCCCTGGTAGGCCTGGTGGACGTGCTCGGATCCCCGGGGGGCGCCCGGCGGCTCCCGCTCTGGGCCGCCTGGGCGGCCGGCTTCCTCGCGCTGCTCCCCCTGCAGACGCGGGGGCCGGCCTGGGTGGCGGTGGCGAGCGGCGGCCTGGCCAGCGTCGGGTCGATGCTCACCCTGCTGGCGATGAGCTGGTCGAGCGGCGGCTCCCACAGCATCTTCTTCCTGATCCTGATGATGGTCCCGCTCATGGCCGCGCTCATCGCCACGAGCGACACCGTCGATCCGTTCCTCCAGGGCGTCGTCGGCCTGGCGGGCGGCGGGGTGCTGATGCGCCTGGAGGACCGGCCGTGGTCGGAGGTGCTCCCCTGGGCCACGCTCGCCGGCATCGCCATCGGGTTCGCCCTGCTCGCCTCCCTCCGCGCCCGCCGCCGCCAGGACGCCCTCCTGCGCGCCGAGCAGGCGCGGGCCGATGCGCTCGTCCGCCTGGCCGCGGCGGAGAAGGCCCGCGCCCAGGCGGAGCGCTGGGTGGCGCTGGGCCAGCTGGCCGACGAGGTGGCCCACGACGTGAATAGCCCCCTGGCCTCGATCCGCTCGAACCTGACCTTCCTCGAGGAGGAGCTGGGGCCGGGCCCCGCCGACGCCGCCGGGGCCATCCGGGACGCCGTCGACTGCGCCGAGCGGATCCGGGTGATCATCGCCCGGCTCCAGGCCCGGCTGAGGCTGGCCCGCGGGTCCGGGGGTGGGGAGGGCGACGACGGCGGCGAGGCGGGCGCCTGAGCCGGCCGGTCAGGGGGCGCTCGTCGGATCCCAGCTCGTCCGGTAGCCCTCGTCGAGCGCGTCGAGGGCGGCCAGATCCTGGGCGTCGAGCGCGAAGCCGAACACGTCCGCGTTCTCGCGGATCCGGTCCTCGTGGACCGACTTCGGGATGGACACGAGCCCGTGCTCGAGCCCCCAGCGCACCAGGATCTGGGCCGGTGTGCGGCCATGCCGGTGCGCCACCCGCTCGAGGACCGGGTGGTCCATCCGGTGGCCGCGCACCAGGGGGCCGTAGGCCTCGAGCTGGATCCCGTGCGCCCGGCAGTGGTCGAGGAGGGCGCGCTGGTGCAGGAACGGGCTGAACTCGACCTGGTTCACCGAGGGCGGCTCCTTGCACCGGGCGAGGAGCTCGTCGAGGTGGCGGACGGTGTAGTTGGAGACGCCGATGGCCCGGGCCTTCCCGTCGGCGAGGAGCCGCTCCATCGCCCGCCAGGTGTCGTGGCGGAGCCCCTCGACGGGCCAGTGGACGAGGTAGAGATCGATCCGCTCCAGGCCGAGCAGCGCCAGGCTCTCGTCGCAGGCCCGGAGGGTGCGATCGTAGCCGTGGTCCGAGTTCCAGAGCTTGGTGGTGACGAAGACCTCGTCGCGCGGCAGGCCGCTCTCGCGCAGGGCCGCCCCCACGTCCTCTTCGTTCCGGTAGGCGCGGGCCGTGTCGACGAGGCGGTAGCCGGCCCGGAGGGCGGCGAGGACCGCGCGCCGGGTCTCGTCCCCCGGCGGGGACTGCCAGACCCCCAGCCCCAGGATGGGCATCTTCACGCCGCCCCGGAGGGCTACCCTCGAGCCGATCGTCAAGGTCCGGGCCATCGACGCCTCCACCGGGCGTGCGGGGCGCGCCGCCCGGCGACGACCCATACCCCGGGCGGCGGCCCTTGAACAGCGCCGGCCCGGGACGCGCGCCCCCCGGGGCGCAGAAGCCTGGAGGAGCGCGGGGATGCGCATCATCGTGGCGGGATGCGGCTGGCTCGGGACGGAGGTCGCGCGCCGGCTCCTGCAGCGCGGAGACGAGGTGGTCGCCATCCGGCGCGGCCCGGCCCGCGCCGAGGCGCTGCGGGCCCTGGGCGTCGAGCCCCTGGCGCTGGACCTGGCCGCCCCGGGCGCGGCCGCCCGGCTGCCCGCCGGGGACGCGATCGTGGCCTGCCAGTCGGCCTCCGGCGAGGACGCCGCCTCCTACCGCGCCGCATACCTGGACGCGAACCGGGCCCTGCTCGCCGCGGCCGCCAGGACCGGGGCGACCCTCGTCTACACCGGCTCGACCGGCGTCTTCGGCCAGCAGGACGGGTCCGAGGCGGACGAGGGAACGCCCCCCGCCCCGGCCGGGGCGAACGCCGAGATCCTGACCGAGGCCGAGGCGCTGGTCCGCGGCGCGGGGGGCCGGCTCCTCCGCCTCTCCGGGCTGTACGGGCCAGGCCGGATCGGGATCGTCGAGCGGGTCCGCTCCGGGAGGCTGGCGCTCGGGCCCGGGGACGGGGCGTGGATGAACTTCTGCCACCTCGAGGACGCGGCCGCGCTCGTGCTCGGGGCCCTGGATCGGGGCACCCCCGGGGCCGTCTACCACGGCAGCGACGCCGAGCCGACGCGGCGGCGGGACGTGGTCGCCTGGATCGCCCGGCGGATCGGGGTGGATCCCCGGGCCGGGCCGGCCTCCGCGGGGCCGGATCGGCGGATCCGCGCCGACCGGACCCGGGCCGAGCTCGGCCTGGCGCTCGCCTTCCCGTCCTTCCGCGAGGGGATCGAGCCGCTGCTCCCGCCGCGCTCGCCCGCCGGCCACCGGGGCGGCTGACGGGGTCGCCGCCTCCTCAGCGGCGGCGGAGGGCGGCGGCCACCACCTGGCCGGCCGCGACCAGCTCCGCCTCCGGGCGCAGGTCCTCGGGCCGCCCCTCGAAGCAGCGCCGGCCCCGCAGGCGTTCCGGGGTGTCGGCGTAGCGCGGGACGAGGTGGAGATGGAAGTGGCGGAGCACGTCCCCGATGGCGAACGCGTACACGTGCTCCGCCCCGAGCGCGGCGCGCTGGGCGGCCATCACCCTCGCGGTCAGCGGGCCGAGGGCGGCGAGCTCGGCCTGGCCGAGGTCGTACCAGGCCCGGGCGTGGCGTTCGCTCGTCAGGACCAGCCAGCCGCGGAGCGGGGAGGGGTCGGCGAGGAGGTGGAGGGCGAAGCCCGCCTCGCGGAGCAGGATGCCGCCTTGGACGGGGAGGGCACCCCGCAGGAGTTCACAGGCGGTACAGGGAGGGGAGGGGGTCACCGAGGGCTCCGATGCGGCAGGGTGCCGCGGAAACGCGGGTGAGGCGCGCGAGGGCAACCACGGCCCCGGACGGAGGAAGTCGCCAGGACGCAGTATCCAACCAAGCGTTATATCGAATCGATTGCGCGCCCATCGCCGGCACTCCCCTACGGGGGCTTTCGGCTCGACGTCGAAAGGAGCAGGTTCACCCGACCCCGATCTCCTGAAGTGGGAATGGTCGCGCCGCTCGCCTGTTTCTGCCCACGCCGCCATAGAGGGATCCACGGTGCACACCCTGCCCAACCCGACGCCGCTCGCGACGCTCATCCGCTCCGAGACCACCGTCTCCGGACACCGGAACCTCTACTGCCTGCACTACGACGCCTGCCTGGACGTCGCGGTGAAGCTGGACTGGGACAGCTGGTCCTGCGAGAAGTGCCCGCTCTTCCGCATCCAGGAGGCTCCCCGGGCGTTCGCCGGCAACTTCGCGAACGACCGCCGGGGTCAGCAGCACTGACGGTCACGTTTCGGCGCCTGGCTCCTCCCTGCACGGAACCCTCCTTCGCCCCGGCCTGCCTCGGGCATGGCGCCGGGCGGGGGTCCGCCCTAGGATTGCGCCGCCATGAGACTTCCTCTCGCCCTGCCCCTCGCCGCAGCCCTCCTCGCCGGTGCCGCGCCCGCCTGGTCCTCCCCGCCAGGTGCTCCGTCCGCCCCCGCCCCCTCGGCGGGCTCCGCCGCGGGCCCGGCGGAGGCCAAGGCCTTCGCCGACCGGGCGAACGCCGACCTGAAGCGGCTCCTCTCCCGCTCGACGACGGCCGACTGGATCAAGTCGACCTACATCACCGACGACACCGAGCGGAACGCCGCGGCGATGAACGAGGACCTGATGGCCTACCTGTCCTCGAGCATCAAGGAGGCTGGGCGCTTCGCCGGCGCGCGCCCCGATCCGGAGACGGCCCGGATGCTCCTCCTGCTCCGGCTCTCGTCGCCGCTCCCCGCCCCGAGCGATCCGGCCAGGCGGAGCGAGCTGGCGGGCATCGCCGCCCGGCTCGAGGGGATCTACGGCAAGGGCAAGTGGTGCGGCCCGCCCGGCGCCGGGGAGGGGAAGGCTCCTTGCCGCGACCTCCTCGACCTGGAGCAGGTGCTCGCCAAGAGCCGGAGCTACGACGAGCTGCTCGACGCCTGGACCGGCTGGCACACCATCTCCCGCGAGATGCGGCCCCTCTTCGCGCGCTTCGTGACCCTGGCCGACGAGGGGGCGCGAGAGATCGGCTTCTCGGACCTGGGCGAGCTCTGGCGCTCCGGCTACGACATGCCGCCGGACGCCTTCTCCGCCGACGTCGAGCGGCTCTGGGGCGAGGTGAAGCCGTTCTACGATGAGCTCCACTGCTACGTCCGGGACCGCCTGCAGAAGGTCTACGGCAAGGACCGGGTGCCGGACGGCAAGCCCATCCCGGCCCACCTCCTGGGCAACATGTGGGCCCAGGAGTGGACCAACGTCTACCCGCTGGTCGAGCCGTTCCAGGGGCAGCCCTCGCTCGACGTCGACGCCGCCCTGACCGCCCAGCAGTGGGACGCGGTGCGCATGGCCAGGACGGGCGAGGCGTTCTTCACCTCGCTCGGGCTCCCGAAGCTGCCGGCCAGCTTCTGGGAGCGCTCCATGCTGGTGAAGCCGCGGGACCGGGAGGTGGTCTGCCACGCCAGCGCCTGGGACCTCGGCTTCGAGGGCAAGGACCTGCGCGTCAAGATGTGCATCCGACCGGTCGAGGAGGACCTGGTCACCATCCACCACGAGCTCGGCCACGACTACTACTTCATGGCCTACGGGGGGCTTCCGCTCCTCTTCCAGGCGGGCGCCAACGACGGGTTCCACGAGGCCATCGGCGACACCATCGCGCTCTCCGTCACCCCCGGCTACCTGAAGCAGCTCGGGCTCATCCAGGAGGTGCCCAAGGACGAGAAGGGGCTGGTGAACGTCCAGATGAAGCGGGCCCTGGAGAAGGTGGCCTTCCTCCCCTTCGGCAAGCTCATCGATCAGTGGCGGTGGGAGGTGTTCTCGGGGAAGGTCGGCCCGGACCGGTACAACGCCGCCTGGTGGGAGCTGCGCCGGAAGTACCAGGGGGTGGACGCCCCGGTGCCGAGGAGCGAGGCCGACTTCGATCCGGGCGCGAAGTACCACGTGGCGGCGAACGTGCCTTACACCCGCTACCTGCTGGCCCAGATCTACCAGTTCCAGTTCCACAAGGCCCTCTGCGACGCCGCCGGCTTCAAGGGCCCGCTCCACGAGTGCTCGATCTTCGGCTCGAAGGCGGCGGGGAAGAAGCTCGAGGCGATGCTCGCGCTCGGCGCCTCCCGCCCGTGGCCGGAGGCGTACCGGGAGATCACCGGGACCACCCGGCCCGACGCCTCGGCCCTGCTCGAGTACTTCGCCCCGCTCCGGAGGTGGCTCCAGGCTCGGACGCAGGGGCTGCGCTGCGGCTGGTAGCGGCCGGCTACGCCTCGCCCCGCAGGATCGGGTCGAGCCGGCCCTCCCGGTCGAGCGCGTCGAGGTCGGAGTAGCCGCCGAGCGAGCGCTCGCCGGCGAAGATCTGCGGGACGGTCATCTGGCCGGTGTGCTCCACCAGCCAGGTCCGCAGCTCGTCCTTCCCCTCGACCGAGATCTCCTCGAAGGCGACCCCCTTCCGGTCGAGGAGCCGCTTGGCGCGCACGCAGAACGGGCAGTTCTGCTTGGTGTAGACGGTGATCTTGGGAGCGGCCATCCCGGGGAGATAGCGCCCGGCGAGGGGGACGCGCAAGGCCGGAGGCGCGTCGCGGCCTCCCCGGTCCGTCGCCGCCGCCCGTCAGGCCCAGTCACGGGGCGCGCGCAGCACCTCGAGGAGCGCCGCCTCCCGGCTCCCGGGCGCGGGGTGATGGTCGTAGGCCCAGCGCACCCGCGGCGGGAGCGACATGAGGATCGACTCGGTCCGGCCCGAGGTCTCCAGGCCGAAGGTGGTCCCGCGGTCCCAGACCAGGTTGAACTCGACGTAGCGGCCGCGCCGGAGCTCCTGCCAGCGCCGCTCCGCCGCGCCGTGCGGGGTCGCGCGCCGGCGCTCGACCACCGGCAGGTAGGCGTCGAGGAAGGCGCGGGCCACGTCCCGGGCGAAGGGGAGCTGGCGCCCGAGGTCGCCGGGCAGGTCCTCGAAGAAGATCCCGCCCACCCCCCGGTGCTCGCCCCGGTGGGGCAGGAAGAAGTAGCGATCGGCGGCGAGCTTGTGGCGCGCGTAGCTGCCCGGGTCGTGCCGCTCGCAGACCTCGCGCAGGACGCGGTGGAAGTGCCGGCAGTCCTCCTCGAACAGGTAGTACGGCGTCAGGTCCGATCCGCCGCCGAACCAGGCGGCGCCGCCCCGCCGGAGGAAGCGGACGTTGGCGTGGGCGGTCGGGATCATGGGCGAGCGGGGGTGGACCACCAGGGAGAGCCCCACCGCGGCGAACGCCTGCCCCTCGCCCTGCACCTTGCGGGCGAGCGCCGCCGGCAGCTCCCCGTGCACCTCCGAGACGTTCACCCCCGCCTTCTCGAAGACCGCCCCCTCCTCCATCACCCGCGAGACGCCCCCGCCGCCGCCCGGGCGGTCCCAGGCGTCGGCGCGGAAGCGCCCCGGGCCGTCGGCCCGCTCGAGGGCGGCGCAGAGCTCGTCCTGCAGGGCGCGCACCGCCTCCGCCATGTCGGCCCCCAGCCTCTCGAGCACCTCGGACGGGGCGGCGGTGGGCACGGCGATCGCTTGGCGGCCGGGCGGGCCGGCCGCACCTCCCGCGCGGGGCCGGGCGGGACGAGCTCGAGGTAGCGCCGGTAGTGGCCCCGGGCCTCCTCGAAGCGGCGTCCGAGCTTGGCCGTCAGGCCGAGCCCGAAGCGCGCGTCCGCCCAGCCGGGGTCGAGGGCGGCGGCCTCCCGGAAGGCGCGCTCGGCCTCCTCGATCCGCCCGCCGTCCACCAGCGCCCAGCCGAGGTTGGTGAGGAGGGTGGCGCTCGGCCCGGTCCGCGCCAGGAGCTGGCGGTACCGCTCGGCGCTCTCGTCGGCCCGCGCCGGGAGCGCGGGGCGGGGCTCGCCGACGGCCGGCATCCTCTCCTTCAGCGGAACACGACCGTCTTGTTCCCGTGGACGATGATCCGGTCCTCGCAGTGCCAGCGCACCGCCCGGGCGAGGACGCGGCGCTCGAGGTCCCGGCCGAGGTGCTTCAGGTCCTCCACCTCGTCGCGGTGGGACACGCGGCCGACGTCCTGCTCGATGATCGGCCCGGCGTCGAGCTCGGCGGTCACGTAGTGGGCTGTCGCCCCCACGATCTTCACCCCGCGGTCGTAGGCCTGCCGGTAGGGGTCGGCCCCGGCGAAGGCGGGGAGGAAGGAGTGGTGGATGTTGATCATCCGGTGGGGCCAGCGGGCGACCAGCTCGGGCGACACGATCTGCATGTAGCGGGCGAGCACGAGCAGGTCGGCCTTCCCCTCGAGGAGCGCCGCCATCCGCCCCTCGGCCGCGGCCCGGGTCTCGCGGGTGTTGGGGACGTGGGCGAAGGGGATCCCGAAGGACTCCACCGCCGGGCGGAGGTCGGGGTGGTTCGAGATCACCGCCGAGATCTCGGCGCGCAGCTCGCCCCGCTGCCACGTCCAGAGGAGCTCGAGGAGGGCGTGGTCGTGGCGGGAGACCAGCACCGCCACCTTCTTCCGCTGCGAGGCGAGCGTCAGCCGCCAGTCCATGGCGAACGGCCTCGCCACGTCGAGCCCGAAGGCGTTCTTCAGGTCGTCGAGGGGGAGGTCGATCCGGTCGGTCTGGAACTCGAGGCGGGTGAAGTACACGCCGCCGTCGTCATCGGAGGTGTGCTGCTCGAAGTCGATGATGTTCGCGCCATGCCGGAACAGGAACGAGGAGATGGCCGCGACGATGCCGGGGCGGTCGGGGCACTGGACGAGCAGGATCGCGCGGTGGTCGGTCACGGGAGCCCGACAGGGTAGCAGGAACCTGCGCGGGATCAATCCAGCCCGTGCCGCAGCGGGAGGGGAGGAGGCAACCGGTCCGCCGCGCGGGGACGCTGGGGCGGGATGGTGCGTCACCCGGACGCAGCGCCTGCGACATTGCACCACCTCACATGCCAGATCAATTCACCGGCGAGAAATTGAACACTCTTTGATGGCGCGCAATGTGTCCCTGCCAACGGAGGGGTACATCATCGAAGCGCAGTCGGGTCGAGGCGTTCTCCTCAGGGGGGAGGACCGATGACCGCATCCCCGGACAAGCCCGCGACCGCTCCGCCGGAGCACGACTCCCGGCGGGGGCTTGGCGAGGAGCCCGAGGATCCCCGCGCCCTGGCGCGGCTGGCCCGCGCGATCCTGCCGTCCTCGCTGGGGGCGATCGGGTTCGAGATCCCCTGGCAGCAGCAGCTCGCCACCAAGCTCTACGCGATGATCGCGGTGGTCGCCCTGGCCACCGTCGGCGTCTTCTTCTTCGCCGAGATCGCGGTGCAGCGCCACCTGCTCGACCAGGTCGACCAGGAGTCGGACCTGCTCAGCCAGACGGTGCGCAACGCCCTCTACCGCGCCATGCTCCAGGACCACCGGGGCGAGGCGTACGTGATGATGCAGGACATCGCCCGGCAGCCGGGGATCGAGAAGGTCCGGATGATGGACGGGGCGGGCCGGGTCACCTTCTCCACCTTGCCCTCGGAGGTCGGCGGGCTGGTGGACCG
>Ga0335076_10006419_pt1 | contig 11862 bp, 10 predicted proteins | sample Lox_Sample_25_FD_206717 | JGI IMG/M metagenome (GOLD analysis project Ga0335076, IMG submission 206717) | Soil microbial communities from Loxahatchee National Wildlife Refuge, Florida, United States - Lox_Sample_2.5 | ecosystem: Environmental > Terrestrial > Soil > Wetlands | place: USA... | reverse complement strand
AGCGCGTTTTTCGACGCGCCCATGAACTCGAATAGGGCATAGTTTGATCGATCTGCAGTGGACCGCGCGAGCGGCTGCCGCCGGGTCGTGACCGGATTCTGGCGTTCCTCTGGGCCCGTCGAACACCCGACGGAGGGCCCGCGGGGAGTCGCCGGCGTCCCAGCAGGGCTGGATCGCATGGACTGGCTGCATCGCGTTGACTGGATTGAGCTCATCGCCATCCTTGCCGCCGGCACGATCGCGGTCACCTCGAACCTGCCCACGCGGATCTCGTACCGGCGCTTCTCGATCGCCGCCTGCATCTGTTTCGTGATCTACGGCGCGATCCTGCCCGACCTCGCGGTGGTGCGGATCCACGGCGTGCTGCTCCTGATCCTGATCGTGCGCGAGTGGATCCTGCATTCGGTGATCCGCGAGTCGCGCATCGACCTGCTGGCGCATGCCTCGATGGCGTTCAAGGAGCAGCGCACCTCGACCTCGCCCCACAAGGCGCTGGCGCCCGAGTGGCTGACGCCCCTGATGGTCCGCAAGCAGATCAAGGCCGGCGAGTACCTGTTCAGGATCGGCGACCTGTCGGACGAGATGTTCCTGATCACGCGCGGCCAGGTGAATCTGCCCGAGCTCAACATCATGATGGGTCAGGGCGAGATGATCGGCGAGATCGGCATCTTCTCGCCCGAGCGCCGGCGCACCGCGACCGCCTTGTGCGCGACCGACGTCGAGGTGCTGCGCCTGTCGGCGCGCCGGGTGTTCGAGCTGTTCTGCCAGAACCCGAGATTCGCCTTCCTGCTGATGCAGCTGATCATCAGCCGGCTCAACAAGCGGGTGCAGCTGCATGTCGGCGAGCGCCAGGTGATCGGCGAGCGCGCCGACAGCGACAAGCAGCGCCTGCGCCAGGAGCTCGCCGACAGCTTCGAGGAGAGCGTCCAGCGCGTGTTCGAGGGCGTGCGCGCCTCGGTCAAGGAGATGGAGTTCTGCGCCAACACGATGGGGACCGCGAGCGCCGAGGCGACCCGGCGCAGCGGCCTGGCGACCCAAGCGCTGCGCGAAGCCCAGCACAGCACCGAGACCATGGCGGAGGCGGCGCAGGGCCTGCTGCGCGCGCTCGCGACCATCGGCGAGCGGGTCCAGGAGACCTCGAGCATCGCCAGCCAGGCGGCGAGCCAGACCGCGCGCACCAACGAGACCGTCACGCTGCTGACCGGCGCCGCCGAGCGCATCGGCGCCGTGGTCAAGCTGATCACCGACATCGCCAACCAGACCAACCTGCTGGCGCTCAATGCCACGATCGAGGCGGCGCGGGCGGGCGACGCCGGCAAGGGCTTCGCGGTGGTCGCCACCGAGGTCAAGAACCTGGCGGCGCAGACCGCGAAGGCGACCGACGACATCGTCGTGCAGGTGCGCGGCATCCAGGACGCCACGCGCCAGATCGCCGGTGACATCGCCGGCATCGGCGAGACGATCGGCAAGATGAACCACATCACCGCGTCGGTCGCCGCGGCGATCGACGACCAGGGCGACTCGAGCGCGCAGATCGCCGAGAGCGCGGCGCATGCCGGCGTCGGCACCAACGAGGTCTCCAAGCACATCACCGAGATCACCTCGTCGGTCGGCGAGGCCAACCAGGTCGCCGCCCAGGTGCTGATCACGGCGCGCGACCTGGTGCGCGACGCCGACGTGCTGCGCGAGGAAGTCGGCCGCTTCTCGACCCACGTCCGCGCGGCTTGATCCGTCAGGGCTTCAGCACGTCCTCGAGCCAGTCCCACATGGCGGCGATGCCGATGCTGAGATTGTCGATCTGGCAATGGTGGTAGCCGCCCTCCTCACGTGAGAATACGCGCAGCATCTTCTGGCGCGAGCCCACGGCATCGAAGCAGCGCTGCGCCAGCGCCAGCGGGATCTGCTCGTCGCCGGCGCCGTGCACCATCAGGAACGGGCAGGCGATGCGCTGCACCACGCCGTCGAGTCGGAAGCCCTCGAGGCATTTCATCGCCGCCTCGCGCGTCTCGACGTTGAAGGCCCACAGGAGATGCTGCCAGGGCACCGACAGCGACGGCGTCGTGCTGCGTGCCAGCTTCTCGAAGCGATCATGCCAGGTCTGCCAATAATCCCACTGGGCGCCCCAGGCGATGCAGCAGGCGTAGCGCGGCTCGAAGGCGGCGGCGCGCGGCGCGTAGTAGCCGCCCAGGCTGAGCGCCATCACGCCGATGCGCCTGGGATCGATCTCGGGCCGCGCCGCCAGATACTCGTAGGCCGGCGTGGCGTAGCGCTCGGTCTCGTGGTGCAGCGGCAGGTTGCGGAAGCGGATGCTCTCGCCGTTGCCCGGCCCGTCGACGATCAGGCACGCGATGCCGCGCGCGACCAGCTCGGGAATTCCCTTGAAGTACTGGATCTCCTTGGTGACGTCGAAGCCGTCGAAGAAGATCATCGCGGGCGCCGGGCCGGTGCGTCCGGCGAGCGGCTCGGCGTGCACCAGCAGCGCCGGCAGGCTGGTGCCCTCGTAGGGCACCTCGACCGGCTCGATGCGCGGCCGCGCGATCCGCGCGGCGGCGTCCTTGAAGCAGTCGACGCCGCGCCGGTAGGCGGCCAGGCCGTCGGCGCTCTTGGGCTGCAGGAAGCGCTCGCCGACATGGTAGTAGTTGGCGGCGCGCAGCAGGTAGGCGGCGGCGCTGCGCCGATGGCCCGCGGCGGCGCGCGCGCGCCCGGCCGCCTCGACCGCCTCGGCGCCGGCCCGCCAGGCGGCGAACCATGCCTGGTCGTCGCCCTCGCGGCCGCGCAGCGCCAGGCCGATGCGATGCACCTCGCCGATCTCGGCGCCGCCCCAGGGCGCGCTGTTGAGGCCGATCAGCATGCCGTGCGACCAGCGATAGTCGCGCGGGAAATAGGTGAAGGAGAGGTCTTCCTCGTGCGGTGCCGGCATCGCGGGATCCTCCGTGTGCGGTTTCTTGCGGCCTCAGCGTGGCATCAGGAGCTTGGCGAAGCCCAGGAGGTCGACGTGGCGATCGCCGAAGCGGGCGTAGCGGCGCAGCACGACCTCGGGCGCGAAGCCGAGCGCGCGCGCGAAGCGCGCGCCCTCGGGGTTGCAGGCCGGCAGGCTGGTCGACAGGCGGTGCGCGCCGCGCGTGCGCGCCCAGTCCTCGCCGATGGCGAACAGGCGCCGGCCGATGCCGAGCCCGCGACACTCGGCCAGCACGTTGACGATCATGCCGACATCGCCCTGCAGGCGCGGCTGGGGCCTCGCCGACGCGGCGACCAGACCGAGGATCCGCTCGCCGCCCGCCGCATCGATCCGCGCGCCGACCAGATAGTGCCGCGGGCTCGCCAGCAGCTCGCGCAAGGTCGCGGCGAAGCCCGCCGGATCGGCAACCTCGTCGGGCTGCTTGAGCATCGTGGGCGGCGCCGCCAGGAGCGCGATCTCCCAGTCGCGCAAGGCCGCGGCATCCGCCTCGACGATCGGCCGGAAGCGCACCGTCAGGCTGTCGGCCGGAGGCCGGCGCGCCGGCGGCTCGCCGACCAGCGGGGGCCACGCCGCGCCGTCGATCAGCTTGGCGAGCGCCAGATAGGAATGGCGGCGCGCGCCGTCGTGCAAGCCGTCCTGGGCGGCGTCCCGGATCACGCCTTCCTCGAGAAAGCCGTGACGCGCGTAGAACGCGCGCGCCGGCGCGTTGTCGACATCGACCGTCAGGTCGAGGCGGTGGCCGCCGCGCGCGCGCGTCCAATCCTCGAGCGCCGCCAGGAGACGCGAGGCGATGCCCTGCCGGCGCGCCGCCTGGCGCACGCCGACATGGTGGATCGACAGCACGCCGCGGGTGCTGCGGTATTGACCCGCGAAGGCGCCGAGATAGCCCACGATCGCGCCGCCGCGCCGCGCGATCAGGTAGACGCCGTCGCCGCGGTCGCGCAGGGCGGCGAGCGACGCGGCGGGCCGCTCGGCCCAGGCCACCCGCTCGCCGGGGGCGGCCAGCCACTCGGTCTCGCGATCGATCGTCTCGATGGCGGCGATCAGCGCGTCGCCGTCATCCGGCTCGGCCGGCCGGATGTCCACGGGGGGACCCTCGCGCGCGCTCATGACGCGCCCTTTGTAGCGCCTGCCGGCACGCGCGCGCGACGGCTTTCGTCGCTGCGCCGGGCCGACTAGACTCCGTGCGTCATGACGGCGCGTGCCGATTCGGCGGAGATTGCCGCGCTGCTCGCGCAGGCGGCCGAGGGTTTTTCCGCCGGCCGGCTGAGCGACGCCGCCGCGCTGTGCCAAGCCGTGCTGGCGCGCGCGCCCGAGGAGCCGGCGGCGCGCCGGCAGCTCGGGCTGATCCGCATCGTCGAGCACGCGTTCGACGAGGCGCATGCGCTGCTCGCGCCGCTGGCGCCGCGCTTTGCCGACGACGCCGACTTCCGGCTCGCGCTCGGCGAGGCGATCTGGGCCACGCGCGGCGCCGCCGATGCGCTCGCCGAACTCGACGCCGCGTGCGCGCTGGCGCCCGAGCGGCCGCGCCTGCGGCTGCGCCTCGGCCAGGCGCTGCTGGCGGCCGGCCGCGCCGAGGCGGCGCGCGCGAGCCTGGAGCGCGCGGTGGCCGCGCTGCCCGGCTCGGCGACCGCCCGGGTCGAGCTCGGCTTGGCGACCGCGGCGACCGGCGACGCCGAGGCCGCGCGCGCGCATTTCGAGGCGGCGGGCGCGCTCGATCCGGCCGATCCCGATCCGGCCTTCCAGCTTGGCCAGGCCTGGCGCGCCGCCGGCCGGCTCGACCGCGCGATCGCGGCGCTCGAGGAGGCGGTGCGGCGCGCGCCCGCTGCGGCGCTGCCGCGGGTCGCGCTGGGCGACGCGCTGGCGGCCCGCGACCAGCACGACGCCGCCGAGCGCGAGCTGCGCGCGGCCGTGCGCCTGGCACCGCGCTGGGGTCTCGCCTGGATGGCGCTCGGCCGCACGGTGCAGCGCCTGCGCCGGGTCGACGAGGCGATCGGCTATTACCGCACGGCCGCCGCGCTCGACCGCGGCATCAAGGAGCTCGACGCGCTGATCGGCAACGCGCTGCTCGACGCCGGCGCCGCAGTCGAGGCGCACGCGCATTTCGTCAGCAGCCTGGGCCAGACGCGCTGGGCGCGTGCCGATCCCGAGGCGCATCGCGCGGATCGCCGGCTGCGCATCGGCGTGCTGCTGGCGCCCGGCGCCAACAACACACCCACCGGCTTCATCCTCGATCCGGTCGCCTGCGACCTCGAGCTCGTCTTCATGGTCGACGGCTTCGCCTACCCGCACGCGCGCATCGCCGCGAGCTACGACCTGCTGTTCAACGCCATCGGCGACGCCGATCGCGCCGCGCCGGCGCTCGCCTGCGCGCGCGCGCTGACGCGCGCGGTCGGCCTGCCGGTCGTCAATCCGCCCGAGCACATCGCCGACACCGGCCGCGACCGCATGGCGGCACGGCTTGGCGGCCTGGCCGATTGCCGCGTGCCGACGACCCGCCGCTGCACGGCGGCGGCGCTGCGCCAGCCCGAGACCTGCGCCACCGTGGCGCGCGAGATCGGCCTGCCGCTGCTGGCGCGCCCGGTCGGCAGCCATGGCGGCGACGACCTCGTCAAGCTCGACGGCGCGGGCGCGCTCGCGGCGCACGTCGGCGCGACCGCCGCCGCGGCGCTCTACCTGACGGCCTTCCACGATTTCCGCTCGGCCGACGGGCTCTATCGCAAGTACCGCCTGATCGTGGTGGACGGCGAACTCCTGCCCTATCACCTGGCGATCGGCGAGGACTGGCTCGTGCACTACTACCGCACCGGCATGGGCGAGCACCCGGGGCGCCTGGACGAGGAGGCCGGCTTCCTGGCCGACCCGCTTGGCGCGCTCGGGCCGCGGGCCGCCGAGGCGCTGGCCGGGATCGTGCGGCTGGTGCCGCTCGACTTCTTCGGCATCGACTGCGCGGTCGATGCCGACGGCCGGCTGCTGGTGTTCGAATGCAACGCCACCATGCTGGTGCACGACGCCGACCCGTCGCCGGTGTTCGACTTCAAGCGCGCGCCGACCGAGCACATCCGGCTCGCGGTCGGCCGGCTGCTGGCGCGCCGCGCGGGCCGGCCGGGGACCTGATCCGAGGCCCCGCGCGGCACGGCGTCTGCATACCATCTTGACCCGGTAGGCCCTGTCGGGGTTCTCTGTGCCCCGGGGGCTGTCTGGATTCGCCGTGCCGATGAGGCAGATCATCATCCTGGCGATGCTGCTCAATGCGCCGATTGCGGCGGCGCAGACGGTGAAGTCGACGCCGCCGGCCCAAGTCCAGCCCCAGGTCCAGGCGCCGCTGTGGCGGCCGCTCGATCTCAATCCCAAGCTGCCGCCACTCCGGCTCGACACCATGCAGGGCCTGTCGGCGGCCCCGACCGCGCCGACGCCGCCCGGCGCGACCTCGCGGTCGGGCTACCAGCCGCCGCCGCCAACCTTCATGCCCAGCCTGGAGCGTCACCAGCAGCCCGATTCGATGCCGCCGGATCGCCGCCCGGAAGTGATCCCGGGCGTGCGCCTCAAGGTCCCGCTCTAGGGTCTGAACTCAGCGCTTGCCGCCGAGCCGCTCGTAGCGCCGCCACCAGGCCGCCCGCGCGGCCGCCTCGTCGAGCAGCTCGATCGGCTTCAGCCACAGCGCGCCGCGATAGCCCTCGCCGATCTCGCGGCGCGCCGCACGCTCGGGCCACGCCATCAACTGGACCGCCTCCGAGATCGCGGCGATGCGGTCGGCGCGCTTGATCATGTCCCGGTGGCGCGGCGGGATCTCGGCGGGCAGCCCCATGGCGAGGCGCAGCGCGCGATCGAGCCGGGTCTTGAGCTCGCGCAGGCCCGCCTCGGCGAACAACCTTCCGTAAGGCGTGCAGATGTCGCCTAGCCCGGCGCCTTCGTGCAGGTCGTGCGCGAGCGCCCAACGGCGCGCCTCGAGCGGCGCCTCGGGCCACACCAGCTCGGTCAGGATGCGCTCGACCAGCAGCATGTGGCACAGGTCGTTGTAGGCGGTCTCGCCCTTGGTCTGGCCGCCCCAGCGCGGCACGCGGCTGGCGCCGTAGACCCAGTCGTCCAGCTCGATGTCGAGCGCGGCGGGATCGTACAGATTGACCAGGCGGTCCGAGCGCATGCGCAGGTTGACGCGCGGCGCGTCGACATGCGTCGGCACGGCGCCCGCCGCCGGTCGCGAGAGGCCGCTTCTGCGCTCGCCCATGGCGCGACCTTGCGGCATCGCCGCGCGGCCGGCAACTCTCAGGGCGCCGCTCCGGCGCGCAGGGTGGCGAGCCCGATGCCGAGCGCGATCAGCGCGATGCCGACCGCGTGGTAGGGCGCGAACGCCTCGCCCAGCAACAGCGCCGCGAGCAGGCTGCCGAACACCGGCATGAGGTGGAAGAACTGGCCGGCGCGGTTGGCGCCGGCCAACTCGACGCCGCGATTGTAGAACAGGTAGGCGAGGCAGCCCGGGAACACGGCCAGGTAGCCGATCGCGAGCAGGCCCGTCGGATGCGGCCGCAGCACCGCGCCCGACAGGTGCTCGGCGAGCGTGAGGGGCAGCAGCAGCAGGCTGCCGAACCCGAACGAGGCGGCCAGCAGGCTGAGCGGGTGGACCGCCGGGCGCAGGCGCAGCAGCGCCGAATAGAGCGCGTAGCACGCGATCCCGGCGAGCACCCAGGCGTCGCCCGCGTTCGGCGACAGCGCGAGCAGCGTCGCGGGCGCGCCGCGCGCCACGATCACGGCGACCCCGGCGAGCGAGATCGCGATCGCGGCGAGCTGGACCGGCCGCACGCGATCGCCGAACAGCCCGAAGCTGCACAGCAGGATCACGAGCGGCGTCGCCGACTGGAGCAGCAGCGCGTTGATCGCGGTGGTCGACTGCAGCGCGATATAGGTGAGCGCGGTGAAGGCCGCGATGCCGAGGCCGCCGAGCAGCGCGACCCGCGGCCAGGCAGCGCGGAGCGCGGCGGCATCACGCCTGAGATGCGGCCAGGCAAACCCGAGGATGACGACGAAGCTGCCGATCCAGCGCCAGAAGGCCAGCCCGATCGGCGGCATCGCCTCGTGGACCGCGCGGGCGACCACGAAGTTGCCGGCCCAGAACAGGCTGGCGCAGGTCAGCAGCAGCGCGGGCGTGCGCCAAAGCCGGCCAGCGATGCCGGCCGGTGGGCGCTTCGCGAACGCGGCGAGCCCGCCGCGCGCGCCTTAGATGGCTTCCTTGAGATCCTTGGAGGCGCGGAACGCGACCTTCTTGCTCGCCTTGATCTTGATCGCCTCGCCGGTCGCCGGGTTGCGGCCCATGCGCGCGGCGCGCCGGCGCACCTGCAGGATGCCGAGCCCGACGATGCGGATGCGCTCGCCCTTCTTCAGATGCTTGACCAGCAGGCCGACCAGATCGTTGAGCACCGCGTCGGCTTGCTTCTTCGGGATCTCGTGGCTCTCCGCCAGCGCGGCGGCGAGATGCTTCAGGGTGACGGTGGTCGGGGTCGCCGACTTCTTGGCTGCCATGGCTTGCGGTCTCTCTGTCGGAGAAGAAAATGCGCCCGCTAGAAATCACGCTTCCGCCCGAAACACAAGCATTTGGATGCGCTCCGATGCGCATTCCCGGGGCCTGTTGCAGGCGTGACAAGGCCTGCGGCGCCGCCGTTTAATGGCTGTGGGACGGCAGCGCAACGGAGGCGGGCAGCCATGACGGATGTCGATTGCGTGCTGGCGCTCGGCAGCAAGCTGGGCGAATCGCCGATCTGGTGCGAGCGCACCGCGCGCCTCTATTGGGTCGACAGCCGCGGGCCCGCGCTGCACAGCTACGACTGGCACGATCGCCGCCACCGCAGCGCGCAGCTGCCCGAGGTGGTCGGCAGCATCGCGCTGTGCGAATCGGGCGGGCTGCTGGCGGCACTGCGCTCGGGCATCTATCGCTGCGCCGAGGACGGCACGCTGGGGGCGCGGCTCGCCGCGCCCGAGCCCGACAAGCCCGAGAACCGCTTCAACGACGGACGCTGCGACCGGCGCGGCCGCTTCTGGTCGGGCACCATGAACGATCATGAGCGCGCCGCGACCGGCAGCCTGTGGCGCCTCGACACCGACCTGTCGTGCACCGCGATGCGCCACGACATCATCGTGCCCAACTCGATCGCGTGGAGTCCGGACGACCGGCGCATGTATTTCGCCGACACCTATCGCGAGCACATCCTGGCGTTCGACTACGATGCCGACGCCGGCGCGCTCGCCAACGAGCGGCTGTTCGCCGCCTGCCCGGGGCCCGGGCGCCCCGACGGCTCGGCGGTCGATGCCGAGGGCTGCCTGTGGAACGCCGAATATGGCGGCGGCCGCGTCGTGCGCTATCGGCCCGACGGCACGATCGACCGCGCGATCGGCCTGCCGGTCAGCCAGCCGACCTGCTGCGCCTTCGGCGGCCCGGCGCTCGACCACCTGTTCATCACCACCGCGACCCAGCGCCTGGACGCGGCCGCGCTCGCCGCCCAGCCGCTCGCCGGCGGCCTGTTCGTGGCGCGGCCGGGTGTCGTCGGATTGCCGGAGGCGCGCTTCGGCGGCTGAGCGTCGGGGGCGCAGACCCTAGGGCTGATCGTCGGCGGCGTCGCACAGCGCGCTCTCGACGGCGCGCCTGAGGTCGCCCGAGCGATAGGGCTTGCGCAACACCCGGCCGTGGACGCGCCCGCTGTGGGCCTGCGCGGCGGCCCACGAATAGCCGCTGGTGTAGAGCACCTTGAGATCGGGGCGGACCGATTTCGCCCACTCGGCGAGCCCGAAGCCGTCGAGCGCGCCCGGCATCACGATGTCGGTGAATAACAGGCCGACCGAGCTGTCGCGGTTCAGGATGCCGATCGCCTCGTCGGCGTCACCGGCCACCAGCACGCGATAGCCGGACTCGTTGAGGGCCTCCGAGGTGATGAGCTGGATCAGCGGCTCGTCCTCGACCACCAGGATGGTGGTGGCCGGCGCGCCGCCGCCCGCAGGGTTCGACTGGGATCCCACCATCATCTCTTGTGCCGGTCCTTCTGACGGCGGCAGCCCTCGCGTCATCCCGCCGCGGCCGATGCCTCTCGGCGATCATCGGAGCCGCGGTCCGGGCGCCCACTGGGGGTTGTGCGAAGGTCGTGCCGGACGCGCCCTTCCGTGAGAAAACGATCTGCTCACATGCAATCTTCCACAGGCGGCCGGGCCGGTCCAGGCCTGTCCGGTTGGCGCCGATCCGAGACGGTCCTAGACCGACAGCATGGCGCCCAGCTCGCGCATCAGGTCGGCCTGCCGGAACGGCTTCGACAGGCGCGCGAATTCGGGCGCGCCGGCGGCGGTCTCGATCACCGCGCTCGGGTCGCCCGAGATCAACAGCACCTTGATGCCCGGGCGCAGCCGCCGCGCCTCGCGCGCCACCTCGACGCCGTTGAGCCCGCCCGGCATCGCGATGTCGCAGATCACCAGGTCGATCGCCGTGCGGCCCATCAGGCAATCGAGCGCCGCCGCGCCGTCGGCCGCCTCGACGACCCGATAGTCGTGCTCGCGAAGGGTCGCCGCGATGGTCGCGCGCACGTCGGTCTCGTCATCGACCAGCAGCACCGAGCGCCCCGCCGCGATGATGCCCTGGGCGGCCGACGCCTCGCTCTCCGCCACCATCGCGGGCGCCGCGCTCGGCAGGCGCAGCGTCACCGTGGTGCCGACGCCGAGCTTGCTCTCGATCGCGACGGTGCCGCCCGATTGCTGCATGAAGCCGTAGACCTGGGACAGTCCGAGCCCGGTGCCCTTGCCGACCTCCTTGGTGGTGAAGAACGGCTGGAAGGCCCTGTCGAGCACCTCGGGCGACATGCCGGTGCCGGTGTCCGTGACCGTGACCTCGATCTCGTCGGTGTGCTTGACCGTCTCGACGACGCGCGTCCGGATCGTCAGGCGGCCCCCGATCGGCATGGCGTCACGCGCGTTGATCGCGAGATTGAGCAGCGCGGATTCGAGCTGCGCGGGGTCGACCAGGCTCCAGTCGGGCGAGGCGACCAGGCGGTACTCCTGCTCGATCGAGGAGCCGATCGCCTGGCGGATCAGCGGCATCATCTTTCGGATCAGCGCGTTGATCGCCACCGGCCGCGGCTGGAGCGGTTGTCGGCGCGCGAACGCCAGCAGCTGCTGGATCAAGTGGCTGCCGCGCTCGACCGCGCTGAGCGCGACCTGGAGCGCGCGCGAGGCGCGGTCGTCGGCGCGGACGCGCTTGGCGGCGATCTCGAGATTGCCCAGGATCACGGTCAACAGGTTGTTGAAGTCGTGCGCCATGCCGCCGGTCATGCGGCCGACGATCTCCATGCGCTGCGCCTCCTCCATGGTCTGCTCGACCCGGCGGCGCTGGCCGATGTCGCGCGCCACCAGCCCGGCGAGCAGCAGCGCCGCCAGCACGCTGAGCCCGCCGGTGCCGAGCGTGGCGAGCCGCGAGCGCATCAGCGGCTTGTCGATCTCGTCGCGCGGCGCCGCGTAATGCACCGACCAGCCCGACAGGCGCGAGGTGTAGAACGGCGTGATCGCCTCGATGCCGCCCGGCAGCGTGCCCGAGTAGATGCCCTCGAGGGCACCCGTGCCGACCGCGTCGCGCACGGGTGCCGGCGCGGCGGTGCCGATCAGCTCCTCCGGCCCGGCGGTCGTCGCGATGATCAGGCCGTCACGATCGACCAGCAGGCCGGTCCACGTGCTGGGGATGTTGTCGGCCAGCAAGAGTCGCCGCAGCGAGTTGGCGTCGAACGACGCGGCCAGCACGTAGGGCACGCGCTCGCCGCGGATCACCGGCACCCAGACCGAGACCAGCGGCTTGTGGGTCACCGACCCGACCGGCACGATCCCGGAGATCACCGGGCGGCGCGTGCGCGCGGCGTCCTGCACCATGGTGCGCACGTTGA